>WNFG01005313.1_pt1 | contig 10829 bp, 11 predicted proteins | sample 5400431 | NCBI WGS metagenome assembly WNFG01 (sample SAMN13153346, study PRJNA577476) | soil metagenome | isolation source: 120 cm saprolite under Douglas fir tree site 2 hole 3 replicate 2 | place: USA:California | collected 2015-04-18
TGCTTATAGTATTGTGCCGCATAGAGTTGCAGCGCTTCCCGGCTCAGCTTCCCCGCCTGCCAATCCTGATAAAACGGATGCTTCAGCAAACTCTTCTCCGCAATCGCCGCATCCATCCGCGCCAAGAGTGTCGAGCGCTTTGCGCTCGCACATGAATTTGTGTTCGCCATGGTCGGCCCCTCCACAGGTCGTGCCCCGCCAAATCCCCGCGGGCACCTGTCAAAATCGTGTCGCGCATTGTAGCAAACTTTGAGATTAATTGCTGAGAGCTCGCTTCTTTGCCGGCCAGGCGCTGAAGCGGCTAATTGCGAGTTGTTTCAAGCAGTGGCCGGCTGAAACCTTTGTCCTCGAACGCATCGCCGATCTCTCGGACCAGGCTGTCGCGCGAGAAGGGTTTCTGCAACACGATGGCTTTCTCGAGAATTTCCCCGCTGCACGGGTCCTGCTCCAGGTATCCGGACATGTAAACGACTCGCAAGCGCGGGAAGCGTGCTTTCAACTCTTGCGCTAGCTCCGTTCCTCGCATTTTGGGCATTACCACGTCGGTCAGCAGGAGATGAATAGCATCCCCAAGGCGCTCGGAAACCTCCAGTGCCTCCTGGCCGTCCTTGGCCGTCAGCACGCTGTACCCGGCGGACCGCAGGAACTCGGACGCCAGGGATCGCACCTCATCCTCATCTTCCACAACGAGCACGGTTTCTGATCCCCCCTTCGACCTTGCAGACGCCCGTTCGTACGAAATAGCCTCTTCCTTTTCAGTGACTCGCGGCAAATAAATCTCAAAGCGTGCCCCGTTCCCCGGCGAGGATTCCACCCAGATGAATCCCCCGCTCTGCCTCACCACGCCATATACCGTGGCTAGGCCCAGCCCTGTGCCCTTGCCAGACTCCTTGGTCGTGAAGAACGGCTCGAAGATGCGCGACATTGTAGCGGCGTCCATCCCGTGCCCGGTGTCCGTGACCACCAACTGCACATATTGCCCCGGTCGCAGCGGCGGTCTCGCATTGGCATACGCCGCGTCCACTTTCAATTTTTTCGTCTCGATCGTCAATTTCCCGCCCTGCGGCATGGCGTCGCTGGCGTTCACCGTCAGATTCAACAGCACTTGCTCGATCTGTCCAGGGTCTGCCTTCACCCGTCCAAGGGAATCGCCCAGCCGGAAGCCGAATTCGATATCTTCGCGCACCAGCCGCCGCAGCAGTTTGCTCATGTCCGCGACCAGCGTGTTGAGGTCAAGGATTCTCGGCTGCAGCACCTGCATTCGGCTGAACGCCAGCAGTTGGCGGGTTAGCGAGGCCGCCCGGTCCGCGGTTTTCATGATTTGTTGCGTGCTGCCGTAAAAAATGTCCGCCGGTTTCATCCGGTCGAAAAGTAATTCGCTATGACCTTTGATCACCGTCAGGAGATTGTTGAAGTCGTGCGCGACTCCACCCGCCAGGCGCCCCAGCGCTTCCATCTTCTGGGATTGCCTGAGCTGTCCTTCGAGCTGCTCCCGTTGCACCTCATTCCGTTGCAGCGTGCCGCGCATCCCGTCGAAGGCACGCGTTACCTGCGCCAGCTCATCTCCTCCCCGCTCTTCGATCGGGTACGCAAAATTGCCTTCCTCGAGTGCATGCACTCCTTCCAGGAGCGCCGCCAGCGGTCGCGTAAACGTATCCGAGATCAGGTACACCAGCGTTCCACCCGCCAGCACTGCCACCAGGCCCAGCCCAAGAAGGAGTTGATTGAGCCTCTCCAGGTAGGCTGCCGCCTGTCGGTACGATTTGAGGATGATGAGGTTTGCCGCAGGGTCCGACCCTGGGGTAAGGGCCAGCGAACTCGTCAAGAACCTCTCACCCCCGAGGTAGACCTGTTCCTGTGCGGGCTGGTCCTGAATCTGTCCCAACGCTTCCTGCTCCTGGAGTGCGGACAGGGAACTCACTACGACATCTTTGCCATAGCGGAAAATAATCTGGCTCGAGGAAATGCGGCTGAATTCACCTGCCGCTCGAGTGTCCATGGAGCGGCCCACCACCACGACCCCCTGGAGATTGCTTTTGATCGGGGGGCCATCGTAGAACCGCTGCAGGACCACCTGATAGACGATTCTGTTGTTAATCCACCATGCGAACGTGTTGCCCTGGCTTAGGGAGCGCCGAAGCATTTCCTCGGTGACCGCAGTGGGGAATACTGCTGCCGTCGAGTGTAAGGCGATGATTTTGCCCTTCTTGTCGGCAAGCGCAAACATGTTGCAGTCGTCGGATTTCCAGGGGTCTTCGCTCACATCCTTGATCGTCGTGGCGTCCCCGTTTCTCATGTATGCCAGCGACGCCAGCAAGTCTGCCTTGCGGCTCAGTGCTATTTGGTGCTGGTGCTCCATCACCTGGAACGTCAGCGTGGCATTGCGCGCCTCTTGCTCCACTTGGTGCTGCATCTGTACCTGCGCGCTTCGCCGCACCACCAGCAGCGTCGCGCAGGTAAGCCCCGCAGACAGCAGCACAAACGACAATAGTAGCTTGGTGCGCAAACGCAGGTTTGCAACCCTCGCAGGCAGGGATGGCGAGTAGAAACCGCCCATGGTGGCAATGCCCCACAGCGATATCAATTTCATGAGGACGAAAAGTTAGCATCCCTGCCCTCTAAAGACGAATGGGCGAGCCGTACTAGGGCGCAAGTACTTTAGATTCATTCGGAAAGCACAGGTTCAGAAAGGTGCTGCCGGAAAAATGGAACTACGACCCCGATCCGTGGACCCGCTCGATATCCGCCCCCACCCCGCGCAGCTTTTCTACGATCCCCTCATACCCGCGATCAATGTGGTACACGCGCTCGATGGTCGTTTCGCCGCCCGCCACCAGCCCCGCCAGCACCAGTCCCGCGCTGGCCCGCAAATCCGACGCCTGCACCGTCGTGCCTGACAATTGCGTCGGCCCATGCACCGCCGCTCTCCGCCCCTCAACTGAAATATTCGCCCCCATGCGCACCATCTCGCTGGCATGCAAATAGCGGTTCTCAAAAATCGTCTCCGTAATCACCGATGTGCCTTCCGCCTGCGTCGCCAGGGCCATGAACTGCGCCTGCATATCAGTAGCGAATCCGGGGTACTCCTCCGTCGTCATGTTTGATCCTACCAGTTTCTTAGCGCTCCGCACCCGCAGCGTGGTCTTGTTCACGATTTCAATTGGCACTCCCGCGTGCCCCAATTTCGCAATCGCCGCTCCCAGATGCTCCGGCTCGCATTGCGTAATGGTCAGGTCGCCGCCGGTAATCGCTCCCGCTATGAGAAACGTGCCCGCCTCGATCCGGTCCGGAATCACGGTATGCTCCGTCCCGCTCAGTTTCTGCACGCCGCGAATCCGCAGCGTCGAACTCCCGTCCCCGGCAATCTGCGCTCCCATCTTCCGCAGCATCACAATGAGGTCCGTCACTTCCGGCTCCCGCGCCGCGTGTTCCAGCACCGTCTCGCCCTCCGCGAGCGCCGCCGCCATCAAAATATTTTCCGTCCCGGTCACCGTGATCTTCTCAAATACGATGTGCGCGCCCTTCAGCCGCCCGCCTCTTGGCGCGCGCGCCTCGATGTACCCGTGCGAAGTGATAATCTCCCCGCCCATCTGCTCCAGCGCCTTCAAGTGCAAATCCACCGGCCGCGCCCCGATCGCGCATCCCCCCGGCAGCGATACTCGCGCCACTCCCACGCGCGCCATCAGCGGCCCCAGAGTCAGAATCGATGCGCGCATCGTCTTTACCAGCTCGTATGGCGCCTCCGCATGGTTCAAACTCGGCGCTTCGATCACGTAATCGCTCGCCGGCACCTCCGTCACGGAAACCTTCGCGTCCATGAACGCCAGCAGCTTGCTCATGGTGATCAGGTCGCGCACCTTCGGGATGTTGTGCAGCGTCACCGGTTCCGCCGTCAGCAGCGCCGCCGCCATCACCGGCAGCGCCGAGTTCTTCGCCCCGCTGATCGCCACCGTTCCCCGCAGCGTCTTCCCGCCCCTGATCAAAAATTTGTCCATTCGCTCGCTCTGTGCTGCCCTTGTAGGCTCCGGGCTTTAGCCCGGCCTTTCTAACTCTTCTCTGTGTCCTCTGTGTTTCCGTATCTCTGTGACCTCTGTGTTAATTCTTTCTTCTCATTCCCCCATCGCCTTTCTCAAATCTCCTCTCACAGCCTTCAATTTCTTCCTCGCCTCTGCCACCCCCACCCCTAGCTTGAGCATCACCAGCGCCACTCTCATATCGTGTCCCGCTGCCTTCAGAGCGTGTTCCGCCGCAGACACCTTTTTCCCGCTCGCCTCCGCCAAAATTCGCAGCGCCCGCTCGGCAAGCTTCTCATTCGTCAGCATCATGTCGATCATCAAGTTCTCATAAACGTATCCCAGCCGCGCCATCACCGCCGTACTCAGCATGTTCAACACCATCTTTTGTGACGTCCCCGCCTTCAACCGCGTCGACCCCGTCAGCACTTCCGGCCCGACCTCCGGTGCAATCACGATTTTCGCCAGCCGCCCCAGCGGCATTCGCAGGTTTGACGTCACTGCCACCGTCGTTGCCCCGCGTCTCCGCGCAAATCGCAGCGCTCCCAGCACGTATGGCGTCGTCCCACTCGCCGCAATCCCCACCACCACGTCGTTTCGCGTCAATTTCTTTGCCCGCAAATCCCGCTCGCCGTTCCGCGACGAATCCTCTGCCCCTTCCACTGCCCGCGTAATCGCCCGCCTTCCTCCCGCAATCAGTGCTTTTACCAGTTTCGGCGAAGTCCCGAACGTCGGCGGGCACTCCGCCGCATCCAGAACCCCCATCCGCCCGCTCGAACCCGCTCCCACATAAATCAACCGCCCGCCCTTTCGAATCCCGCTCACAATCGCATCCACGGCCCGCGCGATCGCCGGCAATTCCCGTCCCACCGCCGCCGCCACCCTGCGATCCTCGCGGTTCATCAAACGCACAATCTCCCGCGTCGTCATGCGGTCGAGATTCCTCGAGGCGGCATTCCTCTGCTCCGTCAATCGCTGTTCTGTGAGCCGGCGCTCCTGTACGTGCTTTTTGGCTGGAGATGACATTGCCGCATTATATCTGTGGGCGGGAGCATGCAGCGAACCCGCCGTGCAGCGGGCACATCCTTAGTTAACGCGAAGGACAGCAACTCGCCATCAACCCAGTCTCTTCCGCGGGAATCAGCTATGCTAAAAATAGTTAGTCCCGGCAATTCATCGGCGCGGAATGGCGGAATTCAATCGAATGGACGTTCTCAAAAAGCTTTTCGAGCAGCATTTCCATGCGCCGCCTGATCACCTCGTGGCGCTGCAGGGCGATCTCGGCGGTTCCGGCCGAAGAATCATCCGGCTATCCAACGAAAAAACCAGCGCCATCGGCATCCTCTACGGCGTGCGCGAGGAAAACGCTGCTTTCCTGGAATTCTCCAGACATTTTCGACGCCACGGCCTTCCGGTTCCGGAAATTTACGCCGAAGCTCTGAACCAGGGCGCCTATCTCGAGGAAGACCTCGGCGATACCACGCTTTTCGAGTTCCTTTCCAAAAACCGCACCGGCGAAAACATTGCTCCTCCAGTCGTCGAAGCCTATCGCAAAGTGGTCGCCGTGCTGCCCCGCTTTCAGGTCGAAGCCGGCCGCGACTTGAACTACAGTGTCTGCTATCCAATCCCCAGCTTCGATCGCCAGTCCATCGCCTGGGATTTGAATTACTTCAAGTATTATTTCCTCCGCCTCGCCGGCATCCCCTTCAACGAACAAGCCCTCGAAGACGATTTTGGCCGCTTGACGGAATTTCTGCTGAGCGCACCGCGCGATTACTTTCTCTACCGCGACTTCCAGTCCCGCAACATCCTGTTGCGCAACGGCGATCCCTTTTTCGTGGACTATCAAGGCGGACGCAAAGGCGCTCTCCAATACGACATCGCCTCTCTCTTGTACGATGCCAAGGCCGACCTGCCGCCTGAACTCCGTCAGCAACTTCTCGATCACTATCTCGACCGGCTTTCCAGCTTCATCCAGCTCGACCGTGAAGCTTTCCTGCGCTACTACTACGCCTACGTGTACATCCGCATCATGCAGGCCCTCGGCGCCTACGGCTTTCGCGGCTTCTATGAACGCAAGGCTCATTTTCTGCAAAGCGTGCCGTACGCGCTGAAGAACCTCCGCTGGCTCCTTCACCACGTCAGGCTTCCCGTCCCCCTTCCGGCGTTGATGGACGCCTTCAAGGGCATGTTGGCCTCGGAGAAATTGCAGGGCCTCGCTTCCGAAGCCGAAAACCTGATCGTGCGGATTTTCAGTTTTTCCTTTCACCAGGACTTGCCGAAAGATGAGTCTGGAAATGGCGGCGGGTTCGTTTTCGATGGCCGCAGCCTCCCGAATCCGGGACGCGAAGAGCGCTTCAAGACCCTCACCGGCAAAGACGCCCCGGTGATCGACTACCTCAATCAACAGGAAAGCGTCCATCAATTTCTCGCCGGCGTCCTGTCGCTGGTGGATTCGAGCATCAACAACTATCAGCAGCGCGGCTTCAAAAATTTGATGGTTTCATTCGGCTGCACCGGCGGCCAGCATCGCTCCGTTTTCCTCGCCGAGCAATTAGCGAAACGCTTGCGTGCAAGGAACGGCCTGGAGGTCACGGTGCGGCATCTTGAGCTCGAGAAACTAGGCAAGCGCAGAGCTCTCCAATGAACCTATCAGCCAGGCCCATCACGCAACCGTCATTCCGAACGGAGCAGGCCGACATTTCTCTTCCCGGTTTGCTCCTGCGAACCGGTCGGCCTGCGCAGAGAGGAATCTCTCCGAGTCCCCGCTCTCGTAGGGCTCGCCTTCCGAGGCGGACCGCTTCGATGGAATCGTCCCAATGAAAGCCATGATCCTCGCCGCCGGCCTGGGCACGCGCCTCCGCCCCCTCACCGACACTCGCCCCAAAGCCCTCGTCGAAATCGCCGGTCGCACCCTGCTCGAAATCACCCTCACCCGCCTGCGCGCCTTTGGCATCACCGAAGTCATCATCAATGTCCACCACTTCGCCGACCTGGTCATCGACTACCTGAAATCCAATAAAAACTTCGGCATGCGCATCGAAATCTCCCGCGAAGAAGTTTTGCTCGACACCGGCGGCGGCCTAAAAAAAGCCGCTTGGTTCTTCCTGGAGAATTCCAGCCTCAGCAATCCGAGCCGCCCCGATTCCGCTCAAATGGACGAGCCCTTCCTCCTCCACAACGTCGACGTCCTCAGCACCATCGACTTCGCCCGCATGCTCCAATTCCACAAAGAGCGCGGCGCTCTAGCCACCCTCGCCGTCCAAGCCCGCGAAACTTCCCGCCCCCTCCTCTTCGACAGCCACTTCCAACTCCGCGGCCGCCGCGTCGCCCCAAACCAGGACCCTGAATTGGTTGGGAATAATCCTGCAGGCCCTCCTCGTCAGGGCACGACTTCAGTCGTGCCGAAAAGCTCGGAAAATTCAGGGTTGCGTCAGGGAACGACTTCAGTCGTGCCGAAAAACGAGAAAAATTCGGGGGCTTCAGCCCCTGAGGTCCCCCTCCAATCCCTCGCCTTCTCCGGCATCCACATCATCTCCCCCCGCCTTCTCCCCCTGCTCACCGAAGAAGGCGTCTTCTCCATCATCCCCGCCTACCTCCGCCTCGCCGCCCAAGGCCAACCCATCCTCGCCTTCCGCGCCGACACCTACTACTGGCGCGATCTAGGCCGTCCTGCAGACCTCGCCCAAGCCGCCCACGATTTCCAGCAAAACGCTTAAGGAAAGCATCCTAAGGCAATTACGCTTGACGTAACACGTAATTCATGGCATTTTGGACCAGTGATTGTCAGCTATCGGGACGGCAGGACCAGAGATTTCGCCTCCGGCAAACGCATCAAGGCTTTTTCTGGGTTTGAGCGTTCCGCACGCCTGAAGCTCGACCGTCTGGAGGCATCCACCTCTCTTTGAGACTTGTCTGCTTTGCTAGGCAATCGCTTCGAAGCTTTGATCGGCGACCGCAAAGGCCAATACAGCATTCGCATTAACGATCAATGGCGGATTTGCTTCGAGTGGCCGGGCGGCTCGCTCGGGCCATCGCACGTAGAGATTGTTGACTATCATTAGGAGAGCAATCATGGCCGTCACTGCAATTCATCCGGGTGAACACCTGGCCGAAGAACTCGAAGCACTCGATATGAGCGCGGCGGAACTCGCCCGAAACATGGGCGTGCCGACCAATCGCGTCACGCAAATCTTGCATGGGACGCGCTCTGTCACAGGGGACACCGCTCTGCGCCTCGCTCATTTCTTTGGCACCAGCGCGCAGTTTTGGCTCAATCTGCAAAATCTCTATGACTTGCGGCTTGCCCAGAAGAAAGCTGGGAAATCCGTCAAAGCCCTGCCCAGGCTGAAACGCCGCGAACTTGTCCACGCATGAAAGCAAGGCACCGCGGTCTCGGCCCAAGCTACCTTCGGCTTGTAGCAAGACTCTCCTGAAGCCCCTGAACCTGCAGTCTGTACATTCGCACCATTCTGGTGCATACTGGTGTTATGAGCACAACAAACAAGACCGTGCGCCAGAGCGTCAGCCTTCCCGCAAAACTTGCCGCCCAAGTTCGCACCTTGGCGAAGACCCGCAGGCTTAGTTCCAACCGCATGCTGGTCGAACTCATCGAAAATGGCATCGAGGCTGAGAAACGTAAGCAGCAGGAGTTCTTCGAACTTGCCGAGCGTTTCCGTAACACCACCGACCCAAAGGAAGCCGAGCGCCTTGGCGATGAACTGGGCCGAATGGTTTTTGGCAGCTAATGCCTAGGATCGGGCGCTGGGACGATCTGCCTGCAAACATCCGTCAACACTTGATCGACCGTATGCGCGACCGCGCCATCGGCCTCGGTGACCTCAATCAACTTCGTCTCTGGATCGAATCGCGGCCCGAAGTGCCGGAAGGGGATTGGTACAAAGACTTCGGTTCATTCAAGATCTGTGGCCGCGACTCTTACCCCAAGACCTTCCTTCTTCCCGGCCAGGCGGCTAAGGGTGCAGCCCTTTGACCCCGTTTGCGCTAAGCGTTAAAGGTAGGGCGGGACCCGGAAACGCCCCGAGCCTAGGCGGCGGATGCCGACTGCATGGATTGCTTTGCTGGCGCGAGCACGATCAGGGTGACACCAATGACAGCAAATAAAGCCACCCCCAGCAGTTCTGTGCGTGGAATGAAATTACGGAATGCCTGCACCACCATCAGGGTGGCATGGGCAAAGCTCGACCATGCGGTGAAGGCGATCAGGCTGCGATTCGCAGACGGGTCACGCGCTGCCAGCAGCAAGAAAATGCCGAGTGTGACATAAAGGCTAAGCATCATCGCCAACGCAGGCTCTTGCCTGACAAACATCAGCAAGGGATAAACACCAGCCACAAAGAGCAATCCCACCACGACCAATACAACCTTCAGCGCCCGTTCTCCACGCATGCTGCCCTCCTGCTAAATCACGGTATGGGGAAAAGACATACAGCATACAGCCTTATAACACTCCCGGGTGCCAGACACGAGCCGCCTTTTGCTCTTGTGGCGAAACATTTCGACAGCCTTCGGCGTCTCTCCGGTAGACCCTTTCACCAGGCCCTTACAACCAGCGAGGACACATGAGTTCCACCAAGAACCCAGGCAGAGTCGCAGGCCTGCTATACATCCTCACGTCCATACCTGGCTTCTTCGCCATGATGTATGTTCCCGGCAAGCTGATCGTCCACAGAAACGCAGCGGCCACGGCCAACAACATCGCGGCCTCCGAGACGCTCTTTCGCCTCGGCATCGCGGCCCAACTCATTGGCCAGGCCGGTTTTATCTTCGTGGCCCTCGCTTTGTACGACCTGCTCAAGGGCGTCAACAGGCGGCACGCCTCGCTCATGGTGACATTGGTTGTGGTCCAGATCCCGATAGCGTTTCTGAATGAACTGAACTCCGTCGCTGCCCTCGTCCTCGTGCGCGGGGCTGACTTCCTATCCCTATTCGAGAAGCCTCAGCGGGATGCTCTGGCTATGCTGTTCCTCCGTTTGCATGGCCAGGGATTTGTTGTCGCCGAAATATTTTGGGGTCTGTGGCTCTTTCCCCTCGCGCTGCTGGTGTACCGGTCGCGATTCCTGCCGCGGTTCCTGGGCGTCTGGCTCGCCCTCGCCGGCTTCGCCTGGGTGATCCTGAGCCTTACGGGCATCCTGTTGCCGCAAGTTCAGGACAAGGTGGATACCTACACTCAACCGGCCGTCTTCGGAGAGCTGGCGTTCATGCTGTGGCTCGTCATCAAGGGCGCTAGGCCGCCAGCGCTGGACGCCACACCCTCTTCCTCGGCGATCGGCTAGGCTCCTGGGAGCCCATCGGCAGTTTTCAAGGCCGCCGGTTGCAGCCACTTCACTTGCCCCAATTCGGCTATAATGCGTCTAAAATGTGCATATTTATCCCTTTAGCTATCATACCTGCTGTTCTTGTTATGCCAGATTGGATAATCCCGACACTTATCGGCATTGCTGCCAGTGCTATTTTCTTTTGGCTTGGGATGCGGTTTCGCTCGAAGTCTCAGATGGCTTACCAACTACATAATTTCACAGTGATCGGTCAACCCAATGTGACGAACCTCGGTGATATCAAAATTCTATTCAACAATGTTGCGGTTCCTCGTGTCGTCGTCACACAATTGGCTGTATGGAACACGGGCAACACGGTAGTCAAGGGAATGGAGATCGTTGAATCTGATCCGCTCACAATTCGCTTTGAAGATGGAGCGATGATCCTTGATGCACAGCGTGTGAGTGCGACCCAAGAGGTCAACGATTTTCGCATCAGAGTTTCTGAACATGATCGGTCCCGTGCGTTTCTTGAATT
>WNFG01007482.1_pt1 | contig 10828 bp, 9 predicted proteins | sample 5400431 | NCBI WGS metagenome assembly WNFG01 (sample SAMN13153346, study PRJNA577476) | soil metagenome | isolation source: 120 cm saprolite under Douglas fir tree site 2 hole 3 replicate 2 | place: USA:California | collected 2015-04-18
TTTCGAATGCTCCGGATCATTCCCGCTTCGCGATCTTGGGCCCCGACAAGACCGTACACTCCCCGCGGAGAACACAACGCCGGCTTCGTTGCTAGGTTGCGAGCCAAAACGTGGTCGATTGCCGCATTGGAACACCTCGATAAGTCGAGCGTTTTTTCCGCCATGGCACAGCGGACCCTCGTTGCAAGGCTGGCTGAGGAAAAGGGCCTGTTCATTGTCGCACTCGAGGCGCTCACCGTGCGCCGCCGGCGCTGCGGCAAGGGTTTCGCCTTCATGACGGCGTCGGGCGCCTTGCTGCGGGATGCCGGCAAAATCGCCTGGTTGAAGTCGCTGGCCGTGCCGCCGGCCTACGTGAATGTCCGCTATGCCGCCGACGAGGCCGCGCATTTGCAGGCGATCGGCGAAGATGCGGCGGGTCGCTTGCAGTATCGTTATCATCCCAAATGGGCCGAGGTGCGCGAAGCACTGAAGGCACGCCAACTGAGCCGCCTCGCCAAAGCCTTGCCCGCCATCCGCCGCGCCGTCGGGCGGGGGCTGGCTTCCGCCGAAGCCGACCGCCGCTTTGCCGCCGCCGCGGTGATCGAGCTGGTGTGCCTCACCGCCATCCGTGCCGGCGGCGAGGAATATGCCCGCGAGCGCGGCACGCGCGGCGCCACGACGCTGCTTAAATCCAACGTGCGGTTGGCCGACAACGGCGGCGTCACGCTTTCCTTCAAGGCCAAGGGCGGCAAGACCATCACCAAGACGGTGAGGAGCCGGCGCTTCCACGCCGCCCTGGCGCGCCTGCTCGAGCTTCCCGGCCGGCGCATGTTCCAGTATCGCGAGCCCTCGGGCGAGGTCCGCGCGGTCCGCGCCAGCGAGGTCAACGCCGTCCTGCGCGAGGTCGCGGGCCGGCGCATTTCCTTGAAGGATTTCCGCACGCTGGTCGCCTCGACGAGCGCGCTGCAGGCCTTGGCGGCAACGGTGCCGGCCGAGAGCGCGGCCAAGCGGCGCCGGCAGGTGCGCGAAGCGGTGGTCGATATCGCCCACGAGCTCGCCAACACGCCGACCGTCTGCCGCACCTCGTACGTGCACGATGCCGTGATAACCGCCTTCGAGGCCGGCGCCCTGAAGCGCGTTGCGGCAAAAAAGGCGAAGTCGCCGGTGGCGCAGGCCGAACTGCTGGCACGCATCGTCACCAAGCACGCAGGCTGAGACCAGGGCCGGCCGTCTATGCGGCGGACCGCGACGGTGGCGAGGGCCTGCGCGCGCGCAGGCTTGATTGTAATAATCAGCGGTCTATTCTATCGACGGACGCAAACCAGCGGGGGCGGCCGATGGCAACCATGGCAAAGGTCATCGCCAACAATGATGTGGTGCACATCGCCTGGAGCTTCGATCAGCCGGTGGCGGGATGCGCCGGCTTCCTCGTCGAACGCCAGCCCGCCGACGGAAGTGCGGCCTGGACGACGCTGACCTCGCTGCTCGAGTTCGAGGACCGCAAGGATCCCAACGTCGTCAACAAATCGACCAAGACCAATCCGGTGGAAGGGTTCCGCTGGCGCGACTTCCTCGATGCCACGTCTCGCAACATTGCGGTGCGCTACCGCATTACGGCGATGGCGGCGAAGGATGGCGGCTACGCGCCGTTGCCCGGCCTCACGCCGATCGTGAGCTCACCGGCGCCAACGGCCCGATCGACGTCTATTTCAACCGCGGCATTCTCTCGACCCAGGCGCTCGCCAGGCTGCTCGACCAGTATGGCGGCGCCAACCTGCCGGCGTTGAACAAGGCGTTGGACGATCCCAACGGCCAGGCCCGCGCGAAGCTCGCCGGCGAGCTGCCCAAGGGCGTGCTGAGCCAGCTCGATCGGCTGGCTGCCGGGCCGGCGAACGACAGCACCTGTCACGCCGCGCTGTACGAGCTGACCGACAAGGTGCTGATCGATCGGCTGCTGGCGGCCAAGAGCCGGCTGCACATCGTGCTGTCGAACAATTCGGGCGACAAGACGGGCGGCTACGACGGGGCCAACAAGCCGGCGCGCGACGAACTCGCCGGCTCGGACGCCGAGCTGATTTCGCGTTACCTGCCCGATGGTCGCAGCATCGGCCACAACAAGTTCATGGTCTACAGCGAGGGCGGCAAGCCGCTGTCGGTGCTGACCGGCAGCACCAACTGGACGCAATCCGGGCTGTGTACCCAGAACAACAATGCGATCGTCATCCGCGACCCGACCGTCGCCGGCTGGTATCGCGACTACTGGGACAAGCTCAAGGCCGACACCGTCGCCGCCGGCATTCCCGCCCAGCCCAAGGCGGTGGGGGCGCTGCAGGGCAAGGCGTTGCGTGCCCACGATGCCGCGCCCGCCCAGCCGATCACGCTGGCCGACAACAAGACGAACATCAAGGTGTGGTTCTCGCCCAATACCTCCGGCCTGATTCCGACCAAGGACAAAGCGCCGGTCGTGCCGACGCCGCCCGACATGAAGGACCTCAAGGACGCCATCGACAACGCCAAGCAGGCCGTCCTGGTGCTGGCCTTCATGCCGGGCCAGGCCAACAACCTCAGGTCCTGGACCATCCCCAAATACCTGTCGGACGTTTGCAAGAAGAAGCCCTGGCTGTTCGTGCGCGGCGTCATCAGCGACGACCAGGCGGCGATGGAGTTCGAGGCCAATCGCCGGCAGGACATGGATGCCGAGATCGTCGGCCCCGCCGGCGTGCTGGCCAAGACCGACCATTGGCAGAAGGAGATCTTCAAGGCCGGCCACGCCATCGTGCATGACAAGGTGATGGTGGTCGATCCGTTCTCGGACGACTGCCTGGTGGTGACGGGCAGCCACAATCTCGGCAACAAGGCTTCCTACAACAACGACGAGAACCTGGTGATGATCCGCGGCAACCGCGCCATCGCCGAGGCCTATGCCACGCACGTGGCCGACGTGTTCGAGCACTATCGCTGGCGCTGGTACAATCAGCGCAACGCCCAGCGCAATGCCGCGCAAGACTGGGTCAAGAAAGGGGCCAAGGCTTCGACCGCCAAGGACGTGAAGGTGGCGGATTTCTTCGAGATCGATTTTGATCCCAACAAGCTCTACCCCAACTGGCAGGACCGCTACTTCGACAAGGGCCGGCTGGCCATGCGCGAGCGCGAGTTCTGGTCGTCCAACGGCGGACCCTTGACACCGCTGATGCCGAAGCCCGGTCAGGTGGTGATCTACGGCTTCACCGACGCCGAGAAGAAGCTGAAAGCGGCGAAGTCCCAGGCCAAAGCGGCCGGCAAGGCGCCGGCTGCGAAGAAGGCGGCAGCGAAGACGGGCGTCGCCAAGAAGAAGGCCGCGAAAAAGAAAGCCGCAAAGAAAAAGGTGGCCAAGAAAAAGGTAGCCAAGAAGAAGGTCGCCAAGAAGAAGGCGGCCAAAAAGAAGAAGGCCTAGTCGTTCGGCCGTCGGCAGCCTCTCTCGCCGCGCCGCGTTGATGCGGGGATGAGGGCTCTATGCGCAAGATGCTGAATATCGGCAGGGCCACGCTCGAGGCGCTGGAGTTGCTGGCCGCTGACCGCAAGGTGAGCCTGCAGGACCTCGTGGACGAGGCGCTGGATGACCTCCTGAAGAAGCATCACCGGCCGGTGACGACCAAGGACATGTTCGCCGAAAGCCTCAAAGCCGGCCGGCCGAAGCGCAAGTGAGCGTGAATCAGGCCTGGAATCGGCTTTTTACGTGTCTTTCTTTCTTAGTCCGCAGGCCTTAAAATGCCTCGCTTTCCCGCCGATTCGGGCATCTGGAAAGCACATGGCTCACATCAGACTGAATACCCATCCCAGCCAGGGCGGCCAGGCGGCTCCCCCGGTGATCTGGGGTGCGCGCGATCCCAAGCTCAGGGGCCCCGTTGTGGGCACCGTTGGCGATCCCGCCAAGCGCAACGCGATCGGCGTGCATTCCGGCAGCTACGGCATCTACCGCGCGCTTGCCATTGCCGCCCAGGAGCTGAAGCCCGGCCATCGGCCCGACTTCACCAACACCTCGCCAGCCGAGCCGATCGGCCCGTTCGAAAGCTGGTTCGATCCCAAGAAGATCGTGTCGCTCGATCCGTGGGGCCACATGGTGGCCGAGGTGTTTGCCGACAAGCTCCTCGCCGGCTGGGACATCCGCCCGACCATCGCCGTCACCAAGGCGCATGTTCACATGCCCGAGATCAGGGACGCCATCGCAGCGGGGCGGCTCAAGCCCGACAACGACCTCCTGATGCCGAGCGGCGACGTCAAGGTGACCAAGGCCGCGATCGAGCCGGTGTGGTGGCTGCCCGGCATCGCCGAGCGTTTCGGCGTCAGGGAAACGGATTTGCGCCGCACGCTCTTCGAGCACACCGGCGGCATGTACACCGAGCTGGTGACGCGCTCCGATCTCGAACTCTTCCTGCCGCCGATCGGCGGCGCCACGATCTATTTCTTCGGTGATCTCGGCAAGCTCGGCAAGCCCGAGACCAAAATCGCCTGCCGCCTCCATGACGAGTGCAACGGCTCGGACGTGTTCGGCTCCGACATCTGCACCTGCCGACCCTACCTGGCGCACGGCATCGAGATTTGCATCGAGATGGCGCAGAAGGGTGGGGTGGGCGTCGTCATCTACAATCGCAAGGAAGGCCGAGCGCTGGGCGAGGTGACGAAATTCCTGGTCTACAATGCGCGCAAGCGCCAGCCTGGCGGCGATTCGGCGGCGCAGTACTTCAACCGCACCGAATGCGTGGCCGGCGTGCAGGACATGCGCTTCCAGGAACTGATGCCCGACCTGCTGCACTGGCTGGGCATCGCCCGCATCGACCGCTTCGCCTCGATGAGCAACATGAAGTCCGACGCCTTGCGCGAGCAGGGCATCGACGTGGTCGAGCAGGTGGCGATCCCCGACGAACTGATCCCCGCCGACGCCCAGGTCGAGATGGATGCCAAGAAGGCCGCCGGCTACTTCAGTTCGACCAAGCCTGGGACGACCGATCTCGTGACGCCCAAGGGGCGGGGGCTCGATGAGTGAGCGGCTTCCTTGTCATCCTGAGCGAAGCGAAGGATCTCATCGACCGCCGATGAGATCCTTCGGGTGCGCCTCGGGATGACAGAATCGGTCGCCTATCTCCGCACGCCCGCGGCGATCCGCGAGCGGGCGGAGAAGATGCTGACCTATGTCGAAGACGGGCGCTCGGCGTGGTTCGCGCTAGATGCCGACGGTCTCGAGGCTGCAGTGCAGGCGACGCTCAAGGTCGCTCGGCAGCGATTCAGCGATCCTTCGAAAATTCCCTTCCACTCGCGCTGGCGCCATTTCGAGGCGGGCGGACACGACCGCTGGAGCGCATTGGCGACGCGGCTGAAGGGATTGCCGAAGGAAGAAGCCGCGCGTCGCCGCATGGATCTTGCTGTCGTTTCGGTGCTGCTCGACGCCGGAGCAGGCGCGGACTGGTCCTACCGCGAACCTGAGACAGGCGACATCTATACCCGCTCTGAAGGCTTGGCTGTCGCAAGCTTCCACATGTTCAAGAACGGTGTGTTCAGCCTCGATGCCAAGGGCGATCCGCTGCGCGTCGATGCCGAAAGGCTGGCGACGTTGACGCCGATGGACATCGCCATGGGCTTCCAGGTGAAGGCGCACAATCCGCTGCTTGGCCTCGAAGGCCGCGCCGAGCTGTTGCGCAAGCTGGGCGGCGTCGGGCTCGACCGGCCCGGCGCGCTGTTCGACATCATAGCGACGGCCGGCGAGGTGAAGGCTGCGGCCATTCTCGCCGCCGTGCTGGACAAGCTTTCGCCGATCTGGCCGTCGCCCATGGGCGATGTCTGGAAGCATCCCGTCATCGGGCTGGTGCCGTTCCACAAGCTTTCGCAGTGGTTGTCCTACTCGCTGGTCGAGCCGCTGGAGGGCGCGGGGCTCGAGGTCGTCGAGCTCGACGCGCTGACCGGGCTGCCGGAGTATCGCAACGGCGGGCTGCTGGTCGATGCCGGCGCGCTCCGGCCCAAACGGGCAGCGCTCTTGGAGCAGGTTTTCAAGCCGGGCGACGAGCCGATCGTCGAATGGCGCGCGCTCACCGTGGCGCTGCTCGATCGGATCGCCGAGCATGTGCGCGGCCATCTCGCGCTCGACGCCAAGCGGCTGCCGCTGGTCAAGGTCCTGGAGGCGGGCACCTGGTTCGCCGGCCGGGCGCTTGCCGCGGAGCGCCGCCAAGGCGGTGGGCCGCCGATTGCCGTCGCGAGCGATGGAACGGTTTTTTGAGTCGGATTGTCGTGATCGTGACATTGTCATGACAGTTGTATTGGGGGAGAAACCAATGTCCTTGCCGCACTCGATCCACGTCGTCAGCCATCCTCTGGTGCAGCACAAGCTGACCAAGATGCGCGATAAGGAAACCTCGAGCACCAATTTCCGCCGCCTGCTGCGCGAGATGGGATTGTTGCTGGGCTACGACGCCACGCGCGACCTGCCGTTGGTCGAGCGCGACATCGCAACGCCCATCGAGTCGATGAAGGCGCCGCTGCTCGAGGGCAAGAAGCTCGTGGTTGTGCCGATCCTGCGCGCCGGCCTGGGGCTGGCCGAGGGCATCATCGATCTCGTGCCGCTCGCCCGCATGGGTCATGTCGGGCTCTATCGCGATCCGCGCACGCTGCAGGCGGTCGAGTACTATTTCAGGATCCCGCAGGACATCTCCGACCGCGACGTCATCGTCTGCGATCCCATGCTGGCGACCGCGCATTCGGCCATCGCGGCTGTGGATCGTTTGAAGGAGTCGGGCGCCAAGCGCATCAAGTTCATCTGCGTTTTGGGCTCGGAGCAGGGCGCGCGCGCCTTCGCCGAGGTCCATCCCGACGTGCCGGTGTTCACGGCAGCGATCGATGCGAAACTCAACGATCACGGGTATATTGTCCCCGGCCTGGGAGACGCGGGCGACCGCCTCTTCGGGACCAAATGACGACTGGGGGAGAACGCCTATGTCACCCGACCTTACCTACCTCTTGTTTTCGACCATCCTGTGTTTCGTCCAGGTCCTGATCGCCGCATCCGGCGCCAACACGCAGGTCGGCCTGACGACCTTGGCCGGCAACCGCGAGGACCTGCCCGGTATGGTTGGTTGGGCTGGCCGGGCGCGCCGCGCCCATCTCAACATGATCGAGAACTTCGTGCTGTTTGCCGCCCTGGTGCTGATCGCCGCGGTCGCCGGCAAGGCCAACGCCACGACGGCGATGGGCGCCATGATCTTCTTCTGGGCGCGGCTTGCCTATGCGGTGATCTATTTGATCGGCATCCCGTGGCTGCGCACGCTTGCCTGGTTCGTCGGCGTGATCGGCATGGCCATGATCGCCTGGGTGTTGCTGCAGGCGGTGTAGTCTCCGCCGCTAATGCGGCGGCATCGGGATCCAAAGCGGCGGGGCGCCGTCGAACTTGACCTCGCGTTTGATGTCGCGGTCGTCGGCGTCCCACGGCTTGAGATAGACGTAGTAGCTGTCGGTGCGCTCGAACAGTTCGTCGCTCGGCACGTTGTTGGGGCTGACCAGCATCGCATTGACGAAGCGCACGTGCATGTAGTGCGGCAATAGCTGCGTATAGTCCGTGGGCTTGGCCTCGAACACATAGCGGTAGGACTGCCGGCCGGTGATCTTGAGCACCGATGCCGCACTCTCCTCGATCGGCTTGGACGGCATTTCGATCCATTGCCGGCCGATCTGCACATAGGCCCGCAGCGAAGGCGACATGACATAGATCGGCTTGTCGCCCTTGACGTTCCACAGTTCCAGGCTGAGCTCATAGCTGCCGTTGCCGAGCGACGCGATCGACTTCACGTTGGCGCGCAGCGCCGAGAGCGCGAGTGTCTCGAGCGCGGCTAGCTTCTCGGCGCGCTCCTGAACCAGCAGGCGCTGGTAATGGCCGACCAGGGAGTCGGTCAGCATCACCAGCGAGAAGGCGACTGCACCACCGAACAACAGCAGCCGCGCGATCGGCCAGAAATTGGCACCGAGGCGCCGTTCCTTGCGCGCGGTCAGGGGTTCGGGCGTGGGGATCGGCCGCAGCCGCGGTGGCGCCGGCGCGAGGTCGGGCTGGGGCGCGAGATCGGCCGACAGCAACTGGCCGCGTGACATCTCGTAGGAGCGGCCGGCGCGGCGGGCGATGTCGAGATTGTGCGACACCACCAAAAGGCCGAAACCCTGCTCATGCCGCAGGCGATCGAGCAGTGCGACGATTTCGGCTTCGCTCGCCTCGTCGAGGTCGCTGGTCGGCTCGTCGGCGAGAAGCAAGCGCGGCGCATTGATCAGCGCGCGGGCGATGGCCGCTCGCCGCTGCTCGCCTCCCGACAGCATGGCGGGGAAGTAGTCCAGGCGATCGGCCAAGCCGACATTGGCAAGAAGCCCGTGCGCACGAACGTAGGCCGCCTCGGTATCGAGCGCGTTGGAAAGCAGCGCGGGCAGGGCGACATTGTCCAAGGCGCTGAGATTGGGCAGCAGGCTCGGGAACTGGAAGATGAAGCCGATCTGGCGCGCACGGAAGGCGGCAAGCTCGTCTTCGCCCATCGACCAGATGTCGGTACCGTCCAGCGTCACCTCGCCCTCGCTGGGCCGCGTCAGCGCCCCCAGCATGGCCAGCAAGGTCGACTTGCCCGAGCCTGAGCGGCCGATGATGGAGACGAATTCGCCGGCGCCGATGCGGAGCGTGACGTCGGCGACGGCGCGAAAGCCCGCCGGACCGTAACGCTTGCCGAGGCCCTGTGTAGCCAGGATCATCGCGCGCCCTCGCCGTGGATCAGCGCGAAAGGCTCCAGGCGGCGCACGCGCCAGGCGGGCAGGAGCGCGCCTGCTACGCCCAACGCCACCGAGGCCACGACGACGGCAGCGCAGATTGCCGCCAGCACCTCGATCGCCGGCCAGGTAAACGGCACGCCCAAAGTCTCGAAGTAAAAACCGAGCGAGCGGGCAAAGGCGAAGAGAAGCGCAAAGCCGAGCACGAGACCTCCCAGCCCGCCCAGACCCGTCACCATCGCTGCCTCTGCCAGCACCAGGGCGACGACCTGCTTGGGCCTGGCTCCCATGGCGCGCAACAGGCCGATCTCGCGGGTGCGCTCCTGGACGATGGCCGAGAACAGCAATGACACCAGGATCAAGAGCGCCAGCGCCACCAGCACGGAGAACACCGCGATGCCGACGAACAGCGTACGCAGCGCTTGGCGCGACGACGTGAGCACGGAATTGCCCTCGACCACCTTCACGTCCGGGATTTGCGAGATTGCAAACTTCACCTGTTCGGCGCGCGCCGTGGGCGAAAGCTGCAGCAGGATCGCAGTAACCTTGCCCGCAACATAGTCGGGCATGCACAGGGCCATCTCGTTCTTGTGCCGGCTATGGTCGGCCGACACGGCCTTCGCTGCTTTGGCCAGTTCCGGGTCCTGACTGCACAGGGCCGCCAGGAAATCGAGCCCGGCAAAGGTGATGAAGTAGGACTCATCGAACGGGCCGACGCCTGTTTTGGCGAGCCGGCCGTAAATCTCCATCGGCCGGCGGCAGACGCTCAAGCTCTCACCGACCGCACCAGGCAGGCGGCCTCCCGCCAAAAGCTCGCCGACCCCGATCGGTCCCTGGCGCTGCTCGCGCAGCCAGGTTTGGACGGTGAAATCGACCGCCGGGTCGAAGGCGATCAGGTTGACGCCGCGTCCTTCGACGATCACCCGTACTAGGCGCTGCGGCGCGGCGCGGGCAATGCCGTCAATGCCGGCGATCTTGGCGACCACGCCGGCGTCCAGCGTTTCGTCGGTCGGCTGCACCGTGAGCAGGCTCGACGTGATGTTCACCAACGTGCCGCGCGGCACCACGACAAGATCGGCGCCCATGCGCGAGAAGGACGCAGCGATGCCATCGCCCAGCGCCCAGCCGGTGATGAAGCTTGCCACGCCGACGCCGACGGCGAGCGCCACCGCGACGCCGAGGAACAGGGCGCGCAGCCGCCGCCGGCCGAGATTCTGCGCCGCCAACCTGATCAGCAGCATCGGCGACCTACTACAGGGTGGTGCAGCGGCTGTTCAGCAGGTGCTCGGTCCTGGTCGGCACGACGACGCAATCGTGATGGCCGCCGAAATTGGGCAGATAGCCGACCGGCTCCAACGTGTCCTGGGTGAAGACGAAGACGCCGCTTTCCAAGCGCTGGAAGCCCGAGAAGATCTGCAGCACGTATTTGCCGTCGTAGGTCACCGACATGGTTTGCAGGTCGGGGCCGACATTCTCGAACTTCTTGATGATCTGCCAGGTCTTGGTGTCGACGGCGACGACCGCGCTTTTGGCTGGCTTGGGCGAGAGCACCGAGACGAACATCTTGGAGCGGTCCATCGAGAAGCAGAGATGGAAGGGACTGGGATAGTCGCCGACCCAGCTCGGGTCCTTCACGAAGGTGATCTTCTTCCAATTGCGCGGATCGGGATCGGAGGTGTCGAACACCGGCATGTTGTTCTGCCGGATGTTGTTCATCATCGTGAAGAACTTACCGTCGGGGCTGAAGCCCGCTTCGTGGCCGACGCACTTGATGTCCTGGAACTCGACCTCCCAGGTGTCGGGGTTGGAGCTCACCTTCTTGACCGGCAGATTGCCGGGCGAGCCCTCGGGCATGTGCAGGCAGCACACCGGCTCCCAGCTCTGGCGGTCCATGATCAGCGCCGCCGAACACATGCGGATCACCATCGCCGAATAGCGATTGCCGGGGTGATGAACGACCGCGTCGAGCCCGCAGAGCTTACGCGGCGCATCGCCGGGCAGCTGGCCGGTGTAGACCAGATACTCGGCCATCGGCACCATTTCCCAGTCGATCTTGTTGCCCTTGCTGCCGCGCAGGTCGTAGAGCCCG
>WNFG01042035.1_pt1 | contig 10828 bp, 8 predicted proteins | sample 5400431 | NCBI WGS metagenome assembly WNFG01 (sample SAMN13153346, study PRJNA577476) | soil metagenome | isolation source: 120 cm saprolite under Douglas fir tree site 2 hole 3 replicate 2 | place: USA:California | collected 2015-04-18
CCCCGGCATGGGCAGCCAGCCCGCTTGAGTACACTCGCACTGAACTGGAGCAAGCACGCGCTATCGTTAACGGTGATCAAACCCACAATGACAAGCTCGCCGCTTTGTCGGTTCTCTTCGCGCAATTTCTGGACACGGACACTATGGGCCGCGCAGCGCTTGGTAAGCATTGGTCGAGCTTTACGCCTCAGCAGCAGAAGGAGTTCCTCGTTCTCTTTCGCAAGCTCTTCCAGCGAACCTACGTTCAAGAACTGCTGCTTTTCGAAAAGCCGAACTTCGCTTACGTTAGCGAGACGCGCCTGGACGGCGAGGCAAGCGTCGACACCAAAATCGTGACGCCTCGTGATGAGTTTAAGGTTGTTTATCGGCTTAGACCCGACGGTGAGCGTTGGCTGGTGACCCGGATCACAGTCGAAGATGTAAGTCTGACCGCCAACCTGGGCAGCCAGCTTGATCACTTACTATCCCGCGATTCCGTCGAGGATGTGCTCAACCTGATGCAAAGGAAATACGGCGATTAACAACGGCGGGGCTTAGCTTATGAAAATATTTGCGATCATGCTTAAGGATCTCCGCCTCATTGGTCGTGACCGGCTCGCGCTGGTGTCCCTGCTCGTCGTTCCGATGGTGGTCATATTGGTCGTCGCAAGCGCGACACAGTCCGGCGACGGGAGCGAAAGCATTCTCTTTCCAATAGTCAATGAAGATCAGGGTCCGGTAGCGTCGGCGCTGATCAAGGTGCTTCGCAAGCACCTGGATGTGCGCGAAGTGAACCACGGGACGGCAGAAAGGCTGGTGGCCGATGAGAACGACGCGCCTGCCGCTCTCATCCTGCCTCCGGAAATGAGTAAGCGTTACCTTACGCAAAAGCCTTCAACCATCGAGCTGCTTACCGATCCCGCCCAGTGGCGAGAGCTCGAGGCGATCAAGGTCATCATGTTGCTCGCCGACATCATGTTGCTCGCCGATCGCGAGACCGCATCGCTGGGAGATCCCTTCAGCCAGGAACTACTTGAGGTAAAGGAACAAAGCATTACCGGAAACCGCCCCTCGTTTTCTTCCCTGGAACAGAATATTCCCGGCTTTAGCCTGATGTTCGTCCTACTCACTCTTATCTTCAGCGTCTCACTCGACCTGCGGGAGGAAGAAGTGTGGGGCACGAACCGGCGACTATCAATCGCTCCGGTGTCGCCAGCGGCGCTGCTCGGCGGCAAGCTGATGGCGCGTCTAATTGTCGGCATCGCACAACTATCGGTCCTCTTGTTGTTCGGCCATCTCGTATACGGCCTGACACTTGGCCACTCGCCCCTGGCATTATCACTGGTGGTGATCGCAATCGTCTTCTCGATGACCTGCTTCGCCGCCATCGTTGCTGCGTTCGTGCGCACGCGAGAGCAAGCTATCCCGGTTGGTCTGTCTGTGGTGTTCGTCCTCGCGGCACTCGGTGGACTCTTCTGGCCGCTCTACGACCTGCCAAAGTGGATGCAGACAGCAGCCAATGGCGCAGTGACCACCTGGTCGATGTTCGCCATTCAGGACGTGATTCTTCGCGACCGTGGCGTGGCAGAGGTCTCATCGAAGCTGCTCATTCTCTCCGCGTATGGGCTCGTGTGTTTCCTGATCGGATTGCGCCTGTTCCGCTACGGAGACATCGCGCGTTCGTGACGCTGAATTAGTGCCTTGAGACAAGCCATGCCTCGTCGCTCAGGCCGAGTTGCGGCCAAGGAGACTATCGTGCCAGATACTCACTGTCGACCGGGTTCGTGGATTGCAATCGTGATCGCAGCGATTGTCAGCATCACCTTTCTCGGCTGTAGCGTGCAAAGAAAAGGCTCGTTTGAACGAGACGCTCAGCTCTCGGACGTTCCTCCGTCTCCCGCGGTGGAGGAGGAATCTCAGACGGCGGACGCGGCAGAAGGGATGGATTACGACCCGTGGGAGCGTTTCAACGAAAAGACCTTCTGGCTCAACTTCGATGTGCTGGATCGCTATGCGCTGAAGCCCGTCGCAACTGTTTGGGCAAAGATACCCCAGCCTGCGCGCCAGGGTTTGGCAAATGCATTTAATAACCTCGAGATGCCGAAGCGGCTCGTGAATGAGGTATTCCAGGTCAGGTACGAGGAAGCGGGTAGTGAGGTAGCGCGGTTCCTGCTTAATACAACGGTCGGCGTGGCCGGCTTTGTCGATGTAGCCTCGCGCGTGGGGCTGGAGGAAAGCGATGCAGACACCGGACAAACCCTCGGCGTGTATGGCGCGGGGCCAGGGCCCTATCTCGTGGTGCCTTTGTTGCCCCCGCTGACGGTCCGCGATGGAATCGGCTACGCAGCCGACTCGCTGCTCGACCCGCTCTCCTGGTTCGTCACACCCTTCGTCGTGGATTTCGGACGAGCAGCCGCGAAGACTGTCAACGAGCGCGCGGCCAACCTGAAACGCTATCAGGACGTCGAAGATACTTCCCTTGACCTCTATGGCGCCGTGCGAAACGGCTACCTCCAGCGCCGACAGAGGAGCATCCAAGACGCGATCCGGCAGCGCGACAAAGAACTGAAGAGCGAATCATTCTTTGCTCAGGGTATCGACCAGCGGGCGACGGTCACTGGAACTAATGACTACGGCAGCGCTCGGACTGCGCAGAACCAAGGGCAGATTGGGCCGTGATCGGTTCCGGAAGAGGACCCCAGCCGAGTCGGCCACGCGCGTCTAGAGGCAAAACAGCGGAGACGTTTTCGTGAGAGCAGTATTTTGTGCCTGTTCCGGCGTCCACCGACTCAATCGAAGCCCAATCGAAGCCCACGCGAACCGATGCGGTCCTTGTCTAATGCTTACGCGGTTGGACGACTATCGTCGTGAAAACGGTTGTCAAGCGTCCTTGCGCAGTAGTCAGATTGAGCGAGCACAAGTATGTCCCGGGTTGTCGGTAAACGTGGAGCATGTACACGCCGGCTGGCAACAAGGATACTGCGCCATCGCCGAAGTTCCACTGATAGACAAACGAACCCTTGGGATTTGCGATACCGACATAGAAATCGACCGTAAGCGGCGCCGTTCCGTATACGGGGACTCCCAGCAAAGTCGCGCTGATCCCCTGTCGGGTCGCGTTGCCGGTTTCCGACGGTGGGCTCGGCTGTAGCGGCGTCCCGGAATTACCGGGAACAATCCCGTTCCCGGCCGAACTGGGCGCAGATTGCATGCCGGTCCCATAGCTCTGTGCGAATGCGGCCGCACCGGAAGCTGTCAATTCGGCCGTCAGCACGATCAAAAGAAATACACAGATCGGAGCCTTTCTGACGATGTGCAGGTTCGTGCTCATTCCGCGCTCACGTGCGCCGCTTTCGAATCGTTCTTCTTGAGCAGCAGCGCGAGCGGCACCATGACCAGGCAAATGACGGCGAGCAGCCATGCCACGTCCATGTACGACTGCACTGTGAAAAGATTGCCGCGCGCGGGTGACGTGCGAAATCAGTTCATCCTGATGGAACTGCGCGCGGCGCGCGATCATCGTCTCGACCAGTGAGATGCCAATGCTGCCGCCGAGATTGCGCAGCAGATTGATGGTTCCGGAAACCTCGCCGCCTTTTTCCTCCGGGACGCCCACGTAGGAGGTGGTGTTGATGGGAATGAAGAGCAGTGCGAGGCCGAGATTCTGCCAGAATTTATAAGCTGCTGCGGTGCCGAAATCGATCTGAAGATCGATGTTTGTCAGGTGGTACGCCGCGAGCGCACTCAGCAGAAAGCCCACGCCGATCAGCCGACGCGCGTCGATCCATCTGACCAGCTTTCCGACTGTGGGCCCAAGGCTGCCGGCGCCTGTGTCATACCCGCCAGTTCTGCGGTGTACCCCATGAACGCCTGAACGTACTGCGGCACGAAAACCGTGAATGCATAGCTCTGAATGCCCAAAACAAACATCATCGCGGCTGCCCCTGCGAAGTTGCGGTTCTTGAACATCCGCAGATCCATCACCGGCTTCGCCCTGGTCAATTCCCAAATCACGAACAGCACCAGCGCCACGGGAAAGACCACGGCCAGTGTGGAGATCAGGTGCGAGTGAAACCAGTTGTCTTCCTGACCCTTGTCGAGCACGACCTGGAGAGACCCCACGCAGAGTGCGAGCACGCCGATTCCGACGCCGTCGAGGCTCAGGTGCCCACGCGCCTTCCTTACCTGATCGGCGATGTAGGCCGGATCTTCCACCATGCGGGACACGAGCAGTAGCGCGAGCACGCCGATCGGTACGTTCATGTAGAAAATCCAGCGCCACTCATAATTGTCCGTGATCCAGCCGCCGATCGTCGGCCCGATTGCCGGCGCCACCACCACCACCATCCCATACACGGCAAACGCTATTCCCAACTGTTCGGGCGGAAACGTGTCCTTCATGATCGCTTGCGACACCGGCTGCAGCCCGCCGCCAGCGGCTCCTTGCAGGACACGAAATACGACGAGCATGCCGAGCGAAGGCGCGATACCGCACAGAAATGAACTCGCCGTGAAGGCCACCACCGAGGCCAGGTAGTAGCGCTTGCGTCCGAACCGGATCGAAAGCCATCCGCTGATCGGCAGGACGATGGCGTTGGCGACCAGGTACGAGGTCAGCACCCAACTCGCATCGTTAGCGCTGGCGGACAGTCCTCCAGCCATATACGGGAGGGCCACGTTGGCGATGCTGGTGTCGAGCACCTCCATGAATGCGGCTAATGAAACAACAGCCGCGATAATCCAGGGGTTTACCCGAGGCTTTGCGGGAGTTGCCGGCGAAGCGTGCCGACTGGTGTTTTTTGGCGCGGCGCCCATGCCCTTACAATAGGGTCTGTGGGTGGCCAGTCACCCACACCGTCGGCTCCACCGACATTCCAGGGCGCAAACGATGGCCGGCGTCCTCTCCGGAGTAGAGGCGAATCCTGACCGGCAATCGCTGCACAACCTTGACGTAGTTGCCGGTGGCGTTTTCGGGGGGTAGCAGGCTATCGAGCTCTCCCGTCGCGCCCGGCATGCCTTCGACGTAACCCTTGTAGTCGCATCCGGTCGTGTCGACATGAACCGTGACGGGCTGGCCGCGACGCATTCTGCGCAGCTGCGTCTCGCGAAAATCTGCAGTAATCCAGATGTCGTCGAGCGGAACGATGGTGAGGAGCTGTTCGCCAGGTTGCACACGCTGACCTACCTGAACGGTCTTGCCGCCAACGACTCCAGAGGCGGGCGCGACGATATGCGTATAGCTCAAGTTGAGCCTGGCCTGATCGAGCGAGGCCTGAGCGGCCTGCACCGCAGCCTCGGCCTCGCCGATCATCCTTCCTGCCGCGGCAACTGCCGCGCGATCCGAGTTGACCGCCGCCGCATCGACCTTGCCTGTCATGACGAATTCGTCCCACGTCTCGCGCGCAATCACCTCTTGCCTGAAGAGTTCGCGATAGCGCGCCACGTCCAGTTGGGCCTTGGCGTTCGTTGCGACCACGGCGGCGAGATTGGCGACGCTAAGATCGTGGTTCTGCTGTGCCGCTTTCACGCCTTGCTCAGCCTGGGCGAGGTTAGCTGCGGCGTTTTCGACCGCTACCTGATAGTCTCGGGGATCCAGGTCGACCAGCGCTTGTCCCTTTTTTACGTGGTAGGTGTTCTCGACATACACGTGGACAACAGTGCCATCGATGCGAGAGCTTAACGGATCGAGATGGCCATCGATCTCGGCATCATCGGTCCATTCGTACGACTGCAGGTAATTCCAGAAGCGCAGCCCGCCTGCGCAGAGCAACGCGGCAACGACCAGCGCCGCGATTAGTCTGACAGGACGCCGATGGAGAACACGGCCGCGGCCAGCGGGCCGCTTCGTATGGGAGTCGTCGCTTTCCTCGTGCTCCGAATCATCGTCGACCTGTGTGTCGTTCGATTGTGGGGTTCGCTGCAAGGCTTGCTGCTGGTCCCGCAAGCGCTCCACTTCAAGCCGGAGCCACTCAACTTCCACGTAAAGATCCTCTTGCTTTTCTGGTAGGCGCGCCTCGTCATGATGCGGCAGCCTCCCATTTGCAACCCGCTCAGTATTAGTGGCGTGCTCAGATATCCATCGTTCCGATTCGTCTCTATCCATTGCTAAGCCTTGTGTGCGGATGCGCTCTTGCACTTATTGCTGACTTACTAACATATTTATCGGGGCCACAACTGCGGTCATCCCATACTTGATAAGGATAATGCGGAACTAGACTGAGACTACAGTTATTTTTTGCGCTAGTAGTGAATCCACCAGAGTATCGTTTGTGATGGTATAGAATGCACTACTTGAATCCCACGAAATAGAGTACACCGCTGACGTGAAAGGCTATCTCGACGCCCATGATCACTACCAGTGCGATATGAAAGCGAAGCCAGGCGGTGCTCAGCCGCGAATTGAACTCATTTTGTTCGAGGCGCACCTTACGCTCCGCGATGCCTAGGAGCTCGTTGTAGAGCGGCCCGTCGCCGCCGGCTGGCGCCACGGCCAGGCGCGCCGCCTGGCACGCACGTAGAGCAGGATCGATACCGCGCAGAGTGGCCCAGATCAGCTGCGCCGGCGGTTGGGAACCGTTCAGCAACGGCCGCACGTATTTCAGATAGGCGCGAACCAGATCCTCGGAATGGCCGAGAATGCTTTCCTCCGCCTCAACGTAGAGCTGGTGATAGCTCACTTCGACGTCCACCAGAAATGCCTGGGATTTGGGCCCCATCCGCCTCGAATGCGGCAGCAGGTCATGAATCGCCGCACCGAAGAGTCCGCTCAGGACCACCGTCACTACAGTGCACGCCAGCGCGCGCTCTAGCGGGGTCGCGCGGCCGGCATCAACGTGCCACCAGAACGGTAACATCGCGATCACCCCGATTGTGATGTGCATCGTGCCCCATGTCTTGAGGTGATCTATCCGGATCAGGCGGCGTGCGATCGATGCTGGCAGTCGCGTTGCAAGCCACCGCAAGGATTCCGAGAGCCACATAGTACGCTTGCGCGCGCTGTAAGCAGCCGCCAGTACAAACCCGACGAGCGTAATGATGCCGCTGCGGTACGATCCGAGGCGACCCGGGATCGCGCCGGTGGCCGCGTGCACGGCCACTACCACGCCGCCGCAAAGAAGAGCCCAGAGCGTCACGGAGGCAATCGACGCCGTATGTCGCCGGTCAGCGGCCCCATCTATCCGCCCTTCTGCCCGTCCGTCGTCTGATCTGAACAATCCTGACCGGCATCGCTCGAGTTTCAAGCTGCGACAAGTAGGGGCGTGATCGGAAGGACGCCAAACCAACATAGTTATCGTGGCGACCACTCTGGCCATCCACTAATTGATTAAGTATAGAGAGAAGTTGCACTGGCAGTAGAGTTATTCTTTAAACTAGTATCACACCCACAGAGTATCGTCTATGATGGTATAGAATGTACTACTCGAATACTCCAGCGATGAGTCAGAAGATAAATGTTCGTGCGGACGGATGACGCCCTGCGGAACTCATTACATACAGGCCAAAAGCATTAGTTTGTCAGAGACGCTAATCTGGCTGGCAAGAGCCTTCTATGAATTAAGAGTAATGCCCGGGACCGCGGGAAAGCCGGGGGACTCCAGCTTAGCCTGACCGTCCGCTGGCGTGGGAGGACGCCCCGAACTGGGTCTCGCACTCGGGGGTGGTTGCGAGACCCTACGCAGCGTTCCGCGGCCCGGGCAATACGAACTTAAACAGACACTTCGAAGCTCCACTCGTACGCTACTGAACAATGTGGCAAATCACCTACAGCGACTGCCGTGCCGGCCATAGCGTTGTCAGTCTCGCCTCAACTCACGTCAAAGTTGTACTGGAATAGCCCTACTGCGGTTAGACAACACTTCCTATATTAGACAGCCCCTCCTATATATATGAGAACCAAGCTCCTACCTAAGCTGGAAGTTGTACTGCAGCAGCGCGGACACAAAGCTCTGGCCCTTGAAGGTGCCTTGCACCTGCGCGGCTTGGCGGTCGCCACCGAGAACTTGAATCGTGAAAAGTCTAATAAAGTATTTCTTGGTCCAGGGCGGATTCAGCGTAACCGAGGGGAACATCAGAAACGTATTTCCCTTGACCCCGTAGATCATGGTCCAAGCCGCGGCGATGTCGCCGTAATACCACGAGGTACCCACATTCGCTCAGGTCACCGGTGCTCGACAGCCACGGCGCGTAGGCGTTGGTCACGTCCAACGCCGCCATCCAGTTGACTACGTCGGAGAACCGGCGCGTCGTGAGCACATACGGTCTGAGGTCGTCGAAGCTTTTGTGGTTGATGTACACCGCCTCGGCCTTGGCCACGATCGGGAAGTGCTCAGCGATAGTCTCCGGTAACGGCACTGGCCTGTTGGCGGTCAGCCCGCCGAGCACCTCTGCGGCGGTATCGTACTCAAACAGGTTGGTGTAAGGGACCCATTTGAGGTTGTTCTGAATACCCTGATTGGTGTTGTCGTAGTAAACAAAGCTGGTCAGTTCGGTTTCGCCGAACAGAGTGTGGTAGCGGAGGCCCTCGTTCCAAAACTGGGGCGAGTAACCGCGAATGCGCCATCTGCCGACGTCGGTAAGCGCCCCATCAGCGAGCGCGCCCGCGGTGTTGAAGCCCTTGCTCAGATGGTTGTTACAGGGCCTACGCAAGAAGAGCGGAACCTGGTTGAAAACGTTAACTACTCCGGGTTTATCACCGAACAGTAGCCTTTCATCACGAGTAGTCGACCCGAACTTCCCTACCGGGGCGCAATGCGAGAGCTCAAAAAATCCTGTACCGGCGACCAGACCATTGTTGCCGACGCCCGTGGGGTATGCTCCGTTGGAAAATCCTCGATCAAAGGGCCCATTTATCTTGTTCCCTATGAGCGGGTCGGCAAATACACCATATTTGTAAATATGTTGGGCCTGGACAGGTTCGAAACGCATAAACGGGGCGGAGCTTAGCGACGTCTGGCCGGTAGCCATACGCCCGCACTTAGTCATGTAAAAATCATATCGTTGATCGGCGTAGTCGCATTCCCACCACTGGGGGTCCCACCCAGGCGACCAGACCAATTCCAGGAAGTTCGAGCTCAATAGCCCGAAATCGGGCAGGTTGAGTATCGGGTGGACCATCCATTGTGGCTTTCGCGACTGCTCCAGGTTCGCGAAGCCGAAGGCCCAGGCCGTGTCACTGGGGTTGACGATGTCGCCCACGCGGAAGCTAAGCGACTGGCCCCACACGACGATCTGGTTGCCAACGAAGGTTGTCAACGGGCCCCACTTGTTCTGCCACCACGCATCGCGCACGTCGTACTGATTCAAGGCGTCGTTGGCGAAATGGCCGTAGCTGTGCGGCCCCACTGAGAGACCCGCCCCTACGCCCTTTCCCTTGGGATTGAATTTCGGGATGCGGGAGTAGATACGGTTGTTGGCGCTGTTCCACGAATAGGGCGGATCGTACGTGAACCATTCCCGCATGAAGAAAGAGTTATGCTCGTCTAACTGAAAGTTTTCATCGACTTGAAGCGTGGTCCGCGCCACCGCCAGATTGTTGCGCGCCGGAGTTAGGCTCCGGAGCGTAGTCGGGTTTTGCCACATGCCGAATTGTTGGCTCAGGTAACCGGTAACGTGGAACCGCTGCAGCCAGCCGCTCTCGGAAGCGACCGCTCCTCCAGCCTGGGGTAAAGCACCCGAACTCGAACCGACGACGCCAAGACTGTCCCTCGGCTGAGCTGACAAATCACCCGCCGAGGCCTGAGTGGCGCTGATTCCTGCGAATAGGAAGATAGCGGCCACGATTCTGAGGAGTTTTCCGGTTCCCCCCAACGTAGCCGACAACGCGTAGAAGCTCATCATGTCCTCCGTTCAAACCCAGAAACATCACCTGCGGTTGATTGGGCGGCCAGCGCAAGTACGAGGAATATCGCGCCCGCTGCGACTACGCCTGATCTCGCGAAACCCCTGACCACGCTAGACATGCGACCCGGAATATTCACCGCTGCCTCCTCCCTCGCTTTGGAAACACACAGCCCGTTAGTCCCTCTTTCGGTCACTTGGCCGCTTCTTTTGACTTGGCTCAACATACACATCGAAATCGGCGCCTTTGGCTCCGTTAACTGCGGAGTATAGAATCAAGCTAAGCCTGCACCAGAGGCATTCTTTTTACTGGTATGGAAACTACTGGCTATTGCTTATCCTGGTACAATAAGTACCAACGTAACGGTTCGGCGCGATGAACCACGACGAGAGCAGGCGGCAGGAGCTGAGCAATTTTCTCCGCACCCGGCGGGCGCGCATCTCTCCCGCCGACGTCGGCCTGGCGACCGCGCACCGACGGCGAACGCCCGGCTTGCGGCGAGAAGAAGTAGCGCAATTGGCCGGTATGAGCGTGACGTGGTACACATGGCTCGAGCAGAAACGTCCAATCGGTGTGTCAGCCGGCGCTTTGGACAATCTGGCCCGTGTGCTGCGGCTCGATCCGCTCGAGCGGATGCAGCTCTTTCAACTCGCGCTTCGCCAGCCGGTTGTCGATTCCGCTCCTCAGCGCGAAACGGTTAGCCCGCGGTTCCAGCGCATGATCGATCACAACGCCGACACACCGGCCATAGTCATGGGGCGTCGATGGGACGTACTCGCGTGGAACCAGAGCGCGCGGGCATTCTTTTTTGATTTCGAGAAAGTGCCGGCAGATGAGCGGAATCTGCTTTGGCTTTACTTCACCAACTCAGCGTTGCGCTCCTTGATCGTAGACTGGCCGACGCGGGCCCGGAACATGGTCGCCATATTCCGCGCCGATTACGGGCGTCATGCCGGCGACAGCTATTTTGTCGAGCTGGTTGAACGCCTTAACTCGGTCAGTCCCGAGTTC
>WNFG01006612.1_pt1 | contig 10825 bp, 11 predicted proteins | sample 5400431 | NCBI WGS metagenome assembly WNFG01 (sample SAMN13153346, study PRJNA577476) | soil metagenome | isolation source: 120 cm saprolite under Douglas fir tree site 2 hole 3 replicate 2 | place: USA:California | collected 2015-04-18
CAGGCATTTCAGGCTGGCAAAGAACTGCGCCGCATCGGGATAGGAGAGCAGCAGCGCCAGCGATTACGGCGTGGTCATCAGCAGATCCGGCGGCCGCTCGCGCTGGCGCAGCCGGCGGCTCTGCGGCGTGTCGCCGGTCCGGCTCTCGGCCCGCACCGGCAGCTGCATCTCGGCGATCGGCATCTCGAGGTTGCGGCGGATGTCGGTGGCCAGCGCCTTCAAGGGCGAGATGTAGAGCGTGTGCAGCTCGCCCTTGCCCTTCTTGTGGGCGAGGTCCTCGCCTTTTTGGCGACGCTCCGTGAGCTCGATCAGCGACGGCAGGAAGCCCGCCAGGGTCTTGCCGCCGCCGGTCGGCGCGATCAGCAGCGCGCTCTTGCCCTGCTGGGCCAGTTCGATCAGGGCGAGCTGATGCGGCCGCGGCGTCCATCCGCGGCTTTCGAACCAGCGTGAAAACAGGTCGGGAAGCCCCATATCTGCCGGGTAGGATGCAGCAAGTTCAATGGCCGTCGACACCCTAAATCCCCGCTCCTGGCTCTATCCGACGCCGCGCGGCCTCTATTGCAAGCCCGGCGACTTCTATGTCGATCCGGCCGTCGCCGTGCCGCGCGCGGTGATCACTCACGGCCATGGCGACCACGCCCGCCCCGGCCATCGCGCGGCGCTGGCCACGCCCGAGACGCTGGCGATCATGCGCGCCCGCTTCGAGGATATGCCCGATACCAGCCAGCAGCCGCTGAAATATGGCGAAAGCGTGCGGGTTGGCGAGGTCGATGTGCAGCTGGTACCAGCGGGTCATATCCTGGGATCGGCGCAGGCGGTGCTCGAATACAAGGGCCAGCGCATCGTCGTCTCGGGCGACTTCAAGCGCCGGCCCGATCCGACCTGCCCGCCCTTCGAGCCGGTGCCGTGCGACGTCTTCATCACCGAGGCGACCTTCGCGCTGCCGGTCTTCCACCATCCCTCCGACATGGGCGAGATCGGCAAGCTTTTGCGCTCGGTCGCGACCTTTCCCGACCACACGCATCTGGTGGGCGTCTACGCGCTCGGCAAGTGCCAGCGGGTCATCAAGCTCTTGCGCGCGGCTGGCTGGGACAAGCGGATCTGGCTGCATGGCAGCCTGCTGTCGCTTTGCAAGCTCTACCAGGACCATGGCGTCGATCTCGGCGACACCGCCCACGTATCCGATGCGATCCTCGAGACTTTCAAAGGCGCCATCGTGCTGTGTCCGCCGTCGGCCATCGCCGACCGCTGGTCGCGGCGTTTCGCCGAGCCCGTGCCGGCGGTCTGCTCGGGTTGGATGCGGGTGCGCGCCCGCGCCCGGCAAAGCGGCGCGGAGTTGCCGCTGGTCATCTCCGACCATGCCGACTGGGCCGAGCTCACCCAGACGCTGAAGGATGTCGGCGCACCCAAGGTCTGGGTGACGCACGGCCGCGAGGAAGCGCTGGTGCACTACGCGCGCTCGATCGGCATCGATGCCGAGGCGCTCCACCTGGCCGGCCGCGAGGAAGAGGGCGCCTAGTGCAGGCCTTCGCCGCACTCCTCGATGCGCTCTCCTACCAGCCGGCGCGCAACGCCAAGCTCCGGCTGATCGAGACCTATCTGCGCGAGACACCCGATCCCGACCGCGGCTGGGCGCTGGCCGCGCTGACCGGCGGATTGGATTTCCCGGCGGCCAAGCCTGCGTTGCTGCGCGGTTTCGGCGAGGACAAGATCGGCGCCGAACTCTTCCACCTCTCCCATGACTATGTCGGCGACCTGGCCGAGACCCTGGCGCTGATCTGGGAGACCGATCCCGCCGCCGGCCCGCCGCCGTCGCTCGGCGAAGTCGTCGAAACCCTGCAACGCGCCACGAAAATGCAGACGCCGGCGATCCTGAAGCGCTGGCTGGACGCGCTCGATTCGACGGGCCGCTGGGCGCTCCTCAAGCTGTTGACCGGCGCGCTGCGGGTCGGCGTTTCGGCGCGGCTCGCCAAGCAGGCGGTTGCCAATATCGGCAGCCAGCCAGTCGATTCAGTGGAGGAGATCTGGCACGGCCTTTCCGCGCCTTACCGGCCGCTGTTCGACTGGCTGCTCCAGGGTGCACCCAAACCCAGCAGCAACGCCGGCGGCGCTTTCCTGCCGCCGATGCTGGCCAATCCCATCGACCGCGGCGAGCTCGATTCGCTCGACCCCGCCCACTTCCGCGCCGAATGGAAATGGGACGGCATCCGCGTGCAGGTCGCCGCGTCGGGCGGCGTGAAACGTCTCTACAGTCGCGCCGGCGAGGACGTCTCGGCTTCCTTCCCCGACATCATCGAGGCGATCGACTTCGACGGCGTGTTCGACGGCGAGCTTCTGGTGCGCCGCGACGAGGCCGTGGCGCCCTTCAACGACCTGCAGCAGCGGCTCAACCGCAAGGTCGTGACGCCCAAGATGCTGAAGGACCATCCCGCGCATGTGCGGCTCTACGACGTGCTGTGGTTGGAGGGCGAGGATCTGCGCGCCCTTTCCTTCGACCAGCGCCGCGCGCGCCTGGAGGCCTGGATGGCTCAAAAGCCGCGCCAGCGCTTCGACCTCTCGCCGATGGTGATTTTCACCGACTGGGCCCATCTCGCCGAGCTGCGCGAGGCGATGAAGAGCGACGGCATCGAGGGCCTGATGCTGAAGCGCGGCGACAGCGCCTACCTCGCCGGCCGGCCCAAGGGCCCGTGGTTCAAATGGAAGCGCGATCCCATGCTGGCCGACTGCGTGCTGATGTACGCCCAGCGCGGCCACGGCAAGAGAAGCTCGTTCTATTCCGACTTCACCTTCGGCTGCTGGCGCGAGGTCGGGGGCAAGCGCGAGCTGGCGCCGGTCGGCAAGGCCTATTTCGGCTTCACCGACGAGGAGCTGCGCTGGCTCGACAAATGGGTGCGCGATCACACGACCAACCGCTTCGGCCCGGTGCGCGAGGTCTCGCCCGACCTGGTGCTGGAGATCGCCTTCGACGGCATCGCCCGCTCGACCCGCCACAAGTCGGGCCTCGCCATGCGTTTCCCGCGCATCAATCGCATAAGGACTGACAAGCCGGCGGCCGAGGCCGACACCATCGACAACCTGCTGCGGCTCGTGCCATCACCAACCCATGGTTGAGACATCGCCCGGCGCCCTGCCGCCGCAAACCCACACCCTGCCGCTCAAGGAGCGCGTCGAACTCGGCCGCGCGCTGCGCGATCGCGTGGCGCGCAAGCAGCACGGCGCCTGGAAGCCGCCGGCCAACCGCCGCGATCCCATCGAGATCCTGATCGAGCAGGGCGAATCGCGCCTGCCCGACCTGCTGCCCGTGCGCTATGCGCGCATGAAGGCGACACCCTTCACCTTCCTGCGCGGCGCCGCGGCCGTGATGGCGGCCGATCTTGCGGCCACGCCGGCCAGCGGGTTGATGGTGCAGGCCGCAGGCGATTGCCATTGCCTCAATTTCGGCGGCTTCGCCACGCCCGAGCGGCGGCTTGCCTTCGACATCAACGACTTCGACGAGACGGCGGTGGCGCCCTGGGAGTGGGACGTCAAGCGCCTGGCCGCGAGCTTCGTCGTCGCCACGCTCGACGTCTTGGCCAAGGAGGCACGCAGCGAGCTCGCAGAGATCGCGGCGCGCAGCTATCGCGAGACCATGGCGGAGGTCGCGGCCACGCCGGTGCTCGACGCCTGGTATCGCGCGCTCAACATCGACGACGAGAATGAAGCCGCGGCGATCGGCATCGGCGCGCGAGCGGTGCGCAAGGTCGGCGCGGCGCGCGCTCACCCCGTGGAGATCGCGTCGATCGGTCATCGCGGAGGCGACGCCCCCCACATCGAGGACAACCCCGAGCACGGCGTCTATCACCCCGCGCCCGCCGATGCCGCCGCCTTTCGCGCCGCCGTGGACGCGGCGATGGTCGACTATGCGGACTCGCTCACGCCCGAGCGGCGCACGCTGCTGCAGCGCTATCGCCTGGCCGACGCCGCCTACAAGGTCGTGGGAGTCGGTGCGGTCGGCACGCTGTGTGGCGTCCTGCTGATGGTTTCGGGCGACGGCGAGGCCCTGCACCTGCAGTTCAAGGAAGCGACCCGCTCGGTGCTCGAAGCCTATGCCGGTGCGAGTCCCTATGCCCATCACGGCGAGCGCGTGGTGCGCGGTCAGCGCCTGCTGCAGGCGGCGAGCGACATGCTGCTGGGCTTCGCCACCGGCCCGACCGGCCGGCACCTCTACCTGCGCCAATTGCGCGACGCCAAGATCAAGCCGCAGCTCGAGACCATGACGCCGCGCAATTTCCGCCGTTATGCCGCGACCTGCGGCGAGGTGCTGGCGCGCGCGCATGCGCGTACGGCAGATGCGGTGGTGCTGTCGGCCTATCTCGGCAAAAGTGCGGCCTTCGACGAGGCCATCGGCGCCTTCGCCACCGACTACGGCCGGCAGACCGAAAAGGACCATGCGGCCCTGTTGAAAGCCATAAAAAGCCGCCGTTTGCCCAGCCAAGGCGACATTTCATAGCGTCCAATAGCCCTTGCAGGGGCGTTGCAGCGTGCCCATTATCCGGGCGTCTCTAACGGAAATGCCATGATCGACCCATTCGGTCGCTCCATCACCTATCTGCGCGTCTCGGTCACGGATCGCTGCGACTTCCGCTGCGTCTATTGCATGGCCGAGGACATGACCTTCCTGCCCAAGGCCGAGGTTCTCTCGCTCGAGGAGCTCGAGCGCCTGTGCGCGGCCTTCATCCGGCGCGGCGTCAAGAAGCTCCGGCTGACCGGCGGCGAACCGCTGGTGCGCAAGAACGTGATGTCGCTGATCCGCGGGCTCGGCCGCCATCTCGACAGCGGTGCGCTCAGCGAGCTCACCTTGACCACCAACGGCAGCCAGCTCGCCAAATACGCCAAGGAGCTGGCCGCGGTCGGCGTGCGCCGGCTGAACGTGTCGATGGACACGCTCGACCGGGACAAGTTTCGCGAATTGACTCGCTGGGGCGAGCTCGATCAGGTGATGCGCGGCCTCGATGCCGCCCAGCAGGCGGGCCTGCACGTCAAGATCAACGCCGTGGCGCTGCGCGGCGTCAACGACATGGAATTCGACGATTTGATCCGCTGGACTCACGGCCGCGGCATGGATCTGACGCTGATCGAGGTCATGCCGATGGGCGAGATCGGCGCCGACGCGCGGCTCGACCAGTACCTCCCGCTGTCGCTGGCGCGGGCCGACATCGCCAAGCGCTTCACGCTCAGCGAGACCGACTACCGGACCGGCGGGCCGGCGCGCTACTTCCGGGTCGAGGAGACCGGCGGGCGGCTTGGCTTCATCACGCCGCTCACCCACAATTTCTGCGAAAGCTGCAATCGCGTGCGGCTGACCTGCACCGGCACGCTCTATATGTGCCTCGGCCAGGAGGACGCGGCCGACCTGCGCGCGCCCCTGCGGGCCTCCGAAAGCGACGAGCTGCTCGACCAGGCGATCACCGAGGCGATCTCGCGCAAGCCCAAGGGCCATGATTTCATCATCGATCGCCGCCACACCGGTCCGGCGGTGCCGCGCCACATGAGCGTCACCGGCGGCTAGGCTTCGGGGCCGGCCTGCGAATTGGCCGTCTTGATCTGCGCCCGCCGCCGCACCGCTTCACGGTGCGAGATGTACATGGCGCTGCTGAAGATCACGGCCGCGCCGACGAAGGTCCAGACGTCGGGTTGCTGGAAGAACAGGAAATAGCCCAGCAGCGTGTTCCAGATCAGCGACAGGAAGCCGATGGGCTGCAGCAGGGTGATGTCGGCCAGTTGATAGCCGCGCTGTTGGCAGATATGGCCGAGCGTGCCGCACAGTCCGGCCGCCATGAACCAAAGGACATCGACCCAGCCCGGAGTCTGCCAGAACCAGATCGCAAAGGGCGCGGCGCAGGCCACGATCACGATGTTCTGCCAGATCACGATGGTGTTGGCCGAATCGGTGCGCGCCAGGCCTTTGGAGATCAGGTTGGAGGCCGAGAAGATCGGCGTGCTGATCAGGATGCACAGCACGCCGAGGTGAAGCGACGAGAAGCCCGGCCGGATGATGATCATGGCGCCGATGAAGCCCACGATGATGGCGATCCAGCGCCGCAAGCGCACGTCCTCGCCGAGGAACAGCGCCGCTCCGATGGTGACGAAGATCGGGCCGGTGAAGCCCAGCGCCGTGATCTCGGCAAGCGTGGTGAGCGGCAGTGCCACGAACCACAACATCATGCCCGACGTGTGCAGCGCGCCGCGGAAGAGATGGAGCGGAAGCCGTCTGGTGTGCAGCGAACGGTAGAGGCCGAGCCGCATGACGATCGGCAGCAGGAACAGCGAACCGAAGAAATAGCGCAGGAACGCCATCACGAAGGAATTGAGGTGCTGCGAGGGGATGAGCGTGAAGACGTTGAGCAGCGCAAACAGCACGCCCGACAAAGCGACCCACAGGATGCCGCGCAGATTGGCTGGCAGGCCGAGCCAGCGGTCGACGAGACGAGACACGCCTCGACTATGTCATAGCGACTGAAATACCGCACGCTCCGGCGCGGCGGCCCTTTCGGCGCGCGAAGTTCAGGCCTCGCCGATCGCTTCGCCGTTGACCAGCACCGTCGGAATGACGTATTCGCCGCGCAGGGCGGCGACCCGCTGCACCAGCTCCTCGATGTAGGGATCGTGGATGTGGAGCGCGCGCGCGTGGGCGGCGGTGTTGGCGAGATAGTCGCGGCAGGCGCCGCGGCGGCCCTCGGCGAAGGCGATGTGATGCGCCGCGCGCTCGATCGGCAGATCGCCGCAATATTGGCAGTGTGCGGTGTCGACCACGAAGGTGACGGCGGTCACGGTGCGGCCGTCGCGCAGCCTGGTCGGTACCCACTGCGGCTGGTAGACGCCCGCCAGCATCTCGCGGTTCCACAGGATGGCAAGCTCGCTGCGCACCTGGTCCGGCGCCAGGCGGTAGGCGATGCCCTCGCATTGCCCGCCCCCTTCCAGCGCCAGCATCAGGCCGGGCAACTCGGGCGTGCCGCGGCCAAGCGGCGTCCAGAAGCAGAACGAGCGCCGCCAGCCATCGACCTGGCAGGGCTGCTGCTCGGCGAACTCGAGCGCCGGGTTCCACATCAGCGAACCATAGGCGAATATCCACGCCTCTTCGCCGGGCGGGTAGCGGGTCAGCGCTTCCTTGAGGCTCGCCTCGCGCTCCTCGGCCGACAGGAAGAAGTCATAACCGGCCTTGCGGGCGTCAGCGACGATCTGGTCGACCCGTTCGGGCGTCAGTTCTTCACGTTTCAGCAAGACCGGACCTCTCAGGCGCCGTAGACGATGGACATGGTCTCGGCGACGCAGGCCGGACGCTCCTGGCCCTCGATCTCGACCGTGACTTGATTGGTGAGCCGCACGCCGCCGCCGTCCATCGGATCGGCCGCCATCAGCTTGGCTCGCGCGCGCACCTTCGAACCAGCCGGCACCGGGCTGGTGAAGCGCACCTTGTTGCAGCCGTAGTTGATGCCGCGCTTGACGTTGTTGATGTGCGAGATCTGGTGGTTGAGCATGGGGATCAGGGAGAGGGTCAGGAAGCCGTGAGCAATAGTCTTGCCACCCGGCATCTCTTTCTTCGCCCGCTCGACGTCGACGTGGATCCATTGATGGTCGCCGGTGGCGTCGGCGAAGCGGTTGATGCGATCTTGTGAAACCTCGACCCAGTCACTGACCCCAATTTCCTGGCCCACATATTTGTGCATTTCATTTGGATGGGCGAATTCCCTCTTTGCCATTTCCTGACCCCGGCGTGTTTATTGCCTTGTCCCTGCAAGATACCACGAATTTATCCGATGCGAACAACTCTCTCGAGTCCGAGCGAGCCTCCGGTTCGCGTCGCAATCATAGGACAACCGTCCTTGCTGCCGGTCTCCAATCGGGTGCCATTTGTCGCGAATGGGTCCCATTTGTATCGTCGCGGGCTTTTGCCCATCATGCCATCAACAAGAATGCACAGGAGGACACCCCCGGATGGCGTATGAAACGATTCTCTACGACGTCGCCGATTGCATCTGCACCATCACGCTCAACCGGCCCGAGAAGCTCAATGCCTGGACCGGCCAGATGCATCTCGACCTCAAGGACGCCATGCACAAGGCCGGTGCCGATGCCGACGTTCGGGTGATTATCCTCACCGGCGCGGGCCGCGGCTTCTGTGCCGGCGCCGACATGGGCGGATTGCAGGCGATCGGCGCGGGCGCCCGCGCCGATCGCTCGTCCACGGTGACGGCCAACCTGCCCGGTGCCAGCACGCTGGCCGAATTCCGGATGAACTATTCCTATTTCCCGGCCATCCCGAAATTCATCATCGCTGCGATCAACGGGCCGGCGGCCGGTCTGGGCTTCGTCATCCCGCTCTATGCGGATCTGCGTTTTGCCGCCGAATCGGCGGTGTTCACCACCGCCTTCGCCCAGCGCGGGCTGATCGCCGAGCATGGCGTGAGCTGGCTGCTGCCGCGGCTGGTCGGGCTGCCCGCGGCGATGGACCTGCTCTGCTCGGCCCGCAAGTTCCGCGCTCCCGAGGCACTGGCGCTCGGCCTGGTGAGCCGCGTTATCGCCGACGACAAGCTGATAGCGGAGACCCGGGCCTACGCCCGGTTGATGGCCGATACGGTCTCGCCGCGCTCGGTCGCGGTGATGAAGCGCCAGATCTGGGAGGCCGAATTCCAGACCCTGGCCGAGGCCACCACCCAGGCCAACTACGAGATGGAGCTCTCTTTCCAGACCGCCGACTTCAAGGAAGGCGTCGCCCACTTCCTGGAGAAGCGCGCGGCGCGGTTTACGGGGCGCTGACGCCGCCGCCTAAACCTTCTCGGTTTCGCTAGCGCGGGGCTGCCAGGTCATCAGACGATGCTCGACGGCGCCGACCGCGGCGTCGAGCAGCAGCGCGAAGGCCGTCAGGACCAGGATGCCGGCGAACACCGTGTTGATGTCGAACGTGCCCTCGGCCTGCAGGATCAGATAGCCGACGCCGCGCGCCGAACCGAGATATTCGCCGACCACGGCACCGACGAAGGCGAGGCCCACGGCGTTGTGCAGGCTGGCGAACACCCAGCTCATGGCCGAGGGCAGGTAGATCGAACGCAGCAATTGCCGCGGCGAGGCGCCCAGCATGCGCGCGTTGGCGATCAGGTTGGGGCTGACCTCGCGCACGCCCTGGTAGACGTTGAAGAACACCACGAAGAACACCAGGGTGACGCCGAGCGCCACCTTCGACCAGATGCCGAGGCCGAACCACACCGCGAAGATCGGCGCCAGCACGACCCTGGGCATCGAGTTGAAGCCCTTGATGTAGGGATCCATCACCGCCGACGCTGTCGGCGACAGCGCAAGCCAGAGACCGATACCCAGCCCGAACGCCGAGCCGATGGCGAAGCCTAGCGCCGTCTCGAGCAGGGTGACGGCGAGATGGCCGAAGATCTCGCCCGAGGCGAACCAGTCGACGATCACCCAGAACACCTTCTGCGGCTCGCCGAAGAAGAAGGCGGCGCGGTTGTCCTGCTCGAAATAGAACGGCGGGATCAGGCCGGGCGCGGTCAGCACGTACCAGGCGACCACCAGCAGGGCGAGCACCAGGATCTGCAGGGTGCGCAGGCGCATGTCAGATGGCCTTCTGTCGTGCGTAGGCCTTCAGCACCTCTTCCTTCATGGCGCCCCAGATCTCGCGATGGAGATCGAGGAAGGCGGGCGTCATGCGGATCTCCGAGACGTCGCGCGGCCGCGGCAGGTCGACCCTGAAATCGCCGATCGGCCGCGTCGCCGGTCCCGCCCACAGCGCCAGAAGCTCGTTCTCCATGAGCTGGCGCGTCTGCACGTCGAGGGCGGAGAACGGCTCGTCCATCAGCAGGATATCGGGACTGAGGATCAGGGTCTGGGCCAGCGCCAGGCGCTTGCGCATGCCGCCCGACATCTGGTGCGGGTAGCGATCGCCGAAACCTGCCAGGCCCACCCGGCGCAGCCATTCCTCGCCTTGCGCCACGGCCTGGGCCGACGGCACGCCACGAAACTCGAGGCCCGCGACGACGTTGCCGATGCCGGTGCGCCACGGCATCAGCGCGTCGGCCTGGAACATGTAGCCGGCGCGCCGGTTGACGCCGTCGGCCGCCATCAGGCGCTCGCCGAACACCTCGACGGTGCCGGACGAAGGTTCGAGCAGGCCGGCCGCGACGTTCAGCAGGGTCGACTTGCCGCAACCGGTCGGGCCGACCACGGAGACGAACTCGCCCCGGCCGATCACGAGGCTGGCGTTGGCGACCGCGATGTAGGCGTCGCTTCGCTCGTCACGGGAGGCGAAGCGGCAGGTGATGTCGGCCAGCGCGAGCGCCGGCGCTCCGTCGATCGACACGCCGGACTAGGAGTGCTTCTTGGCGCGTTGCGCGAACTCGTTGGTCCACGTGTCCGCGAGCTTGATCTTGGCCGGCTCGATCTTGGGATCGCCCTCGACCAGGAATTTCAGGCAGTTACCCGGACCGTCCGTCGGCATGATGCCGTCGGGCGAGATGGTCTCGCGCACGTTGGCGAAGGCCTTCTCGTAGATCGCCTTGTCGCCCAGCAGGTAGCCCGTCGGCACGGCCTTGGCGACTTCCTCCGGCGGCGCCGTCTGCAGCCACTCGTTGGCGCGCACGATGGCGTTGGCCAACGCTTGCGCCGTGTTCGGCGTCCTGGCCAGGAGCGCGGGCTGGGCATAGAGGCAGGCGGCCGGCATGGTGCCGCCGAACAGTTCCTGGTTGCCTTTCATGGTGCGGGTATCGACCACGATCTTGATCAGGTTCTTCTCCTGCAGGATCGTCAGTGCGGGATCGGCCTGCGAGATGCCGTCGAC
>WNFG01005321.1_pt1 | contig 10822 bp, 14 predicted proteins | sample 5400431 | NCBI WGS metagenome assembly WNFG01 (sample SAMN13153346, study PRJNA577476) | soil metagenome | isolation source: 120 cm saprolite under Douglas fir tree site 2 hole 3 replicate 2 | place: USA:California | collected 2015-04-18
TTCCGAATTTGCGGCCTCTGAAACACTTTCCCTGCTTGCTTTCCATTGCCCGTAAAGGCGGACGGCTTCTTTGTAAAAGGATTCCGGGTCCGGCAGTTCTCGCCAAGCGGCTTCCCCAGCGGCTGAGACTGTCCAAGTGCCCTTGTTCTTCAAAAGCCAACCCGCCTTGACGCAATCGACGGTCGCAAACCGAACGATTTTCTCGAAGCGGCGACCCCCAGCTTTGTACAACCCGGCTTCGTAATCGGTCAGCTTAACCGAAGATGCTAGGCGTTCGAGGGCCACCTTGGCGGGTAGGCCTTCCGGTTCACCTCTGAGGATCTCGAAAAGCTTCCTTAACAGCTCACCAGTCCGCCGTCGTGTTATTTCAGGCATGGCTTATTTGTAGACAAAGATTCCTAAATTCGCCTGCCAGTGTCCAGAGCTCAAGGTGCCACTGCCTAAGATGATCCGCAAGCCAACGCCAAACTCCGGATCGCTCGCGTGAAACAAACCCTTGCACTCTTCGCATAGGCACAAGTCATTTTTTTGGTTCCCCAAATCGCCAAAGTTGTCTGTGATAGGAAAGATTCGCCGGACTTCCCGCACCGTTTGCATTCAGCCATCATCTGCCCCCTTTGAGACGCGGATCGTCGCTGGCGATGCATTCGCATGCCATGGAAGAGCTACCGCGGCTGAGTAACGCGGAAGACTGTTCGCATCCTGCCGCTCTGGCCTAGTTTCACCGTCTTTTGAGTTTTCCGCCCCGCCTTACGCTGAGGGCAGTTCCTTTTTGGAACCAAAGTCTCAAAGCGAAAGGAGAAGACGGAAATGGAAGCGACACAGTTTGGCGGACGAAACGGAAATGCGAACGGCGAGCCCCTGGTCATCTCAAGAGTTGACGAGGGGTTTCGGGTCTACTCGGTGGCGAATCCCGGCCAGTCCTATCTCGTAAGCGGCAGCGCGGAGGCGCCCGTCTGCACCTGCCCGGAGTTTCAGAATGGGGCGCTCGGCAGTCGCTGCCGGCACATCGAGGCGGTCCTGCATCGCTACGGGCGCGACAACCGCGAGGCGGAAGGCGACAACTATGCGCGGGAAGAGCGGCTCGCGATTCAGAACGAGGGTCGTGTCGCACCGGACCAGACACGGCAGACTGGTCCGGCAGTGATGTTGCTCAAGCGCAGCGTGAGCCCCGACGGCCGCATCGATTCGCTGTCGATCGAGTTCACTGCCGAAGTTGACGGCATGGCGGCGAACGAGGTTGCCGACCCCGCGGCACGGCTGCTCGCGCTTCAATCGGCCATCGTGAAAGGGTTTCTCGACGGTGCGAAGAACGGCAACGGAAGTAGGCTCGAAGCGGCCCACGACAACGGAGCAAACGGCGCGGCGCCTGCGGAGATGGTGAGCATCGGCGGCATGGACGGCAAGTGGGGCCGGAGGCTGTTCGTCAACATTCAGGCGAATGGCCAGAGTCTCAGGCTCTTTGGAAACAGGAGTCAGCTTGCCGAAGCCATCAGGACCGCCGGGTTCCCCAGGTTGGCGGAGCGGATCGAGGAAGGTGTGGCTCTGCGGGTGCCGTGCCGTGTCATCACGAAACCGTCGCCGGACGGCAAGTACATCAACATCGAGCGCGTCTTGCCGGTCAGGGTTCCCGAAACCAACGGGAGCGCGGTGCGATGATCGATCGGCTTTTGGCGGAAAAGGAAGAGAGGGGCCGCCCGAATGGGGCCCCTCATCTCTCGCACTCACGGATCAACCGCTACCTGCTCTGCCCCGAACAGTACCGGCTCTATTACGTCGAGAACCTGAGGCCGCGGCGCTATTCGGCAAGTCTCGTCTTTGGACAGGTGGTCCATCAGGCGCTCGCCACTTTCTTTCGCACGGGTGCAGAAGCGGCAGCTTCGTTCGTGGCGCTCTGGAAGGAAGCCGGACAGATTGAACTGCGCTATGGCACCCGCGAATCGTGGGAGCGGCTCAACGAGGCCGGACGGGCGCTGCTTGCCAAGTTCGTGGCCGAAGAGCTCTGCAGGATCAGCAAGGTTACTGCGAGCGAGAAGGCGTTCGAACTCGGCATCACCGGCATCGACGGGCCCTTCATCGGGGTCGTCGACCTGGTAGCCGAACTCGATGGCAAACGGACAGTGACTGATTTTAAAACGTCCGCTTCCAGTTACGCTGAGCACGAGGTCAAGCTCTCTGACCAGCTCACCGCTTACCAACTCGCGGAACCGGAAGCAGAGCAGATGGCGCTCTGTGTACTAGTCAAAACGAAGGAACCGAAAATCGAGTGGCACGTGAGCGAGAGGAAACCTGATGATCTAATGGAGTATCTGGCGAAGGCCGGATACGTGGCTCGGGAGATCGCTGCGCGCCACTTCTACAAGCGACCTGGAATGTGGTGCACTTGGTGTGATTTCCTGCCGGTGTGCATGAAGGACGAACGGAAGGCGGCAGAGACTTTGGTGATCGTTAGCTGACTTGAGTCAGCGAGCCAGCACGTTTGCGACGATGTGCTGGCTTTTTCCTTATGAATCGAAAGACTGTGGAAAAAGGCGATTAGTTATGCACAAGACCTTGTAGGTTCTCCGCACAAGATCTACCATATATGTTAATATTCAAAAGATATGAGAGAACGTATCCTTCTCGCTGAGCGGCCTCCTTTTCTAGCCTCTGCCTCAGAACAATCTTCGCCACTGGCACCATCTACCGTTTTGCGGCCTCCTCTGAAGTGGGCGGGCGGCAAACGCTGGCAGGTGCCGCATCTCCGCCCTCTTTGGGAACGAAATATAAACCGCCGCTTGGTCGAGCCTTTCTGCGGGGGGTTGGCAGTCACGCTCGGGCTCTCTCCGCGCCAAGCGCTCCTCAACGACATCAATCCCCATGTGATCAACTTCTATGGCTGGCTGAAGCGCGGCCTCAAGACCTCGCTCGTGATGACGAACAACGAGCGGCAATACTACGCCCATCGCGAGCGCTTCAATCAGCTCCTTACCGATGGAAAAGCCACAAGCCAGGAAGCGGCCGCGCTTTTCTATTACCTCAATCGGACCGGCTACAACGGGCTCTGCCGGTTCAATCGCAAGGGCGGTTTCAACGTGCCCTTCGGTCGGTACGCGCGCATCACGTACACGCGGGACTTCACTCCCTATCGTGACTGCCTTTCTGATTGGGATTTTGTGAACACCGACTTTGAAGCGATCGCACTTGAGCCCGATGACTTCGTCTACGCGGATCCGCCGTACGACGTTGAATTTACCCAGTACGCGAAGGAGGGGTTCAGCTGGGACGAGCAGGTGCGCGCCGCCGAGTGGCTCGCCCGGCACTCCGGTCCCGTCGTGCTTTCGAACCAGGCCACCGAGCGTATCGTCGCGCTCTACAAGCGCTTGGGATTCACGCTTAAATTCCTCCAGGCGCCGCGCATGATTAGTTGCACGGGGGATCGCACACCCGCCCGAGAGGTCCTCGCGCTCAAGAATTTCTAACGCCACATGTCCCCGCGAAACACCACTACCGGTGGAGTCCTGGAAGCGATGATTCTCCCTGCGCTCAAGCGCGGCGGCTACACTTATGTTACACAGCAGCAAATTGGCGAGCGCTTCGGAGGAGGCAAGCATTTTGTCGATGTCGTCGCGGAGAAGGAAGGCCAAAGATACCTGGTCTCGCTCAAATGGCAGCAGGTCTCCGGGACCGCGGAGCAGAAGGTTCCGTTTGAGGTGATCTGTCTTGCCGAGGCAATCCGCGAAGGCGGCTTTGCGAAGGCCTATCTCGTATTGGGCGGTGAAGGCTGGAAGCTGCGAAACTTCTATGTTGGCGGTGGCTTGAAGGACTACCTCGCCAACGCCGAGAAGGTCGACATCCTCACGCTGGAAGGGTTCGTCGCGCGGGCAAATCAGGGGAAATTGTGAGACGTGGGGAGTGGCTGAGCTCCCAGTGCTTTCATTAAACGCCATGCAGCAGATACCGTTCGACCCATACGATTTCTTTGGATATCTCGCCTCCGGCCTTCTAGTAATCGTCGGCATGCAACTCACGCTCGGGTTTCCACGCGTCCTTGCCCAGGATCTTAAGACTGTCGATCTCGCCATGCTCCTCCTCGCGATTTACGTTGCGGGTCAAATGGTTGCCACACCCGCTAAGGCGTTGTTGGAGGATATTATCGTCGACAAGCTGCTGGAGCGCCCGAGCATCAATCTCTTCCGCGCAAAGAGGCCTTGGTTTAGGTGCCTGTTCTTTCCCGGCTTCTGTAAACCGCTACCGGCAGCAATTCGAACGAAGATTCTTAAGAAGGCTGAAGCAGAGGGTATTAAGGGCACGGGCGAACCCTTATTTCTTTACGTGAGGTACAATCCACAAGTTCTCGGGGATGCCACACTCATGGCGAAGCTCAATAGCTTTATCAACAAGTACGGCTTTGCTCGCAACCTGGCATTTACGAGCTTCGGTGTCGGCGCCGCGTTATTATTGAAGAGTAGGCTTTACTCAAATCCGGACCTCATGAAATACGCTGTGACGGCTCTGATTGTCGGCATGTTTCTTTTTTATCGGTATCTCAAGTTCTTTCGGCAATACTCATACGAGATGTTTAATACGTACGGTCTCAAATAAACATGCGAATCACGATTTTTGATGTCGCCCATGGATCATGCGCCTATGTGGTTGCTGATAATGGCAACACGATGCTTATCGATTGTGCCGACAGCTCCGAAACCGGCTTCTCTCCTGCGCAATATCTCGTCGCCAGTGCTTGTAGTGATATACACAGATTTTTCCCGTTAAACTACGACGAAGATCACCTACGCGGTCTGCCAGAACTACGCCGATTGGCGTACCGCATCCCGATCCACATACTCCACAGAAACCCATCAATCGAACCCGCCCAACTGCGAGCACTTAAGCGGCAAACAAGCCCCCTCGGTCCCGGCATTACTGCTCTCCTCGAAATGTTGGAAAGTTATACGGGCACAGTAATTTCCGAGCCACAGTACCCGTCTCTCGATTATCGGGTGTTCTGGAACAATTATCCGGACTTCACCGATACCAATAACCTTAGCCAGGTCCTCTTCCTTCATTTCGACGGAACATCCATCGTATTTCCGGTGATATGGAGAAAGCGGGATGGCGGAAGCTTCTCGAGAATCCGGCTTTTCGAATGGAGTTAGCAAAGGTCAAAATCTTCGTCGCCTCTCATCACGGCCGCGAGAGTGGGTACTGTCCGGAAGTGTTTGATATCTGCACTCCGGAGATCGTGATTATTTCCGACGAAGGCATTCAATATGAGACGCAGGAGCACGCGTACGGCGATCATGCTAAGGGCATCCGCTGGAATGGGACCGATATCCGCCGCGTTTTAACGACGCGAAAAGATGGTACACTCGTGATTACCAAAGAAGTGGGCCAGCCAGGCTCCTTCATACAGGCGAGCAAATGAGCCATCAGACGTTCAACGAATTCATTCCCCGGGGCGATGTTGTGACAGTCGAGCCGCCGATCGACCAGCGCGCAACTAAGCGTGACCGTGAGCCCGACGCAAAAGCGCTCGACCAGCCTGCGATTCGCGTGGCCGTCCCACAATGATATGAGATGAGGGAACTAGCCAGCGCTTACCACCTTCCCATTTGAGGGGCGGCCTTAAGTCCCGGAGACCGGGAGCCTCTGATACAAGGTAGGCTGGGGGGGAATTTTGGAGCGCCGTCGCAAGAACGCGAGCCATTAATTAAAAGTTAACCATCATCTCGGACTGCGACCATGTGGATTGTGGCCTCGGCGCTTCCGCTTCTCGTTACTCAACTTCGCAAGGCTGTCCAGCGTGAACCTCTGCGCAGCCCGCAGGCGCTTTCGGACCGACTCAAACAGTGCGCGTTCGTTCTTGGTTCGGCCCACCGTGGTGAGTAGGAGAGTCCGGACCTCGTCGAGTAGGATACCTTCGTTGCCGACCGCGAGGATAATAAGCGCGCGGCGAGCTGAAGGGCGCGACCGCCGCCTTTGGTGTAAAATTCGAGAATTTGAAATGGTGATGAGCTCGGTTGAGCGATCGACCTTATGTAATTATCTTATTGGGCTTACTCGTGGTGTCAAGATCAGGCCTTATCGCGAAAGGCATTACCGCTTATACTTTTCGAGCATATGGTGCCCCTTGCCCAATATGCCCCGAGCTGCAACCGCTTCGACTCTGATGCACGGTTATCGACCGCTATTATCGATAGAATCGCGCGAATGTTGCACTATGCCCACAACGTGCGTCTGAAACACGTCTCATATAGGTAGTCGGGAGTACGACTGACAAATCAAACTCGTAGGTCATATTGTGCCCATGCGCATCTGTCGGCGGTTACGACTGCAGATGGATTTCCTGCGCTCGCGCAAAAGCCGCAGCCAGGTGATCTTGAGGTACTCAAGGCCGGCCGATGGAAATTCATTACGGTTGGCAACATGCTGATCGCTGCCGACGCGCACTGTCGACGAGCCTCTCAGCCAAGAGGAGCGCCTGACGGCTGCCAAACTAAACTGATTTAAAGAAGTAGAGGCAGCGATGGAGACGCAGTACGAAAAACAGAACGGCTCGCGTAAGCGGAGAGCGATTCGGCTGGCGGACATGTATCCGCTTCCAATTCGGCAGGCTCCGCACAAAACTCGCGTTGGCCGCGCGGCAATGGCAAGGCGATCGAGTATGTACAACGATTGGAGCGTGACGGCTTCGAGTATTTCGATCACAAACGTTTTCGGGGAGAGTGTGGACCGCTGGGTCGCGCGACAATCAGAACATCTGGCGCGCATCAGGGAAATCAAGCATGGCGCTCGGTCCAGGTCGAAAAGGCACGAAACAGGCGTCCGGGGAGCGAACAGGCTTGAAGCAATCGATAGAAGTTCCACGAGATGTGTCGTTAGGGAGCGCCTGATCGGACCTGAGCCAGCATTACCGCAACTCGCGGCGAACTTCAGGCTCAACGAAATGCGTCGCTTTGAGCTTTAGTTGCAATTGTTCTGCTCTCTGCGGCGTGGTTTCAATCGTGACCATATTCGGGTCACTAATGTGAATGACCTTGACGTCCGGTTCGGCGCCGACCACGTCGCTGGCGGCCGGCACCGAACCTCGGAGAGCTCGGCGCGTAGTGACTAGGTAGCGCGCCATCTTCTTGCCTCAGGTATGGGGGAGCCCACGCCCTTCATATTTGACCGCAAGACCAAACGGTTCGCAATGTTTGGCAAGCAAGCGCCGAGCAGTCGTGGTTCGAGATAAGTCTCGCGGCATTCCTGGATACGTCGCGTCCTTGGACAAAATCGCGGCTAGGACGCCGCATGCCGCTGGGCTCGCCATCGAGGTACCATCCATCTCCATGTACAAATCTGTATCTCCGGCTCTGTCGGGCACAGTGGAAATGATGCCTACGCCTGGCGCAGCGCATGCCAGATTGTCTCCGAAGCAACTGAATGTGGCGAGAAAAAGATTGTCGTGGCCCATTAGGTCCGCCTGTCTCGGTCGGTTGCCGGCCGAGAATGTCCCGGCAGGGGCCCAACCAACTTGACCGATGGCAGAGACCGCTACGCACTCAGGATAAGCTCCAGGATAATCGACGGGACCCGCCGCATTTCCAGCGGAGCAGATGCAGAGGGTACCGCGTTCGGTGGCATCGCGGATCGCGTCCTCTTCGGCTTGTGACGGCGGCCCACCTCCCAGGCTCATGTTGATTAGGTCACAACCCGTATCTCGAGACAGGGCGTCTATTGCGTTAATCAGGTCCGCCTGGGTTGGCCCGTCACCCTCTCCCTCACCCTTGAAAACCCGAGCGTGAAACAATTCGCAATTCGGCGCCATTCCGCCATAATCGCCCGGTTTAGTGGGTCGCGCCCCGATGATTCCGGTCGTGTGGGATCCGTGCTCGGCGACGTCGGTCGCTTCCGCGGCTGGTAACACCTGGCCGTCTACGAATGTGCCGACTAACTGTACATGAGCCAAGTTTGGATGAGGGCCGCAGCCGGTATCGATGACCCCTACCTTTATGCCGGCACCGCGTCCCTGGGTGTTACCGATTCCCATGACGCGATGCCACCATGCTTCGCCATCGGGACCAGCCTTCGCGATTGGCAGACAATCAATCGTGCTTCCGGACGGCGGCGCCTCGGCCAACATGATCCAAAAGCTCGAGTACGGGATCGGTTCAACAAACGCCAGGAGGTATCCCGGCGGTATGGCAAGTCGTGCGCGCCCCTCATTGTCCGTCTGAACGGTCGCCGTTCTGATTTGCCTACCAGGATCACGAACGTAAAACAAAACGTCGATCGAGCTGAGCGGCTTACCGTTGCCTGTTACTATCACCTCGTAAGCCGACCGGCGTGCAGCCGCGGTCGATGTGGCAAACGGAAGCGTTGGGCGCAATTCGATCGGCATTCGGTGGTGCAAATGCCGCTGTACCGCGGGTTCGAGGACCGCGTCCGGAGGCAACTTCGCGTGAATAGCTGCGATGTCCGCGGCGTCAGCGTCCAGCAGAACAACCCTTCTGGCGAATTCATCCTTCGGGTCGCGATCTTCCACTACTCTGATGTTTCGGAGCAGCCCTAGTGACGTGGCAACGGCGGCTCGTGATGCGAGTTTCGCATCGTTCGTGAACATACCAGCACGACGGTTGACCAGTACATAGCGCGGCATCTTTTTTACCCTCCAATTTCTATCGGAGCGTTTTCATCGTGGCCATAGCGAGAGTCTTGCAAAGTCAAACCTGTTTCGCATTCTTCTCCCGGACAATCGTCGGCTCGTGGCCTGCCGACCGGGCGTTTGTGGGATTTCCTGGATGAATCGTGATCGAGCAATAATCGCGCCTGCGAGAGGTCAAACGCCATTCAAGGTGCTTTTCGCCGGATCTGCTAAATCCACTTTACACAACTGCAAACAAATGATTTCACTGCCAATGTCGATTAGCGGCTCCGTTTAAGAAATCTATGCTCTGAATGCTCGCTACTTAAAGAATCGTGCGGCCGATAGGACTCAAAACCGGGCTCGAACCTTGCGTTTGCATACGGCTTGGTGTTGGTGCGAGTCTGAATCAGGATTCAAAATGGAAATCCCGGATTATCCCATTATGCTGCTATGAAACTGGAATGGACACTCTGCGACACAACAAGGAAAAGGGAGGCTTTATCACCTGGCAGAAGAAAGGAAAATTGAACTGACCGTGGAGAGAGTCGGGAACAAATTAGTATTCCAGCTCGATCCGCAGGAGTTGAATAAACACAATGGGACTTCTAGAGCGAGACCTCTGTCCTTACATGAGCTTGCCCAACTCAAACCGATTGCGGCGACGAAAGAACTGGCAACCCAACGACCATCTGAGCTGGAAACGTACTTGTCGCTCGCAAAAGGCGCTTCATTGCAGCCGGGCACGAAAGTCGAACGGATCGGCGAGCACGGGGATCGAGACTTGTACAGAATCTCATTGACGTTCCCAGCGTCAGATGTCGCGTTTGGATTGCCCGGCCGTACCGCTAATCGCGTCGAGCCTCCGAAGAAAAGGGTCGCAGCTGAAGAGTTTACGCAAATAGATGGACATTGTCCGGCAGGCTCCAGCGTTACGTATATACCCGCGACGGAGACACGATCGTATCCGCGCCTTTACTCGCGTGGACGCAGAGTCCATCCCGTGAGTCGGCAGCTGTTGACCGACACGAGCTATCCATGGCGCTGCATTGGTCGAATTGTAAACAGTCAAGGGCGAGCAGGGTCAGGCGCATTAGTTGGCCATAATTTAGTCCTTACCGCAAGCCATGTCGTTCCATGGGGCCAATCCCCTTGGTGGATGACGTTCACGCCTCACCAATTCGGCACGAACACCCAGCCCTTTGGACAGTCGTTTGTTTCTGATGCTCATGCGTATATCGCAGCGGGGCAAACTGTTGATCAGTTCGAGTCAGCAATCGATTATGCCGTTTTGCGTCTCTATACACCTTTGGGCGACTCTCTCGGGTGGTTCGGATCGACAGATTACAGCGAAGACTGGAACGACGGCAACTTCTGGGCTAGCGTCGGCTATCCAGGAGACTTGTTTGGCGGCGTATTCCCATCCGTCGAACTTCCGGTCTCGATCGAGGATGGAGACAGTCCGGGCGTCTTCTCGAATCCAGGACTTAACCTCGAGACTGAAGCCACAATAAGCGCTGGCGCTTCTGGTGGCCCGTTCTGGGCTTGGTTTCATACTGATAACGGAGTGACTCCCCGTATCACCGGCGTCGTTAGCTCTAATCACGACTTTGGCGGCTGGTTTTCGACCGACAACGATGGCAGGCTAGCGGGAGGGGGAGAGCTTGTAGATCTCGTAAACTGGGGTCGGTCAAATTGGCCGTAAATAGCTGCGGTTCGACTCAATACCGTGGGGACACGCGGCCTCAGCGGGCTGGCCCCTTGCCGCGTGTTCCCCACGCGAACGTCTCCTCCTCGTTGCTGCGATCAAGCGCGAGAATCGAGACTCTCTGATCCACTTGTCGAAGCGCAGATTGCTGGTGACGTCAGGAACCCTTCGAGTTCATGCAGATAGATGATGTTGGCGAGGAATGGTAGGTATGGTCGCTGAGCAAGCAGTGGAAACAATGTGCCGCGAGTTCCGTTGTAATGTACACATCATTTGCGCCGGGATGTACAGCTGCGTGAGTTCCGCGTCGCTGTATTGAGACTCGATCGGCCCCAAGGATGCCCTGAATTCATTCAGCTCGGAGATTGTCGGTCTGGTGTAACGCCTTTTTCTTTTTCGCGCCATGAAGGTAGGTGAAATTACTCGACCTTTGGCGCGAATTGTAAGGTTTCGGCACGTGCTCCGTTGACGCATAATCCCTCTCCCTCGTGGAGCATTGACAAGTT
>WNFG01010787.1_pt1 | contig 10821 bp, 9 predicted proteins | sample 5400431 | NCBI WGS metagenome assembly WNFG01 (sample SAMN13153346, study PRJNA577476) | soil metagenome | isolation source: 120 cm saprolite under Douglas fir tree site 2 hole 3 replicate 2 | place: USA:California | collected 2015-04-18
GAAGAGTCTCACGCTACGCGGTGACTACTTGTTTGTTCATGGGCTGAAACTGTCTAGAACCATCAACATCAATCTGTTGCCCCCCGATGTCCTCACGCTTGCAAACGCCCCCAGCCTTGGCATCCTCAATCCCACGTCCCAACAGATCGGGCGAGAAGTCTTCACACCAGGTCGGCTAAACCCGCAGCTTGACGACATCTATCAGCTACAGAATTCCGCCGCGTCAACCTACCACGGCGGTTCTCTCACGCTCAGCCGTCGAATGAACGCGGAACTGGAATTCTCCGCGAGTTACACACTCTCTAAAACGTTTGACAATGCTTCCGACTACGACGAGCAGCTCCAAAATCCCTTTAACCTGCGCGCGGAGAATTCCGTCTCGCGGCAGCACCAACAGCAACGTTTCGTATTCAACGCTTTGTGGGATCTCCCCATCGGTGACGAAGAGGAGCAAGGCGGGAAGGCAGAGGACAACAGCGGATGGCTCACACAAACGTTCAGTCATATTGAAGTCGCCCCGATCCTAACGCTCGGAAGTGGACGGCCCGCGAACCCGCTAACCGGGCTCGACTCCAATCGGAGCCACGCCTTTCCTCTCTCAGCGAGGCCTGTCGCTGTCGGCAGAAATTCCCTAAAGACCCCAGCGCTGGCCGCCGCGGATTTGCGCGTACTGAAGTACTTCCCATTCGGTGGGGCGAAACGCCTAGACGTGGTAGCGGAAGTCTTCAACCTCTTCAACAGCACGAACGTCTCTCAGATCAACGCAGTGTTTGGTTCGGGCCTCTCGCCGATACCCGGATTCAGGCTGCCCATTGCAGGAACCGGCGCCCGCCAATTCCAGTTCTCTTTGGACTTCGAATTTTGAGAAGTGCCCGACAACGCGATTACGTTTGAGAAATCGAACAGGTTTGAAAGGAGCGAGAATTATGCCGATTGCCCTTATTAGAAATAGGTTCCAGTATTTTGCGCCTGTCCTGCTAATCTGCGCCGCTCTCGTTTACGGTGCGGAGCTAGCATCCGCTCAGACGACGGATTCATCCGATGAGAAAACACACGAGGCGGAACCAGTTTCCGGTACTTCGCCTTCCGGCCCGGCCCAGGAAAACGAGCAGCAACAGTCAACGCAAACGGTAATTTGCGGTCCGGCGCACCTTGGACGATGCCTAAAAGACGTAGCTCTGGATCAGGCAGGCATTTGGACCAGTCCGCTTAGGATCCAAGCGAGTGACGCATTTTGGTTGGTGCCGTTCGGGGGCGCCACGGCTGCGGCAATTCACTATGATGTGAGAGCGCAGCAGGAACTGGGTATCGATCAGAGCCGGATTGATACCAGCAACAACATCTCGCTGTTTGGTTCTACCTACGCTACGCTTGCAGAAGGCGGCGCTCTCTACGTTGTTGGCCGATTAAAACATGATGACCATCTCGCGGAAACAGGACGACTGGGAACAGAAGCTGTCATCGATGCCACACTCGTCGGAGAAGCGTTAAAACTGGCTACGAACCGAGAGCGACCGGATGAGGGAAACCGCACCGGCGGATTCTGGCCCCACGGTACGCGCAAATTCTCCGATAGCTTTCCATCGGGCCATGCGATAGGAAGCTGGGCGCTCGCAAGAGTAATAGCTTCCGAATATCCGAACAAGCTGACGCAGTTCGGTGTCTACGCTTTTGCCACGGCGATAAGCGTATCCCGAGTGACCGCACGGAAACATTTCCCTTCCGATGCGCTTGTGGGTAGCGTCTTCGGGTACTTGATCGGTGGCTACGTGGTCCGGCACCACGCAGCAGAATACGTTGATTCAGGCTTTTCCTTTATTCCTGTTGTGGACGTCCGAACTCACACGTACGGGGCCAGCATGGACATGAATCCTGCCCAGTTGCGCTCGGCGAACCTTCGTCGCTTAGCCATCCGGTTACGTCCGAACTAACACAAACCAACTCCGTGGTGTGGACCAACGTGTGCTTACTTGTTGATGCTCTCAGCGGTGCGCCGCACCGAGTCCAAGCCTGCGTTTACTTGGTAGCATCTTCTCTGGTATTTCGAGCAAGGTAGTCATAGAATTCTGCTCCACTCTCCCCAGTCAGCCTGCCCGTAGGAGGACCACATGATTCGCAATCTCCAGGAAGGACCGAACACAGTCGAGGTACAGGAAACCACTTTTTCCATCGACGTATTGGGCCGCTATATCTGCAATACCTACGACGAAGCCATCAACAACGGGGGCTTCCCCTTCGACGCAATTGTCATCGGTGCCGGAATGTACGGCTCCTACATCGCAGAGAAAATCTATCGGGCAGCTTTTTGGTTTCTGAACATGTCCAGAACCTCAGTCGCATCGGCTTGAATGCTGCCGGACCTATCACAGCGGACCCCGGTATTCCTCGCGAACGCGTTTGGGGATTGCCGTGGCGCAGTAACGTCGGATTCCCCGGCCTGGCCTATTGCGTGGGAGGACGATCTTTGTATTGGGGTGGTTGGTCCCCGCGGTTGACAGACGCGGATCTCAAGAATTGGCCAGCGGACTTGCAGACCTATCTGAAGGCCAATTACAACGACACGGAAAAAGAAACGGGAGTGGATCCCGCAACGGACTTTATCAGCGGCGATCTCTATGACGCTCTGAAAAAGGCAATGGACACGGCCGCGAAGAAAGTGGCGACGGTCGATGGTGTCGAAGTTGCGCCACTCGCCGTCCAGGCTGCGGCCCCGGTGGGTCTTTTTCCGTTCGACAAATACAGCAGCGCGCCCATTCTCACAGACGCCATCCGTGAGGCCGCAGTAGATCCGGATTCCACGCGGAAGTTTTTCCTCGTCCCCCGCGCGCACGTGGTCAATCTTCACAACAGCAATGGAGTGATCAACGCCATCGAACTCCAATACAACGCACGACAACAATTTGTTTCCGTTTCCCCCGACTGTGCGGTGGTCTTGGCGGCCAGTACCGTAGAGTCCACGCGCCTCGCGCTCCAGTCCTTTCCTACCTCGCTCATGGGGCGGAACCTGATGGCTCACCTGCGCAGCAACACGACCGTGCGCATACCGCGATCGGTACTGGGAACTCACCTGCAAGTCACGGCGGCCGCCATTGACTCCCCGAATTCGGAAGGCACGATGTGGCGCGTGATACCCGACCTTGACCTCCTTGATCAACTGCTCGCGTCGCAAGATTTCAACAAAATCACCATTACGTTTCGCGGCATCGGTGAAATGGCCGGCGACAAGAACGCCTCGAATACCAATCCAGCCACGAGCTGGGTGGACTTGAGCCCATTCGAACGCGATGAGTTTGGAATGCCCCGCGCCTTCGTGAATCTTGTAACTACGCCGCAGGGGCTCACGTTGTGGGACACCATGGACCAAGCCGCGGTCCAGCTGGCGCAGGCGCTTGCCGGCAGTCCCACGAACATTGAGTACTTCTATGACGGCACGTGGAATTCGCCACCACCACGTCCGGCGAAGGTACGGGATGGTTTGGGTACGACTCACCATGAGGCCGGAACCCTTTGGATGGGGACAGACGCTGGCACCTCTGTTTTGAATCTCGATGGCCAGTTCCACCACATGCAAAACGCATACGCTGCGGGACCTGCCGTTTTCCCGGCCCTCGGCTCAGCAAACCCCTCTTTGACAGCGTTCACGCTCGCCCGACGAACGGCCCGCGCCATTGTGCAGAAGGCAGTTCCAGCGACCGTCGCAGGTACGCTGTCTCTCCTGAATCCCACGCTGGACGGATGGCAAATGGCTGGTAGCGGCAAGTTCAACGTGGTGGGCAGCAATACCGTCGAGTCTGAAGGCGGCATCGGCCTGCTGTGGTACACGAAAGAGGAGTTTGCCGATTTTCTACTCTCCGTGCAGTGGCGCTCGATCAACACCTTCGACAACTCGGGTATTTTTCTGCGTTTTCCGATCCTCGGAAGCCAGAATCCCGCACAGGACTGGAAGCTGGCGGTTGACCAAGGGTACGAGGTTCAGATCGATGACCGGGGATTTGATCCCAACTCCAACACCACCGGAAGTCCGTTGCATATGACGGGGGCGGTCTATCAACTTGCGCCCGCGACCAAGCTCGCGTCGAAAGCGCTAGGTGAATGGAATACCTTCGAAATCAATGCCGCAGGGCCAGACATCAAGGTTCGCCTCAACGGTGAGCTTGTAAGCCATCTCAACAATAACCAAGGGCGACCTCTGAAGGGTCACATTGGATTGCAGAATCACCACGCCGGTTCCCGCGTGCAGTTTCGGAACTTGCTTGTAACGCGAACCGCCGCAGCTGTCGCGGCGGGTAGAGGGAAGTAGTCTTAACTTGCCTCATGGGGCGAACGAATAAGTCCATTTCACCGCGAAGCGCGTCTCGCGAACTTGCGGAGGATTGGCCGGAGCAATGCTGGCGAATTGTGTTCCCACGTTATAAATGATGTAGAGATCGCTGTCGGGACGGTAGTTGTAGCGCAGGCGAAGGTTCGCGCTCGCCGCTTGCGTGTTGGACGTGTCCATCTGAAGAATACTGCTGAAAGTCAGAAACCGCGTGAAGGAGTAGTTCGCTTGCAAGCTTGCCAGCACAACCGAGAAATTCCCATTGGGCAGAGGCAACCGGAAGCGGTCCCACGTGGCTGAAGCAGAGATGGAAAACTTCGCGGTTCGCCGATAGTTGGCTCGCACGCGAAATTCATTCAGGGTTCCTCCGTAATAGCCGCCGAAGCGTTCGAAGAAATTGTACGTAAAACGGCGGTCCTGGCCCGACCCGTAGGTCAATTGATGGCGGGCGAAGTGGTATACACCGTTGGGAATAAATACGTTCTTGTAAATGTGGAAGGGTGTTGTGATTCGCTGCGTAAAGACGTCGGCGATGTCGTCATCGGTGTACGCACCGTTGTTGAAGTCGGCGCGAAAGGTGCCTTGCCATTCCTGCGTGGAGACCTGGCCGAGCGTATCTGGCGCATGGAGAAGGAATCCTTCGAATTGCAATTCGCGAACGCCCTCAATGCCTGGTCGGACCTTGAGCGTTAGGTCCCCATACGTTTCATTGGAATCCGTCCTTTCGACGAAGCCTACTTCTGGGTTGAAGTTTGGTCCGCTCCTTCTCCGCTCGACCAAACCCTCCAGCCAATTCGAACGATAGGTCAGCGAAGCCCCCAAATCGCTGGCCCCGCTAAGATCTCCTGGGGACCGCGTGCCAGCCACGTGAGCATCGACGAACCAGTCTTTGAAAAAGACCAGACGTGTGTCAGCGCCGCCCGTCTGATTGAACATGTCCAGCACGTTTCCGGATCGCTTGTCGATGCCCATGACACCTACATACGAACCCGGCCACAGTGACTCCTTCAAGCGAACAATTGCAAAATTCGAATAGGGATTGGGGCCGCTCGACCGCGTGTCTACGTCCATGACGCCGAGTTCCAAGCGCCCTACCGTGCCGGTCAGCTTTGCTCCGCCATTCACGGGAACCTGATTGCCGGTTATCGGATCGATGCCGATTTGACGGCTGAAGAACAATTGATCTTGATCGCCAAGAGGAAAATTGAAGACGCCAGCATTCTCCAGGAAAAACTGGCGCTTCTCCGGAATGAAGATTTTAAACGGCGTGATGTTGAAAGGTTGCAGATCGACTTCCGTATCCGCAAAGTCCGTATTACCCGTGAGATTCAGAAGCAGATTCGAACTAAGGCCGTATTTGATGTCCACACCACCCGTGAGCGGGAATTTGGGGTCTTGCCCGGTTTGCTTGTCGTACCTCGCGAGCGCGTAAGCCTTCACGATGAAGAGTCTCCCGCTGCCAATGTCTTTTATCCCTCGCAACTCTCCGGCCTCCGAGACTTTCGTGATTCCATAGGTTCGGCGGTACGCGCGCCACAGGTCTTCTTCGTTTTTTCTGCGAATGAAACGCTTGAAATTGAGGCCCCAGAGCACGTCCATCGAGTGCGTGAAGTTGAGGGTCGTGAAGGGAATTTCTATGGTTGCCGTCCATCCGTCCGATGTGATGCGGGCCTCCGACGACCACACGCCATCCCATCCTGGATCAAAATCTGCTCCATTGCCGCTTCCCTGCTCCTCGACGACCAAGCCGTCCATCTGCGTGCCAAGGGGATTGACCTGGAATACGTAAGCGCCACGCCGATCATGGTTGGAATCGATAAGAATTTCGAAATGATCGTCCAGATCCTGGCTGACGTCACGCCGCAGTTCCGTGGCAATGATTCGAGAAGGCTGGGAGTCGAAGCAATGAATCCCGAAATAGGCGGCGTGACGCGTGTAGAGAACGCGAACCTCTGTTTTTTCTGTCGCCGGCTGGCCCTCGTGCGGTTCCCGTTGACGAAAGTCGGTTAGGGGGAGGGCAGACTGCCAGAGTGGGTCATCCAGCATCCCGTCGAGCTTTGGAGGATGCTCAACGGCAATCGCTTCTGCATTCTGGCCCGATTCTTCAGCCTTGGCTGCTTCCGCCCACAACCGGGTTGTGCAAGCGAAATGAGGGGCGATCAGGCATAGGGCGCCGCAAACAAGCTCCGCACGCCAGTTTGCCGTGTTTCCGCTCGACGCTATGGGCGCCTCCGTAGATGAGGAGCCGAACCGGTTCAATCCGGCTCCCCTGAGCTGCTTACTTGCGGGTTTCACTGATATGGTTGATATTCATCAGCCGGAGGTCGGCGTATTCATCCCGTCCTGCTTCCTTCTTTTCTTTCTCCTCGTTCTCTTCGCGCATCTTCGCTCCTGTGACGGTAACCTTGTGTCCCACGTGCTTGGAGAGATCGACGCTCTTGCTGCGGAGGCCATAGCGCTTCCCGTCCTCACCGGTGATGGAATACTCGCCGGGTTCATCGCCTTTCTGCAAGCAGCCGGTCACGGTTACGCTCTTTCCACTTTTCGTTTTTGTTTGGGTTTCTTGTGCTGTCCACGTAAGTGAGCCCAAGCCTAAGGCGAGGACGCACGCCACAGCATACTTAGCCCAAGTAGTCGGCAGTTTCATATCGGCACCTCTTCGCTTGAAATATGAGGCGGGAAACTTGTTGCTACCATCAAGCATATCAATTCAATTGGAGATGGGCTCGTATACGACCATGCGCGCCACGGGCTTGCCATCTTCTGCTTGTTCCGGTGTGTACACACGGTGAGTCTGAGGGTCTACCGCAAGGCTGTGCACGGCGTGCTGGACGCGAAAGTCCTCGAGTTTGCGGTAATGCTCCGGGTCATCTTCGTGGAACACCGAAATGGCGCCGCTATAGCACGCGACGTAAATGCGTCCGAGACCTGCATCGAACTTGACGACGTCGGGACCGCTCGCCAAGGGCAGAAACGCAATGGGCGCGTGTTTGTCCAGATCGAACACCGCCATCAGTTCATTCCCTTCGCAAGCGAGGAAGGCGCGATGGTGCTCTGGGTCCAACGCCATTCCGTGGTTCCCTTTGCATGGCCCCACAGGATAGCGTCTAACGACTTGGTCGGTTGCGGGGTCAATGACCGCAAAAATATTCTGATCTTGTAGATTTACGTACACCCTGCGCGCAACGGGATCGTACTGTGGCATGCCCGTTTCGCTATCGAAAGGAAGGGTCTTGGTCACTTCGTCTTTTTCAACGTCGACGATCGCTTCCGCCTTACCTCGTTCATCGGAGACATACAGTTTGTGAAACGGAGCAGCGTAGGCGCTTCCATCCGGCTTGGCTGCGGTCTTGAGTTTCTTGACCACTTTCATCTGTTTTAGGTCGACGACACCAATCGTATTGTCGTGCGCGTTCGAAGTGTAGAACTTCCTTTGTTCCGGCACGTATTCCACGCCTTCGGCGCCGGGTGTGTCCATTACCGTTGCAATGACTTTGTTTGTGCGGAGATCGATGACATACGTTCGGTCCGCTGCAAGATGGGTGGAAATCAAATAGTGGTCGTCCGGGTCAATGGTGAGGTAGTCGAACCTCTTTCCGGGAGGACCCGGAAGATCGTACTCGGCCACTTTTTTCAACGTGGGAGCGGCAGGTCCAGCGGCAAGTCCCAAAGTTCCGGACAGGGCGATCAGTCCGATCACCAGAATACGTTGATTTCGCATGCTTATCCTCCACCAGTCTCGTCGGAACTCGCTAGTCACTAGCGCGCCATCGCGTTCGACGCTCTGCCCTTGCCGAGCTCGTCGAGAGCCGCTTTGAAACTGGTAGCGAGCTTTTCTGCTGACCCTCTGCCCCAGTAGTGCAGGAAGATCACCACGGGCCGGTCTTCGATCATGTGGTTATGGATGGCGACCACGTCGATGCCGTTCTTGCGAAGGCTCTTTAAAACAGGAGTGACTTCGTTTTCGAGCATGGCCACATCGCCAGCGATCGCAGCGTCCTCGTCGGTACCTACGAAAGCGGCCCAGGTGTTGAGCCCCATCCGCGCATTAATGGTCGCGCCGTGTTCCTTCACATTGAGATCGTCGCGTCCCACCGTGATCTTGAAAACAGTGGCCGATTGCTCGCCTTCATGTCCCACGATCTTCGCGATCTTGGCTGTGTCCAGAGGTGAAGCCGAACCACTGCTTCCTGGAGCGGCGGAGGCCGCCGGTGCATGGCCGATCCGATCCAAGCCGGGTTTTATGCGCTTGGCAAGATCTGCCGCTTTTCCCATCCCATGAACGTGCATGAAATACACGTGCGGGTCATCCCAAAAGAAATGGTTGTGTAGCGCGGTCACTTCGATGCCATTGTCCAAGAGAGCGGACATGACCGGATTTACCTCTTCTTGGAGCAACACCAAGTCGCCCATCATCACCTCGGTGCCGTCGGTCCCTTTCGTCAAGGCAACCCATCCCCCGAAACCAAAAGGCGTCGGTGTGGATACCCCTTGGATCGTCATTTTCAAATCGTTGCGAGGGATGTTGACCTTGAGCACCGCTGCTTTGAAATCTCCTTTGCGATCGAGGGATTTCAGCACTTCCTGATAGTCGGTCGGCATATCCTGCGCGCGGGCACTGAGGCTGAGCAACGTCGAACACAAACAACCCAAGAAAAACATTTTGCCCTTCCTAACGAAACGCTCCATGTGAAGTTCTCCTTTTCTGAGTCTAACGTTCAACGTTCAGTTCGGCTGGTGGCGAACGAATTCGTATAGTGCGTCGTAGAGCGGGAACTCCCGCGCCAGGCGCTCCTCGTCGCTCAGCCCCGATAGCGCGAAACCGTGAGCGATGGCCCGCAATCCAAGGCTTTCGGAGCAGACATGCTCCTGTCCTTTGACATCCGCCCCGCGGATGATCAGCGCCAGACGATGAAGCGCCGGGTCAACAAGTTTGAAATCCTCAAGAATGGCCTCGAACGTACAGCGTTGTCCTCGGTGGTTGAGTTTTATTTCCGAAAATCGAGTGGCGTCGAAGGGGATCGCGCCCTCCTGATGAGCCGTCTGAAGAAGCTGGTCTTCGGGTACAAAGAGGAATTCGGCATCCGGATCGATAAAGCGCCGAATGAGCCAAGGGCAAGCAACCCTGTCCACTTTGACGTTACTCCGCGTTACCCACTTCATCGAAATAACCTCCTCGAAGCGCCGATTGGACCTCAGAGATCACTTCCCTGAACTTTTCGAGTCCGGTGAGATTTGCTTCGCAGTGACATGAGCCCCACGACGCAATTCATCGGTACCCCGAGCGGCGACGTCATCTCCGTCGCTCAGGTCACCGAAAACCTCGATCAGATTTCCGTCCATTTCGCCTGTTTGGACATTTACCCATTCCGCGTTCCCATTCCGGATGCGAACGACGAAGGTAGCTTCTGTGTTACGGGCAACGGCTGACGTGGGAACGAAAAGAGTCGGTCCCGATCGGCGAACGGGCCAGAGCACTTCCGGAAACATCCCGGAGGCCAAACGTCGTCCAGGGTTGGCGATATCCAGTTCGACCGGCATCGTGCGCGTCTTCGCATCGACCGAGTGCGCTATGCGCGCGATCTTCCCGGAAAACGTCTGATTCGGAAATGCCGGGACCGTGAATTCCACTTGCGCGCCCTCCGTCATATCCGCGACGTATTTCTCCGGAACCGGCACGACCAGCCGCAGCCGCGCTGTCTCCTCGACCCTTAGGATGGGGACGTTTGTGCCGGAGCCACTGGCGGGTCCCACGAGGGCACCCGGGTGCGCATTCCTTTCGGTGACCACCCCGTCAAACGGGGCTCGCACTTGCAGGTACCCCTCAATCTCGGTGACCGATTTCAACGCCGCCCTGGCGGCGTCCACACTCTCGCGCACCGCTTGCAGTCGTGCACGATCGCCATCCACAGCCCTTTGGGCAACCTCCAAATCATTTTGCGCGACCACCCCGGGCGTCGCGGAGGCCGCTTTGAGCCTTTGATAGGTATTGTCGTCGGAAGCTAATTTCGCCTCGGATTCGGCGCGCTGCGCCTCCGCCCCTTGGAGTTTCGACTGGGCCTCGGCGCGCTGTGCGGCAATTTCAGGAGCGACTAGACGCGCCATGAGTTGCCCGGCTTTCACGACCGACCCGCGGTCCACGGTGATCGAATCGACGAATCCCGTAACTTTGGGGAAAACCGCTACAACCTCATATGCCTGTAGCTCGCCCGGTAAGTGAACGGCGATGGCAAGCTTCTTAGACACAACCTTGGTGACCTCCACAGTGGGAGCAGGCGCCGCAGCGCCTTGTGCGCTCGCCGCAGTTGTGGACGAGCCCGATTCCGAGCTGCACGAGACGAAGAAACCGATACTACCCGCTACGGTTAGAGACAACAGAACCCTTTGCTTCATAGAGCATCTCCACTTTGAGGAGTCTGACTCCCCGGGTGCCGCTCCGCGAAAGCGCTTTGCGGATCCTCAGGATCGAGCGACGGAGATTTCACTCCCGCTCGCTCCTGGAC
>WNFG01013396.1_pt1 | contig 10821 bp, 9 predicted proteins | sample 5400431 | NCBI WGS metagenome assembly WNFG01 (sample SAMN13153346, study PRJNA577476) | soil metagenome | isolation source: 120 cm saprolite under Douglas fir tree site 2 hole 3 replicate 2 | place: USA:California | collected 2015-04-18
GCTTCGTCGATGGGCAGAATCGGGCTCACGCAGCAATCGGCAGGGGCGAAAACCTCCGACCACTCGCGCTGGGTGCGCGAGGCGAAGACCGCCGCAAGGCGTTCCTTTACCGGCTTCGCTTCCTCGCCGTACACGATGTGTTTTCCTTTCAATTCCGGGCAGCCGAGTATATCGCACAGGGTCTCCCAGAATTTCCCCTCGAGCGCTCCCACCGCCATCCAGCGACCGTCGCGGGTCCGGTAGACGTTGTAGCAGGGCAGCCCGCCGCCCAGCATCCCCGTGCCGCGCCGCGGTGCTTTCCCACGCTCGAGATATCCGAGAAGAGGAAGGATCGCGTGCGCAAAGACGGCATCGGTCATGGCGACGTCCACATGGCGGCCGCGTCCGGACGATTTTGCGTCGATCAGCGCGGCGAGAATCCCCATCACCGAGGTGAGCGCCCCGCCGAGCAGGTCGGCAATCTGGAAGTTCGGCACGACCGGCGCTTCCGCCGTCCCGATCTGATCGCCGACTCCGGCGTAGCCGATGTAGTTGATATCGTGCCCGGCGCGGTCCGCGTAGGGTCCATCCTGTCCGTATCCGGTGATCGAGCAATACACCAGACGCGGATTCACGGCGGCGAGCGCATCGTAGCCGAGACCGAGCCTCGCCATGACGCCGGGGCGAAAGCCTTCCACCACGACGTCCGCTTTTTTCGCAAGCCGCAGGAACACCTCGCACCCTTTCGGATTTTTCAGCTCGAGCCGCATGCCGCGCTTGTTGCGATTGGCCAGGCGAAAAAACACGGAGGTGCCCTCGTGCAGAGGACCCATCTCGCGCGCGTAATCGCCGGCGCCGGTGTCCTCGATCTTGACGACGTCGGCGCCCATGTCGGCGAGATGCTGCGTCGCCATCGGACCGGGAAGGAGCCGCGTCAGATCGAGGACGCGGATCCCGGATAGCGGTTTCGCGCGCAAGCTATTCGACCGCCTTGGGATAGGGGCGCCCCAGGATTCCGAGGAATTTCATCGCAGCTCCTATTCGTACTTCTTCGCGTCCTCGATCACCCTGCCGTCGTTCGGCAGCTCGCCGGGCTTTCTGAATGCGACTTCGCCCCGCAGCTTGGTGATGCTGCGGATGGTGCCTTCTATCGCCTGCGCAAGTCCCGCCGGCGGCGCGTCGCGTATTTCGCATTGCAGGGTCATGCGGTCGGTTCCGCCGGGGTTGTCCACGACCAGGCGCGCCTTCAGGATTTCCTCGTGTCGCCTTACGATTTCGGCCACCTGCGACGGCTGCACGAACATGCCCTTCACCTTGGTGGTCTGGTCGGCGCGGCCCATCCAGCCGCGGATGCGCGTGTTGGTGCGGCCGCAGGCGCTGATCCCGGGGAGTACTGCGGACAAGTCCCCGGTGCCGAAGCGGATCAGCGGGTAGTCCGGATTGAAGCTGGTGATGACCACCTCGCCGACTTCGCCTTCCGGTACGGGCTCGCCCGTGCCCGGACGCACGATCTCGAGGATCAGCGCTTCGTCGAGGATCATGCCTTCGAGCGCCTCGGACTCGTAGGCGATCAGGCCGAGATCCGCTGATGCGTACGACTGCAGCACCCGGATGCCCCGTTCGGCCATCGCAGCGCGAAGCGCGGGCGGAAGATACTCGGCACCGACGGCTGCTTTTATGAGCGAGCGGATGTCCGCCTTCAACTCGTCGGCCTTCTCGACGATCAGCTTCAGGAACGAAGGCGTGCCGATATAGGCGCTCGCTCGCAGATCGGCGATGGTCGCGGCCTGAATCTCGGTCTGCCCGGTTCCGGTCGGCACCACCGTGCAGCCCAGCGCAAGCGCGCCCGATTCGAGCATCGAGCCCGCCGGCGTGAAATGGTAGGCGAAGGTGTTGATCGCGAGGTCGCCCGGACGGAATCCCGCTGCGAAGAGGGCTCGGGCCGTGCGCCACCAGTCGCGTCCGCGCCCTTCGGGCTCGTAGATCGGCCCCGGTGAGACGAAAACTTTGCCGAGCTGCGCCAACGTCGCATTCAGGCCGCCGAGCGGGCGCTCGGCCTTTTGCAGCTCCGCGAGATCCGATTTGCGCGTGACCGGAAGCTTTGCCAGCGCTGCGCGGCTGGTGACTCCAGCCGGATCGACCTCGGCGAGAATCCGCGCCCAGCCCGGGGCTCTCCGTTTCGCGTGCGCGATCTGGCCGGAAAGCGCGGCCATCAGAAGGCGTTCCCGCTCCTCGGGGTCGCGGGCTTCGAGGCTGTCGTAGTACTGCGGCATCGAATCGGTGGGCGGGCGCAGAACGGGCCGGGAACTTCGCGCAGGCAACATAGCACACAAAATCAGAATGGGTTATAAGAAACTAATCTTTGATTTGTTCCCGTTTGCGAGACGAGCGGGTAATTTCCTGTCTTCAACCGTGCGCCGGGGCGGCCAAGAAAAGCACGGCTTTCTTAAAAGGGGGAGCTCATGAGCCCAACCACCAAAGGCATCAGCGAAGACTGGCTGTCGGTCTGGATCGGCCTGCTCGTATTCGTGCTCGCGCTCGGCATGCTGGCCGGAACGGATATCCTGGGCTGGGTCGTCACCACCGGCGTCTGGACCGACGTATCCAAAGCCCTCAATCCCATCTCTAAGGCTTATTCGGCCTTGAGCGGAGTGGGCGCCCTGATCGTCACTTACGTCGCCCTGCTCGTCGTGATGACGGCGGGCGCCGCTGCGCTGAAAGCCGACTTGAAGCGCTTCGCGCTCGGCTTCACCGCGGTGTTCTGGATCGGCTACCTCTCCTGGATCGCGGGCAGCTACGCGAATTTCGCCGTAACCACGCCCGCCGACATGCAGAGATTCGGCATCGGCTGGTCGTTGAGACTCACCAACGAAGGCGGATTTATCCTCGCGCTCGCTGCCGGCCTCGTCGTCGGGAATTTCCTTCCTGGCTTCGCCGCATGGATGAAGGAGGCAGTGCGCCCCGAGCTGTACATCAAGACCGCGATCGTGCTCCTCGGCGGGTTCCTCGGAATCACCGCCGCGACGCAGCCGATCCTCGCGAAGGCAGTCCTGTTCCGGGGCCTGGCGGCCATCATCGAGGCCTACCTGATCTACTGGGCGGTGGTGTACTTCGTCGCGCGCAAATGGTTCGGCTTCAGCCGCGAATGGGCGGCGCCGCTCGCCTCGGGGATCTCGATCTGCGGCGTGTCGGCCGCGATCGCCACGGGCGGAGCGATCCGCGCCCGGCCCATCGTGCCGATCATGGTGGCTTCGTTGGTGGTGATTTTCGCCGTGGTCGAGCTCCTGATTCTGCCGTTTGCCGCGAACGCATTCCTCGCCCATGAGCCCATGGTGGCCGGCGCGTGGATGGGGCTCGCCGTGAAGACCGATGGCGCGGCCGTGGCGAGCGGCGCAATCGCCGAATCGCTGATCCTCGCGACCAATGCGGCCGACGGCATCAACTATGCAAAAGGCTGGATACTCGGGACCACCGCGACGGTGAAGATCTTCATCGACATCTTCATCGGCATCTGGGCCTTTATCCTCGCTTATATCTGGACTAACCATATCGAGGTTCGTCCGGCCGGCGAGAAGGCGAAGATCGGCGAGATCTGGGAGCGCTTCCCGAAATTCATCATCGGCTACGTGCTGACTTTCCTCGTGGTCCTGCTCCTCGCCTTCGGCGCGGAGGCTGCGACCGCGGCCAAGATCCGCGCGGCGATGGGCGAGGCGAACACTTTCCGCGTGATCTTTTTCATCATGACCTTCTTCACCATCGGCGTGATGTCCAACTTCAGGAAGCTCTGGGAGGAAGGCATAGGCAAGCTCGCCGCGGTCTACGTGGTGTGCCTGTTCGGCTTCGTCATCTGGGTGGGGCTGGTGATTTCCTGGGTATTTTTCGCGGGGGTGAAGCCACCGCTCGCGGCAGGTTAACCGGAGGACAAAAATGGAACAACCCAAAGTCGGCGAAGAAATGCGCAAGATGCCGGTCGAGCCCCTGCTGCCGGTCGAGAACGTTCTGCTCGTGATCCTAGTCTTCGCGACGCGAAGCTGAACGAGACCGTCTACTCGAACTTCACTCCAGTCTCGCGGATCACGCGCGCGAGGGCTTCCGCGTCCCGGCGCAGGAATGCGCCGAAGGCCTCAGGCGACTGGGACGCGACCGCCTCGGTCCCGGCTGGCGCGAGCACGGCTTTCAGTTTCGAATCCTGAAGCGCCTGCGTCGTCGCCTCGAACAGCCGCGCGACGATGTCCCGCGGCGTCGCTTTCGGCGCGAAGAATCCGTACCAGATGGAAACGTCGTAGTTCGCGAGTCCCGCTTCCTCCATTCCCGGCAAGCCTTCGACCAGCGGCGAACGCCCGCGCGTCGTAACGGCGAGCCCGCGCAGCTTGCCGGTGAGCACGTGCGGCATCACCGAAGGCGCGGTGGCGAAGGTCACCTGTGTGTCGCCGGCGAGCACCGATTGTACCGAGAGGCCCCCGCTCTTGTAGGGAATGTGGACCATCTCCACGCCGGCAAGCGCGTCGAAGAGCGCCGTGGCGAGGTGCGGGAGCGACCCGTTGCCCGAGGTGGCGAAGTTGAGCTTGCCGGGATTTTTCTTCGCCTCGGTGATGAGCTCCCGAATCGATTTCACCGGCAGCGAGGGATGGACCGCGACCACGAGCGGCGAGCTCGTCACCTGCGTGATGGCCACGAAATCGCGCTCGGTGTCGTACGCGATGTTCTTGTTGATGAGCGGGTTGATGATCATGCCGCTCTGGCTGGCGATCATGATGGTATAGCCGTCGGGCGAGGCCTTGGCGACGTGCTCGGCGGCGAGGCTCGACCCCGCCCCCGGCTTGTTGTCGACGATGACGCCCTGGCCGAGGGCGCGTGTGAGCGGATCGCCCATCGTGCGCGCGATGATGTCGGCCGCACCGCCCGGGGCGAAGCCGACCACGAGGCGTACTGGCTTGGTCGGGTACGTTTGCGCCGAAGCCGCGCACGCGGTCAGGAGAACAATCAGCGTAAAAACAACTCTCATATTGGAGTTCCTTTTCAAGCAAGCCACCGCTTCCTGCGGCGGTAGTGCTTCACGTCCTTGAAGCTCCTGCGGGCACCCGAGGATATACCGAGATAGAACTCCTTGACGTCTTCGTTCGCGGCGAGCGCGGCGGCGGCGCCGTCCATCACCACACGGCCGTTCTCCAGGATGTAGCCATAGTCGGCGTAGCGCAGCGCCACGTTGGTGTTTTGCTCGGCGAGCAGAAAGCTCACCTTCTCCTTTTGGTTGAGGCTCTTCACGATCTCGAAGATCTCCTCGACGATCTGCGGCGCAAGTCCCATCGAAGGCTCGTCGAGCAGGATCATGCCCGGACGGGCCATGAGCGCGCGCCCGAGGGCGGTCATCTGCTGCTCGCCGCCCGAGGTGTAGCCGGCGCGCGCGCCGCGCCGGTCTTTCAGCTGCGGAAAGTAGCCGTACACTTTTTCCAAATCCTGGCTGAGTTGCGCCCGGCCCGCCCTGCGCGTGTAGGCGCCGGCGAGAAGGTTCTCCTCGACGGTGAGATGGGCGAAGCAATGGCGCCCCTCCATCACCTGCACCACGCCGAGCCTCACCAGTTCGTCGGGGCTCAGCCGGTCCACGCGCTGCCCGCGGAATTCGATCGTTCCCTTGGTGACCTCGCCGCGCTCGGTGCGCAGCAAGCTCGAGATCGCCTTCAGCGTGGTGGTCTTGCCCGCACCGTTCGCCCCGAGCAGCGCGACGATCTTTCCGTCGGGCACGGCAAGCGACACCCCCTTCAACACCAGGATCACGTGGTCGTAGATGACCTCGATGTTGTTGACGCTGAGATAGGCTTGCTTCGGCTCAGGCTTGGGGATTACGGACATGGATGAAGCCCCTCACCCTACCCTCTCCCGCAGGCGGGAGAGGGTGCGAGCGGAGCGAGCGGGTGAGGGTCGTTCACGTTCTCCCGCAGGCGGGAGAGGGTGCGAGCATAGCGAGCGGGTGAGGGTCAGCCTTCCTTGGAACAATCGCGCAGGGTGATGCCTTTCTCCTTGGCATACTTCGCCGCGGACTCCTCGATCATGGGCCGCACGATCGACTGGTCGGAAGTGATCCAGTCGGTGATCGTATTCCACTTCGCGCCGTCCCACTGCAGGAATTTCACCGAGCCGCCCCCTTCATGATCCATGCACGAGACCTTTAGGGCCTGCATAAAACCGGTTGCGCCGAGCTGCTTGAGTTTCCTGTCGTCGATGCTCAGATTCTCCAGGCCCCAGCGGATCTGGTCGCCCGTCATCGGCTTGCCCGTGCCGTACTTCTCCTGAGCCACTCGGATCGCCTCGGTGGAGATGATGCCGAAGACCACGCCGCGGTTGTAGTAGATGCTGCCCACGCGCGAATGGTCCTCCATCTCGCCCTTGCCCTTCGCGTATACGAACTTCTCGATCTCCTTGATCACCGGATAGTTGCCGCCCGATACGTTGAACGCCGCGGCGACGTAGCCCTTGGCGGCGTCGCCTGCCGGGATCACGTCCTCCTCGGCTCCGCTCCACCACACGCCCACGATCTTGGTGCGCGGGAAACCCACCTTGGCTGCGGCCTTGAGCGCGGTCGGATTCATCACTCCCCAGCCGCGCAGGATCACCCAGTCAGGCTTGATCTGGCGCACCTGCAGCCACTGCGCCTGCTGCTCATTGCCCGGATGCGCGACCGGGATGTGAGTGACTTCGAATCCGTACTTTTTCGCCTGCGCATCGAGCACGGGGATGGTTTCCTTGCCGTAGGCCGAGTCGTGATAGATATTCACGATCTTCTTGCCTTTCAGCTTGTCCATTCCGCCTTCTTTCATGCCGATGAACTTTATCTTGGCGGTGTTCTGGCTCCAGTAGTTTGTGATCAGGGGAAACACCCACGGAAACACGCGCCCGTCGGAAGCGTCGGTGCGTCCGTACCCGATCGACACGATCGGAATGTGGTCCGCCGTGCCCTTGTCGATAAGCGAGTAGGTGATGCCGGTCGAGAGCGGGTGCACGAGCGACGCCCCGGTCGGGCCGCGTTTCTTGGTGCGCTCGTAGCATTCCACACCGCGCGCGTTGTTGTATTCGGTCTCGCACTTCTCGTAAGTAAGCTTCACGCCGTTGATGCCGCCGTCTCGGGCGTTCACCATGTTGAGGTAGTCGATGAACCCGCCGAAGATGCCCGAGCCGCCCGCGGCGTACGGTCCCACCCAGTAACCGTTCATGGGAATGAACTGCTCGTTCTGCGAATACGCGGTCCCGGCGACGGCGAATGCCGCGGCGCCCAAGAGCGCGGCTCGTCTGATTTTCCGCAACATTGGAACCCTCCTTTGGATGGCAAATCTCCCTGTTTCTACAGCCGGCCTACTATAGCCCAATTGCCAGGGCTGAGAAAACCGGCCCGGTTCAGTGCGGGAAAGGCCAGAGCCTCAGCTTTTCCTTGGCGATTTGCCACAGGCGCGCCAGGCCCAGCGGTTCGACCACGAGGAAAAAGATGATGAGCGCGCCGAAGAGGATAAGCGTCAGGTTGGACACCAACCCCGCGGGAAGGGCGAGGCCGAAAGAGCGCTCGATCGAGGTGGCCGAAAGGTCCATGAAGATCGGCAGGAGCACGATGAAGGCGGCGCCGAGGAACGAGCCCAGTATGCTGCCGACGCCGCCGACGATGATCATGAAGAGGATCCTGAAGGAAAGATCGAGCTCGAATCCCGCCGGCTCGACCGTGCCCAGATATGCAAACGCGTAGAGCGCGCCGGCCACCCCGCAGTAGAACGAACTGATGGCAAAGGCGAGGAGCTTGGTTTTCACCATCGGAATGCCGACGACCTCCGCCGCGACGTCCATGTCGCGCACTGCCATCCAGGCCCGGCCGATCGAGCTGCGCACCATGTTTTTCGCCGCGAGCGCCATAACGCTCACGATCGCGAGCACCAGCAGGTAGCGTTTGACCGGGGTATCGACTGCGTAGCCGAAAACAAGGAGCTTCTGCGCGGTGATCACTCCCGATGAACTGTAGTTGGAAAACCAGCCGAACTTGGTCAGCGCCCATACGACGAAGAATTGCGCGGCGAGCGTCGCGACCGCGAGATAGAAACCCTTGATGCGCAGGCTCGGCAGCCCGAACACGATACCGACCGCCGCGGCCACGACACCCGCAAGCACGAAAGACAGCAGCATCGGGATGCCCGGCAGCCGGAGCTCGAAGTTGTAGGCGGCAAAAGCCCCCACAGCCATGAACGCGGCGGTGCCGAGCGAGAGTTGCCCGGCGTAGCCCGTGAGGATGTTCAGGCCGAGGGCGGCGAGCGAGAAGATGAGGAACGGGATCAACATGCCGTTGAACCAGTAGTTCAAGTCGATCGCCGCCGCAGCCGCGGGAACGACCGAGACGAGCGGAACGCCGACGAAAACCACGGCCAGGAGGATCGCCATGCCGATGCGGTCCTGCCGGATCGGAAAGAGCTGCTGGTCCGCGGCGTAGTTGGTCTTGAACTGCCCGGTTTCGCGGTAGAGCATGGCTGTCGTCAGACCCGGTCGATGCGCCGCTCGCCGAACAAACCCTCGGGGCGAACCAGGAGGAAAGCGAGCGCGAGCACGTAGGGGAACCAGGATTCGATGCCGCCACCGACGTACGGGCCGATGTAGACCTCGGCAAGTTTCTCCGAGGCTCCGACGATAAGCCCGCCGACGATCGCCCCGGCGATCGATTCGAACCCGCCCAGGATCAGTACCGGCAACGCCTTCAGCGCGAGAAAGGTGAGCGCGAACTGCACGCCGTTGCGCGCACCCCACAGAAGTCCCGTCACGAGCGCGACGAATCCGGCGACCATCCACACGATCACCCAGATCTTCCGCAGGGAAATGCCGACTGCGAGGGCCGCCTGATGGTCGTCGGCGACCGCGCGCAGCGCCCGCCCGGTGCGGGTCTTGCTGAAAAACAGCGCAAGCACCGCCACCAGCGCAGCCGCGATCCCGGAGGCGACGAGGTCGAATTTGCTGATGTTCATCCCGGTATTGCCCATCAGCCATTCGATCGGCTCGTCGGCAATCCCCAAGTCGAGCGCGTGGACCTGCGCGCCCCAGGTAAGCTGCGCGATGCCCTCGATGAAGAAGCTCAAGCCGATGGTCGCCATGAAGAGCGTGATCTGCGGCTGGTTGACGAGCGGGCGCAGCACCACGCGCTCGGTGAAAAACGCGAGCGCCACCATCGCCGCGAGCGCGAGCGCCACGGCGAGCCAGAACGGAGCGCCCATCGAGATGAACCCTACGGTCGTGAGCGCGGCGAAGAACACCATCGCCCCTTGAGCAAAATTGAACACGCCCGAGGCCTTGTAGATCAGCACGAAGCCGAGCGCCACGAGCGAATACATCACCCCCGCGAGCAGGCCGCCGATCAGGACCTCGAAGAAGAATTGCATGCTAAGGCGCGACTGATTGGTTCAATGCGCGACTCCAAGATACGCGTCGATCACGTCCTTGTTGTTGCGCACCTCGTCAGGCGTGCCGTCGGCAATCTTGCGGCCGTAGTCGAGCACGACCACGCGGTCCGAGAGGTCCATCACCACGCTCATGTCGTGCTCGATCAGAACGATGGTGGTGCCGAGCTGGTCGTTGACGTCGAGAATGAAACGGCTCATGTCCTGCTTTTCCTCGAGGTTCATGCCGGCCATAGGCTCATCGAGCAACAACAGCTCCGGCTCCGCCGCAAGAGCGCGCGCGAACTCCACGCGCTTCTGCAGTCCGTAGGGCAGTCGGCCGACCGGGGTCTTGCGTATATGCTCTATCTCGAGGAAGTCGATGACCGTCTCGACCTTGGCACGGTGCTCGAGCTCCTCGCGCCGCGCGGCTCCCCAGTAGAGCGCCTGCTGCAGGAAGTTCGATTTCATCTTGAGGTTGCGCCCGGTCATGATGTTGTCGAGCACCGTCATGCCGCGAAAAAGGGCGATGTTCTGGAAGGTGCGGGCGATTCCCTGCCGCGCGGCTTCGTGGGGATCGACGACGTGGCGCCTTTGGCCCTTGAACGCGACGCTGCCTCGCTGCGGGTGGTAGACGCCGTTGATGACGTTGAGCATCGAGGACTTGCCCGCGCCGTTCGGGCCGATGATGGCGCGGATTTCGTGCGCGCGGACATCGAAGGAAACGCCCTGGAGGGCAACCACTCCGCCGAAGGCGAGCGAGACGTCGTCGATCTCGAGGATGGTCGCGCCGACTTTCCGACCCGTGGTCATACCTCGGGACGAAACCGCCCGGGCCTCACGCCGCTTCCCTCGCCGCGGCGGCGACACTGTAGGTCTTCGCCTCCATGATTTTCAGATCCGCCGATACCGTACCGGTGCGGCCGTCCTCGAAGCGCATCTGGGTCTCGATGAAGCAGCTCGTCTTGTTCGAGTAGAGGGCATCGACCAGCACGGCGTATTTTTCGCCGATGTGTCGGCGGCGCACCTTGCGCGTGCGCGTGAGCTCGCCGTCGTCGGCGTCGAGCTCCTTCTGCAGTATGAGGAAGCGGTGGATCTGCGAGTTGCCGAGCGCGGCGTCGGCGGCAAGGTCGCGGTTCACTTTTTCCACGCATTCGCGCACCAGTTCGTAGACCTCGGGCTGCGCGGCGAGGTCGGTGTAGCCGGTATAGGGCAGATTGCGCTTCTCGGCCCAGTTGGCCACGGCCTCCATGTCGAAGTTGACGAAGACGCAGACCTTGTCGCGCCCGTGCCCGAAGCACACCGCTTCCCTGATGTAGGGAAAGAACTTGAGCTTGTTCTCGATGTACTTCGGCGCGAACAGCGTGCCGTCGCCGAGCTTGCCCACGTCTTTTGCGCGGTCGATGATCTTCAGGTGGCCGTCGGCGTCGAAATATCCGGCGTCGCC
>WNFG01013322.1_pt1 | contig 10820 bp, 13 predicted proteins | sample 5400431 | NCBI WGS metagenome assembly WNFG01 (sample SAMN13153346, study PRJNA577476) | soil metagenome | isolation source: 120 cm saprolite under Douglas fir tree site 2 hole 3 replicate 2 | place: USA:California | collected 2015-04-18
TCGACCGCCGAGATCAGGTGACTGCGACTAACTCCTGGCCCAACTTCCCTTCGAAAGAGGGGAGTAGAGGTCGATTATCAGGTAGCAGCACCTACTGAATCGAGTACACCCAACTTGCACCGAGCGACAATCGCTCAACCAAGAGTGCGGATGGAAGGGTGGCGACAGAGGCGGCTTGGCTCGATGGGAACAATATGGAAAAAGAAGAAACAAAGAAGAAGAAAGAAAAAAGAGGAAAACAACTAATAGGCTTGACACTCACCGGCCTTCTCATGGAAGGAGTTGGCTGAATCGTAGAAAACAGAAGGCCAATCCAATATGGGAGATGGCTAGGAATTGTTTGGCAGCTTCGCTTGACGACATTGTTGACACAAGCCGTTTTCATCTAGGTCCAACTCATCTACGAGGCGGCGTAGTTTTGCTGGGATGAACACGGAAATATCAACTTCGGGTTCAGGCATTTCAGGTTTGTAGCCGTTGTGGTGACAGGATAGACACTCGTTGACCCATTCGAAGCATATATGGATACTTCATCAGAAATTCTTCAATATCTGTTCCACGCTTCCCCATTCTCAAACCTCAAGACGACTTTGTATATCACATTGTCCGCCCAAGTCCCGATAAGCACCGACCGCGTCTTCGACGCGTCGGATTACCGGCAACTTGGGTACCGGAACCCACTTTTCCGGTTTAGGTGAGGATATTTCCTATCGATTTGCCCGCAGGTCGAAAAGTTAAGCGTTACCGGTGCGAGCAATCCAAATCGGTTGAAACCGTGTAGTTCGTCGGTAGGCAAACGAGGCTGGGCGGGGGGAGAGAAGCCTTCAATCTAGTGACCTTTCCCCTCCCTCAAGCCGTCAGATTCAGGTGGTCTCGTCGATAGCTTGAACGTGGATCAAGTTGTTCTCCGCGTCCAGCGTTCCGGTTACCCGGACCTTCTTCCCTTGATATTGCTGGGCCTTTTTTTGGTCATCCAGTTGATAGGAAGTCTTCACCGAGTCATCTTCCAAGACGAATTTCTGGCCACTCTTGGAGATCTTCCCTGTGAAGATCTTGACCTCGGGTTGCGGTTCTTGTTGGCTGCGCTGCTGATGGAAAGTGGCCAGAGTCACGGGCAAGGGGTCCGGACGCTGCTTTCCTTGATCCGCGGAGCAGCCATTTGCAAGCGGGAGGGTATACGCCAACAAACCTGCGGCGAGAGTCAACGTAGTTCTACGCTTCATAACGCACCTGATAATCAAAATTTGACTGGGAAGCCCAAAAGGCTGCAAACGGTGTGCCAGACTCTAAGTAATCTAAATCTCCAGCATTGAGCCAATTAGAAGCTTCTGAAAGGGACTAATACTCGGTCAAGAACATGGTAGATTCTTCCAGGCGCTTGCACTTCTTGCTTTGATCACAAATGGCTGGCAGATTCGGCCTTACTGTGAAGAGATTTCCGGTACCGGTACTTTTCTTGAGGAATCGCCCGTGTGAGGGCCTATGCTCCGCATCATCAATGTACGTAAGGGGATATGAGAATTCTGTTTGCGATTCCAAGTATGGTCCCTCCGTTGCCTATGCTTTCCTACCGGCCAAAAACTGAGGAGGCTTTAGTGATGAAGATAGAAGCTCGAATCGTTTGTTCCGCCGTAGCCAGTCTGTTTCTTGCAGCGGCTGTCTGGGCATTGCCCCGGGCGCATAGCACGGCGCCGACCAATCCAGCAAATCAGCAGGCCGCGCCACAGACGCAGTCTGTTACAGGAAAGATCGCCTCGGTGGCGAACAGCTCCTTCACCCTCACAGTAGGCTCTAGCGCTTCCAGCCAGGGACAGCAACTGCAGCAACAGACTGCTCCGAAAACGATGAACTTCCTCATTGACAAGAACACGACCATAGAAGGCAAGCTGCAAGTGGGCGCCACTGCAGATGTCACCTACCGCGAGGATAACGGCAACAACATTGCCATAAGCGTTCGCGTTGGTTCGTAGGAGTTCGCGGATTCGTCCTCCGCGCTCTCTAGCGAAAAGCTAGAGTGGAAATTCAGTTAGGCGTGGGTGGTGGCAACTTCCGCGCCGGAGGGGCGTCCGTTCTAGGTGTGTCTGTTGCAGTTTCAGAAACTGATGCAGATTCCGTGGCTGCTGTGCCATCGAAAACGGATGGATTGAGGGAAGCCGTTAGTTCTAAAGGCTTGCCGTGGTCCTTCACGCCGGTCACGAGGAGTTCGTAACGGAACCCGTCGGGATGATTCCTGCTCCGCAGTAATACGAGCATACCCCGGACTTCCGATTCCGCGTGGACGATGACCTGGTATCCCGAAACGATCGGAGCTACAAGAACTCCATGAAATTCAGCGCCGTCTCGATCCACGCTTGAATCGATCGAGTCCAGTATCTTAACTCGTATCTCTGTTCCTCGGGGCAACGTGTCGGTTCCGTTTTCGTGGGCGGGATGAAGGCGCGTTTGCAAATGAAACGTCAGGACCGTCCCTGCAGCCACATGGATCGGTTCAACGGTGGGTTTTTGTCCGCGAAGGGAGACTGCAAGCATCGCGATGGAACACAAAACACCGATGGCATAACGATGCATGGGCTGGGGCCTTCCTATTTCTACAAAGTCTTTACAAGTTTCTGACAATTATTGATCCTAAGGGGTCGGGAATAACGCTGTCAACGCAGACCAGACCTACTGTAGGCAAAAACGTACTGCCCGGCTTCGCTGGGAATCGACAGAAGCATGGTGGCAAACCGGGACCCTCATCTGATAAGCCCTCACCGCGTCTTCAACGCGTCACTGGTGCCAGAAGCTTGTCGCGGCCTATTTGTTGAGGCTGGAGGAACTCCAGGGTCGAAAAACCCTGCGTCGCAAATCAAGCCGTGCTGAAATCAAAGGACTTAACGTATAAGCTCTGCCTTGTCTGACGTTGACCGATTTTCATGAGGTTTCGCGGGCCGGTCGGCCCTAAAGGACAGCGTCGCAATTACGCTGAGACTACCATAGATTCATACATCCGTGCCGTCGAAGATTTCTCTCGACGATTCCACCTTCCGCCGGACCGCTTGGGACCTCGCCATATTCGCGAATACCAAGTCGAACTCTTCCAGAAACAGAAATTGGCAGCAAGCACGGTTCGGCAACGCCTGGCGGCTCTCCGATTCTTCTACACCAAAACTCTCAAGAAGGCCTGGAGCATCGAAGAGACTCCCTATCCGAAGAAGGCACTTCGTTTGCCCACGATCCTGAGCCCGGAAGAAGTCGCGCAACTCATTGATGCGGCGCTCACTCCCTACCATCACACCCTGTTGATGATGCCCTACGCCACGGGAGTGCGGCGCGCCGAGTTGGCGCGCTTGAAAGTCAGCGATGTGGACAGCAAACGCATGGTGATTCACATTCAAGGCGGCAAGGGGCGCAAAGATCGCGATGTGCTGCTCAGTCCAAAGCTGCTCGAGGAGCTTCGCGAGCACTGGTGCCGGCTGAGACGAAAGCCAAGCGTATGGTTGTTCCCGGGCAACCGCCACCATAGCGGTGATAGGCCGATCGATACGAAAACGGTTTGGTATGCGTGCAAGGAAGCCGCTAAGAGAGCGGGCATCAAGAAAGACCTGCACCCGCACACGCTGCGCCACTATGCCGAGTTCCGGACTATGCCGGCAAACTCGACCAATCAGTCCAAAACGACGCCTAAAATAAGCGTGCCCGTGATTTTAGCGGGCAAGTTACTCGGCATAGTCTGAAGGCCGGCTCGGCTCTTTGACGCAGCTGGCGAGCGTCACGCCCGTTGGGTTCCTGCGAACTTTGACACTGCAAGAGTGCGCCCGCGGCCCGCTTTAATGCGGCTTATCTCCGTCAGTCGTACCCAGACGAGATAGGCTCGACAGTCTTTTCAATGCCGACCATTCCCAGACTGTACGGTCGAAGAGATGAAAAACTATGCCGGGTGCGCATTCCCCCAAAACGGCCCAAATGGGGCTAATACTGGGCTAATACCAGTTCCACTCGGCATAGTCCGGAACTCGGCTACCACCGTCTACCTGCATCTTTCCGAGCGCCATCTCCATGCGACTGCGAGTCCTTTGGATTCGTTGAAGCTGAAAGACGAACAACGCCGGAACGAATAGATAAGCCGGCCACCGCTGGAGGTGGCCGATCTCATCCGCATCGCAGGCAACGCATTCATCGAACGGAGCCGCCAGTGGATTCGCGGTCAGCGACCCGGCGGGTCTATCAAGCCACCCTGTACGCCATCGGCGTGACGTTGATCACAACCGAAAAAGCCGATAAGATGCACGAAAGAGGCTATCGGTACATGTCCTCCGACGATTCCCAACTGCGTAGTGATCGAACTTTCGAGGAAATTGGAGCTCTCAAGCACCAGGTGGAGGGCCTGAAACGGGACGTCGAAGGCCTTAAAACCGAAAGCAGGAGTTGGATTAGAACGTGGGGAGTGTATCTAGGCATCCTCGCGAGTGTCTTTGCAGTGCCGAGGGCGGCCAAAGAAGCATTCGACAGCTTTTATCAGCACCCTAAGTTTTCTGTGCTCACACCGGTTCCTTTATCTCTGTTCTATGACGCCCCACACCAGAAAGTTACATTCAGCTTTCCTGTGCTTGCCTCGAACTACGGCAACCGTGGCGGCGTCATCGTGGCTGCCTCGGCCCACTTTGAACCACCTCCCATGGACGCAACAGATCCCCAGTTCAAATTTACCGACGACACCCGGCATACCGTGGACATCCCGTTTCCCGTGCCAGTCGGAGTCTCGAAATCAGTCGTTGGATCGGTCGCATTCACAGGAAGCGGTCTGATGGCCGTGGGCCGGCACCGGCTGGACGTGACCTTGATTGGGGACGACCGAAAGCCCCTGCCAATGATGCCAATGCAGTTTTGCTTTGATATCAACGAAGATCTTCTTGCCGTGATTTCGCAAGAAACTCAGCGATTGCTCAACACATCGTGCGAACAAGGGCAGTGATTCATGCCGCCTGAGCCAAATCAATTCTAGGGAAGGAGTCCGCTCGAATCAGGATTCATAGTAGCTGCTTGCAGTAGAGTCCTGAAACGGATGCACAAACTATGAAAACAAAAACCATTTTACTAACCGCGTTTCTTCTCATTCTGGCAACAGCCAGTTTCACGCAGGCACCAAAGCCCCCGGTCGAGGCGCGTGCGGGGGATATCGCGAGCGGCGTCGTCGAAAGTGAAAAGCCGGACAAGTTATATCTGAACACAACGCCGTGCAAACCCGCGCAAGAGGCAGACACCGTAGTCTTCCACAAACCCTATACGAAGACAGCGGCAGGCGAAATCGTCTGCAATGGGCACCACTTCGACAAAGTGAGCGTGCGACAACAATAGTAGAAAGAAGGATGCATATCCTTTCCGCGCGGCAAGCCGGGACGACAACCTTATTCGACTCCTTCAGAGATCATACGAAGAAGTGCGATTCGATATTCGGCGGTAGCGCCGGTATCCGGGGAGGGGCCTAGCAGAAAGAGCTCAGATGGAGTTGGAAGCACTACCTGAGGCTCAGCGCTTTTATTGCCAATTCCAACCTCAAATATTTCTCCGTATAAGGGATATTCAAGAATATCCCCTTAGAGTCGAATTCTCGTCGAATGCGATTTCGGATGGCTCCGTTGAGATAAAGCGGATCGCTAGGTCCAAGCCAAGAGGGAATAAATAACTATATAGTTATTAGACGCGCGTGCGTCCTAGGTTTTCTTAGGTTCCCGCTGTCGCGGCGGCTCAGCCTGCGAGAAATTTCTGACTGGCGGCGAATCCGCGACTCGCGGCCGTAACGATCGAACCGGGCGTGCTCGTGTCCATCTGCTCCGGTAGCAACGTTCGAGATCCTGAAAGTAATTTTGCAGAATGTCCTGGCGAGCCTTGCTCAGGCCCCGCGCACGCGGTTCGTTCAGGGCGGCCTTGGCTTTTTGCTCGGAATCTTTGTCCATCTGCGCGCCGAAATGTTCGATGGCGTTGAAGGTGCTCCAGTAAACCTTGTCCTGCCGCTCGCGCTCGCGCGTCACCGTCTCCTTCAACGGGTAAATCAAAAGATAGTGCCTCCAGCAGGGAAAGTCTACCCGTTGGATGCAAAGCTGCCAATGGATGGTGACATCCCGGAGTTGCAGGCTTTCATCCTTGCGAGGAAGCAGGCGAGCCATCTGGCGCAGCTGGTTGGACCGAATACTTCCATTCCGCCTCGCCGTCGGCGATGCTGGGGTCGAGGTAGAGAAGCATGGTTTGGCCGGCGCGATAGTGCGGCTGCTCGGGCACGGGAAGATAGAGCTGCCACCAGCTCGTCAGCGGCAAATAGGGTGAATTGCTGACCGTGACGCCTTCGCAAAGACGCGCTTCAAACCAGCCGAGAAAACCGTCGAGACGCCCATCGGCGATAACGCGGAACGGAGCGAAAGTTTTTCCGGGATTCTGTGTGTCCTTCCGAAAATCCACGTGATAACAGAGCGCAGGCTCGCTGAGTGCCACGAACGGTTTTCTGGAGGCGCGCAGATGGCGGTATTCGGCGGAGAGTCTTTTGATGAGTGGCCGGTAATCAAGATCGTAAAAGCGAGGAGGCAGATGGCCGATACCGAAAGCTTCCGAGGAAACAGGCAGGAGAAAGGTGTCCGCGGATTCGGGAATGATGCGGCCGCCGGGCTTGAGGAAGCGCTCGCGGGCATCGGCGACGAACTCGATGATGTTTTCCGTGTCGAAACAAAAGGTGCTGAGCGTCTCGGTGACGAGGACGTCACAACGTTCGGGCAAGCGCGCCTGCTTGGAACTCTTGCGAACGAGCGTGACGCGATCGCGAAAGCTGTTGGCTTCGATGAGTTCGGCGGCCGCATCGGCGATGCCGGTCATTTCAATCGCGTAAACGTGGCGGGCTCCGGCTTGCAATGCGAAAAACGACAATAAGCCCGTGCCTGCGCCGAGATCCACAACGACATCGCCGGGCTTTACCGTGCGTTGGATCGCTTCGCGGTAGACGTCGCAGCGAATTTTGTCCAGCAGCATGGGCTCGTGCGCGAACGGGCTGGCGAAACCGTCCAGCATCCAGGGCTGCCTGAGAACATTGCGCTTGAACCAGCGCCGGAGACGGCGCAGTTTTTTCGCGGCGAGGATGCTGCGTGGGCCAAGAGTCATGGCAGAGGTGCTGCTCGGCGGCGAAGCCTAATCTAGAAGAAGTGAATCGCCGACGCGCAGGATTTTACCTGATTTGCTGGGAGCGACGCGCGTGTTTGTGGCCAGGGCGACTGGACAACACCCAGCAGACCGAGGTCGACGACTTGATCATCGGACGACAGCAGTCTCCGCAGTCCGTCGAGACACGTACTTCTTTTTTGGCTCTCGACCCCTTGCTCTAATTGAAGTTCTAGTCGAATCAGACCAAAAGAGCACTCGCAAAACCATTTTGCTTGCTGATTAGGGGAATTTATCGGCAGCTACGGGTCCAGTGGGGGCTTGGCATAACCGTCGGCTTGGCTGGGTTTCAAGTCTTGATCGCCGGGAAGTGGCGCACCCGAGGCTGACGCGGCGGATTATACCGGATGGATTTCGTAACGCTTTACTGTTTCACAGCTTCTGCAACTCCGGCGTTATCGGTTACATGGAAATACCTCTCACATGACGACCTACAGAAAAGTGCAAGTTAGACATGTTCCACCTCGATGGTAGTATTGACCCTTCTTATGACTCAGTGACCTCGAGTTCCAGACCTCGAAGCTCAACGCGTGGCGATGAGAAAGGTCGGCTTTCTGATTGGCAAATGGGTTGGAGAGGCGCGTCTGCTGCGCGGTGCGGCTGGTCGGTGGAATTGCTGCAAAGCGAGGAAGCCCAGTTCAAACTTGATGGCTTGATCCTGATGATCGAGGGAGTCGGACGGACGAAAAGGGCGGCCAGTGATTCGTCGTCGGCGGTCAATTTCTGTTGACACAGTGGGCCGTCCGTTAGTCCACAAGCTACGCGCCGTCAGAGAAAATACCGAGAGGCTCGTGCTCTCGCAACAACCGGGAAAGCACTGCGGCAACAGCCGTAGTTCGTTTTCCAGAGACTTGCGATTCCGTGCCTTTAGCACGCACTATATGTCAGCGAGTTTGTTGAGTTTCCTTGGTAGGACATGCCCGAAGCTTTATACCGGATTCTTATCATCTGTTCGCACCCCGTTCAGTATATGTCCCCTCTGCTCCGGCGGATGGCACAACACCCCCAGATCGATCTGCAAGTCGCCTACTGTTGCTTGCGGGGAGCCCACTCCGGCTACGACCCCGAGTTTGCAACAGCCATTCAATGGGATGTTCCTCTTCTGGATGGCTACAATTGGGTCGAGATTCCTAACGTTGGAACGGGCGCCGAGACGTTTCTCGGACTCTGCAATCCTGGCCTCTGGCGACTCATTCGGCGGAACAACTTTGATGCTGTCTTCTGTCACACTGGCTACCTAAAGGCCTCCTTCTGGATCGCCTTCCTCACCGCCCGTCTTAGCGGCTCCGTTTTTCTCTTTGGAACCGATGCCAATAGCCTGGCTCCCCGTGATTCCCTGTCCTGGAAAGTTACTCTGAAGAAGCTTTTGTGGCCACGACTTTTCTCTTTGGCCGATCAAATCATCGTGCCTTCTTCAAGGACCCGAGATCTCATGAGGTCACTAGGCTTTGCGGAGGACCGCATCACTTTAACCCCCTATTGCGTTGACAACGATTGGTGGGCCGCACAATCGGCACAGGTTGACCGTGCCGCCATGCGCTCCGCTTGGAGAGTAGAGCCATCCTCTACCGTCGTCCTTTTCTGTGCCAAGCTGCAGCCGTGGAAGCGACCAGGCGATCTTCTGGAAGCATTTGCCGCAACAGGAATCGCCCGTGCTGTCCTAGTTTTCGCCGGCGACGGACCGCTGCGACAAACTCTGTACCAAAGGGCTCTCGACTTGGGAATCGCCGATCGCGTTCGTTTCCTGGGTTTCGTAAATCAATCGGCGTTGCCGGCTGTGTACAAGGCATCGGACTTGATGGTTCTTCCTTCTGAGTACGAACCCTTCGCGGTCGTCGTGAACGAAGCCTCATGCTGCGGATGTCCCGTTGCCGCGAGCGACCGTGTTGGCGCCAGCACCGACCTGATAGCTCCCGTGAATCCTGATTTCGTCTTTTCCTGCGGCGATGTTCCCGCGCTCACCGAACTACTGCAGAAAGCGCTTTCCGATCCAAATGAATTGGCCCGTCGCGGCCAGGACTCTCTTCGAAGGATGCAGTCTTGGTCCGCCCGAGAGAATATCAGCGGAGTCTTGGAAGCCGTCGAGCGAGCTCTCTCACGAACCAAAGCAAAGAGAGCCGTTCCTTAAAATTCGGGACAGCCTTATTTTTTTGAGGGCCCACAGATTATTCTCAAATGCTAAAATCAATCCAGCATGGCCAAGACAGATTCATCTGAGATCACAAAGGTTTCTCCCCTAAAGTGGGCGCGCTACCTTCCCCGGGCCCGCACATGAAACTCGGCGCGTTGAGAGATTCTTTCGATTTTTTTCACAATAGCCGCAGCAATCTGCTCACGGTGGCCCTCATCGCGCTAGCAGCCTACCTGTTCGCAAACCTTATCATTGAAGACGATCTTTTTACTTTGTACTACGTGGGACTAGTCGTCTTGCCTACCAGGATCTCGTCATGAACGCCTATTTTTGGCTGATGCTTGGCATTCTGTTCCGGGTTTCGGAATTTCCAGGAAATCTTCATGCCGTGCTAACAACTATGTGAAACCGATAGGCAAACGGAGGCCTGCTTGCAGATTGTTGTCGTGTCGCCATTTTTGGATCGTCGGCATGGTACTGAGCTTTGCGTCATTGAACAGATCGAGAGACTGTCGTCGAAGTATGGCTGGGGGATCCATTTGTTCTCCCAACACGTCGAGAACATCGATGGTCTTCTCACAGAAGATCCCAAAAATTCAGCGACCGGGTTCATCTGTTGGCACAAAGTTTCTGACATTCCCGCCCCCCATCTTCTCAAATTCTTGTGGTGGTTTTTTGCGAATCGATCCGCAAGAAAGAGGGCGCTAAAGCGACTTGAAGAGCGCCCCTTGCTTGTCTACTCACCGGGAATCAACTGTCTGGATGCCGATGCCATTGCCGTCCACATCGTTTTCCATGAGTTCTATGCACGAGTCCGCGGCGAACTCAAACTCCTCAAAGTACCGGTCAGCAGGTGGCCTGTCACTCTTCACCGGAGAATGTACTACAAATTGATTATGGCTTTGGAACGCCGCATCTATGTAAACCCTAAAGTCCGTTTGGCATCCGTCTCGAAGCTTGTATCCGCACAACTTGAAAAACACTTTGGACGAACCGATTCAGTCGTTATCCCCAACGCCGTGGACACATTGATTTTTAACCACGAGGCACGCCTTGGTCGCAGGTCAGTTTCGCGCCAAAGCATGGGGCTGGATGATTGTGACTTCGTCGTTTTGTTGATTGGCAACGACTGGAAGAATAAGGGACTCGACCAATTGCTCCGTGCTTTGGCCTTCATCGAGATTCCGGTCCAACTCTTGGTGGTCGGAAAGGATGATCCGGGACTGTACAGGTCCGCCCTTCGGCAACTGCGGCTGGAGGACCGTGTGCGTTTCCTGGCGCCCTCTGCCGATGTGCTTTCGTTCTATGCTGCCGTCGACGCCTACGTCGCGCCGTCTCTCGAGGATGCTTTCGGCCTGCCCATATTGGAAGCAATGGCTTGCGGCTTGCCCGTGATCGCGAGTGTCCAAGCAGGTGCGAGCGAGAACATCATTGATGGAACAACAGGATATCTTTTGCGAGACCCAATGAACCACATCGAACTTGCTGAGATCATTTTCCGACTTGT
>WNFG01006699.1_pt1 | contig 10815 bp, 10 predicted proteins | sample 5400431 | NCBI WGS metagenome assembly WNFG01 (sample SAMN13153346, study PRJNA577476) | soil metagenome | isolation source: 120 cm saprolite under Douglas fir tree site 2 hole 3 replicate 2 | place: USA:California | collected 2015-04-18
CCGGTCGAAGGATGATCTGATCCTCTGAGCTTTCTATTTCAAGGGAATCGCCCGGTCTCACTTGCAACTCGTCGCGGACCGGTTTGGGCAGAACGATTCGGCCGGCCTTGTCCATGCTCACAGTGGTATTCATAATGGTATTATACCATATATAGTGCCATTTCTTTTGGTATTGGCCCTTCGACCCATTTGAGTTTCCGCATTGCTCGTTGGCCGCAATTCGTTCAGACTAGCTGCTCTGACACCGAGGCTTAGACTATGTTTCCTGGAACCCATGTCATCGTAGAAATCATCCTCCGCACCGTCGTGATCTACCTGGTCGTGCTGATCGGTGTGCGTCTGAGCGGCAAACGCGAAGTCGGGCAGATGACTCCCTTCGACCTGGTCTTGCTGCTCTTGATCTCGAACTCGGTGCAAAACGCCATGACCGGTCCGGACACGTCGGTGGTGGGCGGGATCGCCGCGGCGGTTACGCTGCTGCTGTTGAATTACGTCATTGCTGGGCTCTCTGGGACAAACCGCCGTTTTCGCAAGGTGATCGAGGGCGAGCCGACACTACTGATTCACGACGGGCAGATCATTACCCCGCACATGACCAAAGAACGCGTCAGCATGGACGAACTGGAAAGAGCGCTGCGCGAGCACGGAGTCAACAATTACCACGATGTCGCGCTGGCGGTATTAGAGGTGGATGGTTCGATCAGTTGCCTTAAGTACGACGAGTTGAATCCTGGCGCAAATAACCACATGGTGCGCCGAAAATACCTGCAGAAGCACTAGGAATCACTTGGTCATTACCACCGGCAGCTCATCGTAGGGTGTGACGGTGACGGTCAGCGATTTGCGCGCCGCGAAGGCGTCGGCCTTCACCGGAAAACTCACCACGACCGTCCCTGCCACTTTGCTGCCGGGATTCAACCGTGTCTCGGTGGTCAAAATATCCAGCGCATGCGCTTTCAGATCAGGGAAGGCCTCGAAATACCTCTGCGCATCCATCGCAGGCGCGGCGTCATCGCTGAGCGTGTTGCCGCCAGTATCGAGCGATGCCTGAATGGTGTGAATCCACGAGGGCTTCTGGGAGTTATTTTGCAGGGAGACATTCACGGCCACCATGACCATGTCTTGCCCCGGCACCGTGACCGAGACAATATCTCCTATCGAGCCGCGGGAAAGCGGGTGGGCGCGATGAGTGAGCGCGTAGGCTGCCGCTGCTGATCGGGAGAGGTTTCCGGAGCCGGCGGCGGAGGCGTAGGTGATGGACTCGACATGGCCACCTCCAATCGAACAGATTGTACTCGCAAAGGCAACCTTATTGCGGCCAGCCATGCTTCATTGCCTTGGCAAACTTCTCCACCGGCAACGTGTTGAGCACATCTTTTGCAGTCAGCCAAGCGCGCCGCGCCTGCAGTATCCCAAAGCGGATCTTCTCCATATGCGAAGTGTGGTGCGAGTCGGTATTGATCACGATCTTCACGCCCAACTGCTTCGCCAGCCTCAGGTGCCGGTCGCAAAGATCGAGCCGGTCAGGGTAAGCGTTCAGTTCCATGGCAACCTTATTGCGGGCAGCGGCCCGCAGCAACGCATCCAGATCGAATGCGTAGGCATCGCGGCGCAACAGAAGCCTGCCGGTCGGATGCCCAATGATCGAGGTATTGGGGTTCTCTACCGCCTTCAGCAGCCGCTCAGTCATTTCCTGCGGCGACTGATTGAAATGCGAGTGCACGCTGGCGATGACCAGGTCCATCTGCTCCAACACCGAGTCAGAAAGGTCGAGCGCGCCATCGCCCAGGATGTCCACTTCGATTCCCGCAAAAATCCTGATGCCGCCAACCGACCCATTCGCGGCCCGAATGCGCTGGATGTGCTCTACGGCGCGTTTGTCGTCCAGCCCGTTGGCGAAAGCTAGGTTTTTCGAGTGGTCGGTGATGGCCATGTACTCGTAGCCACGTTCCCGCGCCGCTTCGGCCATTTCCTCGATGGTGTTCTTTCCGTCCGTCTCCACGGTGTGCATGTGCACGTCGCCCTTCAGGTCACTTTGGGTGATCAGATCCGGAAGCGCGTGCTTTTCCGCAGCATCAATCTCGCCGGTATTTTCCCGCAGCTCGGGAGGAATGAAATCCAACTTGAGCGCGGCATAGATTTCTTCTTCCGACTTCGCCGCGACTACTTGCTCGTCCTCCAGTCGAGCCAGACTGTATTCGTTGAGCGTATAACCCATTTTCAACGCCCGTTGACGCAGCGTGACATTGTGCGCCTTCGATCCCGTAAAGTACTGCATCGCGGCTCCGAAGGATTCCGGCGGAAGCAGCCGGACATCCACCTGCATGCCGCCGCGTAGGCGGAAGCTGACCTTGTTCTCGCCGCTGGCGATGATCTCCATCAGTCCTGGCAGCTTGATGATGTGCTCAATCAATTTCTGCCGTTCGCCGTCATCGCGACAGGCGGGCCCGGTTACCAAAATATCCAGATCACCGACTGTCTCGCGTCCCCGGCGCAGAGAGCCCGCAGGTGTGACCTTTTCAATTCCCGCGCACTCGCGCAGGTGCTGGATTATTTTTTCCGCCTGAGTTTCCGCCGCATCCAGCAAATACCTGCCCGCGATTCGCTGATAGTCCTCGATCGCCTTCAGTAGCTTCTGTTCGTGCTTCTCGCCCATGCGCGGCAAAATGCGGATCTTGCCGTCGCGGGCAAGTTGCGCCACGCCTTCCAGATCGCAAACCTGGTACGCGCTCCAGATCAGGCTGATGGTCTTCGGTCCCAGCCCCTGCACTTTGAGCAACTGCAGCATGGACGGCTTGTACTTCTGCAGCAGGTCAGCATGAAGCGTGAGTTTGCCTTCGCCCAACATTTCTTTCAGGTTCGTGAGCATTCCTTTGCCGATGCCCGGAATCGCCAGCACCTGCTTGGGATCGCCCATCAGCTCCGAAATCTGTTGCGGAAAAGCTTCGATGGCTTCGGCAGCATTGCGGTACGAGCGGATGCGGAAAGAATCCTGCCCATCAATCTCCAGCAGGTCCGCGGTCTCGTAGAGAATTCCAGCAAGGGACTTGTTGTCCACAAGGAGAGCTTAAACAATCCGGTGCTAGAGAGAAAGTCGGCTGAGTAAAGTAACCACTGAGCGCTGATGTTGTTCGGCGCTTGGCCGTCGGGCGGGGTGCCTTGGGACGGAACTATTTATTACGAGGCCTTGCTCACATTTGCCGCTTGTGGCCCCTTCTGGCCTTCTACGATCTCGAACTCGACCGGATCGCCCTCCTGCAGGCTCTTGTAGCCTTCGCTGGAGATCGCGCTGTAATGCACGAACACATCGGGCCCGTCGTCGCGTCCGATAAAGCCATATCCTTTCGCATTATTGAACCACTTTACCGTTCCTTTCAACGATCCTCTCCTAACGGGAAGTGTGCTCTAGCGTACACAACCCTATTTGGGCCATTGTGCGTCCGCTTAGTGTGACTGTCAAGCAGGGAAAAAAGCCTTAAATCGCCCCTTCTTATCCCTGCCTGCGCTGCTGGTCCAGCCAGAGCACGCCGGCGATAGTCTTCGCATCTTGGATGGCGCCGCTGACCACCATGGCCACCGCTTTTTTCAGCGGGACAAAAAGAATTTCAATGGCTTCGTCGTCCTCGGGGTGGGCCGCCCCCGGTCGCAGATCGCGGGCAAGATACAGAGACATGGCCTCGCCGACAAAGCCCGGGCTGGCCCAGAAGCGGAGGATGCGCTTCCATTTGCGGGCGGAGTAGCCAGTTTCTTCCTGCAGTTCGCGTTTGCCAGCTGCGAGGGCGTTCTCGCCATCGTCTATGCGTCCCGCAGGAAGCTCGTACAGGAAGCGTCCGGCCGCATGCCGGTATTGCCTTTCCAGCAGGACCCGCGATTCCTTGTCAACCGCCAGCACTACTACCGATCCCGAATGCCGCACCACATCGCGCCGCACCCGAATGCCTGTGGGTTCGAGCACTTCGTCAGTGGTGACCCAGAACACCGGGCCGCGGTAAGCTTCACACGACGAAAGCACGCGTGCCTTCCGGGAAGATTTTGAATTGCCCATACAGACAATATAAGTGAAATCGTCGTAGGCGAAATCGGTGCGAGTCGCTTTTTGTACGTTCCTCCTGCTATGCTCCCGGCCATGAAACGCCCGTCCATTGCGATTGTGGGAGCCGGCCGCCTGGGAACGGCACTGGCGAAGCGCCTCGCCGAGGCCGGCTACTCGATCCCAGAGGTGACTGTTCGTGGCAACCCGCGGTCGCTCTCTTCCTCTTCGGCACGAAAGCTGGCCACAAGTGTAGGCGCGCGAGTTGCAACCACGCGCTCGGCTCGTCTAGCTGCGAATGTGATCTGGTTCTGCGTCCCCGACGCCGAAGTCTCACAAACTGCCGCTGGACTTGCCAACAAAAATTGGCGGGGGAAGACAACATTCCACTCCAGCGGGGTCCTCACCAGCGATGCTCTCAGGATTCTTCAGGAAAAGGGAGCTAAGGTCGCATCCGTCCATCCTCTAATGACTTTCGTGAGAGGCGCCGTTCCCGCACTTCGCGGCGTCACCTTCGCCGTCGAAGGCGACCCGGCGGCTATTCGGGTTGCGTTCAAAATCGTCCGTGACCTGGGCGGAGAGGCTATGAGGCTCCGCAAGCAGGACAAGGGCGCCTACCACGCCTTCGCCACCATGATTTGCCCGCTGCTGGTTTCACTGCTCGCGTCTTCCGAAGCGGTTGCGCCTCTGGCCGGACTCTCCAATCGCCAGGCGCGCCGCCGCATGATGCCGATCATCCGCCAAACTTTGCAGAATTACCTCAACCTCGGTCCAGCGGGTGCCTTCAGCGGACCCGTCGTGCGCGGAGATACGGAGACGGTTCGGCTGCATCTCCGGTCACTGGCGAAAACCCCTTCAGCAAGAGACGCCTATGTCGCATTGGCGCGAGCGGCCCTCGAATACCTCCCATCGCGGAAGAAGAGAGAGCTACAGAAGCTGCTAGGGGCTATCTAGGCCGGGGCATGATTGCCTTGAGCGAAACCGAAGCCTCCGGGCGGCGGCTAAAAAACTCCACGCCTACTTCAACATGATTCTCTGAATCGAACTCGCCTTGCCGGTTGCGTCATCACCCTCAATGACCACAGCACACAGGCGCGCGTCGCCGGTGGCTGGCTCGAAGCGCACGGGCATATTATTCAGAAACCGTCCCACCACAAGCTCTTTTTTCACGCCTATGACACCGTCATAAGGCCCGGTCATGCCGACGTCGGTAATGTAAGCGGTCCCGCCGGGAAGCACCCGCTCGTCCGCGGTAGGAACATGCGTGTGCGTTCCGACGACCGCGGTGACGCGTCCATCCAGATACCAGCCAAGCGCGATCTTCTCCGACGTCGCTTCCGCGTGCAGGTCCACGAAAATGATTTTCGCCTTGATCTGGTCCAACAAGCGGTCGGCGGTGCGGAACGGATCATCATTGGCCGCCATAAAAATCCGGCCTTGCAGGTTGATCACGGCGTAAGGAACGTCGTTCTTGCGTCCTTCGTAAACACCCCGGCCCGGCAGGTCACTGGCATAATTCGCTGGCCGCAACACCCGGCGCGCCGGACCATGCGCATCCCCATCCACTGACTGAAAGTAGTCCACAATCTCCCGCTTGTCCCAGACGTGGTTGCCGGTGGTGAGTACATCAACTCCGAGGTCGAACAAATCCTCCGCCAGCGAGGGTGTGATCCCGAACCCCGCCGCCGCGTTTTCCCCGTTGGCCAGCACCAAATCAATGCGCTGCTCACGAACCAGTTCCTTCAACTTTTCGCGGACAATGTTGCGTCCGGGACGTCCGAAAATGTCGCCAATAAAGAGTATGCGCACGCAGTTGTGATGGTACCACGCAGAAAATGCAGGCCATGTGCCCTCACCTGCCCTGATTGTGCCTACGGTTTGTGACTCACGGGGCAGGAAAAGACTTTAACCGCAAAGTTCGCCAAGGTGCCGCAAAGGACGCAAAGAAAAACCTCACTTCTTTGCGTTCTCCGCGATTTTCTTAGCGATCTTTGCGGTTAAGGGTTTTGACTTTGAACCAGGACTCTAAGGCCCCGCGGTCAGCTCTGCCGTCCTCAGAAAATCATAGTTCCCGGAAGGATTCAGTTGCAGATTACGCACTCGCGTGGAATACACCATGACGTTGTCGAAATACCAGAGGTCAACGTACGGCAAGTCCTGGGCCAGGATCTGCTGGATCGCCGCATAGTCCTGCTTGCGAACGTTCTGGTCAATCTCGGTCCTTGCCTTGTCAATCAACGCATCCACGCGGGGATTGCTGTAATACTGCCGGTTGGCGCCCTTGGGGATGATGTTCGCTGAGTGAAAGGCATAGCCAAAAATATCAGGATCTTCGTTTCCGCCTACCCAGCGCAGCGAATACACCTGAAATTCTCCGTGCGTCACGTCTGAGAAAAACGTAGCGGATTCAAAGCTGCGGATGTCGAGCGCAATGCCCACTTCCCGCAATTGCTGCTGAAACACCGCAGCCATGGCGCGCGAGCTTTCCTCGGTAGAGGTTTTCATGGTGAGATGAAAGCGCACACCGTTGGTCGCCGGACATCCCGCCGCATCGAGCAGCTGCCTGGCCTTTTGCGGATCGTGCGAGTATTGGGGAACATCGCCATCGTAAGCCCAGCTCTCGGGGGGAAGAACGCTCGCGGCCAGCCGTGCAGAATCGCGCATCAGATAATGGATCAAGGGTTGACGATCCAGCGCATAGGCAATCGCATGGCGCACGCGAACATCTTTCAGGATAGGATCGCGGAGATTGAAGGCCATATAACCGAGCCGCGTGCCCGGGCCTCGCATAATTCTCAGAGCCGGTTCTCGCTGCAGGATGAGTTCCATATCTGGAGTTAGGGCGTTACTTTCCAGATCCGCACTGCCTTTCCGTAGTTCGAGCGCCCGGGTGGTCGCGTCGGGTACCACCATGAAACGCACGCGCAAGACCCTCGCCTTGTCTCCCCAGTAATTGTCGTTTCTCTCGACGATGACTTCTTTGTCCTGCTCGGCGCTGACGAAACGAAAAGGCCCCGAGCCCACCGGCTGTTGGCTGATCTCGGCGCCGCTCCCGTAAGGGACAATTCCCATCCCCGCGCCGCCCGCAACATTCCACAGAAGAGCGGCCCACGGCTCCTTCAAATAGAAAATCACCGTCTGTTCGTCGGGCGCTTCAATACGGTCCACAAATCTGTAGGTCGAGGCTTTGGTGCTGCGAACCTTTCTCTGCAGCAGGGAATCGAAGCTCCACTTCACATCGCGTGAAGTCAGCGGCCGACCGTCCGAAAACTTTACTCCGGCGCGCAGATGAAAAATGTAAGTCTTGGGATCGGGAATATCCCAGCGCTCGGCGAGGCCGGGCTTGACGCCAGGATGCTCATCGCGGGCGAGGAGGTTGTCGAATAGAAGCCCGTCAATGTTTTGCGACCACGCGTCCAGCCCGACCCGGGGATCAAGATTGGTGGGGCTCGATTCGATAATCATCACCAGGGTGTCGGCCTTGGGCTGGTGCGAGCAAGAGAGCAGAGGAAAGGACCAAGCAAACGCAGCGAGGAACATGAGCCTGTGCGCAACCCAAGCCCGTGTGGGCACAGCCGCCCCTTCGACAAGCTCAGGGCAGGCTCTCGGCTGTGCGTTCTTCCTGGAGGGACTAATTAGGCTTTCCCTCGACGAAGATTCTGGGTCGCGAGATTCGCCCGTCCCACACATCATGCTAATTCCCGCGCCATTTCGCACAGTTGGTTCACCGTCTGCCAATTCCGCATCGTCGTCGTGACCGCCAGCACCCGATCCAATGGATGTTTCCACAAACTGCTTCCCGAAACTCCGTTGGGAAAATACAAATAGAGTTCCTGGCCTAAACAGCGGGCCCGATCCGGCGCCAAAGTAAGAGTCTCCAATTTTCCCAGCGCCGCAGGCGTGGGAGCATCCGACAAGAAAGCCACATGCAGCTTCGACGGATCGATGTCCTTTTCCTTCAGCAAGGGGTTGCCGCGAATCACCTTCTCCATCTGGTCGCGCGTCCGCAAAATCACGGGGACGGGAAATCCGAAATCGTTGAGCAGTCGCTCCTCAATTTTCTTGCACAATCCCGTGGGAGAAATCTTCCCGGCTTTGAACACCACGTTCCCGCTCTGGATGTAAGTCCTCACCCGATCGAATCCCAGCGCTTCGAACGACTCGCGAAGCCGGTCCATCTTGATCCGCTTGTGCGGCCCAATGTTGATTCCACGCAACATCGCAATATAAGCCGCCATAAATCAGTGGTCAGTGGTCAGTGATCAGGGGGTCAGTTGCCAGTGAACCTCGTCGCCTTCCGTTCATTGGCCAGTAGCCCCGATTTTACTGGCCACTGACCACTAGCCACTGACCACTGTTTCACGGATACGAAATCTTGCCCAGAACCACCGGCCTCTTGGCTCCGGTGGCCGACGGCACGTTCGACGGACGCCGGTTCCAGGTTTCAAACGCAAGCACCGCAAAGGCCACGGCTTCCTTGGCCTCGGAGGGAATTCCAAACTCATCGGAGGAACGAAGCCGCAACCCCAGGTCGCGGACTTCGTTGGCCAGGCAAGCCATCAGCGTCGGATTCTTCGCCCCGCCCCCGGAGACGATCAGCTCTGAGAATCTGCCCCGGGGTAAAACGAATCTCTCGACAGCATCGCGGATGGACCGTACTGTGAGGGCCGTCGCGGTGGCAATCACGTCGCGCTTATCCGCGGCCACAGTTCCCTTTGTGCCTTTCCCAGCGCCTAAACCGCTGCCGGCTGCCGCACCCTTTGCGGTTTTCAAAGGGTGGGGCAGCCTGGACTCTCGCAGAAACTCGCGCGCAAACTCCCGCCCAAATTCCTCGCGTCCAGCGGTCTTGGGAGGCCATTGCCGGAAAAAACTCCCGCGCAATAAGCGCAAAACTACCTGATCGTGCACCCGCCCTGAGGCAGCGATTTTTCCGTCGCGGTCGAAGGGTTTCGCAAATAGCTGCTCGGTCAGGGCGTCCATCACCATGTTCCCCGGCCCAGTGTCGAAGGCGATGACTTGATCGAGAGCTGCGCCCGCTGGGATTGCCGTCAGATTCGCAATTCCGCCGATGTTTTGCGCGATCCGGCCCACGCTCGGGTCGCGGTAAAGAATATAGTCGAGGTAAGGAACCAGCGGCGCACCCTTCCCGCCTGCGGCCATATCCGCAGGACGAAAATCAGAAACCACCGGAATTCCCCCCCGCGCCGCAATCACCGCCCCTTCGCCCGTCTGCCAGGTCACCGCCAGCTTTTTTTCCAGAAACCGGGCCGGGGTTCCCTGGTGATAAAGCGTCTGGCCGTGGCAGCCGACAAGCTCTGCTTTCAGGCGCAGTTTCTTTTGCGTCGCCAGCACCGCCTCCGCATACAACTCGCCAAGGAGGAAATTCAGCCGCGCCAGATCGGCCACTCTTGCGCGTGGCGAATTCATCGAGGCCAGCACCAGCCGCCGGACCGCCGCAGGATAGGAAAACTCAGCGTGCCCCAAGAGTTCCAAAGTGGTGTGGGGCGGACCTGCTCTGAGCGAAGTCGAATGGGGCCCTCGCCCGCCAAAAGCCGGGAGGCCACTTTGCACTCGACGGGATCCGGTCCCGATCCGCACTAACGCCACGTTGATACCGTCTGCGGAGGTCCCGCTCATCACTCCCGCGACAATCATTCGCCGGCCCCGGCTCCGGCGGCAGCCCCCGCCATGAGTTGCCGCAACCGGATCTGCTCGCTGAATTCCCAAAGCTGGGTCGAAAGACGCCTGATTTTCTCCGGCGATGGCGCCGTTGTCCGGCGCTTCAACGATGCAGATTTCTTCTTCGATGCCGCCACCCGCTTTGCCGACTCCCGCACCCGGCGGCGGAACCTCGAGTCCCGTTCGCTCTCGCGCACCATGGTCTCAAATGCCCGCTCGATGCCTGCTCGTTCACGGCAGATCAAACACAAATCCCCTCCCGCGCGAATGAATTCGATCGCGGCCTTATCTACCGGCGCCGCCTTGAGCACCCCGCCCATCTCCAGATCATCCGAGACAATCAGCCCGCGATAGCCGATACGGCGGCGAAGAACGTCAACAATCCATTTTTTCGAAAGCGACGCCGGCAACCTGTCGCGCGTTACCGTGGGATAGTTCGCGTGGTTGACCAGCACCATGGGAAGATCGCGCTTCATCACCCGATAGGGAACCAAATCTTCTTCCCACAGACGTTGGAACGGCTTCTCAATTATCGGCAGGTCATGATGCGAATCCAGATTGCCTTCGCCGAGGCCAGGGAAGTGCTTGCCCGCGCCGATGACGCCTGCCGATTGCAGTCCCGCCAGAAATTCCCGCGCGTAAAGGATGACCGCTTTGGGATCGGTTGAAAAAGCCCGCGAACTCATCACGCTGCGCGAGGCCCGGAACGCGAGATCGAGAACCGGAGCGAAATCCACATTAAAGCCCAGAGCCCGGCATGTCGTCCCGATGACCTGCCCATGCTTGCGAAACAGTTTCCGGTTGCCCGTGGCAAAAACTTCCGCAGCCGATGGCGCCGGACCAGTCACATTGCGAAAGCGGTCCACCCGCCCGCCTTCAAGGTCCACGCAAGTGAAGAGCGGTTCGCGAACGTGACTCTGGCAATCCTTCAGCAGCTTGTGCGTCTGCTGGGCGTTGACGATATTTCGCGCGAAGAGAATTACCCCCGCAGGTTGAATGCGCGTGAGCAGGGAAGCCAGCGGCGGCGACATCTCGGTGCCATCGAAGCCAATGACGAGAAGCTGGCCGATGGGTTCGTCACTTCTAGGCTGTTTCTTGCTAGTCAT
>WNFG01006523.1_pt1 | contig 10814 bp, 10 predicted proteins | sample 5400431 | NCBI WGS metagenome assembly WNFG01 (sample SAMN13153346, study PRJNA577476) | soil metagenome | isolation source: 120 cm saprolite under Douglas fir tree site 2 hole 3 replicate 2 | place: USA:California | collected 2015-04-18
CTGAGTTGAACCATCCGTTCTCTCACGGCATTAACCCCGAGCACATCGAGAATCTGGCTTATTACTGGGCTGAGGTCTTCGGCGGTCCACCTCGCTATTCGGGGTCGCATGGCGGTCATTCCGGAATGCTCGAGATCCATGCCCGACAAGGCGCCGGCGACGACTACGGCCCTCGCTTCGTCGCTTGCTTCGTGCAGGCGGCTGACGACGCCGAACTTCCTGATGACCCGGATTTCCGAGACGCCCTGCGCTCGTACATGGAGTGGGCGACGCGCGAAGTCCTTTCGTATGCCCCCCGCGAGTCCAGCGTGCCGGCCGACCTGCCGGTACCCCGCTGGGGCTGGAACGGCCTCGAGTAGCCTCCTCTCAACGGTGGCAATTCGACCCGTTTGGCGCCAACCGCGCGTCTCCGATGCGGTCCAAGGGCGCCGTTGGCGCCAGCGGTGCGAAATCGCGGACAACACCTTTCCACCGCTGCTCCGTTACGTAGTTGATGGCCCGGATCAAGATGGTCCAACCGGCGGAGGCCGAAGGGCCCCTGGCCGAGTTGTACGCGACCGCCAAGGCGCAGAGCCCGATCGGCGTCGTGGCCGAGATCCTCAAGACCATGAGCCTGCGGCCCGACTTCCTGGCCGCCATCCAGGCCGCTTCGCGCATGCACTTCACCGACGGCGCGCTCACGCGGGCCCAGCACGAGATGATCGCGTCCTACGTTTCCGCCCTCAACCGCTGCCGGTATTGACTCAGCGCCCACACATGGTTCCTGCAGTTGCAGGGCGCAGCGTTCGAGGTGGCGGCCGAAGCACTCCGCAACGGTGACCTCGACGCCGCCGGGCTGACGCCGCAGGAGCACTTGCTGCTGGAATTCGTCGGCACGATCGCGCGGGCGGCCTACCGCGTCACCGATGAGCAGGTCCAGGGGTTGCGCGACGTGGGCTGGACCGACGAGCAGATTGCCGAGGCCGCCTACGTGGCGGCGCTGTTCAGCCTGTTCGTTCGCCTTGCCGACACGTTCGGCATCGAGCCGCCGGCGGTCTACGAACCCAACGGCATTCCCGCTGCCGTCACGCGCGAGGCCTGAGGCTAAGGCGCCGGGGCCAGGGTAGCCGCTGCCGCCTTTCGAGCCGCCGATCCCCCAGGTCTTGTCATACGCCGCGCTCGAGCGCGAGACCACGTTGCCTGCTGCATCGCGGGTTATGTAGGTGGCCGTTCCACGAAGCTCGATCCCGACCAAGCGGGCGGCTTGGGTGGCGAACTTCGGCAGGAAGAGCTGAATGCTGATGGAGTCGAAGCTGTAGGTCTTCTGGACGAAGTTCCCGGCGCCGATGTCGGTGTTGATGACGTCGACGAATTCCTTGAGCCCGTCGTCGCTGGCGCCTAGCTCCGCCAGCTTCAAGTCGTGGGAGCGACGTGCCTCTGACTCGATGATGAGGTCGAGCACCGCGTCGTGGGCCATCTTGGCGGCCGCCTGGGAGGTTATGGACGGGTCGAACGAGGTCACATTTGACGCGACGCTTGGCGTCGGTATCGCGGGCAGTATCCATACGCGCGCCGACGCCGAAACCGGACCCGCATCCCCCCCGGGTGGCAGGGCGGCGTCCGCGCTGCTGGACGCCCAGCCGGCGAGCCCAGGCCCTGAACCGACGCTGAGTGTGATGATCGGCGTCGAGCCGTCCGGGAGCTCGGCGGCCGCGTCCGGGATATGTGTGGAGATATCGGCTGACACCGGGAGGGCTCCGGCGAACACAGCGGCCACCGCGAGGGCCGCCGGCACGCGCCAGAGCCTGCGGGCGCCAAGCGCCGACAGCGGCCGGTATTCGGCGGCCTCGAACGGCGCCACGAAGCGCGCCAGTGCGAACCGGCCGGCGCAGGCGATGACCAGGCTCGCGAGGATGGCCGTCTTGGTCCAGTACTCGAGGGCTGTGGGGCCCAGCAGCAGAACTGCCAGGATGGCCACGACGACTCCAAAGACAAACCTGGCCACCGGCCCGTCGGGCACGGTCCTGGGGTCCGGAATCATGAACAAGGCGAAGATCAGGATCTCGGGGGACGTAACCAGGATCCGCCACAGCTCCGAGCCGCACATTGGGGTCGCGTGCCAGCTGGCGACCATGCAGTGGTCGGGCGCCCCGACCAGGGCGAGGGCGACGAAGGCGGCGAATGCGGCCATGAAGCCCAGCTCCAGCCCGATCAGCCGAAGCTCCCACGCGATCAGGAGGCCACCGACGATCAAGATCGCGTAGGTCACGATCATCCACGGACCCATCGGTATCCACCACAGGTCCAGTGGCTCGACACGCGTCGGCCCCAGGGCTGCGAACGCGGCCACCAGCGCCACGTTCGAGGGGTTGAAAATGTGCCGTCCCCGCCATCGGATCAGGTACTTCGTCGCCATCCCGAGCGCGACCACGCCGATGAAGATCTCGGCCCCGTGGAGTGTCCACCACTGGCCATGAAGGGTGCCGGGTACTCGCAGGATGAACGCCGTGCTGTTGCCGGTCAGCAGTCCGCTGGCCGGCCACAAGAGGGCCTTGTCCTTGAAGAAGGCGACGCCGAACTCGATCAAGGCGCCGGTGGCGAGGCAGACGAGGATCTGGGCGATGGAGAGACGGAAACCGAGTACGGTCTGGCCCAGCGCCTGGAGCGTCAGCAGCACCATCGCCACGTGCAGCCTTGGGTCGCGGATGCTGGGCAGGATGACCCGGTATTCGCGACCGAAAATCCGCGAGGTCCTGGGCTTGGACCGCTGGGGGGAGGCCGGTTGAGCCGAGCCGTTCACGCTGGGGTAACGGGCAGGATACGCCCGCCGTTACATCAGCGAACCACCTTGATTAGCCTTCGCGGCGTGCTGAGCTCCTACCGCCACCTCGCCGTGTGGGCGCTGGCGGTCGCAGCGGTCCTCGTCGCCCTCCCAGCCTGCGACCTTCCCTTTGGCCTCGGGACGCCGTCGACGCGCGCCCTGGAGACTGGCGCCGAAGCAGGTCTCAGAGGGTCGAGCTTCGAGATGACAGGCACGTACGCAGGCGCGGGCGTCAGCTTGCCGGTCCGGACGGCGAGCGGTGCGCGCACCAGCTCACCAGCCCCGGCGCCGGCTTCAGACACGACCTGGACGATCGACCTGCAGATAGCCCGGCCGGGCACCCAGCACGTCACAGTGAGCGGGAAGAACCTGAAGGTCGAGGCGGTCATCATCGGCGGTGTCGCCTACTTCCGCGGCGAGCAATTCCTCGCCGACCACATGGGCACCGACCCTCTTTCCCAAGACCTGGTCAAGGCGGCCGGGAACGCCTGGTGGAAAGGCTCGGCCAGCGAGGTGCCTGCCCTGCCGGATCTCACTGACGGCGCGACGTTCCGAGCGACGTTCTTGGGGCCCGCGGTCACCCAGCGCACCGACCGTGTGACGCTCGATGGAACCGATGCCGTGCAGCTTTCCGGCGCCAGGGCTGATGTCTACATCGCCGCGCAGGCCCCTTACAGCCTCCTGCGGGTCCATATGAACAAGAAGGTCGTCATCGACGGGATCAGCGACGGCGACTTCAAGTACGGCAATTTCGGCAAGGATTTCGGGATTGCGGCGCCGACCGACGTGATCGATTTTTCCAACCTCTCTACGCTGCCTCCGATCTATACCGTGTTGTCCGTCGACACCTCCGGGTGCGCATCGCCGTGCGTCGTCTCGGCCCTGGTCAAAAACTTGGGCGGGACGACCGCCGCCGTCGCCAGGTCCAAGGTCACCTTCACCATGACCGACCCGGTGTCAAAGCGCGTTCTCGGCACCTGCTCGACCCAGGTCATCCCGGACGTCGGGTACAACGCCACCACCACCGTCAGCTGCACGTTCGCCAACCTGGACGTTCAGCAGGCGAACGCCGCCACCGTGACCGCCAGCGCGGACAATCCCGGCCGCGCCTGACCCCCGTCGAGTTCGATACTTCACGAATCGTTCAGCCGGAGTTAGACTCGGGATTCTTTCGTTGGCATCGGTGTGGATTTAGGGGGTACCGCGATGCGAAGAGTGTCCGTGTTGTTCGCCACCGCCCTGGCATTGCTGCTGGCGGCGCCAGCCTCAGCGGCGCCAGGTGACGTCCTGGTCTCGAACGGCAGCCAGACCGGCCCGTTCTCCCAGAACAAGCAGAACGAGCCGGCGATGGCCATCGACGCCAACCATCCCAACGTCGTGGTGGCGGGCTCGAACGACGAGATCGATGAGGAAGCGTGCAACGCCGGCAACCCCACCAGGTGTCCATTCACGGCGGGTATCGGCGTCTCGGGCTTCTACTACTCGAACGACTCGGGCAAGTCGTGGACCCAGCCCACGTACACCGGCTGGACCGCGCGCAACTGCCTCGGACCAGCCATCTGCGCAGCCGCCGCCGGATCGATCGGCACCCTACCCTGGTACTTCGAGAACGGCCTGGTTTCCGACGGCGACCCGGCCCTGGCGTTCGGCCCGAAGCCCGGCTCGAACGGTTTCAGCTGGACCAACGGCTCGCGCCTGTACTACGCGAACCTGACGGTGAATTTCCCGGGCACACAAACCTTCAAGGGATTCGAGGCGATCGGGGTCTCGCGCACGGATGATGCAGCGGCCGCGGCCGCCGGCAACAAGAACGCCTGGATGCCGCCTGTGCTGGTATCCATGCAGTCACAAACCACCTTCTCGGACAAGGAGCAGGTGTGGGCCGACAACGCGTCGTCCAGCCCATTCTTCGGCAACGTCTACATCTGCTGGGCATCCTTCCGGGGCCAGGAAAAGAGTCCTAACGCCGCCCCTGCCCCGATGCTCGTCGCGGATTCCTCGGACGGCGGCGCCACCTGGACGCAGCAGCTGGTCTCGCCAGCGGCGAACAACCGAAATGTCAACCCGATGGACGGCTGCACTGTGCGCACGGACAGCAAGGGCAACGCCTACGTGTTCGGCATCGCCAAGAGCGCAGGCAGCGCGCCCTTCGAATTTATGTCGACGTCCAGCGACGGTGGGGCAACCTGGTCGTCTCAGACTCCGGTGGTCGGACCAGTGAATCAGCCCGGCGTCTTCGACCCCGTACTCGGCCGCCCGACGATCGACGGCATCGCGGGGGCGCGCAGCGACCTGGCTCCCGCGCCCAGCGTTGACATCGCGAACGGCGCCCCGGACGGATCCGGCGCGACCGATAGGATCGTCATGAGCTACGTCAGCGGGACGATCGACAACATCCACGTGTTCTTCACGGAGTCGGCTGATCGCGGCGCGACGTGGTCAAGTTCGCGGGCGGTCGAAACCGGCTCGCTGGACCGTGGTTACTACACCGCGCCTGCCATCTCACCGAACGGCACCGACGTTTACGTCGTCTACAACGCCTTCACCACGCCATACCGCAACGACACGTCGTCGCCGCGCACGCTCGTCGGTGTGTTCCTACACGCCAAGGTAGGCGCTTCGGGAACCGGCGCGTTCACGGAGGTGCACCGCGGCGCTTCCGGAGATCCTCGCGCGAGCAGCCAGAACAACCTGTTGGGTGAGTTCCTGGGCGACTACGTCTACGCAGCCGCCACCCGGACATACGGGACGGCGGTTTGGAACGACACTCGCAACGCGGTCGACTGCCCGGCCATCGATGCTTGGCGCCTGTTCCTCAGGAACGGCGGGACTATCGTGCCGAGGCCGGCGCCTCAGCAGGACTGCCCCAGTCTGACCTTTGGGAACTCCGACATCTTCGGGCTCACGACCGCGAAGTAAGCCTTAGGTCGATCGTGAGGGGCGTCACCTCGGCGCCCCTCATTGCTCGGGCTCAACGAGGGCGCAGGCGCGGGAGCCAGCGCGGCACCTCGGCCAGGTAGCGCTCGTACTCTGCTCCAAAGCGCTCACGCAAGCCGGGCTCTTCGTACAGCGTGACGGCCAGGTGGAAGCCGGCCGCAACCACGATTGCCCAAGCCAGCAGAACAAGCGATCCGAACAGCACCGCCTCCCCCAGCAAGATCAAAAGAATGCCCATGTACATGGGATTGCGGACGTGGCGATATGGCCGCGTGGTCACGAGGTGTTGCGGTGGATCCCACGGGGCTGGAGTACCCCTCCCGCGCGTGGCGAAACCGTAGAAGCACCATGTAGCCAGCGCCAGACCCATTGCGATGACCAATGTGCCGAGCACGACCTGGATGGGCGAGCCTGGCGAAACGCCCAGCCCGATCGGCACGTAAACCACCACCGTCGCCGGCACCACGAGCGTGAACAGAGCGATGCGCAGGAGCAGGAACACCGTGGCCCGCATGAGGGAGCAATGTACGGCTGAAGCGGCGGGGGCTTCGGCTACCCTCGTCGCGTGCAATCGAGGCTGCTTCGCATCGAGCAGTCGAAGCTGCTTCGCGTCGTGGCCGCGGTGGCCATGTTCGAGCTCGGCCTGTTCGTCGCGGGCTACCTCGTCTACTGGATCGTCCAGCGTCCCGGCGATCTCGATTTCGGGTCGCAGTGGGCGGCGGCGTACGTCGGAATCCACTACGGCTGGAGCCGCCTCTACGACCCCACGCTGATCGGCCCGATCGAGGCGGCCAACCACCTGGACGGGTTTGCGCCGTTTCAGCACCCGCCGCCGGACGCGTGGCTGGCGGTGCCGTTCCTCCTCTTGCCACTGCGGTGGGCGGGATTGATCTGGCAGGCCCTGGTGCTGGCCGCTCTGATCGCAGCCGCGCTTTTAGTGGCGCCGGCGCGGCGCTGGGATCGCGCCCTCATCCTGCTGTCGGTCGCCGGGTTCCAGCCGGTCCTGTTCGCGCTCGGCTACGGAACCATGAGCCCGGTGGTGCTCCTTCTCCTCGTCGGGACCCTGCGTGCCATGGAAGGCGGGTCGCCCGTGCTCGCCGGCGTTCTTCTCGGCCTGACCGCGCTCAAGCCCCAGCTCACGCTGCTGACGATTCCAGTCCTGCTCGCCGCGGGTTACTGGAAGACGGCCTTGACGGCCATCGGCGTGATGGCGGCGCTGGCCGTGGCGTCGGTGGCGGTGATCGGCATCGGCGGGACGCGAGACTATGTGGCGTTCCTCGTCTCCCCGGAGACGCTGCTGCATCCGGTGCCGTGGACCGTCAAGGGCCTGGTCGGCAGCGGCACGCCCTCGTTCATAGCCACCGCGGTTGTCATCGTGGGCGCGGTCGCGGTGGCCATCCGGCTGCGTCCCCCGCCGGACGTGTCGCTGTCTGTGGGCGTCCTGGCGTCGCTGTTCGTCGCGCAGCACCTCAACGTCGGCGACTTCGTGCTGTGGCTGTTGCCCGTATGGCTCGCTTTTCGCGCCGGGCGGCCGTGGTGGCTGCGAGCCGTCGCCGCTTTGACGTGGATGTCAGGCTGGCTCGTGCTTGGGGTGCCGATCGTGTGCGTCGTGTGCGATGTCGCGCTCGCGGTGGCCTTTGCCGTCGCCAGCGCTCAGACGCGAGCACATGCGGTTGTCCCTGTCAGCGGTCGAGCGGCCTCCGCGCCAGGGCCATGATCGAGACGCCAAAGGGAATGTCGAACCGGGTGAGTGCGTAGCGCTCCGATCCGAAGACCGCGCCGAGCAGGACGTTGAGGGGCTGCGGCGCCGGAAATGCGAAGTCGGACTCGAGCTTCGGTGGCGCCGGAAGGATGTGGCGCGCGAGCCGGATCGCGGCGATGGCCGGGAACAGAATCGAGTTCATGTAGGTCAGTCGCTCCACCTCGAAGCCGGCCGTTTGCAAGCGGTTGCGCAGCTCGCGAGCGACGTACCGGCGCTTGTGAAGATTGATGTCGTCCTGACGGCCCCACAAGAACCTGTACGCAGGAACGGTCAGCAGCAGCAGCCCTCCTGGCTTGATGACCCGCCTCATCTCGCGTAAAGCGCCGAGATCGTCGTCGATGTGCTCGACGACATCGAGGGCCGTGACCAGATCGAAAGTGTCTTTCTCGAAAGGAAGGCTGTCGGCGCCCGACTGCGTGACTTGCTGCAATCCCCGGTCGTGGCAGTAGCCGACCGCTTCCAGGTCCATGTCCACGCCTCGCGCAGCTCCGAATCGCGCCAGGTGAGTGAGCATCGTTCCGGTTCCACAGCCGACGTCGAGGATCTGGCGCCCGTTGGTGGCGCCCGCCCCGAGGTACTGGTTGAGGATCGAGAGCAGGATTCGCCGGCGGCCGACGAACCACCAGTGGACATCCTCCACCCGGTTGTATTCCCGGTAGAACTCTCGCTTCAGATCAGTCGCGAGCCGGGATGAACTCGCTCACGTTTGACTTCGACAGCTCGTCCGCGCGGAGGCGATCCATCTCGCCTCGCGTGGGGAAATAGATGTGCCGCCACATCTTGAAGACCGTGCCGAGGGTTCTGGGGATGTCGGACGGCCTGACCGAGGTTTCACCAGCGGTCCTTGGATAGTGCCGCACACCCTTCTCCGCAATCCTGAAATTCCAGCGCCGCGCCTTGGCCATGAGCTCGGTGTTGACAAAGAAGTTGTTGCACTCGATTGTCACTTTCTGCACAAGCTCGCGCCGCATGAGCTTGAAAGCGCAGTCAACGTCCCGCACGCGAACGCCGAACATGACGTGCACCAGACGGTTGTAGAACCACGAAAGAATGGAGCGAAGGACCGGGTCGTATCGATAAACCCGAAAGCCGGTCACCATGTCGTGGTCGGCCATGAAAGGGATGAAGTACTCGAGCTCGGAGATGTCGAACTGGTTGTCGGAATCCGTGAAAAACACTAGCTCGAAGCGACAGTGCTTGAAGCCGGTGCGCAGGGCGGCCCCGTAGCCCTGGTTCACCGCATGCGTCACGAGGCGCACGCGCGGGTAATGCAGGCGGGCGAGGGCCTCCACTGCCTGGCCCGTGCCATCCGAGCTGCCGTCGTCGACGACGATGATCTCGTGGCGCGGCGACAACCGCTCGGCCACCGCGAGCGATTTCTCGACCGCGGTGGTGATGTTGGCCGCCTCGTTGCGCGCGGGCAGCACGATCGAGATGCCTTCGATCTGCGGGGCGCTGTCGGTCGGCTTGGCCATGGAGATCGACACGGGCCCAGTATATGGATGGGATTTGCGGGCCAACTCTACCAAGCCCATATGCTGGTTGGGATGGCGCAGATACCGCCTGACATGAAGGCTTTCAACCGAGCGCTCATCGAAGAGTGGCGCGCCAACGACGGCCGCCTGAGCGGGCGGATGGCGAAGAGCCAGCTGATCCTGCTCACCACCACCGGCGCGAAGTCAGGCCAACCCCACACGGCGGTGATGGGCTATGTGCGGCACGGCGACCGGCTGCTCGCCATCGCCTCGAACAACGGGGCGCCCAGGCATCCGGACTGGTACTTCAATCTGCTCGCGGCGCCGACCGCCACCGTGGAGCTGGGCTCGGAGATGTTCGACGTGCGCGTCAGGACCGCGCGCCAGGACGAGCGCGAAGAGCTCGGGCAGCTGATTCCCTACTTCGCGAGCCAGCAGAAGCTGACCGAGCGGGAGATCCCGATCGTCGTCCTGGAGCGGATCGAGACCTAGGCGCGCTTCGTCTTCCCGAACTCGAGCGCCTCTTGGGCCAGCGGCAGCCAGCGGGCTTCGAGTCCTGGGCGCACGACGAGCCATTCCTTCATGAGCCGGCCGTCGTTGCGGGGTTCGAACGGCTTGCCTTCGCCGGCCGCGACCAGGGCGTCGACCCGCTGACGCGGCAGCTTGACGACGAACCGATCGGCCGAGGCGAGCATGGCGAAGATCCGGTTGTCGATCTTCAGCGCCGAGCTGCCGAAGCCGCGACCCGATTCGGCGCTGACGCCCGGCTTGCCGATGAAGGCTTTCACAACCGCTGCGTAGCGTTCCGCCGAGGTCACTGGGCCGCTGCCTCCTCGACCGCCCTCTGGGCGGTGGGCATCATGGGCGTGATGTGGTAGTGCAGGCGGAGCACCGGGAGACCCCACCAGCGCACGTTGTGGTCGGTGCGAACCGAACCGTCTGCGTCAGGGTAGACGTGGAAGAGTTCGGTCAGCCCCCGCACGTACCAGACGCGAATGCGCCCTGCGCCCGTCGCCGTGATTCTGTAGAAGCCAGGGTCCCCGAACTTGCGGCCGGATGAGATGAGCCTCAGCGAGCCGTCGGCGCCGGCTTCAGGGCGGAGGAGCACGGTGGCGTTGCCTCGGGGAACCGGGAAAACGGTCTTTACGCAGGGCCCGTGCCCTGGCGGTGAGGCGATCGCGTACAGGCCCGAGTAGATGACCAGGCCGCTGCCCTGGTTGCGGCGCAGCCAGCTGGTGAAAACCACGCGGCCCGATTGGTCGACCAGCTGCTCGACGTTGCTGGTCATGCCCTGGGCGGTTTCGAGCGGGTACATCGGAAAGTTGAGCTGCTCCATGCGCCGGCTGACGAAGTGGATCAGCGCCCAGCCGAACGGCCAGAAGAGCGGCGACCACTGCGACCACACGTCGAGGTGGTAGCGACCGGTGTGCTCGTAGAAGTCGCGCACGGAAGGGTGGAGGCGGCTCGAGTCGAAGCCGTCGCCATCGAGAAGGGAGCAGTCGGGCAGCAGCCCGACGTCCTGGCCGGTCTTGACCTCGAGGCCGGCCTCGGCGGCCAGCGAGCGGTGAAAGCCGGTGCCGATCCGAGGAGGTCCGGTGGGTCCGTCCAGCCATGGGTTCTGGCCCCGGGCGATGCGGCGGCCGAGCAGGAAGCAGAGGAAGAGGATCACGGCCTCGGCGACCGTACCGATCAGGCGTCGCACCGCACCACTGTAAGCGTGGGGGTCTGTGGCTCAACTCTCCTAAGCCGAGCGGAGGTCGCCGCCGGCGTTGTTGACGAGCACGTCGACCCCGCCGAATTCGCGCTCGGCCGCCCCGACCAGGAGCGTGCGCGCGTCGGC
>WNFG01005328.1_pt1 | contig 10812 bp, 8 predicted proteins | sample 5400431 | NCBI WGS metagenome assembly WNFG01 (sample SAMN13153346, study PRJNA577476) | soil metagenome | isolation source: 120 cm saprolite under Douglas fir tree site 2 hole 3 replicate 2 | place: USA:California | collected 2015-04-18
TCGCTCTACACCGGGCGCGGCTGCCGCTCGAAATGCACCTTCTGCCTGTGGCCGCAGACCGTCGGCGGGCACCGCTACCGGGTCCGCAGCGTCGCCCATGTGATCGAGGAAATCCGCCTGGCCCGGAGCTATTTTCCGCAGGTCCAGGAGTTCTTCTTCGACGACGACACGTTCACCGACGACCGGCCGCGCGCCGAGGCGATCGCCCGCGAACTCGGCAGGCTCGGCGTCACCTGGTCCTGCAATGCAAAAGCCAACGTGCCGCGCGCGACGCTCGAAGTTCTGCGCGACAACGGGTTGCGCCTGCTGCTCGTCGGCTACGAGACCGGCAACCAGCAGATCCTCAACAACATCAAGAAGGGCATGCGGATCGATATCGCGCGCCGCTTCACCAAGGATTGCCACGAACTCGGCATCACGATCCACGGTACCTTCATCCTCGGCCTCCCCGGCGAGACCAAGGAGACGATCGAAGAAACCATCCGGTTTGCCGCCGAGATCAACCCGCACACGATCCAGGTCTCGCTCGCCGCGCCCTATCCCGGTACCGAGCTCTATCGCCAGGCGGTCAGCGAGGGCTGGCTCGACATCGCCAACGCCGAGCTGATCGACGACAGCGGGGTGCAGATCGCGCCGCTGCACTATCCGCACCTGTCGCACACCGAAATCTTCGAATCGCTCGAAACCTTCTACAAGCGCTTCTATTTCCGCCGGAAGAAGATCGCCTCACTGGTCGCCGAGATGGTGAAGAGCCCGCAGATGATGCGGCGCCGGCTGCGCGAGGGCGTCGAGTTCTTCCAGTTCCTGCGCCACCGGGAGATGGCGAGCTGAGGCGCTCCCAGGTAGTGCGTCCTTCGAGACGCATCCCTCCGGGATGCTCCTCAGGATGAGGAACATTTTTGCGTGGGTTCAAAAGCTTACCTCATCCAGAGGAGGCCGCGGAGCGGCCGTCTCGAAGGACGCGCTGCCGCGGATTCAGGTAACGAATGAGGCGCCTCATCGTCACGGCTGACGATTTCGGCCGCGATGTCGCGATCAACGAGGCGGTCGAGGCGGCCTCTTGCGATGGCATTCTATCCGGCGCGAGTCTGATGGTCGCCGCTCCCGCGGCGGCCGACGCGGTGGCGCGCGCACATCGGCTGCCGGGGCTGCGGGTCGGGCTGCATCTCGTGCTGAGCGACGGCCGCCCGGTGCTGCCGCCAGGCGAGGTGCGCGGCCTCCTTGGCGCGGATGGGCGTTTCGACGACAACCAGATCCGCGCCGGTCTGCGCTATTTCTTCGTGCCAGGGGTGCGGCGCCGGCTCTCCGCCGAGATCCGCGCGCAATTCGAGGCGTTCCGGGCGACCGGCCTTGCGCTCGACCATGTCAACGCGCACCAGCACATGCATCTGCATCCGACCGTCGCGCGGCTGATCGTCGAGATCGGCCGGTCATACGGCCTCTCTGCGGTCCGCCTCCCGGCCGAGCCGGTCGCCGTGCTGCGCCGGGCCTTTCCGGGCGAGCGCCACCGGGCGCCGGTCTACCGCCCGGCCGTCACCGCGCTGCGCCGGCGGTTGCGCGGCGCCGGGCTGGCGAGCAACGATCAGGTGTTCGGCATCGCCTGGAGCGGCGCGATGGTCGAGGAGCGCGTCCTCGGCCTCCTGCCGCATTTACCGCCGGGGGTCAGCGAGATCTATTGCCACCCGGCGACCCGGCAAACCCCGGCCCTCGCCGCGGCGATGCCGGGATACCGCAACTCCGAGGAGCTTGCCGCGCTGCTGAGCCCCGTGTTGCGGCAGCGCATCGCCGAACTCGGGATCAGCCTGGTCGGCTTCGGGGATCTCGCGGCTGCTCGATGATCGGCCGGGGCGAGACGAGGCGGCCGCTTGGCCGTTGCGCCCGCGCCGCCGCCGGCATTACCGGGGCGGGGCCGAGCAGGGCCGGCAGGACGAAGAGCGTGCAGAAGAGCGTCGAGGCGAGCGAAATCACCAGGAGCTCGCCCATTTGCGCCGTGCCGGGGTCGTTCGACAGCGCCAGGCTGCCGAAGGCCGACATCGTCGTCAGGGCGCTGAAGACAATCGCGCGCGCCGTGCTCGACTGCAGGTGATCGGTCTGCCCGGCGCGCCAGTTCATGACGAAATAGATGTCGAACGCGACCCCGATCCCCAGCAGCAGCGGCAAGGCGATGATGTTGGCGTAATTGAGCGGCATCCCGATCACCACGGTGATCGCCAGCGTCAGGATCGCGGCAAGCAGCAAGGGCGCGATCACCAGCAGGATTTCGCGCAGCCGGCGCAGCACGAGCGCGAGCAAGAGCGCGATCGCAGTGACCGCGATGATGCCGGCCTGAACAAAGGCCGAGCTGATCAGCCGGCCCGCTTCGCGGATCGTCACCGGCGTGCCGGTGGCGTCCGGCGCGACGCTGCGCACCGCGGCGACGAACCGGTCGAGCACATCGGGGTCGCGCGCGTCGCCCCGCGGAAATACCTCGATCCGGGCGCGGCCATCGGCGGCGATCCAGCTGTCGCGCAGCTCCGCCGGCAGGTTCGCCAATGTCACCTTCTGCGCCCCGATCGAATCACCCAGCGCCGCGAGCCGCCGATCGAGACCGGTGAGGAGAACCTCGCGCAACCCCGGCAGGACTGCGGCTCCGCGTGCCGCCGCCTCGTCCAGCGCGCTGGCGAGGCGGGCCGCCGGGCTTTGCCGCCCGCCGGCCTTGGCGACGGGTTGCAAGGCGTCGCGGCAGGCGGTCATCGCCCGCAACACATCGCTGTCGCTCGGCGCCGGCAAGACCGTGCCCGGGCTCAGCGTCGGCCCGAGCAGCAGCGTCAAATCGGCGATGATCGCGAGTTTCTTGTCCTGATCCTCGGGGATGAAGCTCGCCGCGGTGACGGCCTGCGCCACTTCCGGAAGCCGGGAGAGCCGCTCGGCGAGCGCATCGGCCTCGTCCGCCGACGGGGCGAGTATTTCGGCCGTGTAGGGATTGGTCATCGGATCCGTCATCAGGTCGCGTGCCGTCACGACCGACTCGCTGTGGGGGTTTTTCAGGTTCAGCGGGTCGAAATCGAAACGGATATGCGGCAAGAGCGCGATCCCCGCCACCGCGAGACCCGCCGCCGTGCCGATCACCCAGCCCCGGCGCCGCAGCAGAAATCGGTCGACCGCGGCGGCGCGGCGAAAGCCGATCGGCTCGGGCTCGCCCTCTGGCCGCAACAGCGTCAACCCGGCCGGCAGCAACACGAGATTGAGCGCAATCGCGATCAGCATGCCGCAGCCGGCGATCCATCCGAGCTCGCGGATCCCGGTGTATTGGGTCGGCACAAACGACAGGAAGCCGATCGCCGTGGCGCCGGCAGCGAGGACGAGCGCCGGACCGATCGTTTCGCCCGCGCCGCGCAGCGCCGCCGCGAAGCTGCCGAGGCGGTGCCGCTGGTCGCGGTAACGCACGCTGAACTGAATGCTGAAATCGACCGCGAGACCAATAAACAGAACGCCGAACGCCACCGAGATCAGATTGAGCGTCCCGATCGCCAGCGCGGCAAACCCGGCGGTCAGCGCCAGCCCGGCCGCTAGCGTCGCCAGGATCGCACCGACCAGCTTCACCGAGCGCAGCGCGGCAAAAAGCAGCGCGCATACCAGGACGACCGAGAGGATGGTCGATTTGAGCGCGCCCTCGCGCAGCGTCGCAAATTGCTCGTCGCCAAGCGCGACCGGGCCGGTCAGACGCAGTCGCACGCCGTGCGGCGGGTCGAGCCCCAGCGCATCGGCCAGCCGGCGGATCTCGGCGCGCGCCCGGGCGCCGGCCTCGAGCGCCTCAAAGTCGAGCACCGGGCGTGTCAGCACGAAGCGGCGGCGGTCGCGTGGCTCGGCTGCCCGGCCGGTCATGATCTGCTGCCACGAGAGCGGCTCGGAACGGCCCGCCAGCACGGCTTTGACCGCATCGCCGATCGCTGCCAGGGTCGGGGCGAGGCGATCGACCGCGGTTTGATCCTTGCCGGCGCCCGCGACAAACATCGCCAGCGTGTCGAACAGGCCGCGCAAGCTGGGATCGCGGGAGAGGTTGCCGATCAGCGGCTGCGCCGAGATCAACTGCTCCGAAAGAGCTTCGAGCTCGGCGACCGACAGGAACAAGAGGCCGTTCTCATCGAAAAACGCCCCGCCATCCGGTTGCCGCACATAGCGGAACAGCTCGGGCTCGGCGCGCAGCCTGTCGGCCAGCGCGCGCGCCGCGCGATCGGCAAGATCGCCGGTCTGCCCATCGACGACGACCACCAGCAGGCTGTCGTTTTGCGGAAACGCCTGATCGAGGGCAACCTCATTCTGGCGCCACGCCACATCGGTCGGCAGCATGTTCTGGAGATTGGTGTCGATCGCAAGATGGCTGGCTGCGTAAAAACCGCCGCCCAGCGACAGCAGCAACGCGGCGAGCACGACCGTCGCGGCATTGCGGCGGGCGAATTCGACAATGCGCGCGACACCCGCGGCGATCACGCGTCGCCTCGATTTGGACCGCGGGCCTCCGACCCGCATGCCCCCACCCTTCCCTCCCCCGCCCCCTCCCTAGCCCTCCCCCGCTTGCGGGGGAGGGGACGGGTGGGGGCAAGCGGGGGAGGGTGAGGGAGGGGGGCGGCCGGGACGGCCGCGGTCCGAAGGCAGGGGTGCGCGATCAAGCTATTCGTGTACCGGTTCCACCGGAACGCAAATTTCGTCGGCGCGATAGGCGAATTGCCGCGAAATCTCCGAGTTCTCGTCACAATGCGGACATGCTTTGCCGCGATGCTGCATAGAATATCGCAGGTACGGAGGGGACCATGGCCGCACGAACAGATTGCTGCAGCTACGAGCCGAGCCTCGAAGATCTGCTCGATGACGAGGTCATGGAACCGGTCTTGCGCAGCGCCGGGTTCGATCCGCAGGACCTTCGCGACATGATGGTCGAGACCGCCAGACGGATCGACGACCGCCGGATCGACGACCGCCGGATCGAGGTCCGGCGGATCGACAACCGCACCACGCTCGACCAGCGCCGCAGGGACCGCTAGACCGCCGGGGACCATGCCGGAAATTCGATCCGCACCCTGAGCCCCGGGTGATTGTCGCCGAGCGTCACATTTGCGGCATGGCGGCGGGCCACCGCGCGCACCAGGCTGAGGCCGAGCCCATTGCCCGGGGTGCTGCGGCTCGGCTCCAGGCGGACGAACCGATCGAAAACCGTCTCGCGATCGCTTTCCGGGATACCCGTCCCGCGATCGGCGACCTCGATCACCGCATGGCCGTCGCTCTGCCGCACCGCTATTGCGATGTCGCCGCCGCCATATTTGAGGGCGTTGTCGAGCAGGTTGGCGACTGCCTGCGACAAGAGGTGCCGATCGCCGCGGATCATCGTTGCGGGCGCGCTGTCGAGGCGTAGCGCAAAGCCCTTCTCTTCGGCCAGCGGCTCGTAGAGCTCAACCACCGCCCGGGCGATCTGGCCGAGGTCCAACGGCTCGTCGGCCGGATCCCCGGCGCCGGCCTCGGCCGCGGCGATGCTGAGGAGCGCGTTGAAGGTAGCGAGCAGCCGGTCGGCTTCGTCGATCGCGGCGCGGATCGCATCGCTGCGCGCGCAGGGATCGTCGGGACCCAACAGGGCCAATTCGAGCCGCGCCCGCAGCCGCGCCAGCGGCGTTTTCAAATCATGCGCGACATTGTCGGTGACCTCGCGCATCCCGCTCATCAGCCGCTCGATCTGATCGAGCATGCCGTTGAGATTGGCGGCGAGCTGGTCGAATTCGTCGTTGGTCCCACGCCGCGGCACCCGGTCCGACAAATTGCCGGCGATGACCCGCTCGGCGGTCCGGTTCACCTGCTCGACCCGACGCAGCATGTTGCGGCTCATCACCGTCCCGCCAGCGAGCCCGATGCCGAGCGCGACCAGCCCTGACCACAAGAGCGTCGCCTTGATGCGCTCGCGAAACGCGGTCGCATCGCTGATGTCGCGCCCGACCAGGAGGCGATACCCGTCGGGGATCGCAAACAGCGCGCCGCGCGCCGGGTGAATTTGGGTCTGGCCCTTCACCGGCACGTCGATCGTGAATGACAATGATCCGGGACGGACCGGCACGCCGGCCGGCCAGCCGGTGATGTTGCCGGCAAGCGGCTGGCCGTCGCGGTTGGTCACTAGGTAGAGCATGCCGTCGCCGCGATCGCCGGCGCTGCGCGCCGCGACGATCTGGATGAGGCCGCTGAGGCCGCGCTGCGCGTACTGTTCGGCGAGCCCGGTGATCTCGGCGTCGAGGGTCGCCTCGGTTTGCCGCTCGACAAAGTCGGCGCTCGTCCAATAGACGAAAAACAGTACCCCGATGACCGAGACCGCAAAGACAAGAAAATAGAGGCCGGCCAGCCGAAAGGCGTGGGTCCGAACCAGCCGCCGGGCCGCCCGGAACAGCACCCCGGCCGCCCGGCGCTCAGCAATCGGCAGGGATGCCGCTTCGGGAGCCGGCGCGGTGTCCAGCTTCGCCGCCGCTGCGGTCACTGGCAAGTCAGCCAGTTTTGGCAGGTCAGCTACGCTATCCGCCATCAAGAAGAGACTTCATGCTGAGCGTCCTTCGAGACGCGCCCCTGCGTGGCGCTCCTCAGGATGAGGTTTTTTCTTAATTCCATCATAAACTTAACCTCATCCTGAGGAGGCGCGCAGCGCCGTCTCGAAGGACGCGGGATCGTGGTGCAGCATCTTCTGCTCATTCCGCGGCGCGCAGGCAATACCCTGCGCCGCGCACGGTGTGAAGCAGGGGATGGTCGAAATTCTTGTCGATTTTTTGTCGCAGCCGGCTCACATGCACGTCGATCACGTTGGTCTGCGGGTCGAAGTGATAGTCCCACACGTTTTCCAGCAGCATTGTCCGGGTCACGACATGGCCGGCATTGCGCATCAGGTATTCGAGCAGCTGGAACTCCCGCGGCAAGAGATCGATGGTCTTGTCGCCACGCTTGACCGAGCGGGTCAGGAGATCGAGTTCGAGGTCGGCGACGCGCAATCTGGTGAGGCTCGGCACATCGGCCCCGCGCCGCAGCAACACCTCGATGCGGGCAAGCAGTTCGCTGAAGGCGAACGGCTTGACGAGATAATCATCACCGCCCGAACGCAACCCCTTGACCCGATCGTCGACGCTGCCCAGCGCGGAGAGGATCAGCGCCGGCGTGCGGATCCCGGCGCCGCGCAGCGCGCCCAGCAGCGCCAGCCCGTCCATGCCCGGCAGCATGCGGTCAAGTATGATCGCGTCGTAGCTGCCGGAGGTGGCGAGGAACAGGCCGTCCCGTCCGTCGCCCGAATGATCGATCGTATACCCGCTCTCGCTCAACCCCTTGATCAGATAGGCCGCGGTCTCGCGATCGTCTTCGATGATCAGAAGCTTCATAGCGCCGCGTCGCGCAGTCCGTTCGGGGCCGGTGCGGCGGCGCACGATTGGATCGCGCTCGGCATCCGCCATGTTAGCGACTTGCTAAGGTTTGCCGCGCCAAATTGAGCCGCAACTGCGAGCGGTAGACCTGGAACTAGCGTTTCCGCCTCCGCGTTGTAATCCAGCACGTTTTTGGTGATCTCAGTCAGGGGCGCGCCGATGGCAAGCGATGAGTTTCAAGTGGTTGCGCCAACCGATAGAAGCAAGCCGATCAGCATCCTCATCGTCGAGGACGAGGCGCTGATCGCGAGCTATATCGAGGAGGTTCTCGGCGAATCCGGGTTTCACGTCGCCGGTATTGCGGCCTCGGGCGCCGAGGCGCTGTCCCTGGCGGCGGAAAACAGCCCCGAGTTGGCGCTCGTCGATATCCGGCTGACCGGGCCGATCGACGGCATCGAGCTGGCCTGCCAGCTGCGCGAGAAGTTTGCCGTGCCGGCAATCTTTCTCTCCGGGCTGATCGATGCGCGAACGACCGAGCGCGCCCGGGCAGCGCATCCGCTCGGCTTCCTCTCCAAGCCGTTCTTGCCGAGCCAGGTGTTCAACGCCATCCAACGCGCGCTCGACCTGCCGGGCTGGTAAGCGGGACGCTCGTTAGCCGGACGCCCTTTGCGGCGGAACGCCACAGCCTGCACTCTCGGCAGCCGGCGCTCCGATTTCGCCTTGACCGGGGCAGAAGCAGCGACGATCTATTGCGTACCAATTCGGTCCGAATTGGCCCGCAGCGATCGTCTTGAGCCCTGCCCGACCGATGATCATCCTTTCGAAACTCGCCGATTACGGCGTCATCGTCGCGAGCCATCTCGCCGCCGATCCGGACCGGCAGGAGACCGCGGCGGTGATTGCCGCTGCCACAAGGCTGCCTCCGGCGACCGTCGCAAAGCTGTTGAAGGCGCTGGCGCATGCCGGGCTGGTGAGCGCGACGCGCGGGGCCGCCGGCGGCTACCGCCTGGCCCGCCTTCCCGCGGCGATCTCGGTCGCCGAGGTCGTCGCCGCAATCGACGGCGATATCGGCATGACGCAATGCTCGGTCCATGCCGAGGATTGCGACCGCACGAATTATTGCCCGACCCGGCCGCATTGGGCGGCGATCAACCGGGCCGTCGGGGCCGCGCTGTCGGCGGTCTCGCTCGACGAGATGATCGGGCCGCTGGCCTTCGCGCCGGCGATGTTTGCCGAGCCCGCCGCGCGGGATACCCACATTTTGATGGATGTGACGCCGCGATGAGCGCCCCCCTCGATACCAGACAAGCGATCCGCTCGCTCTCGCAGGAGGGCTACAAATACGGCTTCGTCACCGATATTGAAGCCGATACCGCGCCGCCCGGCCTCAACGAAGACACGGTGCGCTTCATCTCGGCCAAGAAGGGCGAGCCCGAGTGGCTCTTAGACTGGCGCCTCGCCGCGTTCCGCGCCTGGCGCGAGATGACCGAGCCCGATTGGGCCAAAGTCAACATCGCGCCGATCGATTACCAGGCATCGACCTATTATTCCGCGCCGAAGCAGCAGGCCGGCCCGACATCGTTGGACGAGGTCGATCCCGAGCTGTTGGCGATGTACGAAAAGCTCGGCATCCCGCTGCGCGAGCGCGCGGCACTCGCCGGCGTGGAACCCGTGGGGGTCGCGGTCGACGCCGTCTTTGACAGCGTTTCGGTGGCGACCACCTTCAAGCGCGAGCTTGGCGAGCTCGGCATCATCTTCTGCTCGTTCGGCGAGGCGGTGCGCGAGCACCCCGAGCTGGTGCGCCGCTATCTCGGCAGCGTCGTGCCGCCGAACGACAATTTCTTCGCGGCGCTGAACGCGGCCGTATTCAGCGACGGGTCGTTCGCCTACATCCCGCCGGGCGTGCGCTGCCCGATGGAGCTCAGCACCTATTTCCGCATCAACGCGGCCAAGACCGGCCAGTTCGAGCGCACCCTCCTGATCGCCGACAAGGGCAGCTATGTCAGCTATCTCGAAGGCTGCACGGCGCCGCAACGCGACGAAAACCAGCTGCATGCCGCGGTCGTCGAATTGATCGCGCATGACGACGCGCAGATCAAATATTCGACCGTGCAGAACTGGTATCCGGGCGATGCCGAGGGCCGGGGCGGCATCTACAATTTCGTGACGAAGCGCGGCGCCTGCCGCGGCGCGCGCTCGAAGATCTCGTGGACCCAGGTGGAAACCGGCTCGGCGATCACCTGGAAATACCCGAGCTGCATCCTCGAAGGCGACGATTCGATCGGCGAATTCTATTCGGTGGCGATCACCAACAACCGCCAGCAGGCCGATACCGGGACCAAGATGACCCATATCGGCAAGAACACCCGCTCGACCATCATCTCGAAGGGGATCTCGGCGGGGCGCGGGCAGAACACCTATCGCGGCCTCGTGCGGGTGCAGCCGCGCGCCACAGGGGCGCGCAACTACACGCAATGCGACTCGCTCCTGATCGGCGACCGCTGCGGCGCCCATACCGTGCCCTATATCGAGGTGCGCAACCCGTCGGCCCGGGTCGAGCACGAGGCGACGACCTCGAAGATCAGCGAGGACCAGCTGTTCTATTGCCGGCAGCGTGGATTGAGCGACGAAGATGCGCTGTCGCTGATCGTCAACGGGTTCTGCAAGGACGTGCTGAAGGAGCTGCCGATGGAATTCGCTGTCGAAGCGCAAAAGCTCCTCGCCGTCAGCCTCGAAGGCAGCGTCGGGTAGCCGGCTCCATGTCATCCCGGCAAGGGCCGGGATCCATGGTGGTACGGACTCATGTATCTCCAGGGAATTTCGATCGTGGTGCGAAATAGGCGAGAAGCCGCAAGCAGACAAATGGATCCCGACCTCCGCCGGGATGACGGAATGACGCGATGATGCTCGAAATCCACAACCTCCATGCCCGGCTCGCCGATGGCCGCGAGATCCTGAAGGGGATCGACCTCGCGGTCGCCGAGGGCGAGGTCCATGCGATCATGGGGCCGAACGGGTCGGGCAAATCGACGCTCGCCGCGGTGCTGGCCGGGCGCGAGGGCTATGAGGTGACCGAGGGCGGCGTCCGCTATCTCGGCCGTGATTTGCTCGCGATGCCGGCCGACGAGCGGGCGCGCGAGGGCGTCTTCCTCGCTTTCCAGTACCCGGTCGAGATCCCGGGGGTCAACAACACCTATTTCCTGCGCGCGGCAGTCAACGCGCAGCGCCGTCATCGCGGCGAGCCCGAGCTCGACGCCGGCCAATTCCTGCGCATCGTCCGCGCCAAATTGAAGCTGCTCGATATCGGCGACGATTTGTTGCAGCGCGCCGTCAATGTCGGGTTTTCCGGCGGCGAGAAAAAGCGCAACGAGATCTTCCAGATGGCGATGCTCGAACCGCGCCTCGCGGTCCTCGACGAGACCGATAGCGGGCTCGACATCGACGCGCTGCGCACCGT
>WNFG01005331.1_pt1 | contig 10810 bp, 9 predicted proteins | sample 5400431 | NCBI WGS metagenome assembly WNFG01 (sample SAMN13153346, study PRJNA577476) | soil metagenome | isolation source: 120 cm saprolite under Douglas fir tree site 2 hole 3 replicate 2 | place: USA:California | collected 2015-04-18
TCAATGACGACAGCTTTGCCGAGTTAAAGCCTTCGCTCAGGCCGGCCGATCACGCCCTGGAATTTGTTACGCAGTGGAACGGGACCGCTCAAAACTTGGCGGAAACCGATGCACTGCGGCTGCTTCTCAGCTTCAGCAAATTTTTGCCTTCATCCGTTCCGGGAGAAGCGGCTGTCGTGAAACCTGATGGGCCCGTGGACCCCGACCGCATGTTGCATGCGCGAGTGCAGGGCTCAAAGTTAGGCATATTCGACCTGTATTTTGACTCGATGACTCCGGAGCAAGTCTGGGCTGGTCAATTGAAGACGGTCGATGGCGATGCTCATTACGACGTGTGGACTTCGTTCTCGGTCGATCAGCCTGCGGGCCGCGCGGATGCTACAACCGGCGTCCTGAGCGAAGGAGCCAAGCCGGACACGGTCAAGGTTTCGCAGTACCGGATCCGGGCAAAAGTGGAGCCGCCCACAAAGCTCGATGTCGACGCATCTTTGCAGCTTGAAGTGCGCCAGGGCGGCCAGCGAGCGGCTCTCTTCGAGTTGTCCCGGTTTCTCCAGATCAACCAGGTTGAGGCGGATGGACAACCGGTGGAGTTCATTCACAACCAGGCGCTCGAGGGCACGCAACTGGCGCGGCGAGGCAATGACCTGGTCGCCGTTATTTTTCCTCAGCCTCTGCGCACGGGTCAAAAAATCGAACTGCACTTCGTTTACGGGGGCGAGGTGCTCTCCGAAGCGGGATCGGGACTGCTGTATGTCGGGGCGCGCGGGACCTGGTATCCGAACCGCGGGCTCGACATGGCTGGATTCGATTTGCGATTCCGCTACCCTGTCGGCTGGACGCTGGTGGCTACGGGAAAACGGGTGGAAGGAGCAGCATCAGAGCTGTCGCCGGGCGAAGAAGCCAGTCATTGGGTGTCTGAGCGCCCTATGCCGGTGGCGGGATTCAATCTTGGCAAATACTCGCGCGTGGTGGCGCACGCCGGCGCCGTGCAAGTGGAAGCTTATGCCTCTGCCGGCGTCGAGCGCTCTTTCCCGAAAGGTACGACCGAAGCTCTCAACCCCGACTCTCTGACCCCTTTTCAAATCAGGCGTCCGGCGGCGCCCCTGATTGTTCCCGCGCCCACGCCCTCTCCGGCGCGGAACGCGCAAGCCGTTGCGGACGCTTCGGCCCATGCGGTCGAGTTTTTCGCGAGCCGCTTTGGCCCCTACCCGTACTCAGATTTGGCTCTGACTCAAATGCCCGGCAATGTCAGCCAGGGTTGGCCGTCGCTTATCTTCCTGTCCAGCTTTTCGTTCCTTACCCCTGAGGAAAAAACCCAGTTGCACATGAGCCCGGTGACCAGGATCCTCAGCGATAGCGTAGTGGCCCATGAAACCGCCCATCAGTGGTGGGGCGATCTGATTTCCTGGAAAGATTACCGTGATCAATGGATCCTCGAGGCCCTCGCGAACTATAGCGCCATGATGATGCTCGAGTCCGACTCTGCCCCCAAGTTTCGCGCGGTCATGGAAACATACCGCGAGAATCTGCTGGAGAAAAACAAGGAGGGTTCACCGCTGGCGGATGCGGGTCCGGTCACGTTCGGCACGCGGCTTACCTGCTCGCATTTTCCTGCCGGGTACGAAGCCATCAGCTACGGCCGTGGCACCTGGTTGTTCCACATGTTGCGGTACATGATGCGAGACGCAGTACGCAAGAATAACGGGCGTTCCGGAAGCGCATCAGAGGCTCAGGCAGACACGCCCTTTTTGCGTGCCCTCAACAAGACCAGGCAACGCTTTCAGGAAAAGTCGATCACCACTCGCGAGATGCTCCAGGTATTCGAAGAGGAGTTGCCGCCCTCCCTCTGGTTCGAGGGCAAGCAATCGCTGGACTGGTTCTATGAAGGATGGGTGAATGGCACAGCCCTCCCACGTTTCGCATTGCACAGTGTGAAGTACACAGAGAAGCCTGGCGGGTCGGTCGTGACCGGGACCATTGCGCAAGATGAAGCGCCCAAGGATCTTGTGACTCCCGTCCCGATCTACGCCGTGGGAGGGGGAAGGACCGTGCTGCTGGGGCAGATATTTGCCGACGGACCCGAAACGAGTTTTCGCTTATCCGCCCCGGCAGGCACACGAAAGGTCGTACTCGATCCCTATCAGACGTTACTAACTCGGCCGCGGTAGGCTCTGTGGAAGTCTTTCCCGAAATTGCCTGGGCTTCATCCCGAAACGGCTTCTAACCTCTTCTTGGCTGACTGCGTCGAGTTCTTGAAGGTTCCGTCAGCGCATAACTCTCCTCCAATCAGGCGATTTTCTCGATGCACTCGCGGAGGCAAAGATGGACTCTGAAATGCACAATGGCCACTGGTTCTCGGAGGTGGAGAGTTGCATCGATCTGATCCTGGCAACGGGGAGCCGACCGGTTCCACTCTTGTGGTCGCTGACCCAGCGTCTATTGATTCGGCATCAAAAGGCCTGCCTCGAACCGTTCTCCTGGTGGAGGATGAAGCCTTCGTTCGCGAAGTGGCTTGCGAAGTCTTGTCTCGTGCAGGCTACCGTGTGCTAAAAGCCGGGAATGCAACCGAGGCTCTCCAGGTTTTTCGAGAAAACGCCGGAGCTGTGCAACTGTTGCTTACCGACGTCGTATTGCCTGACCGAAACGGCTGCGATCTGGCAATGGAACTCTCGACCTTGGGCGGCGGGGTCAAATCTATCTTCGTTTCCGGGTATCCGGAGAATCTGATCACAAGAAGGGGGCTGAGGCAGCCGGGTTGGTTCTATTTACCTAAGCCTTTTTCAGTGGCATCTCTAATGCAAAAGATCAACGAGGCCTTACCGACCGAACCTGCTCCTCACTGATGGAAGTGTTCGGGCCCTGTTGTCTGGCTGAATTAGCCTGTTGGTGCGAGTTTTTCCAGAATCACCAGGTCCACGCGGCGGTTCTGGGCCCGCCCTTCCGCCGTGCCGTTGGGCGCTGCAGGATGATAGGCGGCGTAGCCGGCAGCCGACAGCCTCTCCGGCGCGAATTGGTATTTCATCATCAACAGCCGAACCAACTGAGTGGCCCGAGCCGTGGACAACTCCCAGTTGGAGTTAAAGCGTGAATTGTGAATCGGAACGTTGTCGGTATGGCCTTCGATGCGAATGCGATAGTTGCGTTGTGCGAGCAGGAATACGATCCGCCTGAAGGCGGGTTGGGAGCTGGATTTGATGTCCGCTGACGCGCTTTCAAAAAAACCGATCTCACGCAAGCTGATGACTAGACCGTCCGGCACCGTGTGTACCGCCACTTCTTTGCGTGAAATCTCAGGCGCTAACGCATGCTGTAACTCCTGCCGCAGAGATGCCAGATTGCCATTCTCTTCGGTACCTGACAATGAACCGCTAGACGGCGTGACAAACCGGCCAATAGCGGCAACTCGCTGGGAGGTTTCGACCGCCTGCACGGCGCTGAAAGGCATAGGGTCCTTCGTTTCCAGCGGTACCTCTGTGTTCGAAGCAGAAAACACTCCCAGTTCCTGGAAGGCAACCTGGATGGCCAGCGCCAAATGGCCGACTTTTTTCTTGTCCACTTGTGAGGTCGAATAGTTGACGTATACGTCCACCACGTTGGTGCAGGTATCGAAGGAAAGGTTCCAGACGTGCTCAATGATCATGGCCCGGGTGATGCGCCGCCCGGCATTGCGCATGAGATATTCCAGCAGGCAGAATTCTTTCGAGGTCAGCTCGATCCGCCGCCCGGCGCGCTCCACCCGCCGCTCGACCCGGTCAAGTTTAAGATCGTCCACCGCCAGCACCGACTCCGCCGGCATGTGACTGCGCCGCATCAAGGCCCGGATGCGCGCCGACAGTTCGGTGAATGAAAAAGGTTTCCCCAGGTAGTCATCCGCGCCCAGGTCGAGGCATTGCACCCGGTCTTCCACCCGGTTGCGCCCGGTGAGCACCAGGATCGGCATGCTGGGCTTGCGGGTACGCAGGAAACGCAGGATCGCGATCCCGTCCATCCGCGGAAGATTCGGATCGAGCACCACCAGATCAAAATCCAGTTCGCCCGCCATGGAGCGTGCCTGTTCCCCGTCGGCCGAAACATCCACCGCATAGTGTTCTGATTCCAGACCTTTTTTTACGAAACTGGCCAGCGCCGTGTCGTCTTCCGCAACTAGAATTCGCATAAGATTGCTCTAATTTGACCTTTCCGATTCTTAGCCAGGAAGCGGTCGGGAACAAGAGATTCAGTGAAGATCAAAGGTCTCGCCTTCCGGAAATGGGCTTCAGGGCAGAAATGAAACCGCCGCCCCGGTCCCCCGGCGGAACCTCTACGGTCACTCACTTGCATCTCAGTCTTTGCGGATAATGCGATACTTGGCACAATAGCGGTTTGGTGAGAGGACGTCGCTGGCCAACGTGGACCTGTGGAGCCTAAAAACGCTCAAGTCTCTCATACTGCCTGGAGGCATACTCCTGCTCGCCGCCAGCGTGGTTTTCCAAGGCGCGTTTGGGCCCATTCCCTCGGCCGCCATCAATTTTTACTACTATGCTGTTTTCGCCAGTGGACTTCTGCTGGCCTGGCGCTTTCATTCCAGCCGCCTCCTGTTCGCATTCCTCACGCTGTTGCTTGCGCATCGTGCCCTGGAATTCTTTTCCGGCGGCCGGATCGCGGCGCTCGGACCGGGACGCATTGCGCTTGAAGCTGTTGCCTTTCTCCTGCCCCTGAACTTCATCGCCTTCTCGGTGTGGCGGGAGTGGGGTTTGGTTGTTCCTGCCCTGTTTCCCCGCCTGGGCCTCTTATTCTTCGAGTCCGTTTTTGTCGCCATCATTTGCCGCCCCGGAGAGTCCATCGCTCCCGCGTTTCTGCATCCCGGTTTCCTCGGTGTCTTTTCCGGGACGCGAATCCCAAACCTGGCCCTGCTTGCATTCGCCGCCGCTGCCGCGGTTCTGCTGCTGCGTTTTCTGCTGTACGGAAAACCGACGGAAAGCGGCATGCTGTGGACGCTGGTGGCAGCGTTTTTTTCCTTTCAGTCCGGGGGCGTCGGCCCCACTGCCACGGCGTATCTGGCGACCGCCGGTTTGATCCTCCTCAGTTCCATCATCGAGAACTCTTACCTTCTCGCCTACCATGACGAACTCACTACTCTGCCCGCCCGCCGCGCTTTCAACGGCGCGTTGCTCCACCTCGAAGGTTCTTATGCCGTTGCCGTGGTCGATATCGACCACTTCAAGAAATTCAACGACACCTACGGCCACGAAACTGGAGATCAAGTTCTACGACTAGTGGCGGCCAAGCTCGCGGGCGTCACCGGTGGTGGCCGGGCCTACCGCGTTGGCGGAGAAGAATTCTCCATTCTCTTTCCGGGAAAGTCAGTAAAAGACGTACTGCCACATCTGGAGTTGCTGCGGTCCGTAATCGAAGCCTCTCACTTCCAGGTGCGGGGCGGGCAGGAGCGTCGCAATGTGTCTGGAAGGCAGCCCAGCCTCCAGAAAGGCCGAAGTAAAGACAGCCGGAGTCAGGATGGTTTGAGTCCCGATGTCCAGAGTCAAGACAGTCGGAGCCAAGACGGTCGGAGTCAAGCCAGCCGCGCTCGGGATTTCCCCGCCCGCGACCCCGCTCGCGAACGAAGAAACGCTGAGCGCCGCGCCCAGGCGCGCCGACCTCAGTCCGCAAGAAGGAAAACCCGGTCCACCCGTCTAGGCAGCGCCGAAACCACCGATCATCCGCTCTCCGTGACCGTCAGCATCGGTGTGTCCGAACCGGATGCCAAAGCCCGCGCACCCGAGCAGGTCATTCAGGCTGCCGACAAAGCCTTATACCGCGCCAAGCAGTCAGGCCGAAATCGGGTAGAGTCCGGCGTCGCTCCCCGGCCCGCAAAACCGAGACGCAACATCGCCTGAAACCAAACGACAGTGATAAACTGGTGTTCCGCCGGAGAGGTGGCAGAGTGGCCGAATGCGGCGGTTTGCTAAAAAACCAACCTGCCCTGTTTGCACTAACCGCTTGTCACACGTTTCAAATAACTTAGGGCCTTCCCATTTGCACAGAAGTGGTCTCATTTGCAGGCCAGAGTGCACCCGATTTCTCGTGCCTTAGCGGACAGAACTACAAGGCTTGCACTCTGTCGAACCCTTGTTGACGGGCGTTGCCCGTCGCGCCTGCACGTCTAACCAGCCCATGGTGCACGCCGGAGCTGAGCACTCTACTTCCGGTTTGCCGACAACCCAGGACTAAATGACGATAAGCGTGTTTCTCGGTATCAATCAAGCTCATACTTTACTTCCGAATAGCCCGTCGTCTGGCCGCTTGGCTTGGCCTTTGTGAGCACTCGGTTTGCGATGGGGTGGGGCTGTCGGCAGGCCGGTACGAAGGTTCTAGCTCAGTTTTCTCTCCGCCAGACAAGCCGCTTGGGTCATGAGGTAATTCTGTTCCGGGATACTTGTTGTCCGGCTGGCCGCAATTCGGTAGTGCTTGATGGCGCTTTCATAGTCGCCAACCATTTCGAGCAAATGGGCGCGAACCGCGTCGAGACGATAGTGACCAGCAAGCCGAGCGTCGGTATCGAGCGTCCTTAGCAGTTCGAGACCTTTCGAAGGGCCGTGTACCATGGCAGCCGCAATTGCATGATTGAGCGTGACCATGGGGCTGGGAGACACACGTTTCAGCAGTTCGTACAATGCCAGGATCTGCGGCCAATCCGTGTCTTCCGCTCGCGCCGCTTCGTCATGAACTGCAGCGATAGCCGCCTGTAACTGATACAGACCGACGGATCCTTTCGATAGTGCGGCGGTCAAGAGCTCGATGCCTTCGGAGATCTCGGCCCGGTCCCACAGAGTTCGATCTTGCTTGTCCAAGGGGATCAATTCCTCATCAGGTCCGGTCCGTGCCGCACGGCGAGCGTCGGTTAGCAACATGAGCGCCAAAAGGCCTGCTACTTCTCCATCCTCGGGTAGCAGCGCTTTTGCACCGCGAGTTAACCGGATCGCCTCACGTGCCAAATCGAGCCGCTGCAAGTGAGCTCCGATGCTGCTGGCGTAGCCTTCATTGAAGATCAGGTAGAGCACATGGAGAGCTGCAGGCAGCCGTTCGGCACGCTCCTGCGGGGAAGGCAGGCGGAATGGCACGCCGGAAGCCTTGATGCTTTGCTTGGCGCGGCTGATCCGCTGCGCCATGGTCGCCTCGGGAACCAGGAATGCGTTGGCAATTTCCGCCGTAGTCAAACCGCCGACGGCGCGCAGAGTCAGAGCAATTGCCGAGGACGAAGTGAGGGCGGGGTGGCAGCACATAAACAACAAGATGAGCGTGTCATCTGGATCCATATCAGACTCGATTTCGTCGACGGGCGCCATGGTCTCAACATCCTTCGCGACCGCGGTTTCCCTCTGACGACGGGCAATTTCGCTGCGCACCTGGTCGGTCATGCGGCGGGATGCGACCTGGATCAACCAGCCGCGCGGATTCTCGGGAACACCCTCCTGCGGCCATTGCGTAAAGGCCGCTATCATGGCCTCCTGCACGGCGTCCTCGGCGGAGGAGAAGTCTCGAAAACGGCGTGCCACCGAGCCGAGCACCTGTGGTGCAAGTTCGCGCAACAGAAGCTCGGAAGTCGTGTCCCATGGCTTTGTCATCGCAGCTCTCGTTTACAGCATTTCCGGTGGAGGCCCGCTCATAATTGGACGCACTTCAATCGGCATGTTCAACGGCGTCCCACCGGGACCCGGCGCCGCCGACACTTTCGCCGCGATGGCATAGGCTCGCTCCGGAGAGTCGACATCAACAATCCAGTATCCCGCGAGAAATTCCTTGCTCTCAGGGAATACGCCGTCTGTGATCGGCACGCCATCCGTACCAGCGCGCACCAACTTAGCCTGATCGGGAAAAGACAGACCTTCGGCTGAGACCAACTCGCCGGATTGGCGAAGCCCTTTGTTGAGACCGATCATAAATGCGATGTGTGCCTGGAGGTCTTTCTGGTCCCACTGGGGGACTCCCTGGCCGGCTCGCATCGTGTTCATCATCAAGATGTATTTCATTTTTCCCGTTCTCCTTTGATTTCATCCGGCGCTGCTTTCCGCGCCATCGCAGGTTTGCCGGAATGAGCGCGGCATTCTCGGCATTCCGTCATTGGGACTTAGATTGCTCATAAGCCGCGAACCGCCGGACTTCAATCGGCATGTTCGTAGGTGCTCCTCCGGGCCCCGGCGCCGCCGAAATCCGGCCCGCTATGGCATAAGCGCGTTCGGGAGTGGCCACGTCAACGATCCAGTAGCCCAGTAGAAACTCTTTCGACTCGGGGAAAATACCGTCTGTGACCGGCATGCCATTTTTCTCACCGCGCACAACCTTCGCTTCAGCCGGTTCGGCTAAGCCTTGTGTGGCCACAAACTCTCCGGATCCGCTCAGGTCGTTGGTGATACTCCGGAGGACAGCCATGTGCGTCTCAATATCCTTTTGCGACCAGGCGTGATAGCTGTCAACGCCTGCCTTCGCGCCGGACATCAGCAAAATGTATTTCATATCTATCGCTCCTATGTCGTTTTGTTCGCCTTAATACGCTTCGCCTAAGACTTCTTGTCTGTTTGAAACATCCACCGGACACCGAACTTGTCGTTGAGTGCTCCGTAGGTGCCGAAAAACTGCTCTTTCAGAGGGTCGGTCACTTCTGCGCCTTCCGAAAGTCTTTCAAAAAGAGTTTTCAATTCCTCGAATGTTCCTCCACTCAGATAGAGGCAAACCGTGTTGCCGCGAATTGGAGTTCGGTCAGGCCGTAGCCAGTCCGAGGCTGAAATCTCCAGCTTGCCGTTTCTGAGCCGGGCATTGACGATTTTCTCCTGCTGAACTGCACGCATGAAATCCTTGGCTGGAGAATCCTTAACCTTGGTCGCGGTCAGTTCTCCGCCAAAACAGGATTCGTAGAACTCCATGGCCTGCTGGCATTTGCCATCGAACAACAGGTATGGGGTCAAGGTGGTCATTTCATTCCCTCGCATTTTCTGGATCTTAGAGTCTGCCATCGAACGAGCAGGTAAAGCCGCCAACGCCGCAGCGGAGAGCGCGGAAGCGACGAAACGGCGACGACATACTTCGGTAACTTTGCCCACGGTCATTCTCCTTGTTGTGAAGTACTTGCCAGACCCTAGTCTGCGTTTTCATGGGGTAGTCGGAGCCGTTGCGGCGTTCTCTACATCCCTCGAAAAGATTATTTTTAACCAAAAATTAGGCCCAGCCTGTCGATCTTTCTCACCCAGAACCGACATACGAGTGGAGGTTGGGAAATGACGACGGACGATGTGGTAGTTGACGTTAGCCAGGACTGGGTGCTGGCCTGCGATGTGCAGCGGCGCTTTATGCAGGGTCTGGGCCGGACCAGCGATTCGGTGGACTACAGCGCGCGCTGCCGCCAAGTTCGAGCCCTCGGCGGCGATTGCTATGATTTCATGCCTCTTACAAATGACCGCCTGGCGTTGGTCGTTGGCGATGCCTCCGGCAAAGGCGTCGCCGCGGCACTCATGATCGCCAGTGTGCAGTCCTCACTTCGGACAGCGGCGTTATTCACGGGAAACGATCTCGCTACACTACTCAAGATAGTAAATCTCCAGGCATATGCTTCGTCGCTCGCGGACCGTTATGCGACCGTGTTTTATGGCGTCTTTGCCGGAGCGTCGCGCACGCTACGGTACGTGAATGCCGGACACACTCCGCCGATCGTTCTTCGGCGAAACGGTTCAATCGATACGCTCGAGACGGGCGGCGCACCTGTTGGTATGTTCCCTGATTCGAGCTATGAGGTGGGAGCGGTTCAGCTTGATCCCGGCGATGTGGTCATCACTTACACCGACGGAGTCATTGAAGCGGCAAATAAATCCGGCGAGGAGTGGGGAGTTCAGCGCCTGTTGAAAGCGACAGCCGCCTGGGCGCGACGAGGGACTGAGAATGCTGAACATCTCGTCCGGTCGATCTTCAACTCCATGGACGACTTCTCCAGAGGGTGCCAGACGGATGATGCGACATTAGCAGTTTTACGGGTGCTCTAACCCCATCCATGTTAAGAGCTGCTCGTGATAATTCAGAGAAAGAAGAAAGGTTCAAAAATGAAGTTAGACAAGAAGTTCTCAGCCAAATTACAAAAGAGTTCCCAAAAAGGTGGTTGGACCTATGTCGTCTGGCCTAGTTCAGTCAAGTTCCTTGGAACCCGCGGCTTGGTAAAGGTCAGGGGCAAAATCGATGGGCACCCCTTTCGGAGTTCGTTCATGGCTCTGGGTGATGGCACACATAAACTGCCCGTACGGGCAGACATTCGCCAAGCGATCGGGAAGACTGTGGGTGACAAAGTGGCGATATCCTTGGAAGAACGGATCGAATAAAATTCCTCGAACAAAGAGGGGATTGCTCGGCTAGCGATTGGGCGTTGCCACTGGCACTTCGAAAACTTCCACAGCTCCCTTGTGGCATCTTCGATGGAGCGAGCCAAATGGGCACCAAGTGGATCAGTACTGACAAGTCGGCTTATGGGAAGTGATCGCTATTGCTCCCGGATGACGGGCAACCCTGAAATGATCCCAAGGTAAGGTTTGCCGACCATCCGCCCAGTATTCGCCGGTTTCGGAGTGGTGTGTGTAACGGGGACATATCGACTAGCATCTCGGTAGCGTTAGGTCAGCCGTTAGTGTCAGCCACTCCGATGGCTCCAAGAGAAGCGCTAGCGCCAGCACTGCAAGGCCAAGTTCGAATGCATCCATGTGTCTGATTGCTTCTGTCCGCTACCGCAACATTCTTATGAAAAGGTGTTCCGTTGTCAGGCTGTGCCGAAGGTTTTGTTCCACTTCGCGCGGACGGT
>WNFG01003189.1_pt1 | contig 10809 bp, 9 predicted proteins | sample 5400431 | NCBI WGS metagenome assembly WNFG01 (sample SAMN13153346, study PRJNA577476) | soil metagenome | isolation source: 120 cm saprolite under Douglas fir tree site 2 hole 3 replicate 2 | place: USA:California | collected 2015-04-18
GGCGATGCGGCCGTTCGTCGATACTCGGGGATGCGAGTAAACAATGTCGAGCGACGGCGGCGTTCGCGGCGTGACCTCGCCTGTAGTGAGATCGACGATGACGATCTGCGACGCGCCAAAACGGTTGCGGACGGCGACCGCGTGCGTGACATCGACCGGATCGGCGTCCTTCACGTCGGCAAGATGCGTGAGCCGTTCGTTGCGTCCGGTGGCCGGCGTCCAGCGGAAAAGATCGTGGTGGAGGATGCCGTCAAAGTCGGGCTGCCTGTGCGTATACAGAATGGCCGCGCCATCGCGCGTCCAGCGCGGGTTTTCGATATCGCCGCCGTCGGGTGGTCTCCAGGAATGGAGTGGCGTACGCGGCAGCGGCTTCACGCGAACCGGAGCGACATCCTCCGGATCGCGTCGCAGCATCTCGGCGATTCGCTTTTCCCGCTTGGCATCCTCCTCGTCCGGACCGGTCGTGTAGACGACGAGCTTTGACTCTCCTTTCTCGTTGCGCAGCACCATCGCCAACTGTTTGCCATCCGGTGAGACAGCCGGATCGCCGCTGCCGCGGGACGTCTCCTGCCACAACTCACCGTCTCTCCAATGACCGGCACGGGCCACGGTCATGGCGTTCTCCGTCAGCTCGGCGGTGAAGCGGCCGTAGAGCCGCCGAGGCGTATCGCCGAAGACGCCGGCGAAGGCGTTATCGAAGCTTCGGCGCTGGCGGGCGGTCATGCGCGCCCAGAGGTGACGCAAGGAATCGGGGCCGTTCTTCTCGACCAGCCATTCGAGGAACGCAGAACCAGCCAGATAGGCCATCGACAAGCCGAGGAAACGGTGGTCGGAGTCGAGCTGCCCGTACGCCGGGAGCTGGCCGTTCATCGCCCACGTGCGGAGGATGGCAGCGCGCATGGCGCCCGAGGGACGGCCACTGCCGGTGATGCGGCCTTCGATCAGCGTGGCGTAGCCCTCCAGCACCCACCGCGGCGCGTGGCGCGTGATCGGATTGAGCGGGACGACGTGCGCCAGCGCGCGCTCGAACGGATTGCGCGACGGGCGAAGCAGATGGACGAGGTGGGCGGTCTCGTGGACGGTCAGCAGGTCGATCCAGGTCGAGTACTCGCCGATCTGATCCTCCGGCTCGGGCGGCTCGGCGAAAAGAACGATGCGCGGCGTGTCGAGGAGGGAGATGGTGACACCGTTCGCCTCCGCCGCAGGATTCTCGACGATCACGTCGGTGACTGTTTCCGGGGCGAACCCGACCTCGGAGACCACCGCCGCCCGCACCGATTCGAGCCGCTGCGCCGCCCGCGTAGCCCATGCCTCGTACTGGACCGGATAGTGAACGCGGAAGTGCGGCGTGACGATCGTCCGCCATGGCTCATGCGGCGCCTGGGCGTAAATCGTCGAGGTGAACAACAGCGAGAGGAAGGCGAGACGGCGGATCATGCAAAATGCGCCCCCATGAATGGAGGAGGCGGACGGGGAACCGCGCGTTATCTACGGGAACAACCCGGACGCCCATCGCCGAGGGGAACCTACTGCAAAGGCGTCGGCACGGTTGCAACAGTTGCCTCGAACAAAGCTCTCCGATCGATCTGGCCGTGCGTCCACGTGACTGCTTCAGGCGGGATGCTTAGCTCGATCAGTAAGCTGGCGAGTCCAGCTTCGACACCCGCTTCCAGTGGTGCCAGTATTTCCACAAACTGCTTCCGTTCATGGAACACAACCGACGCTCTCTGTCCGCTTGACAACTCAACGGCTGCAACCAATGCCGGTCCTGGCGACTCAAGCTCGTCGACGGGCTCCATTTGCAGCCACAGCTCACGAATGTCATCGCGGGACACCCGAAGAGTCAGGACGGTCTCGAGGCGCGGAGTCGTGTCAGGCTTTGCAGCGGCAATAGGCATAACTGTCCACCCGTTTCACGATCGTCGCCCCAATCGCGACGATCTCGCGGTCACCGAGATCCAAAGGGATGACACCCTCCGACCCGTCGCTCCAATACGCGAACTGCGGCGGCGTGCCACGATCCGGCCTCACTCTTGTCCAGAACTCGATGCCGTCCTCCTCCTCTGGGAGCGGCCCGACGTACGCGTGAACTCGTCGGAAACCAACGCCATAACTTCGGCCGCCTCCGATGCGTCCGCTAACACACATCTTCTCGTTGACGTGAGCACACTGAAGACGATGTAACGGTCCATATTCGTCCGTGCCTGCTTCATAGGGTAACCGGCTGAAGACGAGATGCGATTCCATGCGTGCGCGGTCGTCTTCGGCTTGGACACAATGTACATCGTGACGTCAGGGCTGATCAAATATCTCTCCTGCCAGCACGAAGAAGCCATTCGTTGATAAATTTTGCCAGCGAACATGCTCTTGGAGCTCGTTCATGAGCTTTCCGAGCTCGTTGACGGACAGGAGGACGCCGTTTCATGACCGCGCGATCCCCCAACCGCGGCCCCCATCCCCGCCGCCCGCCCGCTGGCCCAGGCCCACTGGAAGTTGAATCCGCCGATGCGGCCGTCGACGTCGAGGATCTCGCCGCAGAGGTAGAGGCCTTTGCAGAGGCGCGATTCCATCGTGTTCAGGTCGATCTCTTCCAGCGGCACGCCGCCGGCGGTGACTTCGGCGTAGTCAAAGCCGCGGTCGCGAATCACGGGCAACGTGAAGTCGACGACATCGTGAACGATGCGGCGGCGCTCGTCTTTCGGCATACGGCCGAGGGCGGTATCCGAGGCCAGGTGGGCGATGAGGCGATCGGGAAGGCGATACCGCAGGACGCTGGCGACCGTCGCGCGCGGATTGCGTTGGGCCGCATCGACGAGAGTGGCGTCGAGTGATTCGAACGTCTCTCCCGGCAGGAAGTTGGCCGCGAGCGTGGCCGGCTGGCTGGCGATCCAGTGGCGGCTGATGTCGAGGACGGCCGGGCCGCTGAGGCCGAAGTGCGTGAAGAGCATCGATCCCCGGTGCCGCTGCACGACGCGGCCGGTGGGCGACTTCACCGCCAGCTCCGCATCGACGCTCGTCCCGCTGACCTCCGTGATCCAGTGTCCTTTCGTCACGATCAGCGGCACGAGCGCCGGGAACGCCTTCGTGACCGTATGCCCGAGGGCGCGGGCGAGGTCGTATCCCGAACCATCGCTGCCGGTCTTCGGCACCGAGCGCCCGCCGGCGGCGAGGATGACGCGATCGGCATGCAGCACGCCATTGATGACGAAACCGGGCACTGCCACATCGACGCGCATGCCGCTGATGATCTCGACGCCGGCATCCTCCGCGGCGGTCAACAGCGCATCGACGACATCGCGGGCGCGGTTGCTGACGGGGAAAAGCTTGCCTGTTTCCTCGATCTTGAGCGGCACGCCGAGGTCCTCGAAAAAGGCAACCGTGGCGGCGACGTCGAACGTCCGCAGCACCTTGGCAATGGCGTTTCGGCTCCCGTTGAAATCCGCCGCCCGGACGGCCTCATTGGTGACGTTGCACCGTCCGCCGCCGGAGATGAGGATCTTGGCCCCGATCCGCTTCGCGCTGTCGATGGCGGCAACCCGCGCGCCTGCACGGCCGGCGGAAATCGCCGCCATCAGTCCGGCGGCGCCTGCGCCGACTACGGCAATGTCGTATTTGTCAGAGATTTTCACGCGGAGGCGCGGAGCGGCGGAGGAGAGAAGGCCGCACCTCCGCGTGACAACACCGCAACACGATTCTACCGGCGAACCCGGTACCATTCGCCGCCATGCTTCGCAGAACGCTTGCGCTCGTCATCACTCTACTCATCCTTCCCGCCGGCCTCTTCGCGCAGAAGCCACTCGATGCCGCGCAGATCCAGCTCGCCCTTCACAAGCTGACCGTCGTCGGAAGCGCCCTCTACGTGGCCGCGCATCCGGACGATGAGAACACCGCCCTCATCGCCTACCTCGGCAACGAGCGGCTTTATCGGACCGGATACCTTTCGATGACCCGAGGGGACGGCGGCCAGAACCTGCTCGGCGATGAGAAGGGAGAACTGCTCGGGGTCATCCGCACCCAGGAGTTGATGGCCGCGCGGCGCACCGACGGCAGCGAACAGTTCTTCACACGCGCCCTCGATTTCGGATACTCCAAGAACCCGGCCGAGACGCTGGCCATCTGGAACCACGATCTGATCCTGGCGGACGTGGTCTGGAACATCCGCCGCTTTCAGCCCGACGTGATTATCACCCGCTTCCCGACGACAGGCGAAGGGGGGCACGGCCATCACACCGCCTCCGCAATCCTGGCCGGCGAAGCCTTTACCGCCGCCGCCGATCCGACGAAGTTCCCCGAGCAGCTCAAATATGTCGGCACCTGGCAGCCGAGACGGCTGTTCTTCAATAAGTTCTCGTTTCAGGCGATCAGACCGGACGATCCTTCGATCGCCAAGTCGTTGCGCCTCGACCTCGGCACATACAACCCGCTCCTCGGCCGCGCCTACACCGAGATCGCAGCCGAGAGCCGCAGCATGCACAAAAGCCAGGGTTTCGGCGTCGCGGAGCGGCGCGGTACCTCTCCGAACTACTTCGATCAACTCGCCGGCGATCCGGCTGCTACCGACATGTTCGAAGGGATCGACACCTCCTGGTCGCGCTACACGGGCGGCGAGGCGGTCGGCAAGGCTCTGCAACAGGCCTCCGACACGTTCGATCCGAAGAATCCGTCGAAGACGATTCCTCTTCTTCTTCAGGCCTACGATCTCCTCGATCGGCTCAGCACCAATGCCGCCTGGTCGAGCCATCCGTGGGCAGCGGTGAAGATGCGCGATCTGCAGGCTGCCATCCGCGCCTGTGCCGGGATCTCCATCGACGTGGCCGCCGGCGATTCCTCCGTCATCGCGGGCGGCGCCATCCCGGTCAGCGTCACGGTCGTCAATCGCTCGGACTACCCGTTCACGCTGGCCATGGTGGCCTCGCGTTACGCCGATCCGAGCAAGGCGGTGAACGCCCCGCTGACGAACAACGTCCCGGTCAAGACGGACCTCAGCGTCAAGCTGCCGCCTGACTTCCCGATCTCGCAGCCGTATTGGCTGCAGAAGCCGCCGCTCAAAGGCTCGTACGTCGTCGACGACCAGCAGCTCATCGGCCTCCCCGAGAACCGCACGGCCATCCCGATGATCGTGACGCTGACCGACAACGCCCTGCACACGATCATCTTCGAGGTTCCGGCGGTCTATCGCTGGACCGACGCCGTGCAGGGGGAGCGCGTCCGCAACGTCGATGTCGTTCCGGAAGTCACCGCCAACCTCGGCGCGAACGTCTACGTCTTCCCCGACCTCCAGCCGAAACCGGTCACCGTGTGGCTCCGCAACTTCAGCGTGAAAGGCCCGGTCAGCGTGCGGCTGCGCCTTCCGGGGGGGTGGACCGCCGATCCGGTATCGACCGTGGTCACGTTCGCTCAAAAGGGCGAAGAGGCGAGGACGACCTTTCAGGTGACGCCGCCGAAGAAGGGCGAGTATGCCGACGTCTTCGGCGCAGAGGTCGAGCTGGCGGATGGAAAGAAGCTCGACTACGGCATCAACAACATCGACTACAACCACATCCCGCCGCAACGGGTGTTCGGCGACGCGTTCGCCAAGCTCGTCCGCGCCGACATCAAGAAGCGCGGCACCCGCGTCGGCTACATCATGGGGGCCGGCGACGACGTCCCTTCCGCGCTGCGGCAGGTCGGCTACGACGTCACGCTCCTTTCCGACGACGACCTCGATCGCGGCGATTTCGCAAAGTACGACGCCATCGTCACCGGCGTCCGCGCCTACAACGCCCGCCCGCGCATGCGCCTGGCGCACCCGAAGCTGATGGAGTACGTCAAGAACGGCGGGACGCTGGTCGTCCAGTACAACAGCACCAATCCGCAGCCGCTCCTCGTCGATGTTCCGGGGCCGTATCCGTTCAAGGTAACCACGGAACGCGTAACCGTCGAAGAAGCGCCGGTCCGCTTCGTCCATCCCGACTCCCCGCTTCTGAACACGCCGAACAAGATCACCGACGCCGATTTCAACGGCTGGGTGCAGGAGCGCGGGCTGTACTTCGTCAAGGATTGGGACGCGCAATACCAGACCGTCCTGGCCTCGCACGATCCCGGCGAACCGGACAAAGAGGGCGGCGAGCTTTACACGCACTACGGCAAGGGGACGTTCATCTACACGAGCTACGCCTGGTTCCGCCAGCTTCCGGCCGGTGTGCCAGGGGCGTACAAGATGTTCGTGAATCTCGTTTCGGCGAAATGACTAGCGAGCGGGAGTCGGGATTCGGGGGTCGGGAGTCGGAGCGGGAGCTCACGGGAAATGCCAACGCTCCGACCCCCGACCCCCGACTCCCGATCCCGGACAACCGACAACCGACAACCGACAACCTCAACTGGCCCATCCTCTACGCCGCAGTCATCGGAGAGCTGGCCATCCTCGTCCTTATATTCTACGCCTTCACGAAAGCCTTCGCATGAGGCCGATCGACTGGATCGTCCTCATCGGGACGCTGGTGGCCATCGTCGCGTACGGCGTCTGGAAGGGGCGGCACAAGAAGAATCTCGACGGCTATCTGCTGGCGGGGCGCGAGCTCAAGTGGCCGACGATCGCCTTGTCGATCATGGCCACGCAGGCCAGCGCGATCACGTTTCTCTCGACGCCCGGGCAGGCCTACGCCGACGGCATGCGCTTCGTGCAGTTCTACCTCGGCCTGCCGATCGCGATGGTGATCCTCTCCATCACCGCCGTCCCGATCTATCACCGCCTGCAGATATTCACCGCGTACGAATACCTCGAGACCCGTTTCGGCGTCGGCACACGGACGCTGACCTCGGTCCTCTTTCTGATCCAGCGTGGTCTCTCCACCGGGATCACCCTCTACGCCCCCGCCCTCATCGTCTCCGTCATCCTCGGCTGGAACATTCACCTTACCAACGTCATCGTCGGCCTGATGGTGGTGCTCTACACGGCCACTGGCGGGACCAAGGCGGTCAGCCGTACGCAGGTTCACCAGCTCTTCATTGCTCTCGGCGGAATGGCCGTGGCGCTGATCATCGCCATCCATTCGCTCCCGCATGACGTGACGCTGGTCGAAGCCTTCCGCGTGGCCGGGCGCATGGGACGCCTCAACGCCATCGACTTCAAGTTCGATCTGAAGACACCGTACAACTTCTGGTCGGGCCTCATCGGGGGCGCCTTCCTGGCACTCTCGTACTTCGGCACCGACCAGTCGCAGGTGCAGCGTTATCTGACCGGCGCCTCCATCGCCGAGAGCCGTCTCGGCCTGCTGATCAACGGCATGGTCAAGGTGCCGATGCAGTTCTTCATCCTCTTCGTCGGGGCGATGGTCTTCGTCTTCTATCAGTTCATCGCCCCGCCTCTATTCTTCAATACCGTCCAGCGGGCGAAGGTAGCGGCCAGTCCGTACGCTGCCGACTACCTCGCTCTCGAAGCGCGGCACAGGCAGCAATTTGTCGAGAAGCGCGCCGATGTGCAGACGTTGCTGGCCGCCATGCGCGCGCACAACAACGCCGGCATCAATACCGCCACCACCGCGTTGCGCCACGTGCAGGCGCGCGAGACGGCCACGCGCGCGGCGGCGGCGACGCTCATCGGACGCACGCAGCCGGGGGCCGACAACAGCGATACGAACTACATCTTCCTGACCTTCGTGATCGACTTCCTCCCGGCCGGGGTGGTCGGTCTGGTGCTGGCGGCGATCTTCTGCGCGGCGATGTCGGCGACGTCATCGGGCCTCAACTCGCTGGCCTCGACGACCGTGGTTGACCTCTTCCGCCGCCTCGGCAAGCCGCACGCGACCGACGCGGAGTGCGTCCGGCTCTCGAAACTGATGACGATCGCCTGGGGCCTCTTCGCCATCGGCTTCGCCGAATTCGCCAACCGCCTCGGCTCGCTCATCGAAGCGGTGAACAAGCTCGGCTCGCTCTTCTACGGGACGATCCTGGCCATCTTCCTCCTGGCCTTCTACACGAAGCGCGTCAGCGGCACCGCCGCCTTCCTCGGTGCACTGATCGGAGAAGCGGCCGTGGTCTGGTGCGCGATCGCCACCGACATGGCCTGGCTCTGGTGGAATGTGATCGGGTGTGTGGTGGGGGTGGGGGCGGCGCTGGTGGCGCAGAGGTTTGTAGCTGAGCAGCGCAATGATCTGCGCCCATCTGCGTCATCTGCGTCATCTGCGGATAAATCGTTTATCCGCAGATGAACGTAGATGTACGCAGATTTTTATTTCTTCCACTCGTCGATCGACTGCTTGATCTCGGCTGACAGCGCGTCGTCCTTCGGGGGCGTGGCAAGCTTGAGTGCCGACTGCGCGGTGGCGACGGCGCCTGCACGGTCGCCGCCCTTGGCTTGGATACGGGCCTTCAGATAGAGGCCGTTCATCGTCTCTTTGACCTTCAGTGACTGATCGACCCACTTCATGGCCTGGTCGTTGTTGCCGGAGCCGAAGGCAAAACCGGCGGCGCGCGCCGGCGTCTGGAAATCGGTGGCCGCGGCACCGGCGACGGCAGCCGTTGCGGATGCCATCACCGCGGCCGTCGTGTTCGTGCCGACCGTGAACGTCACGGCCAGGTCGGCCCAGTGAAGAACGACCGTCGCGGTATCGCCCGTCACGTCGGGAAATCCGATCGTGAAGACCTCGGCGAACGGCGCCTTCTGCGGCCTGGCCGTGATGCGCAGCGCGTCCTGCGCCGCGTCATAGCTGAAAGAGCCCCACTGCTTGACGGTCTTGTTGAAGATCAGCGTCCAGGAGTCCTTTCCGGGAATCGTGTGAAGCGAATATGCCCCCTTCGGCAGCGACTGTCCGTTGATGGTCACGTCGTCGCTGACCGTGAACTGCGTGGCCTCGTTCGCCCCCGTGCGCCAGACCTTGTCGTACGGCACGAGCCCACCCCAGATCGTGCGGCCCTTGGCCACGGGACGGCTGTAGTCGATGGTGATGTCGGTCAGGCCGACGGTCTGCGTCACAACCTCGTGCTGCGACGCGCGCGGCAGCTTGAGCGCCGGCGCGGTCTGCTGCGCCGCCAGCGGCAGCGCGGCCGGAACGAGAAAAAGACATATCGCAATGAACTTGCGCATTGAAACTCCTTTCGGTTCATGAACCGGGCGAGATCGTAGCAAAAGGAGGCCGGCGCTCGCGATAAACTCGTTTGAAACAAGTTATCGGTTATCAGTTATCGGTTGTCATCCCCTGCCTCAACCGATAACTGATAACTGATAACTGATAACCGATAACCGATAACCGATAACCTATCCAACCAAGGAGATCCAAAAACCATGGTCGCCATCCGCTTCACCGGAAACTACGAAGACCTCTCAACCGACCGCGGTTTTCAGTTCAAGTTTTTCTGTGAGAAGTGCAACAACGGCTATATGTCGACGTTCAAAACGTCGACGATGGGCGTGCTCGGATCGGCCGCGCGCGTGGCCGGGAGCCTCTTCGGCGGCGTCTTCGGCAGCGTCGCCGACAGCACGTACGAGGTGCAGCGCGCCGTCGGCGGTCCTGCTCATGACAGCGCCCTGAAAGAGGCGGGCTGCGCGCCCGATCTCGACGAAGAGATGGCATCAGCGCAAGCCGAGGCGGCGCGAGAACAAATCCAGGCCAAGGCGCGCGAGGTCGACTGGACCAAGTCACGCAACGTCGACCAGGTGTCCGGCGCCGTCTGCGGATCATGCGGAGCGAAATCGCAGGGCGGCAAGTTCTGTCCCGAATGCGGCACGGCGTACTCCCCGAAGAAGAAGTGCACCGCCTGCGGCCACGAAGCGGAGGGGACACCGAAGTTCTGTCCCGAGTGCGGCGGGAAATACGCGTGACGGCACAGACAAGAGTGTCTGTGCCACATTGCAGTCCATATAATGTGGCACAGACACTCTTGTCTGTGCCCCGTGAGTCATCGCCGCGACCTGAGTCGAGCGATCGCGATCTGCTGTTCCAGAAACTCGCGAAACCCGATCCCGGCCACGCGCAACTCCTGCGGCAGAAGCGACGCGGTAGTAAGGCCGGGCAGAGTATTCAACTCGATAAAGTAGATGCCGTCGTCCGCAGCGACCAGATCCGTTCGTGAGTAACCATCGCACCCGAGGGCGGCATGCGCGGCGAGTGCGACGATCTGCGCCTCGTCGCGCGTGACTTCGGAGATTTTCGCGGGGCAGATCTCCCGGGTTCCTTTGCCGAGATACTTGCCCTCATAGTCGAAGGAAAGGCCGGGATCGGTCTCGATCTCGAGGACGGGCAGCGCGATGGGACCATCCTCGCCATCGACAACGCCCACCGTCAACTCGCGGCCGGCGATGAACTGCTCGACGATGTAGGGCACGTTCTCGACGCCCGGTGCCTCCCCTCCCCGCTCGAGGAAAAAGAGCCCGCCCGATGAGCCGCCGGCAAGAGGCTTGAGAACGATCTTCTCGTAACGCGCCAGCATCTCCGCAACTGCCCGATCGATGTCTCTCAAGTCCACAACCACGCGTGATTCCGCAAGACGCACACGGCCTTCCACGATCTCCTTGGCGCGCCCTTTGTCGAAGGCCGCGGCGCTCGACGCCGATTCCGATCCGGTGAACGGAATTCCGCACGCCTCCATCATCCGTTGCACGGTTCCGTCTTCCCCTTCACCTCCGTGAAGCGCCAGCAGGAACACCGGATCGTCGACCGGCAAGGTATCGAGCGCCATCTCCAGATCGGGCCAGATCGCCGGCCGCGACGGATGGAAATCGTTGGTAAACGGCCGCGGATGCGCGAGCAGGTCGTCGCAATTCACGTCGTAGACGGGACCGTTCGGCGCCCAGAACCAGGCCAGGATTGGGTCGCGCGGTTGCGCGGTCTC
>WNFG01005332.1_pt1 | contig 10809 bp, 12 predicted proteins | sample 5400431 | NCBI WGS metagenome assembly WNFG01 (sample SAMN13153346, study PRJNA577476) | soil metagenome | isolation source: 120 cm saprolite under Douglas fir tree site 2 hole 3 replicate 2 | place: USA:California | collected 2015-04-18
TGCCAGCGCAGCAGTCGCCAAGCATTTCACCAAAGTGGGAGGCTCCGGAAGGCGTTCCGATTTCGGCGTTTATCTTTGGCGGGCGCCGGGCGCGCGTGGCTCCCCTGGTATACGAATCGTTTGACTGGCAGCACGGAGTATTCGTAGGCGCGACGATGGCCAGTGAAACGACTGCGGCCGCGACCGGTGACGTGGGCATCACGCGCCGCGACCCCATGGCGATGCTGCCCTTCTGCGGCTACAACATGGCGGATTATTTTGGGCACTGGCTGGCAATGGGTAGGAGAATTCCGAAGCCGCCGAAGATTTTTCATGTCAACTGGTTCCGTAAGGGCGCCGACGGAAAGTTCCTTTGGCCGGGGTACGGTGAAAACGTGCGCGTGCTGAAGTGGATTCTGGAACGCGTGGAAGGCCGCGGCGCAGCACAGGAAACACCCATCGGTTATGTCCCTGCAAAGAACGGCTTGACGATGGAGGGATTGAAGATTTCAGACGAGGCGCTCAACGAATTGCTGCGCGTGAATCCGGAAGATTGGGAAGCGGAGATGGAAGATTCAAGACAGTTTTTGAGCAAGTTCGGCGCGCGCCTGCCTCGGCAAATTGGCGAAGAGCATGAAAAGCTGGCACGGCGATTTCAGCGCGTTGTTAGCGCCTGATGCTGCTTCCGCGAATCTAGGGTTGACCCCCGGCGCGACGGGGTGCTGAGTTGACGGGCGGCATATCCTCGGCATCCAAGGCCGCAGGCCCACGTTCGAAATGAAAGTCAGGCCGGCTTTGCAGAAGCCGGACGCAACGGTTCCAGCGAAGAATGCTATCGTCATTGCCGGCCGGCCGGATCTTTTCCGCTTCCGCAAAGCAGTGCATGGCTTCCTCCACTAAGGGGAGGAGAGTGTGCGGGGCATAACCAACGAGGAGCTGCGTCTTGGCATGGCGTTCATGCAATATCCCCGTGTAGTAAAGCCGTTCGTAGGGATCGCGCAGGCCCTGAAAGATGGACTGAACCTCGAGATAGCGATCGCTCGCGGCGCCAATAAATTGGTCGGTGATGGCGAGGCCGAGCATGCGTCGAGCGAGCTGATGCTCAGGATCTACCGCGAGGATATCCCGGCAAATCGATTCGGCCTCCTCGGGTTCGTTGAGATAACGGTAGAGTTCGACTTTGGCAATGGCCTCGGGAATGCCCGCCTTGGAGATGGATTTCAGTTTGTGTTCCACAGAACCTCCTTGACCGGAGTGAAAGATCGACAGGATTGGCCCGCCCCTACATACTCTTTTTCTTGCCGCCGCGGAAGACGCGGAAGAGCATTGTCAGCGGATCGTAGAACTGATCGACTACACGTTCCTTCAGCGGGATGATCGCGTTGTCGGTGATGCGAATCTCCTCGGGACAAACCTCCGTGCAGCACTTCGTGATATTGCAATAGCCCAAGCCAAGCTCATCCTTGAGCAAGCCAGCGCGATTGAGTCCGTCAAGCGGATGCATTTCCAGGCCAGCAACGCGAACGAAAAAACGCGGGCCGGCAAACTGTTCCTTCTTGTCGTGTTCGCGAAGAACGTGACAAACGTTTTGACAGAGGAAGCATTCGATGCACTTGCGAAACTCCTGGACGCGGTCCACATCCAGCTGAGAAATTTTCCATTCCACTCCCTTGCGGGGCTCGAAGGGAGGGATTTTGCGGTTGACACGATAGTTCCAGGAAACGTCGGTGACAAGGTCTTTGATTCTGGGAAAGGACTTCATTGGCAGCACTGTAATGGGCTGATCCTGAGGGAGATCATCCATGCGCGTTTTGCAGGTCAGGCGAGGGCGGCCGTTGACTTCCGCGGAACACGAACCGCACTTTCCCGCTTTGCAGTTCCAGCGGAGGGCGAGGTCGGGAGCGAGATGTCCCTGAATGTAATGGAGAGCGTCGAGAACGACCATTCCGGGTGCAACCGGGACGCGATAATCGACGGTTTGCCCGCCGTTCGCATCGCCGCGGAAAACGCGAAGTGTTGCTTCAGCCATCTGTGTGCTCCACTCTCACTGCTTGCTTCAGTCCTGCGCCAAAATCTGTTTCAGGTCAGCGGGCATCTCGGCGATAGGAGATTCGCGGCGTTTCATTTGGCCGCCGTCGCAAACGATAATGTTGTTTTTCTTCTCCCAGACGAGGTCGAGATTCGGGTGATCGATTCGGCTGTGCGCGCCACGGCTTTCTGTGCGTGCCAGCGCGCTGTGCGTGACTGCTTCGGAGACGATAAGCATAGCCTTCAAGTCATACGAAAGATGCCAGCCCGGATTGAAAAGGCGAGAGCCCTCGACGCTGACCTTGGCCGCACGCGTTTTCAGTTTTGCCAATTCCGCAAGCGCCTTCTTCAAATCCTCATCGGTCCGGAAGATGCCGACGAGGTTCTGCATAACTTCCTGCAAATCGCGATGAACGGCGTACGGGCTTTCGGTTCCCGAGTTGGAAAACGGAGCAAGCAATTCTTTTTCGGCCTGCTCGATTTGCAGGTTGTCGATGGAGACCATCGAAGAGCGCTTAGCGTGCTGAGCGGCTGCCAATCCTGCACGGCGCCCAAACACCAAGAGATCCGAGAGCGAATTGCCTCCGAGGCGATTAGCGCCGTGAAGTCCGGCGGCAGCTTCGCCCGCCGCGAAAAGGCCGGGCACAGCGGATTCCGCGGTTTCCGCATCCACGCGAATGCCGCCCATCATGTAATGGCAGGTCGGGCCGACTTCCATCGGTCCCTTCGTAATGTCGACGTCCGCGAGTTCCTTGAATTGGTGATACATACTGGGAAGTTTTTTCTTCACGTACTCGGCGGGTTTGTGGGAAATATCCAGATATGCGCCGCCATGTTCGGTGCCGCGTCCTTCCTTGACTTCCGTATAGATGGAGCGGGCAACGACGTCGCGCGTCGAGAGCTCCATGCGCTTGGGATCGTACTTCTCCATGAAGCGCTCGCCGGCTTTGTTGCGCAGGATGCCGCCTTCCCCGCGCACGGCTTCAGTAACGAGAATCCCTTGAACACCGGGCGGCCAAACCATTCCCGTGGGATGAAACTGCACGAATTCCATGTCCATAAGCTCTGCGCCCGCTTCGTAAGCGAGAGCCATGCCGTCGCCCGTGTATTCCCATGAGTTAGAAGTAACACGCCAGGCTTTGCCAATTCCGCCCGTGGCAATGACGATGGACTTCGCTTTGAAAACGATGAAGCGGCCGTTCTCGCGCCAGTAGGCAAAGGCGCCTCCAACGCGGCCCCCGTCGGTGAGAAGACGGGTAACAGTGCATTCCATGTAGACGTCAATGCCCTGCTGGACGCCGCGGTCCTGCAGCGTTCGAATCATTTCGAGGCCGGTTCGGTCGCCCACGTGACAAAGGCGCTTGAAGGTATGGCCCCCGAAAGCGCGCTGTAGAATGTCGCCGCTTTCCGTGCGGTCGAACAGGGCGCCCCACTGCTCGAGTTCACGAACGCGATCGGGAGATTCCTGGGCGTGAAGCTGGGCCATGCGCCAATTGTTGAGAAATTTTCCGCCGCGCATCGTATCGCGAAAATGCGTTTCCCAATTGTCCGCGGCATCCACGTTGGCCATTGCCGCAGCGATGCCGCCTTCCGCCATGACGGTGTGAGCTTTCCCGAGAAGCGATTTGCAGACCACACCGACAGAGGCGCCTTGCGCAAGCGCTTCGATGGCTGCGCGCAGTCCGGCGCCGCCCGCCCCAATGATCAAAACGTCGTGTTCGCGCGTCTCGTGGTTTGCAGTCACAGGAGCCTCAGGTCCCGGAACGCGCCGCTAGCCACCATGCGCACGTAGAGATCGGCGAAACCGACGGATACCAGGCTGCACCACGCGAAAAGCATGTGCCGCTCATTTAGAAAGCTGAAAAAGCTCCAAGCTTCAAAGCGCGATCGGCCGAAGGTCGCACAGGAAAAGCAGTCGAGCTTGCCGCCGGCCAGATGACGCAAGGAGTGGCAGGAGAAAGTGTAAAGCGAAAGAAGGAAGACATTGACCGTCAGGACGACCGTGCCAACCCCGATGCCGAAATGGCCGTCGAAGAAGAACGATCGAATGGCGTCGTACCAAAGAAAAAGGATGAACAGAACCGCGAGATAGAAAAAATAGCGATGGACATTTTGCAAGATAAAGGGAAACGCCGTCTCCCCGCGATACTTGCGGTTAGGAGATTCCCCGACGGCGCAAGCAGGGGGATCGAGGAAAAACGCGCGGTAGTAGGCTTTGCGGTAGTAGTAACACGTGGCACGGAATCCTAAAGGGCCGAGAAGGATGAGCAATGCAGGAGAATGGTGCCACCAATGTTGGTGCGGGTCGATCAGGGGCGAGTAGAAAGGCGAGAGGTACGGTCCCCATTCGTAATATTTCCCTTCGAAAGCGCGTAGCGTGGCGTATACGCCAAAGCCGCCGAGAACGACGACAACAGGAAGAATTTCGATCCACCATGCGTCACGGCGCAAGGTGCTGCCGAGACGGGATTCCGGCAACAGCGTGGGAGAACCAGCCATCGAGCGACCCCTCCAGCGTCGCTGTAGCGTAGTCAAAAACGCGAATTTTTCAAACGAAAATCTGAAAAAACGAAACCGTCGGGGATCAAGATACAATTCAAATCAAATCGACGGTTACAGTCGGCTCTAGGTCCCCGGAAAGGGTCGGCGATCAGAGGATGGACTGGATTTCGGCGTCGATGGAGACATGCGTGGCAGGGATTCCGTCGATCGAGAATTTCTCGCCCGCGGCTTCAGAGAATTGGAAGAAGCGGCTGATGTGATAGTCCTCGTCATAACCGGAGAATAGGCGTTCCGTTTCGGCCTTCGTCAAACCGAAGCCGGAAAGCGCAACCGGCGCACCAAAGTTGCCAGCAAGAGAACGGTACAAACGGACCAGTTCGCGCAGGGGCATGGTGGGAGCGCGGCCAGCGGCTTGGGCGCTCATAGGGTTCTCCCGAACAGAGTGTACTGCCTAGGCCAAGAAGAGGGAAAGGAATTAACACTGTGAACGCCGGGAGAAACAGGCATGGAGCAGCGGCACAATAAAGAGGAACCAGAATGGCCGGAACTGGAACTTGGTGCGGAACGTAAGGATTGGGTAAGATGCTCAGTGAGATGTGAGAGACAGAGGAGGAAACAGTATGAGTATCGCGGTGGGACAAACGGCCCCGGATTTTACGCTGTTGAATCAGGAAAAGAAGGAAGTAAAGCTTTCGGATTTCGCCGGAAAGAAGAACGTCGTACTTGTGTGGTACCCGCTGGACTGGAGCCCGACGTGCACGAACGAGCACACCTGCTTCGTCAATGAAATGAAAGCGTTCGAAACGCTGGACGCGGAAGTGCTTGGCATCAGTGTCGACAGCGTATGGTCGCACAAAGCCTATGCGGAAAAGATGGGGATCAAGTATTCCCTGCTGGCGGATTTTCATCCGCGTGGAGCGGCGAGCGAGAAATACGGCGTGTACCTGGCGGACAAAGGGATTACGGGCCGGGCCATCGCTATCGTGAACAAAGCTGGAAAAGTGGCCTGGTTCAAGAACTACGACATCCCCGTGGTGCCGGACTTGAAAGAAGTCGCGGCTGCGCTAGGCCAAGTGAAAGCCGCGACGGCGTAAGTAGAGACTGCCGCTCAGGCGTAGAGACATATTTCAAACAAAGCGGGCCAGATGTTGTCGGCCCGCTTTTCTTTGACGAGATGATTTATGCGCTAATTGAAAACGGACAGGTAATATTACCGCCGGAGGCTCACTCTTTCGAGGGCGCGGTTGCTTTCTTGCCGGCCTCGGGCACCTTTTCTGAAATGGGCGCCGCTGGGAAAGCGGAAAGGGAGCGCACGAAAAGGACAAGCCCCCAGCGCTGCTCTTCAGTCAGCCGTCTCTTGAACGAGGGCATGGGCCTTCGGCCCTCACTAATCTGATAAAAAATCTCGCCATCGGTGATGGTCTTCATGTGCCGGGCATCGGTGATATCGGCGGGCGGCGGATAGTGCATCGCGGCCTCCGGGCCATTGCCCTTGCCGCGTTCGCCATGGCACTTAGCGCACTCGTCCAAATAAAGACCCCGGGCAGCCTTCAGGTTGGAATCTGACGGCGGGAGTGGATTCTTGAGTTTCTTGAATTCTTCGGGGACGACCCATGGCTTGTTCTGCTGCCAAGCGGAGTATGCGAGCACGATGCAAATCAGGACAAGCACCGAAGCGAAAAGGATTTTGCGCGTCTTCAGATTGGGCTGCGCGACGGTGGACATGGCGGCCAGGAAAATTCTCGCACAACGAACAACACAACGAAAGCAACCTGGCGGCGGTGGTAGCGCCCTGTGCTCCTATTTAGAACGGAATGCGATCGCCCGCAACCTACCGCGCCCCAGCCAGCACTTGATATATGACCACGGTGATCATAAACAGCACGTAGATTCGGAGAGACCAAAGGAGGACCTTCTCAAACCCCCGCAGGCGACGCCTGGGAATCGGTTGCTTCCTGACCGCGGCCAACTGATCCAGCTCAAGTGAGGACAGGACGAGTTCTTGATCGGGGGAAACCGGCGAACCGTGTCCTTGGTTTTCTGTGCGCATACCTAATTCCTCTTACTTCCCAGTGATGAATGCGAAGGCGTTCGGTGTAACCACGCTTATGCCGAACAAAATTCCAGCGAGCGTCAGAAAAATCACCACGCTCGCAGCCAAAACATTTATCCAGGCCGGACTCACAAGATCGCCCATGATTTCCCGGTCATTTGCGAGCATGAAAAGAAACACCAGTGCCGGCGGCATTGCCAGCACAGCGATTACGTTGACCACCAGAACGACATATACGAGCGGCAGCCCGGGGATGAGGACGATGGCCCCTGCGGCGACAGCACAGAGGAACAAGACAAAATAAAACGGCTTGCCCTCCTTGAGAGGAAGGTTCAGGCTGTGCGGCTTATGAGCTACTTCCCCGAACGCGTACGCTGAAGAAGTCGAGATGGTAATGCACGCAACCATCCCCGCTTCGACGATGCCCAGGGCGAACAATGACGCGCCGAATCGTCCGATCAGCGGCTGTAAGGCTTGCGCGAATTCAGCGGCTTGAAAATTTTCCGCCGTCATGTGGTGAGCGAAAAGCGGGGCAGTGGCAAGGATTGTCGCGACCGCGGCGGTCGCCGCCAGGGCAGCGCCGAGTGCCGTGTCGATACGGCCGAAGCGTACGTCTCCCCTGGTAAGTCCCTTGTCAACGGTGGCGCTCTGCTGAAAAAACAGCATCCATGGAGTTACCGTCGCGCCGATATCCGCCAACAAAATGAGCAGCGTGTCTTTGGTCAATCCGCCGGGAAGCGGCATCCAGGTCGTTATTGCGTGGCCGACAGAACCCCAATTGGGCCGCGCGAGCAGCGCCACCGGAACGAACACGAGATTGAAGACGGCCGCCGCCAGGGTAATCCGTTCCCACGTCCAGTAGCGGTGGGTTACCAGCGCGAGATATAGGACTGCGAGAGCCCCGAGGATCGCAGCCCACGGGGGCACGCCAAAAAATCCAAGGCCTGCGCGAATGGCAATAAACTCGGTGATCAGCGTAAGGAAATTGCCGACCCCCAGATCAATCATGGAGAACCAGCCCCAAAACGGCCCAAACCGGTCAAATATCAATTCCGCATGGCCACGATGCGTAGCGGAGCCCAGCCGCACCGTCATCTCTTGCACGACGAGCGCCATGAAGAATGTGAGCACAACAAACGGAATGAAGAATCCAATGCCAAACCGCGAGCCCGTCGCGGCGTAGGAGAGCATACTGGGGCCGTCGTTTTCTCCGAGCATGACCAGAATCCCGGGTCCAACAAGAAGCCACAAAAGCCGAAGTCTGGAGAAAATGCCGCGCCGCGCCCGTGCGGCGAACACACGCTCGCGATCGTGTGCACGGTCGATGTCCTCGTGAGTGATGACGACGTCAGTCGTCAGCTTCGTTGCGGGATCTGCGCTCACCGGGTCTTAACCACAGTAAATTCAAATAATAAACTACATTTAATACGGAAGTATGTCAATGGGACTTCGTTGTTTTCTTAAGCGCGCAGTCAGAAGAGGTCGGGCGTAAGGAGCCAAGCGAGGCCAAAGGGCTTGTGGTAAGTTCAAAGATGCAATCCGGGAGCGAAATGAAATGGATCAACAGCAGCCAGTGCAGGGCCAGGTACAAATCAAAGCCGACGAGAAAGAGCTGCAGGGGCAATATAGCAACCTGGTGATGATTCACCACAATCTGGAAGAATTCACCATGAACTTTATCTATATTTTTCCCAACGGCGCGCAAGGAAAACTGCTTAACAGCATGATTCTCAGCCCGGGTCACGCCAAACGCATCTGGCGCGCGCTGGGCGAGAATCTTGCGCGTTACGAAGCGCAATTTGGGAACATCAAGGAATCACCGGAAGGGACCACACCGCCCCCCAACGTCGGTTTTGTGCAGTGAAGCTGAATTTTTCGCCAAAAGCATCTGGCGGAGAGAGGTTGCAGTTGTGCCGGGCCTTATCCGCCTGTTAGAATTTTAAAGTTGTTCCTCGATTTGGGCCTGTAGCTCAGGTGGCTAGAGCGCGCCCCTGATAAGGGCGAGGTCGGTGGTTCAAGTCCACCCAGGCCCACCACTACCACACGATCTATAATTCCATCAGAATCGCGTCTATCTGGTTAGCTCCTTGAACTTGAACTAGGGCGTTGGAGGCTTCGGCGCATCTGGCGGCGGTGGTGACGGAACGGCGAATTTTGCGTCATCCACGGGAACGTTTTGCTGAACCTGCTCGATCTGGATGGTGAATCGGTTTCCGGGGCGCGCCAGCGTCCAGCGGAACGGTATCTTTACGCCACTCGCATCGCGATAGTCCGCATAGTCGATCTGTGTTGGGTTGCGCCCGAGGGGAGTTTCCGCATAGCGGACAAGGCGCAGCAGCAGACCCGATTCCTTATCCAGGAACAAACGGAGCGGCGGCTGCCCTTCGTTGTGTCCGACAACCATGCACGTGTCATGCCCATCGATTTTTTCGCCGGCATCGACTCTGAATTTTTGATACAGCGTCTTCAAGTGCACCGGGAAATAAAGATCCGCGTCCATGCGCGCGGCGGCATTTTCCGCTGCCGACATCATGTGCACGCGTCCGGGAATGCTCAGCCATCCTTGTTTCCCATCGAACGCGGTGACACTCTCCCCGCCCGCCAGATGCATGACCGAAAAGCGCTTGTCTGGGGCTTTCGAAAAAACCTCCGCTGGAAAATGCTGGCCGCCGAACGCCGTGAGTGTCCCCTTTTGCACGCGGCTGGTGATTTTCTGCAGCGCCTCGGCGCCACCGATCGCTGCCAGGTATTTGTCGATGAGCTGCTCTGCCGCGGGTAACGCCGCTTTTGTCTCCTCTGCTTTCTTCCCTTCCTCGCCCTCGAGTCGTGGCCCCTCGTCCGTGATGATTGGGGTGCTCACTGGGTCCGCCGACTCACGGTGGCAGGAATAACAGGTAACCTCGCGGCGGCCCTCGAAGTTGTCCCTATTGATCGCCATCATCATGTTGATCATCTTGCGCGCGGTTACTTTCGGTTTTTTGTCGTCCTTTTCGTTCGCATGCGCCACGTGGCAATACTCGCATTCGACTCCCAGAGAAGCCGCAATGAACTGCATCGCGGGGATTACCTGCTCGGCCGGAATTCCCTTGAGGGCCTGAATATTCTTGAACTCTTCTTCCGCGAGCTTAGGCCCTGCGGGGGCCGACGGAGCATTCCGAATATCGGATTGCGCCCCTGCTCCTGCAATCGCAAGCATGATGCTTAGTGAACTCCCGCAGATAGCAAACAAGAAAGTCGAGCGGTTCCCATGCAAATCGCGGCGGTTGCGCTGGTTCATAGCGATTGGTCAAAATTCCCTGGGCTTCCGACTGTAGGAGGAAGCCGATTCTCCGTCAAGGACATTTGACGGATGCACACAATTCAAATTCACCTCCAAATTGGCACGCATCAAACGGCCGTTGGCAGCCAGACCCGGGCTGTTGTAGGATTCGCGGCATTCGGAATCTCTGGCGGTTTCGCCAATCCGCCGTGATTCTGAGACACTATTAGGCGCTTATGGCTACGTTATCCGGCGGAATTGGAACCGGCAGCAAATGGCTGCTCGACAAAATTGTTGGCGTAATCGCCGCCACCGGCATCAATCCCAATCTCCTCACCTTTCTGGGACTGGTTGTGAATTTCGCCGCGGCCGCTTTTTTTGCTGTTGGCCAATTCTTCGCCGGCGCGCTGATTATTTTCTTCGCCGGCTTCCTGGACATTTTAGATGGCCAAGTGGCTCGCCGGCAGAACCGCGTCACGGCCTTCGGCGCATTCTACGATTCCACTCTCGACCGCTATGCCGACATGGCCCTTTACATGGGACTCCTCGTCTACTATTCCGTGAGCGGCCGTACTCCCTATGTGGTGCTCGCCGCCGTCGCCACCGCCGGCTCCGTCATGGTCAGTTATGCCCGCGCCCGCGCCGAGTCCCTCATTCCCCTCTGCAAAGTCGGCTTCATGGAGCGCCCCGAGCGCCTGGTATTGCTGATCATCGGCGGCCTCTTCAATCGCATGGGCCCGGTGCTCTGGGTTATTGCCGTTGTTTCCACGCTCACCGTCATCCACCGCATCTATTTCACCTGGCAGGAAACCCGCGCCGGCCGCGTCCTCCCCGGCATCAAGCTCTCGCTTTAGCCCGCAAAACCCTTGCGAATACAATCAATGAGGGTAGCCGACGCGGCCGACCAGGTCTTGAAAGCGTGGGTTAGAGCGGAGATTGTCGATCCGCAAGTCAGCTTTGAGGAACCAAGAAACATCCAAGGATCTTT
>WNFG01005333.1_pt1 | contig 10808 bp, 6 predicted proteins | sample 5400431 | NCBI WGS metagenome assembly WNFG01 (sample SAMN13153346, study PRJNA577476) | soil metagenome | isolation source: 120 cm saprolite under Douglas fir tree site 2 hole 3 replicate 2 | place: USA:California | collected 2015-04-18
AGACCCGCCGGAGGGTAGTGACACCATCTTCCGTTGTCTTCACTCCGCTGTCGCTCCGCTCGTGCCTCATCGTCCCTTCGACAACATGAGCATTGTCGATAAATTCGCCCAGCGCACACTCGTAATAAAAGCGACGAGGACAATATTCCAGGGCATTGAGATAGGAGATGGAGAGTAGATCGATATCCGTCTCGCCGGCCTCACCAGCCTCATTCGCGCCCTCGATCATGGTCATCTCCTTTCTCCTAGGCTCCCTGACTCGCCTGCACGCCAGTGTCAGCCCCCTGGCCAATGAAGAACGGGCGCACCTGCCCCATCCCCATAGCCGTCTTGTACCCTATGCCGCAGTAGAAAGCAAACATGGCTAAAAGGAAGATTTGCTGGCGCACAGTGAGCGGCGCTTCTGGCATGGCCGGCTCATCTGGGCCGCGCAGTTGATAGGTGCAGCTCCCAACAAAGCCGCGCTGTGGATGCCTGGTAAATTGCACCTCGTGCGTTTTGAGGTCATAGTCCTCGATAATCATGCCATCAGCCTCTATATAGCGTTCAATGCGCTCTTTCTGCACGATATGCGCAAGTTCGGGAGGCGCTACTTCGTGCCAGCGACGCGCAAGTGTAGGAAAGACATACCTGGGCAAGGGCAGGCGTGCGAAATAATTGCCATAGGTCTTGTCTGCTCTATTGATCCAGTTACAGGCCGTCAACGAGGCAAATTCCAGGGTCAGCGAGGGCTGACTGCCCATCTTCCTGGACAGGGCGCGATCAACCAGGTCGGCAAACGAGGTAAAGCCTGTCCAGCCAGAAGGATCGTCCGGTGAGCAAATGACTTCTTCAAGCAAGAACTCCCGTTTGCCAAGCTGTATAAACGGCAGTTTTTTTGCTCCTGTTCCCGCCATGTTGAAGTACATCAAGGTGTTGTAAAACAGGGGGAACAGTTCAGCGAGCAGCAGGGTAATACGGATGGTATAGGTTTTTTCCTGGCTTACCGGCAGGTATACATTCTCCCGTTCCGCCTCCAGTAACCTCGCCCTTGGCAGGGGAAACTGCAGGCTGGAACACGTAAAAAGCCTCCGCTTATTGCCCTCATGCAGCGCGACTGAGATATCGGGGGCAGCGGTACGAATCCATTCAAGCCATGCCCCATGCACCAGTTCCCCCGAGAAAGGCATGAGTGTCCCCGCCTCAAGCGGCCGCAGTTTCAGAAGCAGCGCGTAGAGGCGGGCTGGAGCCACCAGAGATGAAGAGGTGTCGGTCATAGGATGTACCCTTTCAGGATTGACAGGGCAGGGGCAAGCCCCGCCCCTACCATACACGGAGCGGCTGGCCCTATCGTGTATGGTAGGGGCGACCCTTGCGGTCGCCCTGAATTCTTGCGGGCGCCCTGAACTCTTGCCGTCATCCTGAACTCTTGCGGGCGCCCTGGAAGCTCAGACTAAGCCCACAGGCGCTGGTTGCGTTCAGGCCGGTAGCGCATGTCTACAGGCAGGCAGACAGATGGCAATCGCCTTTTCTCCTCGGGAGCAAGTTCATAAAAGTTGCCTGTGCAATACACATTGGTAATGAGACTTGCGGGGGCCATAGCCACAATATTGCAGGTATCTGGCATGAGTATGAGATCAAGCGGATTGAGCGCACCATCGACGCGAAACGTCCCCTGCTTCTCCAGCGCTTTCCCTTGCTGCACGATCTCAACTCGCGCCTTCGCCATCCATTTCCCCAGCCGTATCCAGCGCGGAAGCGTAACCTCACGTTCACTGAGCACAAAGAAAGCAAAACTGCTCTCAGGGACCAGTTCTTTGGCCCTCCCAAACACGACTTGGTTCGAGCTGATTTGAGGTGTGAAGTTGTAGTATTGCACATTCGCCATTTTGAACGTGTGGAATGCAAAGGCATAGCGCAGGGGATATGCCGGTGTAACATAGACTCCCTGCTCATTCACCGCGTTCAGATCCTCTGAGTAGCGCGGCGTCTGCACCAGGTTCGCATAGGGAGCTTTCGCCAGCCCCAACGCATAGGTCAGCCCGTAGTTGTGCAGGTATTTCTCTGTCTCGTAGAGACGTCCCATCTCGCGCGAGGCATAGAAGAGAAAATCATGCAGGTGCAGGCGGCAAACGGTGATCAACATGATTGATCCCCTCCTACTTCTTCGCCTTCTCTTTAGCGGAATCAACGCCATAGGTCTTCGCGTACTGATTCGTCTCAGCATTCGCCTGCGCCAGCACACGCTGCAAACGTGCCTCGTCGCTGGCAATCTGCGAAATTTCCTGGAGCAATCGGCTCAACCGCTCGCCCATAACCAGGTTCGCCACCACACCATCCTCTGCCAGCAGCGCGGGAACTACCGAGTGCGTGGCCAATAACACATCGGCCTGTGTGAGTGGCGTGTGCGCGAGCTGATCCGGCGTCAGCACATCGTAGATAGCCTGCGTCAACTGCAAGTTCGAGCAAATCTCACCGTCAGCGAAGACCACGCTCACAATATGATTCTCGACCGTGCCGGTGCGCGTATTCTGCGCGCCGTAACGTTTCGTTCGCATAATGTTGTTCATCACATAGATGAACTCGGCCTCGGTCGGGTCTTTGATCGTCACCACCGAAGGGAAGTAGACCTGTGGCAAAACATAATCCTGCTCGCCCAGCGCCGTCTTCATCTTGCCCGCCTCGCTCATCGTGCCATTCTCATACGGAGCGTTGAAGGTGAATTGCTGGTGCGACATATCGTAGCCAGTGATCGAGAAAGCTGAATCAACCAGCACCTTCGATCGTTCTGAGCCCTGGTTACCGATGGCGAAACCGTAATAAATGCAGTCTGGGCAATGCTTGCAGAACTTCTCCGAGTTGTACTCACAGCTTTCTACCAACCCGTAGCGACGCAGTAACTCGCGGCCCGTCAGACGCTCCGGCGTGGACTGCTTGCGCTTGAAGAGTACAATGCGCACCGCCTGATCCTGATTCTCTGCCCTACGTCCCTTACTGACGCGGCTGATGTTCAGTTCGCCGTCAGTCTGGAACAGCGCGAACGAGTTTGTTTCGCGCAGAATCACGACATGGGCGTACTTGCCCATCGGGAGATTGGGAATAGTGGTATGAAAGACGTTAAGCGATTCGAGTGTGTTCAAAAACATGGTTGGTTTCTCCTTACTTTCTCTGAGATAATTCTAGACGGTGGCGGCTTCCGTTGCGACCTCGTCTTCTTGATCTTGAATGCGCTGCTGGTGTACCAGATGCATGTAGTATGCCTCGCAGCCATCTTTGAACTGGTTGGTGCGGCTGCGCAAGATGCCGCGCTCGCCCTGGCAATACTTCTTGAAGACAGCGTTGTAGAAGAACAGGACGAATTTGCGAATGGCTGGCTCTTCCTGCTCGGTGATCTGCTTCCCGTAAAACATCGCGCGGCCAACTGCCTGACGGCTGCGAACGCGGTCTAGCCAGTTTTTGAGTTCGCCTTGAATCTGCCAGAGGAGATCAGCCTCCTCAATATCGAGTGGGCTGTTGATAATGGCTTTCGCGACAATATCCACCGGCTTGAGGAGTGAATGGGACGACTTCCAGCTGCCCTGATAAAAGACGATGAACAAGTCTACAGATTGTTCGATTTTGCTCACATCTGCCTCCAATATCTCTTTATAAATGCGCAAGTAGCGTTCCGCATCGTTGGCGCGGAACGAATCGCGGCCATCGCGCCGTTCCTGCTCGTGCAGGTAGCTAAACAACAATAATGGGTCAGTGTCGAGGTCGCGGGCAATGGCACTGAGATGCTGCCATTCCGGCTTCCCTCCTTTCGCGTAGGTATCCAGGTTGACGGTATACAGGCTTGCCAGCAGCCTGAGTTTGCGTTCAAGCTGATTGATGCGCTGGCGCTTGCCTTTGAGCAGGCGATCAAGGAAAGGGTGCGGTGCATCGAAAATGACCGTCTCGCGGAAGTCGTGGCCGGATGAGAAAAGCGGTAGCGTCATTTCCGAGATCACGACTTTCGCGCCGGTGATGAGCGGTAGCGCCAGCGCCAGGAATGCGGGCATCGCCCAGGACGCCGAGTCGGTATCGTCGCTGCCTGCCTTCATACCGAAGAAGCACATGCCGGGATAGTTCGACGGCTCGTACTTGATATACGTGCGATCTGAGGCTTTTCCCCCCGCCTGTGCCTCCGACTCGCGTTGTTCGTCTTCGACTACTTCGCTTTCATCATCGTCACCGCTCAATGCAGGTCGCAATTGCTGCAGCTGCACAGCTCCATTATCCGGCGACAGGAAGGCATCTAATTGCAATAGCGTGTCGATAGTCAAGTCACGTCCGTCCAGCTCGCGGCGCACGGTGAAAAAATTGATATCTTGCAACTGGTCGAGAACGCCCTGTACCAGCGCGCCCGTCTCCGCCGTGAAGAAGAAATTGGGGTAGACAGCGATATATTTGCTTCGCAAGCCCTCGAACTTCGCGCCGGTCAACCGCAGCGTGCCACGCTGCAAATTTTGTCGCAACATCAATTCAAGCGAGCAGATCGAGCAGACGCCGCCCGCGTTCTTGCCGGCATAGAGCGCGAGCTTGTTTTTGTAGACCCAGGGCTGGAACAGCACCGCGTTGTCCGACTGTTCATCGGTCGGGTAGGCGCTGTTACAGAGCGTGCAGAGTAATTCTTTGCCGCTCTTCTTCTTGGCACTGGCGTACCGCTCCATCTCGGCAGCAAAATCTGGCAGTGTGCCACCTTGGCGCACAAGCTGCGGCAATTCGACAACGCTGTTCAGATACGTGACAAGCTGCGGCAGGTATTTCTGCGGCATTGCCTGGCGCAATGGTTCACCTGCCATCTCGACTACCAGTCGAAGCGTCGCGGTAAAGACATCGAAGAGGTTGCCGGGGCCGTCGCTTTCGTGGATGCCGGGGTGATCGCGCAAGTAGCAGAGGCCCAGCCAGAACCAGCGATACTCTGTGCCACCCCTGTTCGGGATAGCCTTCGATTGCCCCCAGTACGGCGTCAGCCCAAGCCGCTCCACTACCGCATTCTCGACGCGCTCGCGCAGGGCACCCTGCTTCTTGTCGAGCCTACTCAACAGCGACAGGAAGACGACTGAGAGAAAGCGGCTCATCATGCCCGCGCGCGGATCGGGCACGAAATTCAGGTCGATATCCGCCGGAATCTCACGACGCCCCTGCATCTGGCGCAATTTCTCCAACGGCCCCGCCGTTACATCATTGCGCGTGACATTGATGGTGAAGCGTGCCAGCAGTTCCGCATACTCTTCGAGTGAGAGAAAATCGAAGTAATACTCAGGATGCTTGGCGATACCTTTGTTATCGAACTTGAAGCCCGGTGCGCCCTGCTTTATCCTAAGAGCGCAAATTTCTCGCAGGTGAGCCTGCACAGACTCTACAACCTGCTCATTCGCAATGGTCAACCGGAGCTTCTTGCGCGCGATGTACACCACTCCGTCGGAGAAGAACAGATACGGCCAGATGCCGCTGCGCTGCCCGGCGTCCGTATAGAGATTAACGAGACTATCGTTGATAACACTGGTGAGCAAACCGCGCACCTCGCGCAGTTGATGATATGTAAAAACCAGTTCGTCGTCACTCAACTCGGCCAGGATGGTATTCAACTTGCGCGCATCCCCTGTCGGGAGAATTGCAGAGGGCATAGGCAGCAGGTAGGCGATACAGTCGGAATAGGTGCAGAGCCGCCGCAGTTCCAGGATGCGCCGCTCCGGCAGCCGCAGATTCCAGGCATAGGTGTTCAGATGCGTCCCCCACCGCTCCTGTGTATTGACTACGAGATAGGCGATATCCTCCAGGTACTCTCGCCAGCCGGGGAAAAAGGCATCCGCGCCACACTTCTCTAGCTCTTCTGCAATGATCGTTTTCGCCTCCTCGACCGCCGTGCGCGTGCGCGTCTCCAGGTCGCGAATATTGAGAATCTTGTTGACATCGTGCATCAGGTAGGACAGGATATACACCCGCCGCTCAATATCGGAATACGGCACGGCCACAAGGTCTTCCTTTTCAAGGATGTTGAGCAGGCGCAGCGCGGGAAAAATGCCATTGAGCTGGTGACTGAGCATACTCTGATCGTCTTTTTCCTCAAATTTGCGCTTCGTTTGCTCATCATACATGTCATCCCTGGCATGATCACCGCCTTTGGCCGATGTATCTCCGTAGTGCACTATCAGCGCCGGGATCATCGTTTCCACAAAGGCGCGCGTCACCTCGTCACCAGCATCAACTGCGCGTGCGAGAAAATCACGAAAGAACATCAAACACAACCCCTCCTTTTACATGGTACAGATCGTTATTACAAATACATAGCCTGGTCGCCCCTGGTTTTGCGCCAGAAGAGCAGCGAATCGAGCAGTAGCGCCTCTTGCCCGAAGGCGACAGAATATTCTCCTCCTGTCATATCCTGCACGCGCTGGATCGGGAAGAGCGCGGGCAGGTTCAGCCGTCTCTTGAGTTCCAGGCGCGACATATCGCTGAAGACACACACCAGCTTTTTCGCCTTGAGCGCCTTATTGACGCGATCTTTCCAGGTAAACACTGGTTCCTGTACGAAGAAGCCACCCAGTTCCAGCGCCTGGTGCATTATGTTCGCCTCCCTGACCAGATCGCGATTCTGGCCAAGCATCAGCCGCTGGCGTTCGGGAATATATGCGTGAACCTTGAGGTAGAGCAATTGATCGCGGAAATCGCGCTCGTAGACATGCTCCTCGCCTTTTTGTACGCGCCGTTTGACCTCGTCCATGAATGCGGCTTCAGTCATGACCTCGATCTCGGCGTTGGAGATCAAGAAAAACAAATCGTAGGTCTTGAGATGATTGTCCACGTCCCAGACGCCACAAGAAAGCGAGCTCTGGCCGCGAAAACTGCTCAATTCGGCTACGACTTCCGGCTGATGTTTCTGAAGTCCCCAGAACTGATTGAGCTTCTTCGGGATAATCGGTTGTTCGGACGAGCCATAAAGCCGCTCGTATTCATCCGTCAGGGCAACCAGGAAAGCGTCGTTGGCATCCTTCTTGCCTTCGCTTTGCAAAGACGCCAGCACCTGCGCCGCCTGCATCACACCCCAGCGCCGCGTGTAACCCTCAAACTCTGCCTCTACAGGGAAGGCTGCACGCACCGCCTCGTTGAACCGCTCGCGATCAATTTCACCCTCCACTCCTGGTGACTGCTGCAAGCGCTCCAGCACGAAACGCGGGATCAGCCCATACGCGCGGTAGGTATCGAAACCTTCGTGACGACCCAGACGACCAAAACGCTGCAAGAACGATCCGGCATTAGACGCCTCGAAGACGAGATAGTTGATACGGAAGTCGATACCGATATCGACGGTCGATGTGCCAACGAGTATCTGCTTCTCAAGGGCCGCGCGCCGTTCGTCGCGATACGTCAGTCCAGTATTCTCGCCGACAGTAATACCATGCTGCTTTTCAAAGTAGTCATACAGGCGAGCATACAACCGGCGCGCTGTCGCCACTGAATAAACAAGAATCGCGGCTTTCGATTGTGGGTGCTGATGGAAGAAGGCCAGCATCTCTTCAAGGTGTTCCTCAACCCAGGCTTCGATAGGTGTCTCCAGACTCAGTTCGTGCAATTCCAGCTCGCACGGCTGCAAAATGCGGCGATAATCTTCTTGCTCTGTCGAGCTATACTTTCCTTTGATCGTTCTGGTGTGCAACCCGCTGCGTTCGAGCAGAGCATCCATGAGCTTGTTCGGCGTGGCTGAGAGAAAAACGAACTTCTTGCGCTGTTCTGGCTTATCGCGGTAATTGACGGCGAGATAGCCGAGCATGTCCATCACGTTGATGATTTGCGGCACGCCAAAAACGTGAAATTCGTCGAAGACGAAGTAATCGAAATTCGCGGAGAGCAGCGTGGGCAACTCTTTCCGCAGGTAATCCCAACCGTACTGGTGGCTCATGATCAGGTGAACGAGGTCAGGATTGGTAAGCAGGATCGGATTACGCTTCAGCAGCCTCCGCACCGCTTCCAATCGCACGGTGATATCGCGCTCCCGCATGATGCGCGTGATCTCTTCGCCATACATAACGGCGTTGCGCGGCAGGCAAATATCCAGGCGTTCTCCATAATGCGGCAAGGCATGAAACTGATCCTGGATCAATTCATTGGTCGGGTACATGGCAATAGCCGCTTTGCTGTCCTTGAACACCGGCAAATACGCAGCAAGGCTCTTCCCGTCACCCGTCATGGCAATATTGAAGACCACATCCACATCTGGATCATTGATGGCCTGCCATGTCACTACCTGATGTTTGAGCAGCCGTATCGAGCCAATTTGATAGCGCGGGTCAGAATGTTCTTCCGAGTAAACTGGAAGGATGCGCAAAAGTAATGCCATCTGGCCTCCTTTTCACGAACGTCGGTAGAATGAGATTGCTCCTACCAGGACCACACATATCAACAAAGTTTCAATCCCTCAAGCGGGAAGCGGCCTATTTAGCTAAATACGTCCCAGGTTCTCAAAGTAGGAAAATTTCAGTAGATTATGATTCTTCCTCATACAGCCTCTCCATCGCCCTCACACTTTCCCGCATAGCATCCACCAGCTTCTGCGGGGCCAGGGCCTTCACCTGCTCTCCGTATCCCAGCAGCAGGCGGTGAGCCCACCAGATCGACTTTGCATAGCCCTCTACGATAGCTCCCTGGTCGTCTTCTAGCATGGTAACCTGCTGCTCGCGCAGGCGCGTACTCAAGCTGCCGTGACGGGCCAGCATCGGCGAAACCCAGTAGCGGATTTTCACACCCGGCCCTTTGCGTACCCCGGGAGAAAAATGATCACTGGCTCTGCGCACAGTCCCAGCACGAATACGATCAACACGATAATCCAGGAAGAGGTTTAACTCGAAGACAAACGCGGTGAAATACCAGTGTCCATCTCGATACTCCAGTTCAAACGGCTCGACATACTCATGCCAGACTGGCTTAGCATCCCAACTCTGCGTCAGCGGCGTATAAGCAAACGAAATATAGGCTCCTTCCTCGAGAGCCTTGTCAAGCACGAGAATAATATATTCATGCTGCCTGTAATCGACAACCGGCGAAAGCGGTATTAAAACAGGCCGCGCCCGTCTTTGCCGCTTACGCAAGAGCAGTCGATGACTCTTTTCAGTAAAGAGCCACTCCCAGCGCCTCAACAGGTGCTGCACCGCGTCAGCATAAGGCGTTCCTGGCGTAAACCCCTCTTGCAGCGCTACGAAAGCGCGCGCCTCGTCCTCGCTGATGTCGATGGTAAAAAAAGATTGAGCAAGTCCAAATGTACCTGTATGCCGTTCATAGGTAATGGCGAGCTGCCTGAGTTGCCTCTGCTGCTCGCACCACTCGTCAAGTTGAGGATCAGCAGGTTCGGGCAGAGACTCCACTTGTATCCCGGTGAGAGTTTCAAGGTCCCGGTACAGTGCCGGGATAGGAGTTCTGCCATAAAAATACGCAAGATGATCGATGATCTCGTCGCGTGAGAGGCGTTTTGGCCAGTAGGTATGAAAGAGTATTGCCAGCAGCACCACCCTTAACGCCTTCTGCGTGCTGGTTGACTTCCCTCCTCGCGGCAGTTGTATAGAATGCCCTTTATCCATATCGCCACCTTTTAAATCAATTTCTTGTGTTATTTACTTGAGTACTGATCTAGTAATGCACATTCAGTAATACGGACGAGGTTCGTTACAAAAACAGCACCTGAAACAAATGTGCCATCAGTACTACCTCAGCGTTAAGCGTACCAGATAGGCAGCAACAAAATCTGTTTTTCATCAACAGATTCTCGGGCAGAACGATGGGTAAGGGATCAGCAGGCATTCTGTTTCCTCTTCAGTCATGCAAGATATACTAAACGAACAAGGCTCATATTCTTGAATTCATCAGAGGGTCCTACCGCTTCCGACAAAGAATGCTGCAAACAGAAGCAGGCTAACTGCTTATCTTCTTTACGGAATCAGGGGGAAGCTTCTTTGCAATCGGTACGGCTAAACTTGGATAAGACTGGGTGGCACCGCCAGACAGAAGTTGGTTGGGGGCAGTGGAGAAGCGGCTTCGTTTTTGATAGGCATCTGGCGTGAACCGTTTCGTCTGATATCAAATCCTGCTAAGTAGTTTGTCATGAACTTCACCGTAAACTTGTCAGAGATCCTGTACTCGAAAAAATCAGACTGTCCGCGTTTTAACAGTGATTAACCGGATTTGGTATGACTCTAGACGCATCAACGCTAAAAAAGCTTCCCTCCCTGTCTGTGTATCTCGTTTCATCAGAAGGGACTTGGTGTTGATTATGCCTCCTCTAGAGGGGAAGGTGAGACAACTATGTCAACTCAAGACATCGCTGCAATTGTTATCGCAATTGCAACCGCTATCAATGTGATTGTAACTATTGGTCTGGCAATTGCAACCTATCAAACCGCGCTTGTAGCCAAAAAGAATTCTCGTGCAGATATTCTTCTTCGTCTTGATGAGGCGTTCCTGCATCACGAAGACGTTCGTGAAAAGCTAGCCGATGGGGGGGATTGGCACAGAAAAAAGAATGACCCTAACTTTCCCAAAGGCCCTAACTTTAACCTTTCCGAAGACTTGATTGCTGTTAGTAGTTATATGGGGTTATTTGAGCGCATCCAGCAGCTAATTGATGCGGGAATAGTCGATATTGATGCAGTTGATGGATGGTATGGCGATAGGCTTTTTAGGCAAGGTTCAAATGAACTTGACAGTTTCCAACTAGGCAGCCAAAGTCAGCGTGTGCTGCGGATCAGCACAGGACTCAGGCGAAAAGGGAGCAACTTCTTGAGGAGGATAGCCCAAAACCTCCAACCAATCGCGGT
>WNFG01005336.1_pt1 | contig 10806 bp, 7 predicted proteins | sample 5400431 | NCBI WGS metagenome assembly WNFG01 (sample SAMN13153346, study PRJNA577476) | soil metagenome | isolation source: 120 cm saprolite under Douglas fir tree site 2 hole 3 replicate 2 | place: USA:California | collected 2015-04-18
TACTCCTTTCCTGTGTGACTCTTTCATTCACAACTCCACGCCGGTTTATCCCGGCGCACTCCGCAACCTGTCAGTGGTCGAACCCTCTCGCAGCAGTTCGTCTTTACCTAAGATGGCGTAGAGATTACGCCCCCTGATGCTTGAGATCGCCATAGGTTTTAATTTCTGGGCCTCCGTATCGTAGCTCGAGCAGTACCCGACGCACCGAGGTATCTCCCCCGGTTGAGATAATCGATGAGCGCTTCCGACGCCCAGCGGTGACCGGTCGGATTCCAGTGAGCGTCGTGTTTCCATCGCGCCAGTTCAGGTCCTCCTCGATTCAAAAAAATTGGATAAAGGTCGAGCAATGGCAGGTGCAACTCCTGCGCAATCATTTGCAGCCGGTAGATCTGACCATACTTCGGGTTTCGCATCCCAGGTCCTTTAGTTACATTGTCCGTAGCCAGAACAATCAGTTGAAACCCATCCTGTTCCGCGCGCCTTTTCCACGCGGCGAATGCGCACCTAGTCAGCTCCACGGCTTCTTCGAACACCAGGGGAAGCGTGCCTTCGGAGAAAAAGACGGAGTCCATCGGATCTTTCTCTGGATCCCAGCCCTCGAGCTTGCGCCTGTATTCCGGCGACAAACTTCTGAGTACCTTGACACGGCCAGCTTCGGTGGCCCCTGGTACCTGACGATGCGCGTAATCTGGCGAGATCTCGACCCGTTGGCATCGACCGGTGGAGCCGATTCGAAAAAAAAGCATTGGTGGGTAGTCCGGGTGCCACCCGCGCCGCACGCTTTCCAGCAAAGGAGAATTGTCCGCAAAGTCGTTGTCGACAAATAAAAGCACGACGAGGTCCGCTTTTATCTTCTCATTGTATTGCTCGATGAATGGAAGCTGATTGGCTTGTCCAGTGCCCGCATAACCCATGGCTACGACGTCGTACTTTCCCTCAGGGAACTGACGCCGCAAGGCGTTTCCCAGAAGGGATTGCAACTTCTGCTCGGGTGGCACTTGGAGCGCTTCGACGAAGCTGTCGCCGATGAGGAGTATCCGGAATGTGCCGGCGGGCTTCGGAATTACCGGCTCGTGGTCCGCGAAGCCGAGGGAATTGGCGCGCTGAGTAGTCCAGAAATCCAGACCGTTGGTCCATCGGATTTCGGCACCTGGTTCATATAAAAACCCAACTTCCGGGACAAACCGGTGGGGCAAGGCAATCATGCTTTTCGGAAATTTATTAGCGAAACGGAGATACATTTCAGCGGCACCGAAAGCCGTGGCGAGCATCACGCATGTGATCGCAAAGCCGGACGTAATATTGCGAATAGACGGGCTGTCTCGATACAACTGGGTCAGTACGGGCCAACCGGCTCGGAATATCAGTCCGGCTGCCGCGAACAGTGCTGTAACCCACAGAATTTCGCCGATCTCATCGACCGCAGAGCCTTTGTAAAACAGTAGGACCACTTCCAATCGCCGAACATCCGCCAGGGAACTCCCTTCCGGCAAGCTAAAATAAAGACGATCCTGTCGAATAAGATAACGCCCATCCCCTTTTTGCCGAATGTCCTCCAGCCGCGAGGGTCCCGGCTTCAAAGCAACCCAACGTTCATAAGTACGCGCCGGAAAGTATGCGTCGGTCAAAGCGGTGAGCCAGCCGTAGGCGTACGAACCGCCTAAAAGACCTTGAAGAAAATGAAGTGGACTCCCGCCGCGGATTTCGACCATGTAAACCGTCGCGGCGGCCACGTCTTTTTTTGGCGTTGCGCCGGTTAGATCGCCCGAATAGGCGAGGCCGGCTTCGGGAACTACAGTAGCGACGTAAATATGACGACCGGTGGGCACCCAGGGTTTGAAGCACGATCTAAATGCAACGGCGAGCGTACCGAATGCGAGCGTAGCCGCAAGAAGTCTCCCGATTTGGCGCACCACCGCTACCCGCCTCAAGGAACACTACCTGCGTTGTTTCAGCACGTTCGCCATTTCGCTGGCTAATCGCATCGCGATGATCTCGTTCCCTAGTCTGTTGAAGTGAACGTCGCCGTGAATATAAACCAGATCACGCCAGTTGCCTTTGCCCTTTAACGCGAAAAAATCGGGAAAGTGATTTATGAAGCGCTCGCAACCGTTGGTCTTGCACCAGGACCTCCAGACTGTAACTTCCCTGCTTTCTACTACGTCGTACTCGAGTTGATCCGGCCAGGGATACACCGCCACCGAGAATCCGACGCCTTTCTTGCGCAGAATATCTGCGAGCTGGTCCATGTTGCGCAGTTCCTTTTCAATTCCACCGTCCACTCCCAGGTCGCCGTAGCCGTACTGGAGATTTGATCCCATTACGGTCCACATACTCTTTACGAGCCGATCCGAGCCACGCTCATGACCGTCCTTGCTGAAGTAAAGCACCTCGTGAACCAAGTATCGCGTGATTCGCAAATTCGACAATAAGGAATGCCACCAGGCCGGCTCGTGCATTGGCCCGGGCGCGCGATAATATTGAATTGTTTCGGGCGGATCGCCAACCCGTGCGAGCGGGTTTACAACAAATCCAGAGTCGACAACGTTTCCGACCTCATCAAACTTGTACAATGCCTCATCCTGCACATCGGAGATGTCTATGTATATGATCACATGAGCGGTAAGAAATCCGTTGCTCAAAAACCTTTCCATTTGCCGCAGGTATATGCTGGGGCTATATCCGATAACGCCCGCGTTCAACACCTCAACGCCGGGAAATTGTGATTGAAAGATTCCTACAAAGGTTTGTTCCCAAGGCAAACCAACGCCCTCCGTAAATGAATCGCCGAGGAGCAGCACCCTGACAGCTTTTTCAGGCGCTAACTTGACGACGCGCACTGTGGAATCTCGAAATCCAAGTGAGTTCGTGAAAAATGCGTAGCGTGCCGCACCCCAGATTGCCAGCCCGGCGGATACGTTCTTTTCCAGCGTATGATGGATTCTAGCGTCCGGAATTCTGAAGGAATCAGGAATAAGCTTAAAACGTAGGCTCGAGTTACTTATTACGAGGTCGATAGTAACCAACAGGGCAAGGACGATCAGCATATTCGAACCAAGTACCCAGATAGTTTGACGCATACTCTGCATGATATACCGATACACGTATCGTGACTGAATGAGACGGGGTCTCTCTGGCGATAGAGTAATACCCGCCTCATATGACGTCAAAGAAGAACGGGTACGCTTGCCGCTGACAACAAAACGACGGCCAGCGAGGTTTCACGCGCTTGGCTGAATCTCTATAAGCTCGGCCGTTCTTAGCCTTGCGTGGATAGAAGAGCACGTAGTAAGAATCTACGCGCATGTGGCGAGGCGTCCTCGAGAAACAGCGAGCGACGTCCGTGTGTCATTCACGGACCAGTGTCGCCGCGAAGTTCTTGATTTATGTCCACGTTAGAGGGATTCGCAGAGTTGGAAGCTCATCAAAGCGAACAGGCCGCGTCGGCGGCGCTGACGCTGATAAAATCCGTGATGTCCACGCGGACGCAGGACGCGACGGCTTCTGACGGGTATTGTTTGTCCGAAAACGTTTTCTTCGTGGTAGCCGAGGACGGGACCGGACGGTTGCTGGATTTGGCGGGCAATGTCTGTGCCATCACAACCACTGGGACAGTGATGCTGGAAATGGTCCTGCGCGGCCAGGATTTTGATAGAGCATGCGAAGCGCTTGCCGACCGGTTTCGCGCCGACCTGCAGCAAGTCTACAGAGACATGAAGGCGTTCCTCCTTGACTTGGAACGCCAGCACTTGCTCGTGCCTCCTGGGTCGACTCGGCGCCGGACCTGGTCGGTAGGAAGGAAATTGTGCTGGCTGATTGCACCAATCCTGTACCTTTGTGCTTTTAAGCCTGATCGTTGGCTCAAAGCCAAGGTATGGGTACTCCTGACGGTGGCTTACATTTCGACCCGTGCTTTTGGATGGCCCAATACCGTTTCCGTCTGGGAATCGTGTACCTCGCCCAGGCTAGGGAGACAAGGCAAATCCTCCGATGATGGCGGGATGCTGAGCACCATCGATGCTGTCGCGACTCGTGCGATAGCGCGCCATCCGTTGAATTTAGGGTGCAGGGAGCGCGCTTTGTGCTGCCAGGCCCTTGCGCGCGCCGCCGGACTGCCCGCGAAGATTGTGCTGGGAATCGAGCTTTTCCCGTTCGCGCTCCATTGCTGGTGCGAATCCAGGTCACGTATTCTCGCCGACCGTTATGAGGGCAGATGCGATCGATATACGCCGTTAGCGGTTTATTCGTAGGACGCGCACCGGCACCGGAGCCTTACCCAAGTTGGAATTCGGATTTGTCGCCTCAAGCAGTCCCGCCCAGGTCGAGTTCCGGCTGTTCAGACCGCTCCGAAGCGGTAGCGCCATTCAACTAATCACTTTCTCACGCTTCGCAGGCCATGCTTCAGTGCTTGCCGGGCGGCTTCACTACCGCCATGACATTCTAGTCGATATCGTTTCCCATTTATCGCCCGAGTTCGCCGAGGAATGCAGGATCAACGATGCTGCGCTGGCCCTCGGTATGTATATCCAATTCGGCTCACAGGGACTCGCGCGGTTGGAAGGAGACTTTGCCGTCGTCATTTGGGACGGCGACGAAAAATGCTTTCTCGGGCGTAGGGATCCTTTCGGCGCCTATCCTCTGTTCTGGGTTAGCGCAGGGCGGACGGTCGCCTTCGCCACTGAACTGAAGCCTCTGCTCGATCTGCTGCCCAGCCGCTCGATCAACGTCGACCATTTGGCAGATTTCCTGATGCTACCCAGTTCGGGTAATGAGCGCACCGCCGAAGCGTGCGCTTACGAGGGTGTTCAACGGGTCCTGCCCGATACGATTCTGAAGGTCGAGGCCGGTACGGGGAGCGTTACGCCAGAGAATTATTGGAACTGGCTCGACAGAATTGTCGATCCGGGAACCGATCGGCTAGATGAGATCGCATCACGGTACGGAGATCTCCTGCGGGACGCGGTGACGCAACGAATCGCGGGTTCCGCCGCTTCGCATATGTCCGGCGGGATGGACTCGACCAGTGTCTGTCTTCTCGCGCTTGATGCCGTCCGCGCAGGAGCCGGGGATCCTCCGCTTCACGCCTTGTCACTCGTTTATGAGCGGCTACCGACACTCGCGAGAGAGAAATCGTACGTTGATAGCGTCTTGGGCGCTCAGCGGGAAGACCTCGTCGGGCACCACGTCGTTGCCGATGACATCCTGCATTTTGCGGTCTTGCTGAACCCTCCCGTCCACGACGAACCCTTCGCCGGTTTGTGGGCTATGGGTCCGGAAGGCGCGCTGATAGATAAAGCCGCCGAACTCGGTGTCGAAACGCTTCTGACGGGAGCGGGCGCGGATGACCTGTTGGACATTTGGCCCAACTATCTGGCCGATTTGCTTCGGCGCGGCCGGCTGGCCGCCGCATGGGGAGAGGCTTGTGAGTGGGCGCGAGCGCGCGGCTCGACGCCATGGCGCATTCTGCGTCAATTTGGACTCGCCCATTTTTTCCCCGCGTGGAGGTATGGCCGTCTAGGCAGGGCTTTCGCCCCGCATAGACAGCGGAGTTTGGGCGAACTGGACGACTGGGACATACCCCCTTGGATTTCTCAAGATTTCACTCGTCGTTACGCACTCGCGGCCCGTGCGAACGAGAATGCTTCGCGCGTGTACCGTGAAGGACACTCAACGCCGTCGTCACTCGCGCTGCACAGTATCGAGCGCAGGGTGGGAGGGCCTTACCGCTCCGCGTTGGCCGCGCCCAAGGGCATAGCACTGTCTCATCCGTTCCTTGATCCGCGGCTAGTATGCTTCGGCCTGGGTATGCAGGCGAGACTACCGCCCTCTCCTGCGGAGGTGAAACCAGTCCTCGCGGAGGCGATGCGCGGAGTGCTGCCCGAGCACATCCGGACGCGCCGTGACAAGCGCTCGTTTAACGAGGTCTACTACCTCGGCTTGAGCCGGAATCTGGTCGGTCTCAGAGAAATGATCCTGCGGGCTCCGATTGAGGACTTCGGCATGATCGAGAGGGACATCCTGATTCGGTGCCTTGAGGAGGCGGCTCTAGGAGTTGTCGGCTCGCGCCGGCTCCAGCGCCTAAACCTGACGCTTTCGCTCATCACATGGCTATCTATGCAATCGGCGTGGCAGTCCCGATCGAGCTCTCCGACGGACGTTTTTCGCGTACTTCCGCAAAGCGAGGACATTCGCCCGATCACCAATAGCGACCGTCAATAACGTCAATCATCCTAAGTTTATCTTCGCTAATCCGTTAGGCGTCATTCTCGTCTGAGACGTGCAGGCTTTTCTTGACAGCGGCAGTGCCGTTAACTAAAAGATCCCAATACTGGTGAGGAGGTGTACTATGCGTCACTCCGACGAGCAGTCGAAATCACGAGAGACAATTGTTAGTGAGCCCGCGGCCTCGGCCTATCTCCGCCCGCGAATAGTCCCGCTCGGCAAGGCCAACGACTTGATCCGCGGCACCTATTCCGACGGTTACCCGGATTCATCGCACGACTGGTACTCCACCGGGGAATAGCCGGTCTGGAGACCGCGTTGTCGGTATGCGAGGTCACGTAGACCTGGCGATTCTTTGATTCGAGGCCGCAAGCCACCTCGCATTCCTCATCTCACGATGTGGCGGGACTCAACCGTCGTCCGCCTCGTTACGCCGAGTCGATCGTTGGAAAGAACCCAGATTCGCGAAGCAGAGCTTTCGCCGGACGAGGCGGGAGCGCTTGCCGGATGGTGCCGTCACTTTACGGATGACCCCTATCTGCCGAATTATGATGAGTACGACCACAGATTGAGCCTAGCGCTCGACAAAATCCCCGAAAACTTTAAGAAACTGGCCCGCTCGTTTGGCAACAACGCCGGCTCGGCGGGGGTCTTGCTCGTGCACGGACTGCCTATCCCGGCCGATCTGACACCTACGCCAGCCGTGCCCTATTACGAGATCCGAGCGGCTACGGGAACCGAGTGTTTGCTGCTCGGCGTCGGCTTGCTGGTTGGGGAGCTGATTGGCCTGAATATGTGGCGTGGGGGTCATCGCGTCCACAATGTCTACCCGCTGCCTGCCGACGCGGAGACGATGAAGGCATCCAGTTCCGTCCGCCTGGCAATGCACAGCGAGTTAGCATTCCGCCCGGGAGCTCCCGATGCATTGGCTCTCCTTTGCCTACGCGCCGGGGCTCGTCCGCCGTCAACCGCCTTCTGCGACTTGCGCCCGCTCTGGGATCGTCTCGACGCAACCAGGCAATCACACCTGATGGAGCCTGGTTTCGGCTTCCCGCGTGGTGGCGCAGGTAGCGCAGTATTGATGGAGCCTAAGCCGATCGTGACCTCGCGCGAGGGAGGCTTGCGCTTCCAGTACGACAACGGCCTGCACGGCGCCACATCGACGCACGAGGAGGCCCTCCGGTTCCTTCGGGACTGCATAGAGAAGACGGCCGCCCAGACCACCCTGGCCCCGGGCGATCTCGTCGTTATCGACAATCTCCATATGGTCCATGGCCGGACGCGGTTCAGCCCTCGCTATGAGGGAAACGACCGCTGGCTGCAGCGTTGCCTCATGCGGAGCGCCGCTGGCCGTCATTAATCGCTTTGATCGGAACGTAGAGTCAGCGTTGCCTATACTGCCTGGGCCGGGTTACGCCTGATGAATAAAGCCGCTCAGGCCAGCGATGAAAAGCGTACTCAGAACCCAACCCGCGACGATGTGACACCAGAGGTAGGCGCGCAAAAACGATCCATAAAAGGTGAACTGGTAGCCAAATATGCTGCACGTGCCTTTTGCGGTCGGGTCGGGCCACCAGTTGTGCTGCAGACGCAAATCCACGATCGGAAGAAAAACATCGAGCGAGTAGATTAGAGGTGCCGCCATTTTACGGTCGTCAGTTACAGGTTTCATCACTCCTGCCTGATGGCCCAGCCGCACAAGAGCTCCACCGACCACCACCAGGAATGCTGCCCAGTAAAGCGCGCGCTGCGGCTCATAGCCGTAGCCTACGGTCAGCTTGAGGATCCAGCTCGATATCCATGAGGGCCAGGTCAACTTGCCGCGCACGCGAGCGTCGTCCTGCGCGACAATCAGCACCTGCGTCGCGCCGGCATTGTCTCCGCGCTCCTGCAACACCTTCGCCAACTGGCGATAGGGCTGGGGATGGAAACTGTCGTAAGCTTGCCGGCGAATCCAGTCGAGTCGCTGTCGAGCGTCGACGGCGCATCCTTTATAACGGTTGAAGCAATCGATGCGGCCGTATGTGAAGCCGTCGATAGCGAGCTTGCCCGAGGCTGGCCAACTGCTTACATCGTCTGTAAGTGTGGCAACCGTCGTTTCCTCCAAATCGAGAACAGTAGACTTGGCCAGGACATTGCGGAACCACCAGAAAACACCCTGCACGCTCGAGCGTTCCATGAGCAGCCCGCTCGGACGATTACCAAGAAATCGCGAGTCTTGAAGAGAGAAGTCGCCGAGAATCTTAGCCTCGTTCATGGACACAAATCCGTCGGTAGTGAAGCCTTCATGAAGATTTACAGAACCGTCGACGCGGATCGCGTTTGCATCTACCGTTGCCTCGATCCCCTTCATTCCTCCGGTAAGGATGCGCACCCCCATCAAATTGAGTGCTCCACTTATTTGGGCTCCGGACAGCCGGAGAAATCCCACTATAGTGCCATCCTGTATAAGAAAACTTCCGTTTGAGCGGAACGACGGAGCATCGACAGGGCCGGACCATACGTTTTGCAAGGCAAAAAAGTCCATCAGGGCGCTGGTCATCGTAATTCCATCGGGCATGAAGCAGGCGTTCAGGATGAGCGAGAAGGGCACTCTGAGCCCTTGCAAATTCAACTGGCCCTCGAAGCGGGCACCCTCAATTATAGTAGCTCCGGGGTCGATGTATTTCGTGGCTTGTGGGTCGACGAACAGCCAGCGGAACAGGGTCGCCCGCACGCTCCGCTCGACTCCCCAGATTTTGCCTTTCGCCGGGTCGAACGCCGGGTCTTTGGGGTCGTTAGGCCCGCACCAGGCCACGAGACCGTTGCTGACGGCGTGAAGAACCTTTCTTTCGCACTGACTCAGGTTGCCGAATTTCTCGAGCGCAGGTTGCGTCAATGGGTCGTTCTGCGCGACCGTCGGCGGCCTTTGAGCTTTCGCTCGCGTGACACCGGACTCGTCCGGTGTTGCAGAGAGGCCGTGCCCTGAACTTGCGGCGATGATGAGAAATGACAAAAGCGAAAGCCAGCGAGCCACTTTCTTGCGCACCCCAGGCAATATGTTTCTCCCGTACCTGCTACGGTGAGTAGTCGCGCGCATCGTCTCTATCGAGCGACCCTCCGGAGGGATGATCTTTCCGCCGACGCGCAGATCCGTCGGCAATGTGCTGATCGATGTGCCGGTCAGGTCAAGGTCGGCCCCAACGACGAGATCCTCGGGCAGATACGCGATGGGCGTGTGGCTCACGTCCAGAGAACGGCCGACGGTGAGCCCCTCCGGTAGCGCTGCTATCTGGGAATGGCTGAGGTTGCAACTGCCGCCAACTGCAAGCCCTTCCGGCAGTTGCGTGATCCGAGTGTAACTGAGATCGAGATACTCGCCCACCCGCAGACCGGTGGGCAAGTGAGTAATCGGCGTACAGCGAAGCTCGAGCGACCCTTCGATCTTCCGCAGCGCCTCCGGTATGCGGGTGATTTTCGTGTTCTCAAGGTAAAGGCTTTGGCTGACATGGATTCCTTCAGGCAAGGCACTGATCAGCGTGTCCTTGAGACCCAGTGTCCCTTTCACGACCAGACCGTCCGGCAATTGCGTTATCGGGGTGCCGCCGAGAAACAGGCTGCCTTCAACGTGCAACCCCTCCGGTAGATGACTGATCAGCGTGTTGGTGAGGTCGAGCGTGCCGCCGACGCTTATCGCATCCGGCAGTTTGGTGATCCGAGTTCCGAGGAGATCGAGACTGCCGCTTATGTGGATTCCCTCAGGTAGACACGTGATGGGTGTGTAGCGGAGGTACAGGTCCCCATCAACATATAGTCCCGGTGGCAGATGCGTAATCGGAGCGCCATTCAGAAAGACGTTCCCTTCGACGCGAAGCCCGTCGGGCAACCGCGTGACCGTTGCGCCCGTCAGATGCATGTCGCCCCGGACTATGCGCGGCGAGGCGGTGACGTCTTCAAAAAAAGCATCTGGCGACGGCCAGAGCTTGTTTTCCGCAAAGAAACGACCGATGTAGATAGCATCATCAAATCGTTCCGGCTTGAACCATGCGATGAATGCCTCGATTGCGGGCCAGTAGCGCCTGGAGGGCTGTCCGTTTGCTCTCGCCGAGAGCTGTATTATCCACTTGTCGTCAGTCTGGACGGTGCAGTGGGGCTGGTTGCGACGGTCCCGAAGCGACCAGATTTCCGTGTCCTCGTATCCATCAGTCCCGACGCAGTGCCTCATACATGCGCCCTCGTAATCCTTGGCAGCGGGCGTCAATAGCTTGACCCAGCGCAGACCGCTGCCGCAGTCGAGTGCTAGTTCCAGGCCGTGAGGATCGTCACTGACTTTTCGGCGGAGGCGTTCGGCCCGGCGGGCCAGCACTACGTGCCAGCGGTGGCTTGCTTCGAGCGCCTGCTCGAAAGTAACTCGCGGCAACTTTCGAACCAGATCGGTGCGGACTCCATCGAGCGCGGCCAGCCAGTCGACTACCTGCTCGAATGTGGATGCGAACTCGGGCGTGGGGACGAAGCGGTAGACCGGCTCTCCATTCGCCACGGCGCGCCGCACCAACTCCTGGCTGTGATTAAGCGGCCCGGCGACCTGTTCCAGGCACGGCCGAT
>WNFG01005337.1_pt1 | contig 10806 bp, 7 predicted proteins | sample 5400431 | NCBI WGS metagenome assembly WNFG01 (sample SAMN13153346, study PRJNA577476) | soil metagenome | isolation source: 120 cm saprolite under Douglas fir tree site 2 hole 3 replicate 2 | place: USA:California | collected 2015-04-18
CGCTAAAGCTGCGCGAAAGGCCTCGAACGAAAAGCCCTTGACGTTGGCCACCACGCGGTGCGTCGGCAGGATGGTCAACCCCTTCCCCGCCGTGTTGAATAGCGTCATCATCACTTTTTCGTAGGGCGCGTTCGGGTCCACGCGCCCAGCACTTGCCCGGCATTCGTCCCGGTAGGCCAGTGCGGTTTCGTAGCGATGATGACCATCGGCGATGACGAGTTTTTTATCCGCCATCTCGCGCTCGATCGCCTCGATCGCGTTTGCATTCGTGACGGGCCACAGACGGTGCACGACGTCGTATTCGTCGCGGACCTCAACTTCCGGCGTCCCGCGGGCTGCGGCATCGAGCAGCGCATCCACGCGAGCCGATGGGTCACTGTAGAGCATGAAGAGCTGCCCGGTGTGCGTTTTGGTATGCCGCAATAGTTCCAACCGGTCTGCTTTTGGCCCCGAAAGCGTTTGTTCGTGGCGAAACACGACGCCGGCCGAATAATCCTCCAAGCGTCCGAGCGCGATGAATCCTTTTCTGACCTGCCGGTCATTGTTTCCCGGCATGGGGTACTCCTGAAAATAAGCGTAGAGGGAAGGCGTAGCATCGCGGACGATCACTCCGGCCTGAATCCAATCTTGGAGCGCTTTGGCCGCGCGCGTGTACAAGTTATTTCCAGGCGTATCGTCCGGCAGCGCTTTCCCCTTCTCGACTGGAATCAGATTGTAGGGACTCGCCGCCGCATATTTTTCCGCCATAGCCGGCGTAATTTTGTCGTACGGCTGTGTCAGCGTTTTCACCGGATCCACGCGCGCCGCGTTGTATCGATACGCTCGAAATGGAAAAATCTCCGCCATCCGCACTTCCTCCCGTCTTGAATAACCTTGACTCAACTGTGTTTCCTGCTGCTTCCCCGCTCGACCAGAAGTACGGCTTACTGGCAACATTTTTTCGCCGAACCCTCCCGAACTTTATCGCTCAGGAAAAACAACCCACTATATTACAATTTAAGATTCACGGGGGACCGCCGAAGATTCAATGGGAGAACAGAGAGCCCGCTTTTCCGAAGTGCGCGCACTGATCTTTGATCTGGACGGCACACTGATTGATTCAAAGCTCGACCTGGCCCTGGCGGTCAATGCGGTCCTGGCGGAAATGGACCGCGAGCCGCTCCCGCACGAACAAATTTTCGGATACATCGGGCAGGGCGCTCCGAGCCTGATCGCGCGCGCACTGGGGGATGGCGCCACGGAAGAAGAATGCCGCTGGGGCCTCGAATTCTTCATCCAGTACTATTCACTCCACAAGCTCGACAACACCGCGCCATATCCCGGCGTCCGCGAAACCTTGGACGCTCTTTCGGGAATGCCCATGGCGGTGCTCACCAACAAGCCAGTCGGGGCCAGCCGGGGAATTCTGCAGGGGCTGGGCCTCGCTCGAAACTTTCGGATCATATATGGCGGCAATAGCTTTGAACGCAAGAAACCGGACCCGATGGGCATCGAAACAATTTTGCGGGAATTCGCCGCCGCGCCTGCGCAGGTGATGGTCGTCGGCGATTCCGAAATTGACGTGCAGACAGCGCGCAACGCCGGAACGTGGATCTGCGGCGTGACGTACGGTTTCGGCAGCCATCGCTTTGACGAATTCCCTCCCGATCTCATCGTCGACAATCTCACGGAGCTGCTGCCGCACCTTTCGGGCGCTCCTGTGCAAGATCTCCGTTAGTGCGCATTACTTACAAGAACTCTGTGGGGTTTCCGGCCGGGTTTACCGCAATCATTACAACGCGGTCTAGTAGCACAGGCTTCAGCCTGTGTGGTTTTGATTTTCATGGGCGCAGAACAGCACACAGGCTGAAGCCTGTGCTACTCAAGACCTCCGTTAGCCTCACGCCATCCGGTCGGCTATTGCTTGCATTCGCTAAAAAACGCGTGTCGTAAGTGCCTCATGCGTTATACTGCGTTAATTTTGCATTGTTGGGAGACCTGTGGCGATAGTTCCCGGCAGACGCCTAGGGCCCTACGAAATCCTCTCCAGCATTGGCGCGGGCGGGATGGGTGAGGTGTACCGCGCCCGGGACACGCGGCTCGACCGCATCGTTGCGATCAAGGTTTTACCGACGCATCTCGCGGATCGTTCCGAGTTGCGCGAGCGATTCGAGCGCGAAGCACGGACCATCGCCAGCCTGAATCATCCTCACATCTGCACACTCTTCGACATCGGCCAGCAGGACGGCATCGATTATTTAGTGATGGAGTATCTCGAAGGCGAGACACTCGCGCAGCGGCTGCAGAAAGGCCCCCTGCCGCTGGAGCAAGTGTTGCAGTTCGCCATCGAGATTGCCGACGCGCTCGACAAAGCGCACCGAAAAGGCGTGACGCATCGCGATCTGAAGCCCGGCAACATCATGCTCACCAAGATGGGAACGAAGCTGCTGGATTTTGGTTTGGCGAAGTTGAAGCAGGAGGCGGCTCCAGCGAATGCGCAGCTTTCGGAACTTCCCACGGCGAGCGACCCATTAACGGGGAAGGGGACGATCGTAGGGACATTGCAGTACATGGCCCCGGAGCAGTTGGAAGGCAAAGAAGTGGATGCGCGCACGGACATCTTTGCCTTCGGCGCAGTGGTGTACGAGATGGCGACGTGCAAGAGGGCCTTCGACGGGAAGAGTCAGGCGAGTTTGATAGCTGCAATTCTGGAACGAGAACCTCTGCCGATGTCCTCGCTTCAGCCGATGACGCCTCCGGCGCTCGACCGCGTGGTCAAGAAATGCTTGCGGAAGGATCGCGATGACCGCTGGCAAAGCGCGCGCGATGTAACCGATGAATTAAAATGGATTGCCGAAGGCGGCTCCCAGGGCACGGTAGCGTCGCCTGCTGCAGCGAAAAGCATCCGCACTCTCGGGCGGAAAGCGTTAATCCTCAGCGCGGGAACATTGTTGTTGGGTGCAGTGATCGCGAGTCTTGCCACTTGGAATCTGAAACCCGCCCCTTCGTCTCCGCCGCAGCCTGTCACACGCACGGTAATAAATCTGCCGCCGGGCCGTGTGTTGGCGGGTTTCGAGAGTGGCCCCGCCGTGGCCATCTCTCCCGATGGCACCCATCTCGCATACGCCGCTACTCAGGGAGGAATTCAGCGGCTTTATCTGCGAGCCATGGATAGCCTTCTTGAGGCCCAGCCCATTCCAGACACGGAAGCAGCCTCCTCTCCTTTCTTTTCTCCCGATAGCCAATGGCTGGGGTTTCTCGCTGGCGGATATATGAAGAAGATCTCAGTGACTGGAGGAGCGGCGGTGACCCTCAGTGACGCTGCGTACACTGGCGGAGCAAGCTGGGGCAGCCACGGGATGATCGCCTTCCCGCCGGGAAATCTTTCACCTCTCCAGCAAGTGCCAGACGCGGGAGGCGCTCCGCAGCCGCTCACTCGTTTTGGGATACAAGACGGCGGCAGCCACCGCTGGCCGGAGTTCGTGCCTGGCGGCAGGGCCGTGCTCTTTGCTGCGGGGGCTACTGCCGCTAATTGGTCTAACGCACAAATAGCCGTCCAGCCTGTCGGGGCGGGCCAACGGCGGAACCTAATCCAACGGGGCACCCAGCCCCGCTACGCGCCCTCCGGGCACCTCGTTTATGCACAAGGGGGGAGCCTCATGGCCGCGAGATTTGATCCTGAGCGGCTGCAGATCACGGGCGCCTCGGTTCCCGTGGTGGAGGGCGTCGTGCAATCCATCTCCAGCGGAGCCGCCCAATACAGTATCTCCGCCACAGGGTCAATCGTTTACGTTCCAGGAGGTGTTCAGGGGGCTGAACTACAGCTTGTGTGGGTCGATCGCAAAGGAGCGGAGCAGCCCTTTGCCGCCCCAACACATACCTACGAATCTCCGCGGTTCTCGCCAGATGGTCAACGCGTTGCCGTGGTCATTGATGGGCAAATCTGGCTATACGATCTCGCCCGAGAGACATTGACTCGGTTTACCTTCGAGGGGAATACGAACAGCCGGCCGGTTTGGACGCCAGACGGCAAACGGATCGCTTTCTTTTCGACCAAAGACGGGCCGTTGAATCTATTCTGGCAATTGGCCGACGGCAGTGGCGGTCTGGAAAAACTGGTAACCGGCGATCTCATCAACGTTCCGGATTCCATTTCCCCAGATGGACAACTGCTGGCCTTCCATGAAGCCAATCCCACGACGGGAGAGGACATCTTAGTGCTGCGGCTCAGCGACCGCAAAGTGGTCCCTTTTCTTCGAACACACTTCAATGAAGCCGACCCAAGGTTCTCCCCCGACGGGCGTTGGATTGCCTACATGTCCGACGAATCGGGCCGTTCTGAGATTTATGTCCAGCTCTATCCCGGCCCCGGTGGGAAATTGCAGGTTTCCAGGGATGGGGGCGTGGAACCGGTCTGGAACCCTAGCGGGCGCGAACTGTTTTATCGAAATGGAAACAAGATGATGGCGGTCGCGATCACCACCCAGCCGAACTTTACGTTGGGCAATCCACAGCTTCTTTTCGAAAGGCCGTACGTGCTTGCCATGGTTCCGATCTCGAACTATGACGTATCGCCAGACGGGCGGCGGTTCTTGATGCTAAAGCCTACCGCGCAAGAGCAGGCGGCGCCAACTCAAATCAACGTCGTGCTGAACTGGTTTGAAGAGCTGAAGCAGAAAGTTCCCACGGGGAAGAAATAATCAGCCTGAAGACTTGCTCCGGTCATGGCCTTTCCGAAATTTTGTCGGCGATTGGTACTTGGCTAGAAGCCATCCCCTAAATGGCCAACCGTCAGGCCTCGTGAATTTGGATTCGCACAACTTTGATTCCGGCGCTGAAAGCGCCGCCGCACTCCAGCCCAGGGCAACGCCCTGGGTTTCGGAATCGATCGGTGCGCCCTGCAAGGGCGCAGGATTCCTCCGCCCTTGCAGGGCGGAACATGTACTCGGACACGTCCCCGGGGCGTTGCCCCGGGCTGGCATGCTCCGCGCCGTTGGCGCGCCATCGTGGCTGAGTTCGAGAGCGAAGAAAACTGTTACGAAGCGATTTATGAGATAGCCTCTGGTTTGGCATTAGCACAAGAGCGATTGTGCTACGAAAAACTACATTAGCGGGATTGGCCGGCTACTGCGCGCTCAATCATGGGCGGCTGGGCGCATTCTGGGCGGTGCAAAACCAGTCCCAAGTAAGTTTCAAGCCTTCTTCAAATCCTATGCGCGGGTTGTAGCCAAGCATATTTTTCGCAAGTGTAATGTCCGCCTGCGAATCGCGAATGTCTCCTTCGCGCGGCGGCGCGTATTTCGCCTTGGAGGGCCGGCCGGTAATTTTCTCGAGCAATGCCAGCGTCTGGTTCAGCGTGTACCGGGACCCGGTGCCGATGTTGACGGCGAGGCCCGCGGCGCGTTTCGCTTCGCATGCCAGCAAATTCGCTTCGACCACGTTTCCTATGTATGTGAAATCGCGCGATTGCTCGCCGTCTCCGTAAACCGCAGGTTGCGTTCCATCGAGAAAAGCCACATTGAACAGCGACAATACGCCGGAATAGGGCGAGCCAGGATCCTGCCGCGGTCCGAATACGTTGAAATATCGCAGCGAGACAAATTCCAGGCCGTAGCATCTTTGAAATACCTGGCCATATATCTCGCCCGCCAATTTCGACAGGCCATAGGGCGAAATCGGCGCCGGAGGCATGTCTTCACGCTTTGGCAGCGTGGGAGTTTCTCCATACACGGAGGAAGAGCCCGCGAACACCACGCGTTTCACTTTCGCGTCTCGCGCCGCCACCAGAACATTCAGTGTCCCGTCCACATTGACGCGGTTCGTTTCGAGGGGATCGATAACGGATCGGGGCACGGAGGTCCGCGCACCCAGGTGCAAAACATAGTCCACTCCGCGGCACGCTTCATGCAACCTAACGAGATCGGTAATGCTGTGCTGGAGAAGTTCGATCTTGCCCTGCACACCGGAGAGGTTTCCCACTTTCCCGCTCGACAGATCGTCCAGCACCACCACGTTGTGCCCGCGACGCACCAGTTCGTCCACCGTGTTCGAACCGATGAACCCCGCGCCCCCCGTTACCAGGTAGCGCATCCACTAGCTCCTCTCCAAAAACTGTTCGCCCCAGGACTGAAACTCACGGACCAGCAATCCTGCCGCAGATAATTTCGATCGCCAACCTCTGTTCGAAACCGTTGACACGACTTGACTGGTTTCCGCATCGCTTTTTTTGTACCCTGCACTATAGCGTGCCACGTGAGCGATGTCATGCTCTCCAGATTTGCATGCTCAAGGGGACAGCGGCTTCCCGGCTTTGCTGCCCCAAAAGGATCGAATGTTTCGCGCAAAGACTAATTGGATGCGATACGTTTATGGCGCTGCAACGCTCGCGGCCACGCTAATGTGCACTACTACTCTCCTCGCACAGAAATCCAAGCGCCCCAAGACGCGCTCCAAAACGCCGGCAGTGGAGGCGCCCGCCGTTGCGCCCGTACCGTTCCGTGCGGGCGAAACTCTGGAGTACCGCGTCTTGCTTTCGAAGTACTCCGTGAACGCCGCAAAGATCGAAACGTCCGTCGTCGAGCAGCGGAGTTTCTTCGGGCACCTGGCGTGGCATTTTCGTGCTGCCGCGCATACCATGGATACGACGCGATTGCTCTTCGCCATTGACGACCAGTTTGACTCGTACACGTCCGCCGCCAGCCTCTTTTCCTTGCAATATGAGATGTATCTACACGAGCAGGGGAAGGAGCAGACGTCTCATTTTCGAATGACGACGAGTGCCGACCCAGCTCCCGAGGACGTCACGGCATTGCGCGTTGTCCCGGGCACGCGAGACGCCATCGGCTTCCTCTATGCCCTCCGCGCCGCGGATTGGCAGGTGGTTGCGGAACTCAAGGCGCCTGTCTTTGACGGAAGACGCCTCTACGAAGCAGTCGCGCGAATCGACACGCCGCAAGGGAACGTCAGCGTTCCCGCAGGGAACTTCCCCGCGTTTCGCGTTGCCGTCCGGTTGTTCGACTATGGCAAGGAACTCACCGATACGCGCTTGTGGGTGTGGATCGCGAGGGATGCGGCCCATACACCGGTGCTCGTCGAAGCCGATGTTCCATTCGGAACTTCGCGGATAGAACTCCTGCACCTGCCATAACCAGGCACGCGGAGTTGTCCCCGTGGGGATTCTTGCATTCCTTGATTATGAGGTCGAACTTTCTTCCGGCAGGACTTCGTGTGCAGCCGCACGAATATCTGCAAATACTCGGCGGCAACTCCATGGGCTAAAGAGTTTGTGGGAGAACCTGGTTTTGGTCTATGTAGCGGCCGCCTTCAGGCGGGCATGTGCTTCAATCTACAGAGCGTCGGCCTGAAGGCCGACGCTACAAAAGCGTTTCGCACACAGGATCTCACACAGACTCTAAAGCCCATTTGTTTTCAGCCTATTTTGTCAGGGCTGAAGCCCTGACCCACAAATCAGAATTGCGAGTTATTTCAGGAACAAAACACTAAGCGGGGCTGAGGGATTATAGCTACTTCTTCTTGCCGGCGGCGGGTAATGGATCGGGCAGGACCCAATCTTCCGGCGGGAAGGCGATGCGCCAGAAATCCGGCGCGCTGGTCGTGAAATCAACACCGACTTGGGCCTTACCGCTTGACACCGGGCCGAGGTACACGACCTTGCATGCTTGATCCTCCTGTGTAGCCCGATTCTTCACCTGCAGCGTTTGGCCTTTTAAAACGCGGGCAGCAAGGGCGATCATGGCCCCGTGCGCGTTCACGACGAGGGTTTGGGTCTCTTCCTCGAATGTAGCGTCTTTGTTCCCGCCCGGGCTGGTGACCGTGACCGGAACGCTGACGATCACGCGCTGGCTGCGCCGGCGGGTTGAGTCAGCTCCACCTTTGGTTGGGTCCCAAACGGACATGGATACTACGCTAGTGCAGCGGGAGCATTCTGACAAGACATTGCCTGTCTGGAACATTCAATCAGTAAACCGTACAGATGACTTAGGCGGTGTTCGCACGTTCAGCTGCCTTCCGGCTATTCTGCGTTTCCTCCGGGTTTGGCCGCTCAGGCCTTTTTTCCGAAGCGAATCTCTTCGATCAGCGAGCAAGCAATGTGCCCGATCGTGATGTGAGCTTCCTGGATGCGTTGCGCGTCGCGGGAAGGCACGTTCAGCAGCAAATCGACTTTATCGGCGAGCGCACCGCCTGTTTCGCCGGTCAGCGCCACGCGGAAGGCGCCGCGGCGCGCTCCGGCCTCGACGCCGCGCACGACGTTTGGACTCGTACCGCTAGTGGACATGGCCACGAGGATGTCCCCGCGTTCTACGAGCGATTCAATCTGCCGCGAAAAGATCTGCTCGAAGCCAAAATCGTTTCCAGCAGCGGTCAGGACGGAAGTGTTAGACGTCAGCGCCAGGGCTGGAAGTCCCGGGCGGTCGGCATGGAGGCGCACCACGAGTTCAGCGGCCAGATGCTGCGCGTCGGCCGCGCTCCCGCCGTTGCCGAAAAAGACGAGTTTGCGTCCCGCAGCGAGTGCTTCGGCGGAACGCAAAGCGAAAGCCTCAATGCGAACGAGCAGCTCATCGGAGAAACTCTGCTTTACGCGGCAACTTTCGCGGAGTTGCGCGCGGATCTGTTCCATATGCGCGCCCATGATGACCTACACGAGGACGATTTTACTGCGGTGGCGGGCGATGCGCCGTGTCGCGTTTCGTGAATCGATCACGAGCTGGGCGGATTCGACGATCATGGGGTAGTCGTAGCTTGTGTGATCGGTGGCGATCAGGACGCAGTCGTACCCGGCGAGCATTTTGGCGTCGAGGGGCACCGATTTCATGCCTTCAAAGTTGTAGTGGCGCAGCTTGTGAAATTCCGGGAAGTACGGATCGTTGTAATCGACCTTGGCGCCGCGGAGGGTCAGCAGCTCGAGAATTTTCAGTGACGGCGATTCCCGCATGTCATCCACATCTTTTTTGTACGCCACGCCGAGCACCAGCACGCGCGAGGCTTTCAGCGACTTCTGCCGTTCGTTGAGGGCCGACGCTACCGCATCCACAACGTGATAGGGCATCGCTGTGTTCACTTCTCCGGCAAGCTCGATGAACCGCGTCGCAAAATCGTATTCGCGCGCTTTCCACGACAAATAATAGGGATCAACCGGGATGCAGTGCCCGCCCAGTCCCGGCCCTGGATAAAACGGCATGAACCCGAACGGCTTGGTCGCCGCCGCGTCGATCACTTCCCAGATGTCAAACCCCATGCGCGCGCCCAGCATTTTCAGCTCGTTGACCAGCGCGATGTTCACGCAGCGGAAAATATTCTCGAGCAGTTTGGACATCTCCGCCGCACGCGTGGAGCTGACCGGCACCACACGCGCAACGATCTGCGCGTAGAGCGACACAGCCGCGCGCCCCGACGGCGGATTTACTCCACCCACCACTTTAGGAATCTGCGCCAGGCCGTACTGCTTGTTGCCCGGATCTTCGCGCTCCGGCGAAAAAGCCAGGAAGAAATCCGTCCCGATTTGTTCGTTCTCCGGGCCGTGGGCAATCGGGCACTTCATCCCGCTCTGTTCCAGGATCGGCAGGACCAGCTCTTCAGTCGTGCCCGGATACGTCGTCGATTCCAGCACCACGAGTTGCCCGCGCTGCAGGTGCGGCCGGATCGACTGCGCCGTGTTTTCGACGTAGGACAGGTCCGGCTCGCGCCGCTGATCGAGCGGCGTAGGCACACAGATCAGGACCGCGTCCATTTCGGACAGCCGCGAAAAGTCCGTCGTGGCGCCGAAATGCCTCGACTGCACGAACTGTTGAATCTTGTTTTGCGGAATGTGTTGGATGTAGGTCTGGCCGCGGTTCAGCTTCTCGACTTTAACCGGGTCGGTGTCAAACCCTGTAACGCGGTGTCCAGCTTCCGCAAACCGCAGCCCGAGAGGCAGCCCCACGTACCCGCACCCAATAATCCCGACGCGGAGTTGAGAGCCCTTGAAATATTCCGGTCTGCGATCGGTTGGCATGGAAGTCTTTTGCGCTCCTGTAAGAGTTTTCTCCAGCGTCTGGAACGCCGACTATAACAACTTTCCCCATCCCACAACAACCGCTCCATACCCCAGTGTGCCCCAGTCGCTAATCTCGGAGGCAAAACAGCGGCATCGATAGCGGCGGAATTACGGGGCAGCGCTGCGCTTTTGATAACAAAGCAGGATGAGGTCGGCTCGGCGGCGGACTCCGAACTTACTCAATAAGTTAGAAACGTGGAACTTTACGGTGCGTTCGGAGATGTTGAGCTTGTTTCCGATCTCTTTGTTGGCCAGATTTTCGAGCAGTGAGTTCAAAACTTCCTGTTCACGGCGGCTCAAGTCGGCCGACGTATCGGCTTTCAGGCGGCGGCTGCGAGAGCCACCCAAGATCGAATCAACGAACGCGGAGAGCACGGCGCGCGGAACCCAGAATCCACCGCTTGCGACCAGCGGCAATGCGTGCGGCAACTGCTCTCGCGCTTCGTCATACGTGAGCAGCCCTTTGGCCCCCAGCTGAAGCAGCGAATAGGTTTCCGATGAGTCGAATTTTTCAGCCACGACGATGATGCGAGCCTCATTGAAACGGTCGAGAATATTGGAGAGCAGCGCCCCAGCCGCGGGCCGCGCGACGTGAGCGTCCACCACGTAGATAACCGCGCGTGGAACCTGCAAGTGGCGCAGATCCGGTCCGAGTGTCGATTCGAGATGGCGCGAAACGAGCTTGAACGCGGGATTCACGAGCACGCGCTCGAATTCGCTGAGCACCAACGGGTGCGGCGATAGTAGACAAACTTGTAGAGGACCTTTGCGGG
>WNFG01017086.1_pt1 | contig 10805 bp, 11 predicted proteins | sample 5400431 | NCBI WGS metagenome assembly WNFG01 (sample SAMN13153346, study PRJNA577476) | soil metagenome | isolation source: 120 cm saprolite under Douglas fir tree site 2 hole 3 replicate 2 | place: USA:California | collected 2015-04-18
ATGGCCGCCGAGCTGTTCAAGAAAATGACCGGCACCGACATCGTCCATGTGCCGCACAAGGCCGCAGGCGACAGCCGCAATGCCGTCATCGGCGGCCATATCGAGATGATGTTCGACGCCATCACCACCATGGCGTCCAATGTTCAGGCCGGCCAGGTGCGCGCGCTGGGCACCACCGCAACCACGCGGTCCAAGGTGCTGCCCGATGTCCCGACCATCGCGGAAGCCGGCGTGCCGGGATTTGAGGCAACGATCTGGCTTGGCCTGATGGCGCCGGCGGGCACGCCGAAGCCGATTGTCGACAAGCTCAACGCGGCAATCAACCGGACCGTCACGCGTCCCGAAATCGTCGCCGCGTGGGACCGCCAGGGGGCGATACCGATGACGATGACGCCTGCTGAACTCGACGCATTCTTGCGCAAGGACATCGAGAAGTGGGCGCAGGTGGCGAAATTTTCCGGCGCCATCGGCCAGTAGTTAGCGGATTTCGTCGACCACAGTGTTCCGCAGCGTGCCCAGTTCGGGCGAGGAGATTTCTACGATATCGCCGGCCTTGAGCCAGCCCGGTGGGTCGCTGCGGGGCCCGAGCTTGACCGGCGTGCCGGCCACGATGATGTCGGCCGGCTTGATGGTCATGAAAGTCGTGACGTAGGCGATGAGGTCAGCGAAGGAGAAGATCATGCTTGCCGTATCGTCGTCCTGGGTGACTTCGCCGTTGACATTGACGGTGATGTGCATCGGCTTCCTGGAATCGATCTCATCGGCCGTGACGATGAACGGGCCCATGCTGCCGGAACGATCGAAGTTCTTGCCCTGGGTGACGTTGAACTTGCCGTGGCGCAGCCAGTCCCGCACCGTGCCTTCGTTGCACAGCGTGTAGCCGAGGATGTGATCGTGGGCGCGCTCCTTGGGCACGTGACGGCCTTCGCGGCCGATCACCATGGCGATCTCGCCCTCATAATCGAACTGCTCCGACACGCCGGGACGCACCAGCGCCTGGCCGGCGCCTACGAACGAGCCCGGGTGGCGATAGAACATACTGGGATATTTCGGCGTTTCGGGGTCGTTGAAATCGGCATTGCGGTTGGCGTAGTTGATGCCGATGCAGAGGATTTTTTCCGGCGCAAGCAGGGGAGGCAACAGCTCGATGGCGGAAAGCGGAAAGTCGGGCCGCATGCCGGCAACCGCCGCGCGCACCTCATCGATCACGTCCGCCCGGATGAGGTCGACGAGCGTCGCGAAGCGCGCGCCGAACCGCACCCGAAAATCGACGACGCCGCCTTCCACCACAGCCCCGAAGCTCGCTCGCCCGTGGGCGATATAGCTTGCCAGACGCATAACCGCGCTCCACAATCTTCGACGTCATGCGCCGCCCCCACCACCCCTGGGACCGCGGGCGTCTCGCCCGCTCTTTCTTCACCAAGCTAAGAGGCGGGCGGGACGCCCACGGTCCCAGGGGTGGTGGGCGCATAGCAATATGCCCACCTTGCCGCCATATCCACCGAAATTTGAACATCGACCGCGAATGACCGAACAACACCCGCGTCGGACCGGCGGAAGCAACCGCGTTTGCTGGGCGGCAATGCGGAGCCGACGGCATGCCGGTCCGTGACCCAAATCTCGCGCCCCCGTTCAACGTGGTGCGGGCAAGCCACGTCGCGTTTGGCGTGCGCGACCTCGACCGCGCCCGCGCGTTCTACGTCGATTGCCTGGGGCTCTTGGAAACCGCCGGGGACAGGGACACGCTCTATCTGCGCGGCGTCGAGGAGCGCAACCATCACTCGCTCGTGCTGCGGCAAGCCCGCGCTCCGGAAATCCATGCGCTCGGCTTCAAGCTCGCCGGCGAGGCCGACCTCGACCATGCCGCCGTGTGGTTCGCGCGCCGCAATCTCCCGGTGGCATTTCCGGATGTTCCGCACCAGGGCCGCACCCTGCGCACCGCCGACCCGTTCGGGACCCCGCTCGAATTCTACGTGCGAATGGACCAAGTGCCGTCGATGCTCCAGCGCTATGCGGTCCATCGGGGCGCGCGCATTCAGCGCATTGACCACATCAATTGCTTTACCCCCGACGTCCAGGCGAGCTACGATTTCTACACCGAGATCGGATTCCGCCTTACCGAATATACCGAGACCGACGAGGACGCCCCCAAGCTGTGGGCCGTGTGGCTGCACCGCAAGGGCAACGTGCATGACCTTGCCTTCACCAACGGCATGGGGCCCCGGCTCCATCACATCGGGCTATGGACAGCCAGTACCACAGACATCCTGCATATCTGCGACGTGATGGCGACCTCCGGCTGGCTTGCCCACATGGAGCGCGGACCCGGCCGGCACGGCATCTCCAATGCGTTCTTCCTGTATGTGCGCGACCCGGACGGCCACCGGGTCGAACTGTTCACGAGTGACTATCTCACGGTCGATCCCGATCTCAAGCCGATCCGCTGGTCGCTGCGCGATCCGCAGCGCCAGACCCTGTGGGGGCATCCAGCGCCGAAGAGCTGGTTCGAGGAAGGCTCCGCTTTTGCCGGCGTGCCGGTGCGCGAGCCGGTGCTGGCCGCGCGGCCGGTGGTGGCGCGGTAAGTGCGGAAGGCGAATGGACATTGCGCGTTCTGGTCATCCTCATGGCTTTGAAAATATCTCTGACCTCATCCTGAGGAGCATCGCGTAGCGATGCGTCTCGAAGGATGGCCACGTGCTCGGCCGTGCCTGTGGCCATCCTTCGAGACGGCCGCCCAAGAGGGCGGCCTCCTCAGGATGAGGTCGCTACTGTATAGCTCGGCAAGAACATGAGGCTGGATAGACGGATGAAAACCCTCTTCATCGACTGCGGCGCGCAGCTGGAAAAGGTCTTCCGCAAGGTGCATCGCACGGACGATCCCCCCGTCACTGTCAACCTCCATCCGTTCCAGGCCGGCGACCTGCCGCGCCTCCTCGACGGCTACGACATCTGCATCGACGATCACTCCTACATGCCGACCGCGCAGATTACGCAATGCAAATCGCTCCGTCACATCGTGTTCTGCGGCACCGGCGCGTCGAGCTACATGGATGTGCCGGCGCTGGCCGGACTGGGCATTACGGTGCACACCTATCGCGGCTATGGCGACACCGCCGTCGCCGAGCACACCATTGCGCTGATGTTTGCGTGCGCCCGCGACATCGCGCTGTCCGACCGCAAGGTCCGCGGCGGCGTCTGGGGGCCGCTCGAAGGCGTACAGCTCTTGGGTAAGACCCTCGGCGTCATCGGGCTCGGCGGCATCGGCCGCGAGGTCGCCCGCATCGGCGCCGGCATCGGCATGACGGTGATCGGCTGGAACCGCACGCCGCGGCCGGAGGCCGGCGTGACGCAGGTGCCGATCGAGGAGCTGCTGGCGCGCGCCGACGTGATCTCGCTCAACCTCTCGCTTAGCGACGAGACCCGCGGCTTCCTCGATGCCGCCCGCCTCGCCCGCATCAAGCCGGGCGCCATCCTGGTCAACACCGCGCGGGGCGCGCTCGTCGACGAGGCGGCGTTGATCGACGCGCTGGCCTCGGGCCGCATCGGCCGCGCCGGGCTCGACGTGTTCCATGCCGAGCCCATCAAGCCCGGCCATCCGCTCGCGCAGCTCAACAACGTCACGCTGTCGCCCCACGCTGCCTTCCGCACCCCGGAGGCCTCCGAAAACCTGTTGCGGCGCGCCCTTGACATCGTGCGCAAGGTGCAGGGCTATCCGGCTTTATAGCGTTTCCGTAGATGTGACCGGCCTCGCACCGCACTTCTTTGGGCCTGCAGGGGGCTCGATGCGCTTGAATTTGTGTGCTTTTTTAGGGGGAGTTCGTTTTGTCTAAATGCCGGTGCGGCGGCCGCGTGCGGTTTTCGCCCCGGGGAGGAGCGCCGACATATCCGGATCGAAAATCCGCTTCGCGCCAAAGGGAGAAATCGCGACTACCATGACGGAACACGTCCGCTCCATCGCCCTCACGGTCAACGGCGAGGATGTGCGCGAGGCCGTGGAGACGCGCACGTCGCTCGTCGATTTCCTCCGCGAACGGCTTGGCCTCACCGGCAGCCATGTGGGGTGCGAGCAGGGCGTGTGCGGGGCGTGCACGGTGCGCCTTGATGGCGTTACGGTCCGCGGCTGTCTCGTGCTCGCGGTGCAATGCGCCGGCAGCCGTGTCGACACCATCGAGGGCGTGTCGGATACCGGCGAGATCGCCGACCTGCAGGACGCCTTCGTGCGCCGCAACGCGCTGCAATGCGGCTTCTGCACGCCCGGGATGCTGCTCGCCGCACAGGAGCTGCTGGCACAAGGCGGCGTGCCGAGCCGGGAGGAGATCAGGGCGCATCTGTCGGGGAACTACTGCCGCTGCACCGGGTATCAGGCGATCGTGGATGCGGTGGAGGCGGTGGCGAGGGCGCGGGCTGGGGGCGAGTGTAGTCGCACAGATCACGATGCTTCTTCACCTCCCCCTGGAGGGGGGAGGTCGGCCCGCGCCAGCGGGCCGGGAGGGGGTGACAGCGCTTCAACATTTGCTGCGTCGCTGTCACCCCACCCCGGACTGCCTGCGGCAGTCCGACCCTCCCCCTTCAGGGGAGGGTGAAGCGCCGACCCGGAATGGTTGAGCCTTTCCATGAAAATCGGCCGCTCGGTGCCGCGGCCGAATCTGGCGCGCCTCACCCAGGGGCGCGGGCAATATGTGAGCGACGTGACGCTGCCGCGCATGGCGCACGTGGCGTTCGTGCGCTCGCCTTACGCCCACGCGCGCATCGCCGCGATCGATGCGACGGCCGCGAAAGCCGCGCCGGGCGTGATTGCGGTCGTCACCGGCGCCGCGTTGGCGAGAGTCATCACGCCGTGGGTCGGCGTGCTCACCCACCTCAAGGGCATCAAATCGGCGCCCCAGCACGCCATCGCGGTCGATGTCGCGCGCTGGCAGGGCGAGGCGGTGGCCGCCGTGGTGGCGCGCACGCGGGCGGAGGCGGAGGATGCGCGTGCGCTTGTTATCGTCGACTACGAGGAACTGGCGGCCGTCACCGATCCCGAGACCGCACTCGATGAAGCGACGCCCGTGATCCACCCGGCGCTCGGCGACAATCTCTGCTTCGAGCGCCGCCATACGGCCGGCGATCCCGACAGTGGCTTCGCCCTGGCGGACGAAATCGTCGAGGCGACCTTCCGGTTCGGCCGCCACACCGGCGTCACCAACGAGCCGCGCGCTATTCTTGCCGACTGGAATCCGGGCGATGAGCGCCTCACCGTCTATCAGGGCACGCAAGCGCCCCACATGATGCAGAACCTGTTCGCCAAGCACCTGGGGCTGGAAGAGCACCAGGTCCGCGTCATCACCAAGGACGTCGGCGGCTCGTTCGGCATCAAGGTCCACACCTATGCGGACGAGATGGCGACCGTGGCGCTCGCGAAGCTCCTGCGCCGACCCGTCAAGTTCGTGGCCGACCGTGCTGAGAGCTTCGTCACCGACATCCATGCCCGCGACCATCGCGTGCGCGCCAAAATCGGCGTCACCCGCGACGGCGCCATCACGGCGTGGGAGATCGACGACCTCACCGGCATCGGCCCCTACTCGGTTTATCCGCGCACCTCCGGCATCGAGGCTAACCAGGTGGTGAACCTCGTGGGCGGCCCCTACACCTGCAAAAATTACCGGGCGCTCGCCCGCGTCGTGTTCCAGAACAAGAACGTGATGTGCCAGTACCGCGCCGTCGGCCATCCGATTGCGACGCACGTCACCGAGAGCCTGGTCGAACTCGCCGCCGCGCGCATCGGCATGGACCCGCTGGAATTGCGCCGCCGCAATCTCATCCCGGACGACGCCTATCCGGCCCAGGGCCCGTCAGGCATCAAGTTCGAGAAGCTGTCGCACCACGAGGCGCTGGCGCATCTCGACGCCATGATGAACTACGCCGGCCTGCGCGCCGAACAGGCCCGCCTGCGCAAGCACGGCATTTATCGCGGCATCGGCTTTGCGAGCTTCATCGAGGTGACGAACCCGTCCGCTGCGTTCTACGGCATCGGCGGCGCCTGCATCTCGGCCCAGGACGGCGCCACCGTGCGGCTCGACGCCACCGGCGCGGTGTTCTGCCATACCGGCGTTACCGAGCAGGGCCAGGGCGCCGAGGCGGTGATCGCCCAATGCGTGGCGTCGAGCTTCGGGGTGCCGATCGAGCGCGTGCGCGTCGTCACCGGCGATACCGACCACGTGCCCTATGGCGGCGGCACCTGGGCGTCGCGCGCGGCCGGCATCGGCGGCGAGGCGGCGTGGCAGGCCGGCAAGGCGCTGCGCGCGAACGTGCTGGCGATGGCCGGCCAGGTGCTACAGGCGGAGCCGGCGAGCCTCGACATCCGGGCCGGCGTCGTGGTGGACCGCGCGGACGGCCGCGAGCGCATCGGCCTCGACGAGATCGCCCGCATCGCCTATTTCCGCCCCGACACCTTGCCGCCCGGCTTCCAGGCCGAACTCGTCGCCACCCGCCACTACGTCCCGAAGGCATGGCCGTTCGCCTTCACCAACGGCATCCAGGCAAGCCACGTGGAGGTCGACATCGAGACCGGCCGCGTGACCTTGCTCAAACACTGGTGCGTCGAGGACTGCGGCACCGTCATCAACCCGCAGCTCGTCGACGAACAGGTGCGCGGCGGCGTGGTGCAGGGCCTGGGCGCGGCGCTGTTCGAGAAATGCGAATACGACGCGCGCGGGCAATTGCTGAACGGCAACATGGCGGATTACCTGGTGCCGATGGCAGCCGAGATGCCGGATATCGAAGTGGGCCACGTGGTGTCGCCGACGGGCGACTCCGAACTAGGGGCGAAGGGCGCCGGCGAGGCCGGCACCGCGGGCGCGACCGGGGCGGTGGCGAATGCCGTGAACGACGCGCTGCGGGTGCTGGGGGCGCGGGAGATTACGGAGGTGCCGATTACGCCGGAGGCGGTGTTGAGGGCGGTGGGACGGGGATGATTGCGGCCCCCGGAATTTAAGAATGAGGACAAGCCATGAGCGAGCGCGACAGAAAGTTGCCCTTACCCGTTGATATTGGCGTCAAAGCCAATCTAGAAATAAAGGCAGAGGTTCCCAAACAATCTGCCGGCAGGTTGGTTGACGCTCTGACGGACATATTTCGACCATTTACAGAAGCCCGTGGGCTTAAGGCAGATCAGATTAGATTGCAGCGTGAAGACGTGCTGTTTGAGATTGCAAAAAAGGCGCGAGCGCGCGCAGTGTTGGAAGAGGTTGAGCTGCATCCTGTTCCCACGAAGTTATTGGTACCCTTCATAGAAAAGGCCTCGTTAGAGGATCTAGATAAAGACATGCAGGATCGATGGGCAGCTCTGCTTCTATCAGCATCAAAGGAATATCACGCGCGGCATTTGACGTTTGTCGATATTCTAACGAGGCTAAGCTCTGATGAATTGAGATTGCTTGAGGAAATATGCTTTTCATTTAAAGGATTTCCAGAGACATATTATCCGGGCGGGCATATGGATGAAAATAGAATTAAACTAGAAGGAAGTTCACCTTTGCTTATGATTTCGGAAGAAAGCACACACGAAGAGATTCGGGCTGCAAACAACAGATTCATCGAAGCGAGTCCGTTGACGTACGGAAGGATCATGCATGCTAGTGTCCGATCGAAGGGCACGGTTTTCTTTTACACAAAATATGGCGGCACCGGAACACCGCATTTCAGGTCTCTTGAAATTCTTCAGCGAGAACGTTTAGTAGATATAGAACAAGTTAGGCCACGGGGCACCGGTGTGCACATTGGATACTTTAATATAACGTTTCTCGGTATCAGCTTCGTGCTTGATTGCTCTCCAGACGCGCCGAAAATGGCTGCCAGAAGGCCGAAGCCTATTCCAGTGCCCAGAGGGGGCGGGGGCCCCTCTATCCGATAACCGCAATGCCTCAGCCGGCGAGGCCGATCCCGCATTATGGACCGCAAAAGTGCGGTCGCTTCCATCCGGGCTACGGCCATGCATACCGAAGCGCCTCATGAATGTCCTCGTCTTCCAAATCCGGATAGGCGCTCAATATCTCCGTCTCGGTCATCCCCTCAGCGATCATGCCAACAACGGTCGCCACCGGAATGCGCAGGCCGCGAATGCAGGGCAGGCCGCCCATCTGACGAGGGTCGGAAGTTATGCGCGTGAATTTCACAGGTGCCTCCGCGGCTCCGCTTTCACGCGCAAATGTATCACGAAGCAGCACCGGCCCAACGAGTCCGACGGACGAGCACCGACCGATTCGGGCGGCTTTCGCCACCGGCGCGTTCGCTCGCGCCAGCTTTGCGCCCGCGCGAGTCATCCGATCCGCGCATATCGCATCGGCACGCGCAGCATGCGTGCGGCCGCCCCGCGAGGAAAGTTATGCCCCGGAAATGGATGAACGGACGGCAATGATCTCTCAACGGTGCGTTGAGCCGCGACAACTCGCGTGCGGTCCGGAAAGGCCGCGCGAAGCCGCCGCCGCGCCGCATTAAGTCCTTATAAACACGATATTTTTCAGCACGATCTCGTGATGAGCCGAAGCCTTGTGCGGTGCGGGATGGGAGCTACGTGTTGGGGGCCGGAACCCGAAACGCACATGAGGTTGAACATGAGAATGAACCTGAAAGTGATGCTGTCTGCAGCGAGCGTCGCCGCGTTGCTGGCGTCTCCCGCGATGGCGAAGTCGCATGCGCGCACCCACCAGGCTGCGCCGTCGATCGTGAACGTGCCATACGACGCGCACGCTTCCGCTGCGCCGTATGCGCCGGCCCAGGCGGTGACGGTGTATGCGCCGGACGTGCGGGTTCAGCCACATGAGAACGGCCGCATAAACCCCGACTTCCAGTTGAGTCACGAATAGGTCGGGCGAAGCCGCGCCGGGGTGATCCCGGCCGCGCTTATTCGCCGGGCGGCGCCTTCCGCCCGGCGAATAATTTTTTGGTCATTGGGAATGTGCGCCGTTCGGAAACGACAAGGGGCCGTTGCGCAGGCGCTCACGTCCAGGGCGGGATCGCTTTAGCCCGCCGCGTCAACTGAAAGGAGCGGCGGATTACGCTCCGCTAATTCGCCATACTGTCCTCTCCCGGTGCGGGTCCGGGGGCACCCCGTTTGGATTTCCCAGCCGCCATCTTCTGCGGTAAAATTCAGTATGGACCGCAACGAAGTCATCGCCAAACTCAAGGCCATCGAGCCGCAATTGCGGGCGCACGGGGTGGGGGCGCTGTACCTGTTCGGCTCCTATGCGCGCGATGAGGCGCGTCGGGATTCGGACGTCGACGTCTTCGTCGATCCGGGCACCCAGGACTTTTACAGCCTCAGTCATTTCGTCGGAGCCTGCGAAGTCATCCGGCAGGCCGTTCCGGGTCGGGAAATCGGGTACGGCACGCGCGACGGCTTGTCCAAGTACGTCCGGCCCGCGGTCGAAGACGAGGCGGTTCGAGTCTTCTGACGGCCGCGAGTTCGCTTTAAGCCGCCGCGACCGGGCGGCGATGCGATGGGGTCGAGCGCGTCCGGCGTTTCGGCCCGATCACGATCCGCACATCCCGGTCGAGTCGATGCACGCAGCGCAGCAGCCGTTCCAACGAGAACTTGTGGACCCGGCCTGCCAGCAGGGTGGACACATCCGGCTGCCTGAGGCCGAGAAGCTCGGCCGCTTTGGCTTGGGTCAGCCGGCGACGCTTGAGGATGTCACGAATTTCACGGACCAACTGCGCCTTCAGTTTTTCTTCCTCGGGATTGTCGAAGCCGAGGTCGGCGAAGACATTCCCGCTGCCGCGCTTCACCGTGATTTTGCCAGTCATGTCCCGATTCCCTTCACATAATTGTTTTTGTAGTGGTCCTCGGCCCGCTTGAGGCGCGCTTTGATCAACTCGATTTCGTGCTGCGGCGTTGCGATGCCTTTCCTGGACTTCTTCTGAAAGGCGTGCAGCACGTACACGACGCCGGCGAACTTGACGGTGTAGACGGCGCGGTAGGTATCGCCGTCAAAGTCATCGACGACCTCCAGCACCCCTCTGCCGCCAAAACCTTTCAGCGCCTTGGCGGCCGGATGTTCTCCGCCATGTTGAGCGTCGTCGATCGACTGACCCATAACCCGGCGGACTTCTTGCGGGAATTTCCGCAGGTCGTCTCTCGACGAGCCGATCCACTCCACCGGTTTTTGCGTGTTCATTGACTTTCTCTTATAGCAGTACTGCTATAACTTCGACAAGAAAAAAGTATCTGAGCTTACATGGCGACGATCTCAAGAGCGCGTAGGGCGGGTTCGCTTTTAACCCACCTCATCCTGCCGACGGCGCAGCGGATTACGCTCCGCTAATCCGCCCTACGGCCCTGCGGCTCGCGAATGGTGCGCATAGGTCTTCCACGTCGGCCGGTAATCGTCGTCCGCCTGGTTGCCCCACGTCGCCCACCCCTCGCGATTTCCCCGCGCAAACAGCTCAAGGAAAGGTCCGGGGCTGCACGCTTCGATGATGTCGTATTGCTCGTCGGGCTTGCGCGAATGCTCGCGCTTGCGGGTCGCCAGCAAATTTACCTGTCGCCGTCCCGGCGCCAGCGTGCGAGCATTCTTGCCCCGCACGCCGAACAGGATCAGTTCGGTCACGTTGCGAAAATAGAATCCCACGCCACGACCGTCCGAGCCGCCGTCCTTGCGGATCTTGTGCCAGACGACGTTGGATTTGTAAGTGAAGCCCCACTCTTTCAACACCGCGAGGCCTTCGGGCAGCATCGCGTTCGGGCACCACAGATAAAGATGAGAAGTTGGCGCGGCTAACTCAGCGATCGGGAGCGCCATGATGTCGTCGAGCTTCATGGTGCC
>WNFG01005340.1_pt1 | contig 10804 bp, 10 predicted proteins | sample 5400431 | NCBI WGS metagenome assembly WNFG01 (sample SAMN13153346, study PRJNA577476) | soil metagenome | isolation source: 120 cm saprolite under Douglas fir tree site 2 hole 3 replicate 2 | place: USA:California | collected 2015-04-18
GGGCCCGCTCGGTAAGCTCGCGCAGCACCTGCTCATCGCCCGCGGACAGCTCCACGGGAGCCTGGTCATTGTCGGTCGTCACGTCAGTCACTGGTGTCTCCTCCATCTCGGGGGTTACACCGTTGAAATTACAGTCCCCTGCGGCTAGGTGGCCGTAGCAGATTCTGGGGTCGGACCGGGGAGTGCTGGGTATTCAGGAGAGCGGGGATCTGCATGGCGGCTTGCCCGCAGCCGGCTCGCAGCAGGGTGAGAGCCTGGGACGATGCCGGTGTGCCTGATGTCGCTGACGACCATCCCGGCGTCCGCAACGACGACGGTGCGGTGCCGCGGGGCGGCGATGTTCCTGAGTGCTGTTTAAGGAGTGAGCACATGGGCGCGATGTTTGAGCATCCGGTCGATGTCAGGTGGCGTGACGTGGACGCTTTGGGCCACGTCAATCACGCGGTGTTCCTGACCTACCTCGAGGAGGGCCGGGATGCCTTCTTCTCGGAGACCCTTCGCAGTGATCCAATCTACGTAGTTGTCCGGATTGAAGTTGATCTGCGCACGGAAGTTCGCTACCCGGACCGGCGGGTGACGGTGCGAATAGAGGTAACGCGCCTGGGAACGACGAGCCTTACGACCCGCGAAACGATCCTTACGCCATCAAAGGAGGTGGTGGCCGAGGCGCGCGTCGTCACGGTTCGCTGGGATGCCGGCCACCGAAAGTCGATCCCGTTCAGCGAGGACGAGCGCACGCAATTGGCGGCAGCCATGACCAGGTGACCCCTCCCGGAGAACCACCGCCCAAAGACAGCTGCCCAAGGCTTTTTGCCGGCTCTGATGAACCAGGCCAACCGCCCGCCGACGGCCTCTGTTGCCCATCAAGTGGGGCCACCGTGTAACCCATCGGAAGCTACGCAATTCTGTATGGGCTGTCCCGGCTGGCCGGTCTGACCCGAGATCTTGGCGGGGTGCCCTGGATCTGATCTGCTATCCACTTGACTCGGGTCACCGTTCAGTACTCGATGGGCGTGGCCTAGTGACTTGGTGGGGAGCCTGGGCTCATCTCTCATCCCCGTGCTGTCCGCGCTGCCGCCTACCGGTCGAGCTCTCTTGGGTCCCATCTTCTGACGACGCTTCTTCAGATGACCTTCCCGGTCGTACGTGTGAACCTCCAGGGCCATGGTGCCGTCGTGCTGTCGCCAGTTCTCTATGTAGGACAGCCACTCGTCCCCCTTCAGGACGATCCGGAGTAGCTCAGCGTTCAGGCCGTTTGGGACCTTCGCGAGCGCGCGGCTCAGCTGCCTGAAGGCGGTCGTGTCGGTACAGATCTGCAGGTAGTCGGTGGCCGTGCGTATTCCGAGCCGCCGCAGCGTCGTCGCCACGTCCTCTGGGACGTGTTGGAGGAGAATAGCCTGATCAACCCAGTCGATCAGCCTGGGGACCGGGATCCTGGAGCTGAGGATGAGGTCGACGAGGTCGTGCCGGGCGAGGGCCTGGACGCTGGTGATGCCTTCCTCTTCCAATCGCGTCCGTTCATAAACGTCCACCTCGTCGAGCTGACTGAGCGGGGACTTCGCCTGGAGTTCATCCTCGCCGTCCGCTTTCCGGCGACCGCCGACGTCACGGATCCGGCGGAGGACGGTGTTGGGAAGGATTCCTGCGAGGAACGACAATGCGAGCACCAGTTGATTGGTGCCCCATAGGGCTTGCATTGCCCAGGCCAGGATCACTGCCATGAGGATCCGTACGGTAATGACGTTGTACGTTTTGGGCTTGAGGTCGCCTCGGACGTAGCCGCGCAGTGTGACCTGAACGGACAGGAAGTATGCGCCGAGAAATCCCATCGTCATGGGTGTCGGGGACGGCCGGAACAGTTCCTGGAACGACGGCAGGCCACGACTCCGGTGGGCATCGTTTAGCAGGACGACGATCCAGCCGATGGCGATGAGCAGCGTTGCGATGATCACCGGAGAGCGGTCATGCAGGCGCTTGCGGGGCTCGCCGACGCCGGTTGCGAGCCTCGCTCCATAGAACTCCTCGACCCGTCGGCCATACTTCGCATCGACATCCGCCACGGTACCCAGGCTGGGATCGAGTCGGAAGATGGCGTGCAGCCAGCGATCCACCAGCGTGCTGAGCTTCTCGCGATCGAATTGGAAGTACATCAACGCGGGGACGATCGAGACGATGATGATCAGGATGAGCTGCAGGAACCGGGCTACCACGATGTACTGAGCGTCAGGGCCGGCGACGAGTGACAGATGACGCCAGGTGTCGAATACGATCACGTTCGACAGCTCGGTGCCGTAGTAGATCGCAGAGGCGGGGGCGGCCACAGCGACAAAGACGAGAACCGCGATTATGACGCCCTGGGATGTCGCGATGACGAAATCTCGCACGAGCCCCCACACGTCTCCCCGTTGCGGAGTCGGGTCGAGGTGCGGGGCGTTCTTGTGGCCGATGCTGGCCGTCCGGCCGCGACTGATGATGTAGGCCGCTCCTATCGCGCACGCGGCGGCGATGCAGATACCCAACCACAGGACGAGCCTGTCACCGCCCAGCAAGTAGGCGCCTACCCCGACTGCGCCGCTCGCTATTCCGGCGCCAGCAAGCCAGGCGGCCGCCAGCAGCCGCCTGGACCGGACGGGCTCGATCTCCCAGTCCACGGCGTGATCGCGCCGTGCGACACTGGCGGCCGGACCGAACAGCGTCTCCGGGTCTCCGCCGACAAGGCGCCGCTGCAAGGGCGCCAGCTTGAGGACCACCTTGGTGCCCTCGATCACCAGCTCATGCGGAGTCTGGTTGCGTATCAGATAGTTTCCCATGGCCGTCCTCCGGGCTCGCCGTTATCCGACGATCACGCTGGACACGCTGGGTCTCACGTGGCTGCCAGCCCGCGGGGTCGCGCAGCGGTCCACCGTATGGACAGAGCGCAAATCCCCCCACGAAATACACTCCCGGCTGCAGCAGCACCAGCATCCGATTGTCGGAGCCCAGCGCGTCCGCCCCACTCGGCGTCGGCCTTCAAACCGGATCACACGCCATGATGGAGCCGGAGGTCGTGGACTACCAGAAGACCTACTTGATCAGGCAGCGCCCGCGATTTCGACCAAATCCCCCGACGCCCTCACATAGCCGCGTTGACGGTCGGTTGACGCGCCGAGCCTTGAACAGCTAACGGATTACGTGGTGGACCGTGAGAAAGGCGACGACCCGCGCCCTTCCGTAACGACGATCACTGAGCCGGGTTCAACCAGTTGTTCTCCCTGGTTGTCAGCGACCAGCCAGCGGCCTTCGGCCTGGCAGCGCCACGCCCCGGCATCGAAGCTGCGCAGGACAAAGGAGGCCTGTGGGGTGCCAGAAGCATGCCTGGCCTGTGAGCTGCAGCGATGCACCAGGGTCGGGGGTAGACCATGATGATCAGCCGTGTCCCTCCGTCTGCTCTACCTGATCTTCATCCGGGTCTGCGGCTGGCTCGTGCTGCTCAGTCGTTCGACGGCCTCCAAGAACGCGGAGCTGCTCGTGCTGCGCCATGAGGTCGCCGTGCTGCGCCGCACTAATCCGCGGCCCCGGCTGGACTGGGCCGACCGCGCGGTCCTCGGCGCGCTGATCCGGCTCCTGCCGCGAAAGCTGCGAACCCACCGGCTGATCACCCCCGGCACCGTGCTCCGGTGGCACCGCCGCCTGGTCACCCAGAAGTGGGCCTACCCGAACCGGACCGGACGGCCGCCGGTCAGCGCCGAGATCACCGCGCTGATCGAGCGGCTCGCCACCGAGAACGCTTCGTGGGGCTACCGGCGGATCCAGGGCGAGCTGCTGAAGCTCGGTCATGGGGTCGGCGCGTCCACGATCCGCGGATCAAGCGCCGGCCCGTCCTCGGCGGCCTCATCAACGAATACGAACGAGCTGCATAGAAGCCCAGGTCGAAGCCAGTGGCCGAGTTCTGGCATCCCACAGGGACCAAACCAACGCCCAGATTGGACCATTATGGGACGGGTGTAGTGACCGCTTGGCCGTAGCACTCTGAAGTGGGATCTTCGGGTTGACACGGCCAGACCGCTGACCTTACGTGGCCGGTCCTGTCCCGCTGAGGGCGTCCAGCTCGGCGGCGCCACCGGCAGCCTCGGTCGCGCCGATCCGCTGGAAGATCTCTTGGGCCTGCCGCAGGCTGGCCTCCGCGTCGGCGGTGTGGCCAGCGGCCTGGGCGCAGCGGCCTAGGCCGGCCAGCGCGCGGGCCTCTTCCACGGAGATGGCGATCTCGCGGGCCAGGTCCCGGGCCTGCCGGTGAGATGCCCCTGCCTGGTCGAGGTCACCGCGGATCCGGTTCAGCGCCCCCACCTCGTTGAGCACCTCAGCCTCACCGTGCCGGTAGCCAGTACTGCGGTAGATGCCCAGCGCCGCCTCCAAGGCCTCGGCCGCGCCGGGATGGTCTCCGGTCAGCTGCCGCACGGCCCCCAGGCCGGTCAGGGCGCTGGCCTGGCCGAGCTGGTCGCCGAGGTCGCGGGAGATGCCCAGCGCCTCCTCCAGTGCCTCAGCCGCGCCCGGGTAGTCCCCGGTCAGCCGCCGCACGGCCCCCAGGCCGGTCAGGGCGCTGGCCTGGCCGAGCTGGTCGCCGAGGTCGCGGGAGATGCCCAGCGCCGCTTCCAGTGCCTCAGCTGCGCGCGGGTAGTCCCCGGTCAGCCGCCGTACGGTTCCCAGGCCGGTCAGGGCGCGGACCTGGCCCAGCCGGTTGCCGAGGTCGCCGAAGATGCCTAGCGCCGCCTCCAGCGCCTCAGCCGCGCGCGGGTAGTCCCCGGTCAGCCGCCGTACAGCTCCCAGGCCGGTCAGGGCGCTAGCCTGGCCAAGCTGGTCGCCGAGGTCGCCGAAGATGCCTAGCGCCGCCTCCAGTGCCTCGGCCGCGCGCGGGTAGTCGTCGGTCAGCAGCCGCACGTCCCCCAGGTCGTTGAGTGCGGTGGCCTCTCCCAGCCGGTCGCCCAGCCGTCGTGCGGCCTGTACGGCGGTGGCATGGCGGGTGATGGCGTCGGCCCAGGGGCTGTCTCGTCGCAGGACAGTGGCCATTGCGGCAGTGAGGGCGATGACCCGGGCATGCTGGCCGGTTCCGGTGACGTGGTCGAGGCAGGCGAGCAGATTGGCGTGTTCGGCCCGTGCCCACGCCAGCGCCCGGGTGCTGTCCGGCAGGCTGGGAACCGCGGCCGCCGGTGCGACGAGGGCAGCCGGGGCGGAGCTGGTGCGGGTCTGGCGGGCCAGCCGGATCTCAGCGAGGGTGCCGGTGTGCTGGTAGTAGTCCAGCAGCCGTTCCAGTTCCTGGCCGTGACCGTGCGCGGCGTCAGCGGTGGCCCGGTCCCGGGCGTAGCGGCGGATGAGGTCATGCAGGCCGTAGCGGCGGTAGCCGGCCTCGGTCAGCAGGCCCTCCCCGTGCAAGGCGTCCAGGTGCCCGGCCGCTTCCTGCAGGCCGGTGCCGGCCAGGGCAGCGGCGGCGTAGGCCTCGATGGTGGTGCCGGGGTGCAGGCCGAGGCAGCGGAAGAAGCGTTGCTGGCTGGGGGCCAGGTACCGGTAGGACACCTCGAACGCCGCGGCGATGCTGTTCTTCTCCGCGGTCAGGGTGAGCAGGCTCGCCTTGGTCTCGCCGGTCAGATCGGCCAGGGTCCAGGACCGGTGCCGGGCGTACACGCGGGCCAGCAACGAGATCGCCAGCGGCAGGTACCCGGCCAGCCGGACCAGCTCCGCCGCGGCCGCGGCCGTGGCGGTGGCGGCGCGGGGGGCCAGCCGCAAGAACATCTCCTGGGCGTTGCCCGGCGGAAGGGCCTCCAGCAAGACCGCAGCGGCCGCACCGGGCAGGTCTCCCAGGTGCCGGCGGCTCGTGACCAGCACCAGGCAGCCTTCATCCCCGGGCAGCAGTGGCGTGACCTGGCCGCTGCTGGCGGCGTTGTCCAAGACAAGCAGCGCCTGCTGCCCAGCCATCCGGTCCCGCCACAGGCCAGCCCGGCCCGGCGTATCCCGGGGCAGGTTGCGGGCGTCGACGCCGACGGCTGTCAGCAACCCGGCTAGCGCCGCCCCCGGGGATACCGGATCCTGCCCGGGGGTATGGGAGTGCAGGTCGATGAACAGCTGCCGGTCCGGGAAGCGGTGCCGCAGCAGATGGGCGACGTGCACAGCCAGGGCGGTCTTCCCCACGCCGGGCATCCCGTCGATGGCGCAGACCGCCACCACGCCACCGGCCCCGGCGGCATCCGCCACCGCCGTGATGCGGTGCAGTTCCTCGTCCCGGCCCGTGAATGCCGCCGTGTCCGGCGGCAGCGAGCACCTCACTTCCAGCGGCGGCGGGAGCGGTGGCTGAACGATCTGGGTGGCGATCTGGGTGAACGTGCTGGAGTCGCGGGATTCGCCGCGCATAACGACCTGGGAGCCGTCCGGGGGATCGCCGGATGCTGCCCCTGGAGGGGAAGTGGTCATGGCCGGTAGTAGTTGGCCTGGGTGCCGATCTGGATGAACGTGCTGGAGTCATGCGAGCTGCCCGCCATGAAGATGGCCGCGATCCGCGCCTGCCCGGCCGCCGTAAGCGCGGGGGTAAGGACCTGATCCAGGACGCGCCGCAAGCCCGCGGCCAGGGCAGGGTCAGCTCGCAGGAGCCCCTGCAGCTTCACCTGCCAGGCTCCCTCCAGGGCCTTCTCGGTATCGGTGTCACCGTCGCGGCGAGCCCGCAGGACCTGTTCCCGCAGTTCATCCAGCTCCGCACCTATGCCGTCCGCGTGATGTGGGTGCACGCGGCGCCACAAGCCTGTGACCGCATCGCGGACCTGCTGCCAGGCGTCGCTGGCGATCGCCCCGGCCAGCGCCGTCCCGGCTGCCATCACAATCTGATCCATGAGGCCTCCCGGGGCAGCCAATGCCTCCAGCATCCCGATAAATAACTTACGGTAGCAGGCCCGCTGCGCCGGGTCGAACATCTTGCGGCATACGAATGGCCGCGGCCAGCGCCACATGCTCGCCCAGAAGACGCGCACTAGCCCGGCGGGCATGAGCCCACGCCTCGCCGGCGGGCCTGTCCTCATCGTTGGCCTGCCCAGCGTTAGCGCGCGCCCAACGACCCGGGTGCTGGAGGACCAGGGATAGGCGCGTCGTTCAGCTGCTGTTCAATGTCGACGAGAATGGCGTCGTCTTCGATCTTGCATGCGTAAACCGGGATGGGGCCGCAGGCAAACACACCGACGGCCTCGCCGGTGGTCAGGTCGTAGCGTGACGCGTGGGCGCCGCAGACCAGCGTGTCATCGTCCTGGAGGATGCCCTCGTGAAGGGGTTGCTGCTGGTGGGTGCAGGTGTTGTGGATCGCTCTGACGTCGTCATCATCGAGGCGGATGAGGCAGATCGGTTCGCGCAGCTCGTCAACGAGCATGGTGTCGCCGACCTCTAGGTCATCCAGGTTCGCGACGACTACGAACGTCATGGCTGGGTCCTTCCATTTGCGGGCCGCCGGGGTGCCGGCTGGCTGCCGCGCACCTCGATCCAGCCGTTGCGGATCCGGGTAGGCAGCGCGGGTTGCGGCTGGCTAGCCGGGCCGCGGCTGACGCAGCCGTCGGCGAGCGTGAAGCGGGACCCGTGCAGCGGGCATGTCACGGTCAGGTCTGCGACTGGGCCGCGGCTGAGCAGGCCACCGGCGTGGCTGCAGATGTTGTCGATGGCGTAGAGGCTGCCGCGGTGGCGGTACAGCATGATCTGACGGCCCTCAGCCTCGACGGCGGTCGGCGAGTCGTCAGGCAGGTCGGCCTCCTGCAGCGCGCGGGTCCACCGCCGCGGCCCGGTGGCCCACGCCACCCGGTTGACCATCACACCTTTGGTGAATACGAGATGACCGCCGAGGTAACCGGCAGCGGCTGTGACCGTGAGGCTGGCCGCGCCCAGAGCGCGGGCCGTGCTGCGGTGGCCGGCCATCCGGGTGCCTAGGGAGGCACCTTGCAGCCCAAGGGCCACCGTGTTGAGGAGGCCGTGGAAGAGCCCGACGCGGCGGTCCTGATCGTTGCTGACGGTCCAGTCGCTCAGACCGGTCAGGGCGGTAGCGCCCGCGGCGAGGATGCCGGCCGCGCTGAGCATGCCTGCGGCGTCGATTCCGCGCCGGGGAGCTGGGCCGCGGTCCGTAGCGTCCAGCACCATGACGCCTGTCCACAGCCCGATGGGCAGGTCGCTAAGTGCTGGGTGCAGCGGGTGGCCGACCCATCGGCCGCCATGCAGCAGCTCAAGGGCAAGATTGTCCTGGTGCCGTTCGCGGACTGGCCCTAGCACGGCGGTCAGCCGGTCGCTCAGAGTTCGGAGCCAGCCGAGCCGGTCGAGCCAAGCCACGAGATCACTGTGCCAAGCAACCAACCGCGTGGTAGCGAACAGGGAGCTGATAGCCGGCTCGGCGTTCTGGCCGACTTCTGGCGGATCGTCGGCCTGGCTGCTGCCTGTTCGCATGAGGTTCCTCCGCGGTGGCGTCAGCTTGTGGCTCGATCCTGAAGAGAATCTTCTAGGTCTTCGCTCATTCTGCTCGTCTCACCTTGCTGCACATGCCCAGCGGGAATCGCCCTCGCGGCTTGCCTGAGCCGTGTGCCGCGACGAGTGGCACGCACGGTTCTGAGGGGGCTTTATTAAAGCGGCAACGCGCCGGAGCTACCCGACTGCGCGCTCCCACCCGCCTGGTCGCCAGGCTGAACTGACGCTCGGTCATGCCGATGAGCGAGCGTGGTTTGGGCGTCTTGTCTGGGGACGCCGCTCGAGGGCCGCGGTGCGGATCCACAAGAACCCGGTGCCCCGCGGTCCGCGCAGGAACTTGCGGCCCGTGGCGGTGAGCAGGTCACAGCCGATGGTGTCCACATCGACGGGGAACTGGCCGACCGACTGCGTCGCGTCGAGGAGGAACAGCACCCCGGCGTCGCGGGCGATGCGGCCGATCTCCGCAGCCGGGTTGACCAGGCCCCCGCTGGTGGGTACGTGGCTGACTCCGATCAGCTTCACCCGTTCGTCCATGAGCCCGGCCAGCGCGGCGCCCGCCGCCGCCTACTTCAAGGTCGAGGACGGCAAGATCACCCGCCTCCGGTTCATCTTCGACCGGGTGCCATACGAGGCCGCCGGGGCCTGAGCGGACGGCCCTGCAGCGTCACGAAGTCGCGCATCCACGTGGCTGCCGGCCAGAGCGAGGAGCCCGAGCCATCGTCAGCGAACCGAGGAGAGAAGGAGAAGATGAACGCAGAAGCAGCGGCGGCCCCGACCGGTTATTCGCTGCCCTGCTCCACGAGAGTCTGCAAGACGGAGCCGCTCATAGCGGCATCGCGCGCCGGGCCGACTCCAGGTCCGATCACGCACCGTGATCGGGTCATCGGCCGGAGCGCTTGGCGGCCGACCAGGACCGTGGGCGCCAGCCGACGTGCAGGCTGAGCAGCATCCGGCGCACACCCCCCGGCTGACGCTCCATGCCGGCCAACGCCAGCCCACGCTGAGCATCAAGACTGCTGCCGGGTGGGCCTTTGGAGCAGCCGGTTGTGCAGTTCGGTGGTGAGGGTGTGGATCTCGCGGGTCAGCTGGGTGTTGGTTTTGAGTTCCAGCTCTTGTTCGGTGAAGTCGTGGTCGGCCTTGGCCTGCTGGAAGGCCGCCTGCCGGTTCTGGCCGATCATGACAAACGTGGAGAGGAAGATCGCTTCCAGTGACACGATCAGCGTCAGTGTTGGCCACGGGTTGGATTCGATGAACAGCATCCAGATGGTGAATAGCGCGATGTGGAGGTAGACGAAGTTCATCGACCCGGCGAAGGCGGTGATCCGGTCGGCGATCCGCAGCTGAACGTCTTGGGCCCGTTGCGCCTGTTGCTCGAGGACAACCGGGTGGTGCCGGAGTGTGTTCTGCAGCGTGGCTTGCATGTCTTTCAGCTTGGCTGCCTGCCCGCCTGCGCTGGCTGCGGGCCGCGTTTGTGCCCGCTGTTCTGGCTGGGCCTGTGCACCGCCCGGGCGTTCCGTGCTGAGGTCTGGCTTGGCCATCGTGGTGTCTTTCGTCCGTGGAGCGGTCGGCGGTCTTGCGGGGTGAGGGCGCCTGCCAGGCCGGGTCAGGGCCTGGCAGGCGCACTCCGGGCGTCTATCAGGTGAGCGGTGGGAGCCCGCGCCCCGGGCCTGGTCAGGCGGCATCCTGCAGGACCGAGTGCAGGGTCTTCCCGGTCCGGCGCATCTGGACGCCGGCCACGATCTCCGACACTCCGTAGATCATGCTGAACAGCCCGAATAGCAGCGCGAGGGTGACCGCGCCGATGCTGGGACGGGCGCTGAGCACGACGCCGAACGCGATCGAGATCAGCCCGGTCACGATGTACATCGCCCGGGTGCCGGCGGTCTCGCCGCTGCCGAAGGCGGCGAAGATCTCGGCGAAGCCGGCCACGAACGCCCAGATCGCCACGACCAGCACCAGCACCAGCGCGGTAGGCCCGGGCCAGACCAGGGCCACTACACCGGCGGCCAGGTCAATCAGTACCAGCAGCAGGTGGCCGAAGACCGGTCCCGCGGTGCGGCTGCTGAACGCGCGCATGGCCTGCAGGCCCGCGCCGATGAAGGCGTAGATCGCGAACAAGATGACCAGCGCGGCAATGGTTACGCCCGGCCAGGCGATGGCGATGACCCCGACGATGACGCCCAGAACGCCGAGCAGGATCAATGAGGTAGACGTTGAGGCTTATTCACGCCATCCGGTAGAAGTGCAGCCCAACAATGGCTGAGATGGTGGTGTCAAAGGTCTCGATCGGGCGACGGTAATCGGTGTGCATAATCCTCCATGTCTTGAAGTTCGCGATGACCTGCTCGATCAT
>WNFG01007635.1_pt1 | contig 10804 bp, 6 predicted proteins | sample 5400431 | NCBI WGS metagenome assembly WNFG01 (sample SAMN13153346, study PRJNA577476) | soil metagenome | isolation source: 120 cm saprolite under Douglas fir tree site 2 hole 3 replicate 2 | place: USA:California | collected 2015-04-18
CGAGCAGCAGGAGCACCACCAGGTTGCGGGGCCTGAACAGCGTCGAGGGTGTGCGCGGCTTGGGACGCTTCTTCTTCCCGGCCTGCGCGGCAGCCGGCGCGATCATCGGGGGCGGAGCGCGACCCGTGGAAGGCGACTGCCTGGGCTGCTCGTCCACGAAGTCGAGCATCTCGGGCGAATCCGGCGGCGGCGCGGCGGGAGGGGGAGGCCGCTTGGCGGACCCGGGATCGACGAAGTCGAAGCTCGGCGCGTCATCGTCGGACGATGGGGGCGGCAGATGGCCGGCCCCGGCGGACTGCTTGGGAGCGAGGTCCGTCTCCTCGACCGCCCTCTTCGGCGTGAGCGCGGTGTCGTCGGGCACCGGGAACGCGTCGTCGAGCGAGCCTCGCGAGTCCGGAGGAGCGGGCGCGAACGCCGCGTCCAGATCGGGCTTCGGCGCCGGCGGGAAATCCATCGCCGCGCCCGCGGAAGGCGCAGGCATCTCGTCGTCGAGTCCGGGCAAGGGAACGGCGCCCATGTCCGGCGCGGCGAACGGATCGGAGCCCTGCGGGGGAGGAGGCGCCAGCGCATCGCCGTGGCCCGGCAACGGCACCGCGCCGGGAGGCGGCGCGGAGGCGAACACCTTCGTTCCGGGCAACGGCACCGCGCCCTTGGCTCCAGGCTGCTTGCCCGTGGCGCCGGCGCGCGTAGCCGGCGTCCTGGCTGCGGGCGCCGCTCCCGTCCCGGGCAGAGGTACCTTTTGTCCCGCCGCCTTGCCATCGCCCGGCTTGGGACGGTGCACGGTGAACGGCGTCTTGCACTTCGGGCACTTGATGGAGAGGCCCGCCGGGGGAACGCGGCCGTCGTCCAGCTCGTACGCCGCGGGGCAGTTGGGGCACTGGATCCGCATCGCCGTCCGTCGCTCCTCAGGCGTACTCGAACCGCTGCTTGAGCGAAGACCGTGCAGCGGCTCGCTCATCGGAGGAAGTCGACGGTAACAGACCGCCGCAGCGTGCAGCAACGAAACGGCGCGGCGTCGATCTGCGGAAATTCGGGACATTTTCGAATGGACAGCCCACGGGGGTGGCGGGGAAGATGGGTGCCGCTGTGCCGCCCTCCCACACCGTGATCGCCGGCGGCGGGCTCGCCGGGCTCTCGTGTGCGCGGGAGCTCGGCTCGGGCTTCACGCTGCTCGAGGCGGAGGACCGGGTCGGAGGGCTCGCGCGCACGGAAGTGGCGCAGGGGTTCTCCTTCGATTTCGCCGGGCATTGGTTCCACGCGCGCGACGCGGAAGTGCGCGCACTGGTCGAGGAGCGGTGGCTGCGCGGCAACCTGCTCGCGGTCGAGCGGCGCGCGCTGGTCCACAGTGAAGGCGTGTGGACGGAATTTCCCTACCAGCACAACCTCCACGGCCTCCCTGCGCGGACCGTCGCGGAATGCCTGATCGGATTCGTGCAGGCGACGGCGGGCGAGCCGGGACGCGCGCTGCGCGAGCGGCCGCTGCGCGACGCCGCCGAGTTCATCCAGCGGCACCTGGGCGACGGCTTCGCGCGCCATTTCATGCTGCCCTACAACCGCAAGCTGTTCACCGTGCCCTGCGAGGAGCTGTCGCCCGAATGGGGCGGCCGCTTCATCCCGCGGCCGACGCTGGAGGAGGTGGTGCGCGGCGCGCTCGGCCTCGCGCCGGGCGGCGCCGGCTACAACGCGACGTTCTGGTATCCGCGGGACGGCGGGATCGAGGCGCTGCCGCGCGGGATCGCCGCCGACCTGAAGGGCGGCGAGGTGCGCCTGCGCGCACGCATCGCCGCGCTGGACCTCGCCGGGCGGCGCGTGCGGCTCGCCTCGGGCGAGGAGATCCCGTACGGGCAGCTCGTGCTCACCCTGCCGCTCTCGTCGGTGGCGCTGCTCCTGGAGGGCCCGCCCGGCGTGCTGGAGGCGGCGGGCAAGCTCCGCTCGGTGAGCGTCACCGTGGTGGAGATCGGCGCCGACGACGTGGGCGGGAAGCGCTTCCACTGGGCATACTTCCCCGAGGAGCGCTTCCGCTTCTACCGGGTGGGCTCGCCGTCGGAGGTGAACTCGCGCCTCGCGCCGGAAGGGGCGCGCAGCTTCGCCGTGGAGTTCTCGCACCGCGGGCCGATCGACCCGGGACCGCTCGCCGCCCATGCGGTCGCGTCGCTGCACGAGCTGGGGCTCCTCGACCGCGCCCGCGTGCGGCTCCTGCGCTCGCGGACCATCCCGGTCGCGTACGTGCTCTTCGACCACGACCACGCGGCCGCGCGCGCCCAGGTGATCGCGCACCTGCGCGGGCACGGCGTGCACGTCGCCGGGCGGTACGGAAACTGGGAATACAGCTCGATGGAGGACGCGATCCTCTCCGGCCGCGACGCGGCTCGGGCGCTCGCGGCATGAGCGCTCCGGAGATCTCGGTCGTGATCCCCGTCTACAACGAGGCGGGCATCGTGCGCGACGCGACCCGCGAGCTCCGCCGCAAGCTGGACGCCTTGGGCTGGGACTACGAGATCGTCCTGGCCGAGAACGGCTCGCGCGACGGCACGCAGGACGCGCTGCGCGAGATCGCGCAGGCGGATCCGCGCGTGCGGTGGTTCCACGAGGAGCGGCCCGACTACGGGCGCGCCCTGAAGCGGGGCATCCTCGAGGCGCGCGGGCGCGTCGTCATCTGCGACGAGATCGACCTCTGCGACGTGGGCTTCTACCAGCGCGCGCTCCCGCTCATCGCCGAGGGCGCAGATCTAGTGGTGGGCTCGAAGGCGATGCGCGGCGCCGACGACAGCCGGCCCTGGGTCCGGCGCGCGGCGACGCGCACCATCACGGTCCTCTTGCGTCTCACCACCGGGTTCCGCGGCACCGACACGCACGGCCTCAAGGCGTTCGTCCGCGCTCGGCTCGTGCCGGTCGTCCGCGCCTGCACGGTGGAGCGGGACCTCTTCGCCAGCGAGCTGGTCATCCGCGCCCAGCGCGCCGGGCGCGAGGTGCGCGAAATCCCCATCGCCCTGCGCGAGAAGCGGCCGCCGTCCATCCAGCTCCTGCGGCGGGTGCCCCGCGTCCTCAAGGGGCTCCTGCAGCTCGGCTGGGCGATCCGCGTCCGGCACCGTTGACGGCGCCGCCCATCCTCAGAAGTCGTGGGTGAAGAGGATCGACACTTCGCTGGCCAGGTCGCCCACGGTCGCCTCGGCGGTGAGCGACTTGCTGATCTCGTACTCCAGGCGGCCCTCGACGCTGTTCTCGTTGGGCGCCGGCGTGAGCCGCTGCCGGTAGCCGATGAAGATGCGGTCGCCGATGTACTTGCCGACGCTGGCCTGCGCCACTCCGGTGCCCTTCGTCTCGATGGTGAGCACGTCCACGGGCAGCACGTCGGCCAGGGTCTTGCGCAGCTCGCCGAAGAGCAGGCTCCCCAGCACGCTGCTCGCCGCGCCGGAGAGATCGATGCCCCCACCGTTCTGCGTGGCGCGCCCTTCGACGCGCCCGGTGGCGAGGAAGAAGGCGATCGCGTCCTGGTCCATGGGCGGGTTCGAGGTGAGATCGATCTGCGGGTCCTTCGCCGTCCCCGAAATGACGATGTTCACCGTCGCCTTGGCGCTCTCGAACCGGGCGCGGATGTCGAGCTCCGGGTCGGTGATGTCGCCGCCGGTCTCGGTGATCTTCGCGTAGTCGATGACGAACCGGCGGCCCAGCGCGCTGAAGGTGCCCTGCGGAACGAGGATGGTCCCGTCCGCGGTGGGCTGGTCGGGATGCTGCGCGTCGTAGTCGAAGGTCAGGTGGCTCTCCACCGGGAACTCGAAGTCCTCGGCGGCGACGTAGAGGTGCTCGATGTCCAGCTTGGCGTGAAGCCGGAAGTTGGTGGTGCGCCGCGCCTCGATCTCGCGCTCCACCTCCTCGGGCTCCTTGCCCGGCGGGTGCGCCCTCTCGCCGGCGTGCACCAGGAGCACGTCCGGGTTGGGATCGAGGCTCGGCAGCTTCTTGCTCGGCAGCTGCAGCACGCGGACGCTCGCGTCGGGAATCTTGGCGTTCACCGTGAGAAGCCCGTCGGTGAAGTCGCCGAACAGGTCCAGCTCGCCCTGCACCGTGGCGCGCTCCTCCCCGGCCTGGCGGATCGGAATGGGCGCCTTCTGCACCGGCTTGCCGTTGACGGCGCGCCCCTTCACCGACTCGTCGTCGCCCAGGTGCACCTCGCCGGTGAAATCGATCGCGGCCGGAACGTCGGCGGCGGCTCCGGGACGCTGCGAGCCGACCAGCACCGCCGAGAAGGTGCCGCCGCTCAGCGTCCCGCTCAGGCGGTCGACGACGACCTCCTTGGGCGAGAAGGTCGCGTCCAGCGAGACGTCCTGGAAGACGCCCTGCCCCACCACGTCGAACTGGCCGCCGCGCAGCCGCGCGTTCCCTTCCGGCTTCGGCTTCCCCAGAAGGCCGCTCACCTTGACCTGCGCGTCCAGCGTGCCGCCCGCGCCGCGAAGCCTGGGCGCCACGCCGGAGAGGAACGCGAGGTCGAGGTGCCGCGCGTCGACCTGCCCGCTCAGCTCCCCGTCGAGCACGGCCGCGGCTCCCTTGCGCAGCAGCGTGCGCGCGCCCAGGTCGGCGAGCAGGTTCGCGTGGCCGAGGAAGCTGCCGCCGCCGGGCGGGTCGATGCCGAGGTGCAGGAGCGCGCCGTCGCGGGTCGCCTCCACGTAGAGGTCCACGCTGCCGAGCTGCTTCTGGTTGCGCTGCATGTCGCGCAGCTGGAACTGACCCATCAGCCGCGGCGAGGCGGGCGTGCCGCTCAGCGCCAGGTGGCCCTGCAGCCGCCCCTCGGCCGGGATGCGATCCTGGCCGGCGAGATTGGCCACCCGGCCGACGAGGAGGCCGGGGACGTCCAGCGTCAGGGAGACTTGCCGCCCGAGCAGCGGATCGAGCGTCGCCGGAGCAGCCTTCGCGCGGGCCAGCTCGACCAGCTCGGCGCCGGAAAGGGCTGCGCTCGCGTCCACGTGGCCGATGGCGTCCCCATTGGACTGCGCAAAGGCCGCGAGCTTCACTCCTTCGTCGACGGTGAGCTGCGTCTGGAACGAAAGGCCGCGCACCCTTCCGGAGGTGATGCCCTCGCCGCGCACCGACGCCACGAGCTGCGGCGCGAGAGGAGTGCCGCCGAGCCTCACGGAGAGGCTCACCTCGCCCTTCGCGTTCTCGGGCAGCGCCCCCGCGCGTGCCAGCCGCTCGAGCGGGAGCTGCGCGACCGCCAGGTCGACCTCGAGCGGCCGCCGGAGCGCGCCCGCGAGATAGGAGCGGTCGCGCAGGGCGCGGGAGAGGTCGAAGGGCGCCCCGCCGGCGAGGCTCACCGTCGGCACTCCGGCCAGCGCGAGCGCCCCGTCGAGCGAGGCGCGGCCCTTGTCAAGCACCACGCCCGCGCGCACGTCCACGTCCCGCACGTGCACGGTCCCCACGCGGCGGGCCTCGATGGACAGCGTCGCGCGCGGCGCTCCCAGCGTCCCGGTCGCCAGCAGGCGCGCATCGACGGCGCCCTGGATCTCCTGTCTGCGCAGGGCGTCCAGGTGCAGCCGCCCGGCGAGCTGGGCGAGGTCCGCGTCGCGGAGCTGGACGTCGGCGCGCACGGGAGTGGCCGGCGAGAGATCCGGCAGCGCCTGCACCGGCGCGTCGGCGTCGAAGCGCAGCTCGGGCCCGCCTCCCTGCGCTCGCACGAACCCCTCCGCGCGCAGGCGCCCGCCGTGCAAATGGGCGTGCGTGTGCGCGTCGATCGGCAGGTCCGCGGTCCGGCGCACCCCCGCGCCCCGGACGTCCGCTTCAAGGTCCAGCTCGGGCCGGGACTTCGGGCCGTTCACCACCAGGTTCCCGTCCAGGCGCCCGTGCAGCCCCAGGTCCGGCGACAGCGCGAACGCTGGCAGGCGGGAGAGGTCGAAGTCCTTCACCACGGCGGCGGCGTCGACCCGGACCGGGGTGAGCTGGGCGGAGAGGCGCAGCGAACCGTGGTCCCCGACCAGGTCGAGCGGCTCGACGATGGTCACGCCTTCGCGGAAGTGGATCCGCGTGTCGTGCGCGAGCCGCAGCTCGTTGCCCGGCCAGGCCACGGTGAAGTTGGCCAGGCGCAGCCCGTCGCGGTCGTCGTCGATGCGCGCGTCGCCGGCGAGCAGCACGCGGCCCTGCGCGACCGCCGAGTCGATGCGCAGGTTCGCCCAGGGCCACCGCAGGGCGGCGTCGATGCGCGGCGAGCGCAGCGCGATCTGTCCGGCGTCGAGCGAATCGGCGCCGAGCCGGAGGTTGCCGTCCGGCGCCGACAGCTTCCCGCGCAGGGTCCCGTCGATCGCCAGCGTGCGGGCCGCGAACCGGTCGCCCAGCCGGACGGCGGGGACGCGCAGGTGGATCCGCGCATCGGGCGCGCGCGGAGAGCCGGTGAGGTGCGCTGCCAGGTGCGCCGAGCCCGACAGCGGCAGCGACGGCTTCTTCTGCAGCGCACCCACGCCGCGGCCCACCACGCGCAGGTCCGGAGCGTTCACGTCGAGGTCGAGCGCGACCGCGTCGAAGGAGGCAGTGCCGTGCGCCGAAATCTGCAGGCCGAGCGCGGTGGCGGTGAATGCGCGCACGAACGCCTCGCGGCCCTGCACGTCGGCCTGGACGTCGAGGCGCACCTCGCCCACCCGGTCGATGCGCCCCGGCCCGACGTGGGCGCGCAGGTCCAGCTCGCCGCGGACGCCGTGCGCGTCGAGCTGCGCCACGCCGCGGCCGCGCGCCTCGATGCGCGCGCTCACCTCGCCCGCAGGGGCGGCCGCCGCGACTCGCGCGGGATCGACGCCGTCCAGCGAGAGCGCCACCTGCCAGCGCGGAGGCGTGCCCAGCGTGACGTTCGCGTCGAGCTGGGCCCGGCCGCCGCCCGCCTCGAGACGCGCCGCGAGCGAGACGGAGCCGCCCTGCATCCGGGCATCGGCTTCGCCTCGCACCTCCCCGGAGAGGGGCGACGGGTCGCCACCCATCAGGACCGAGAGATCGCGCGGCGCCACGCGGAGCTGGCGCAGGTGCACCTCGCCGGTGCGCGCCCCGAGATCGTACCGCCCCTGGCCGGAGAACCCGCTGTCCCCCAGCGCCACGCGCAGCTCGCGCACCTCGGCGCTGCCCGTCTTGGCGGTCCCGGTCAGCTTCGCGTCGACGTCGAGCGCGACCGGGTCCCTTCCGGGCGAGGTCAGCTCGGCTTGAAAGGTGAGGCGCGCATCGACGCCGTCGGCGGCGTAACGCGCGTGCGGCGCGGTGATCGCGGCGCCCTGGAGCGCGAAGCTCGGGTTGGCCCCCGGCGCCGGACGAACCGCGATGGTGCCGTCCTCGATCCGCAGGCGCGTGACGTCGATGACCCATTTGAACGGACCGCTCTGCGGCTGCGCCTCGGTGGGCGGCTTGCGCGGCTCGAGGGCCCGGCTGAGGGTGGTCGCCGGCTTGCCGTCGGGTCCTTCCACCGTCGCGATGTCGATCCGCGGCCGGATGATCTGCACGTCGCTGAGCAGCACCTTGTTGGCCCGCAGCGCGATCGGGTTCACGTGGAGGCAGACCCGGTCGGCCGCGAGGGCGGGGTTCCCATCCGGGTCGCGCAGGTCCACGGCGTCGGCGCAGATCGTCAGCCCACGAACCTCGATCCCGCGGACCGCGAGCCGCCCGCGGATCGCGTTCCGGGCCTGGTCGGTGACGATGCCCGCCAGCTTGCCGGCGCCCGTCCCGGTGCGCAGCCAGACGAGCGCCACGACGATCGCCAGCAGCACGGCGGCGAGCAAGGCCGCGAGCGCCAGGCCCACGACGCGCAGGAGGCGGCGCCCCGGTCGCCGGGGCGGCCGCCACCCCGGCCGGGGCAGGTAGGCAGGCGTCGTCTCGGGCGGGTGGGGTTCGGTCACGCGCTTGCAATTTTAGCTGCGGTGGAGCGCGCCGGCAGCATCGCCGGTCGCCGGTGTCAGAACGCCTCGCCGAGCGTGAGGTGATAGGACCAGCGGCGCTGGTAGATGCACGTGTGCGTGGCCTCGATGCAGTCCGGGCCAATCGGGGTATCCGCGACGGGTCGCTCGATACGCGTGCTCGGGTCGATCACGGTTCCCCCTGGCGCGGTCACCGAGGCCGGATTCAGCACGTACGCGACGTCGAGGCGGATGGGTCCGAACGGCGTGATGTAGCGGAGCCCGATGCCCGGAGCGACCTCCAATCGTCCCTCCCAGGGAGGGCTCGGGCTGGCGGTGATGCGGCTCGCGTCGGTGAACAGCACGATCCCGCTGTTCCGGAAGAGGAAGTCGGTGCGGAAACGCAGCTCGCCGGAGAGCAGGGCGGCGCCGTTGCCGCCCACCGATGCGTACGTCGTCCAGTAGTTCTGGATCGGACCGAACGGCGTGATCAGCGCTCCTCCGATGCCGGGGCTCGGCGCCCCCCCGAGCTTGGGGCCCTGGCCGAACGACGCGTACCCGCGCTGGTAGCTCTGGCCACCTCCGAAGAACCGCTGGGTGAACGGGCTCGCCTGCGCGTTCTGGTCGGGCCCTTCCAGGATGAGCGCGCCGTACTGCGCGCGGCCGGCGAGCACCAGCCAGGGCGCGACGGGAAAATAGGCGCGCATCTCGGGCTCGATGCGGAAGTAGCTGAACGACCCCGGCTTGAGCGTCTGCTGCAGCGAGACCGTGCCGAAGAAGCCGGAGGTCGGCTCGAGCACGTTATCGCGCGAGTCGTACGTGTAGCGGAGCTCCGGGTAGGTGAGCGTGCAGGCCGGAATGCAGTTGTTGTTAGCCAGGACCCCAAGGCTTTGGCCCCCCTGCTGCACGAGCTGGGTCAGGTCGACTCCGTTGAGGCCGGCGTTGAAGTAGCGGACGAAGTTCAACGAAGCGGCGATGGAATGTCTGTCGATCCGGTACAGGGGACCGAATCTGCCCGCGACCTCGTAGTAACTGAATCCCTGCTGCAGCTCGCGAGCGAACTCCGCGCGGGTGACGAAGTCCATGCCCGGGAACAGCACGTTGGGCGTGATGAGCTGCGCGCTGGTCAGGGTGACGAACCCGGTCTCCGTCGGCGTGTTGGGCGCCTTGCGGATCACTTCTGGCAGGCTGGGCACGAACGCGTATCCGAGGTTCGAGCTCAGCTCCAGGCGCCGCAGCCCGCCGAAGAGGTTCCGGTTGGTGTAGTCCGCGCGGAGGCGATGGTCTGGAAGGGCGCCTCGCGCACGGTCACCCGCACCGCCGCGACCGGGCTGTCCCCCAGCGGCTCGAGCGCAACCCGGACGCCGGCGAACGTGCCCAGGTTGTAGACCCGCTGCTGCGCGAGCTGCAGCGCGCGGGGCGAGAACCGGTCGCCGCGGCGGATCCCGGTCGCGCGGATGATCTCGGAGGCGTCGACGGCGCGGTTCCCGGTGACCACCACGCGGCCAAAGGTGTACCGGGGTCCCGGGTCGAGCTTGTAGGTGATGAAGGCGGCAGCGTCCTCGGGCGCCACCCGCACCTGGCCACCCACCCGCGCCTCGGCGAATCCGCGCTGCTTGAGCTGGTCGACCAGCTGGTCCTTGGACTTCTCGTAGTTGTCTTCGTCGAACGGATCGCCGCGGTGCAGCTCCAGCGCTTCTCGTCGCGCGCCTCGTCGACGCCGGTGACCTTGGCCTCGTAGAAGCCCTTCTCGTTGTACCAGCGCACGATGCGCTTCACGTCGATGGCGAACAGGTCGGCGTCGTAATAGCGCGGCGTCCTCTTGAAGAAGCCGCTGGTCGGAGCCGTGGCGATGTGATCGAGCAGCTCGCCCGACGAGATGCTCTGGTTGCCGACGAAGTCGATCCCGACGAGCACCGGCCGGCCCTCGAAGGGCGTGGAGGGCGTCGCGCAAGCGCAGAGCGCCAGGAACAAGGGGGGCAGGGTCTTGCGCAAGGCCCGAGCAGGGTAGTGCAGGGCGCACGGACGCGCACCTCGCGCCCGGTCAGGGCCGGTGGCGAAGCAACAGATGCAGGTTCTGCTTCTCCCAGGCGCGCGCGCGCTCGTACCCGGGGAAGCGGCGCTCGCGGGCCCGGAAGTCGCGCCCGTGCACCATGCGGCGCCCGTCCCGCCCGCTCACCGGCGGGATGGCCTGGTGGAGCATCTCGTGGAACACGACCAGCTCGACGAAGTGGCGCGGCACGCGCGGATCGTCGAGCGCGGGGTGGATGCGGATCAGCTTCTGGTCGTGCAGGTACACGCCCATCTTGATCGACCGCCGCCGCCCGCCCGGGCCGCGGCGGCCCCACCCGATGCGCGCCTCGAGGCGGTCCCCGAAGTGCTGCGCGTTGAGCTGCGCGAAGATGTCGCCGAGGTCGTGGACCCGCCCGCGCTCGGTGAGCTTCTGCTGGGGCCGCTCGGGGACGGCGCGGATCAGATCGCGGTTCGTGCGGATGTAGTCGTCGATGGCGCGGCCGTGCGTGCGCCGGTTGCGGCCGGTGAAGCCCGCCAGGGCGCGGACCACGTCGTCGTTCGCCGCCGAGAACATGTGGTGCAGGCGGAAGCGCACCCGGCCCTGCAGCCGCTTGAACGACACCATGGTCCAGGCGTTGTCGGTCAGGTGGACGTCCACCGGCTCGCGGAGCAGGCGCCCGATCCGCTCGGCGAGGACGTAGGCCGCGACCTGGGGCGCAGGGCGCTCCGGGAGCGCGGCGGCGCGATCGGCGGCGCGGGCGGAGAAGAGAGGAAGCTGCGTCGGTTTCATGCCCGGCCGTAACTCTAGGGGCAGGCCGATCGCTTGGGCAACAGGGCTCCGGCCGGCCGTCGGGTGCCGAGCAGGCGGGCGAGCGGTCCGCGCACACACGGGCGCACTTGCGCCGTCGCCGCTCCGACCCCGGCGCGCGGCGACGCGA
>WNFG01009604.1_pt1 | contig 10803 bp, 11 predicted proteins | sample 5400431 | NCBI WGS metagenome assembly WNFG01 (sample SAMN13153346, study PRJNA577476) | soil metagenome | isolation source: 120 cm saprolite under Douglas fir tree site 2 hole 3 replicate 2 | place: USA:California | collected 2015-04-18
TGGGTTGCATCCGCGCAAATTGGGGCACGTGAATTTCCTCACCAGCAACGTCAAGCGCCTGGTGCAGTGGTACATCGAAGTTCTCGACTTTCAGGTGACCGACTGGATCGGAGATGAAGGCGTGTGGCTGCACGTCAACGCTGACCACCATGTTCTCGCTCTCCTGAACAAAGGCTACAACCATATTCATCACCTTGCGTTCGAGCTGGTGGATTGGGGTGAACTGCGGGTCTTCCTTGATCATCTGGCCAAGAACCGGCGCCACCTTGTTTGGGGCCCGGGCCGGCACGGAATGGCTCGCAACCTGTTCAGCTACTTCCGCATGGTGGAAGAGGAACTTTTTGTCGAGCTCTTCTGCGATCTCGAGCAACTGCAAGAGGGCCACGAGGTCCGTTATTTCCCCGACGACCCGCATTCCTCCAATACGTGGGGCATTCTTCCCCCCCGAAGTTACTTTCGCTTCGACAAAGACGCGATCGAGGCTGAGATCGCGCAATCTTACGCCTACGGCGAGCCGATCACTGCCGTGCCATGACAGCGCTGCCAATGTTCATCAACGGCCAGTGGGTGCCCTCGGCGGACGGAGCTACGGAACCCATTCTCAATCCAGCTACCGAGGAAACAATCGCGTGTGTACCTCGGGCCACGGTCCAGGATGTGGATCGCGCGGTGCAATCCGCTTTGGCTGCGTTCCCCCGCTGGGCCGAGGCGACCCCGGCCGTTCGTTCTCGGGCCTTGTTGAAATTGGCCGACCGCATAGAGAGTGATGCGAAGCTGTTGGCAGAACTTGAATCCAGGAACGTGGGAAAGCCGCTTGCAGTAGCCAAGGACGATATCGAGTTTGCGGTCGACAATCTGCGATTCTTCGCCGGCGCCGCCCGCTCGCTCGAAGGCCGCGCCTCTGGAGAATACCTCCCGGGCCACACCAGCCTGATCCGCCGTGAGCCTCTGGGCGTGGTGGCTTCCATCGCCCCCTGGAACTATCCGTTGTTGATAGCGATTTGGAAAATCGGACCGGCTCTTGCGGTGGGCAACACCGTTGTTCTGAAGCCTTCTGAGCTCACACCGCTCACCGCCCTGAAGCTCGCCGAATTCTCCGCAGACATTCTTCCCCCCGGTGTGCTTAACGTGATTACTGGCCATGGCGCGCCGGTTGGCACCGCACTCGTAGAACATCCCAATGTCGCCATGGTGTCGCTTACCGGACACGTGGACACAGGCCGTAAAATCCTGCAGGCAGCATCGCACACCTTCAAGAAGGTCCACCTGGAACTCGGTGGCAAGGCCCCGGCTGTTGTCTTTGAGGACGCTGACCTGGAGTGGGCAGCACAGCGCCTCCGGCGTTCCGGCTTTTATAACACAGGTCAGGACTGTACTGCCGCCACGCGCATCATCGTGCACAGGCGCGTAGCAGAAAAATTACTGGATCTTCTCCTGGGCGAGATCCGGCACATTCGATTAGGCGATCCGCTCGCCCCGGAGACAACTATCGGACCTCTCGTATCCCGGACGCAACAGGACAAGGTTTCGAGCATGGTGGAGCGAGCACGCGAAGCCGGCGGCGAGGTTATTGCCGGTGGTTGGAAGCCTGATGGTCACGGCTACTTTTACCCGCCTACATTGATTGCCGGCGTGAAGGAAACCGACGAGATTGTGCAAAAAGAAATATTCGGTCCCGTACTCACCGTCCAGGCCTTCGGCGAAGAATCGGAAGCTGTGGAGCTTGCCAACGGAGTCGCGTACGGCCTAACGGCTAGCGTTTGGACCCAGGATGTGAGCCGCGCTGTGCGAGTCTCCAATAGGCTCCAGTTCGGTACGGTCTGGATTAACAATCACACGCGCCTCACGCCGGAAATGCCCCACGGAGGCCGCAAATACAGCGGACATAGTAAAGACATGTCCACCTACGCGCTTGAGGAATACACTCAGATCAAGCACGTAATGATTCACTTCTGACGCATACGGCCCAGCAGGATCCGGTATCAGTTCGAAGCAGTGTGTTCATTTCCTCGGGGATGTGGCACCCACGTTCATCGCACACCCTCGCAAGCTGGCAACGCGAATACGCGAACTAAAGGAGGCAACCCATGTTCCGCAAACTGCTGTCGACGACCAACGATTCCACTATTACGCTTCTTCGTCTAGTAGCCGGGGCGGTATTCTTCGCTCACGGCGCCCAGAAAATGCTCGGCTGGTTCGGTGGCTACGGTTTCCAGGGCACTATGGGTTTTTTTACCCACGACATGCATCTTCCCGCACCCCTGGCGTTCCTTGCGATCTGCGCCGAGTTCTTTGGAGGGCTTGGCTTGATCGTCGGTTTCCTTACTCGGATTGCTGCATTTGGCGTCCTCTGCAACATGGTTTCTGCAGTTCTCCTGATCCACCATGCCAACGGCTTTTTTATGAATTGGAATGGTGATCAGAAGGGAGAGGGATTCGAATACCATTTGCTGGCGATTGCCGTTTTGCTCGCAATCCTTATAAGGGGCGCCGGTGCATATTCGATCGACCAGGCAATTTCGAGTAAGAATGTTGCTACGGCGCGCGCCTAGCGATATCGGAGCACGCGATGCTGGTGAGCCTGTCGTTCGCCAAAATTCTATCCGCGCGTGAAATCAACAGGCTCACAAATTTTCCTAAGGCCGTGCAGCGCTCGGAAGCAGGATTCAATCCTTCCCCTACGCACGACGCTTTCCTCGCGGGCCGAGCCCCGCGACTCGGCTCAACAACAACCGGAGCAACGAAACCCGAAATCAGAGGGCAAGCGGGCCATGAGGCAGGAAGCCCCTAGCTCTTTGCGAAGTTTTGACGAACGGCAGGACTAGAGAGAGCATCGATCACCACCCGTTTCCTCCACCCGTTCTTCACCGGCTAGAAGGCACTTGCAAGTAGTTAGGCAGCCCCCTCGAGACCTTGTAAGTTATTTGAAACTACTTGACAGATACGTTCTGAAAAGGCTGGCGTCGGCAGTTCAACTCCGTCCTGGCCACCATTTTTTTTCGCCATAGCCATAGAGTACACTTCTGCATAAAATCTGGACATGAAAGATATTCCCGCCTCTCCGGTTGAGCGGAAACTCACCTCGCGCTGGGTTTCTCTGGCTGAAGTTCCGAACGGTTGGGGCACGGAATAATCCGCAAGATACTGAGCTCAGAGTGCGGGTATCAAACTGCGGTTCATGCGCAAACTAGCTTTTGTGGTTACCGCAATATTTCTCTTCTTTTCACCTCTGAGATTTCACTCTGTCGTTGCTGGAGTCATTCAGTGGAGCCGCGTCGGTGATCTGGTAGTTTTCGTAGTCAATTGTGAAATCGGCGTGGCCTCCCAGCCGGATGGTGGTGACGCTATGATTGCGCGCGGGGAGCCAGAAATTATTGACTTTTGAATAAATCTGCACGATTTCAGTGTTCTTGATCCAAAACGAAGGGTTTTTCGCGGGCTCCGCCTCGATTCGCGTCACAGCAAAGTCTGACGCGTCCACCCAGATTCTGCCTCGATAGAGGAACTTGCTGTTGGTTCTCGGCTCTACCGCCAGCACATATGTTGAGCTACCTGGCGGCGATTCGTATCCCACCATGCGGAAAATATAGTTATCGTTATTGAGCGCGGTTCGCTCCTGGTTCTCCGTTTCCAATGCCTCTTTTTCGCTCTGCAATGCTCTCTTGAACACTTTGTCGATGATCAGCTTCGAACCAGTGGCAGATTCGATGGTGAACTCTTTCGTGCCCGGGGCGCGGTAGCTTATCGCGACTACCATCTCGGCGTTTCGGCTGCTGGGAAAGCCTCGATATTCAACCCGGTAGGTTCGCAGGCCATGATAAGAACGGAGCGCCTGAGCACGCTCTGAATTCATGCGTACCAGATTCTGAACTACCTTTTCTACGCTCAGCCGACCAGGGGTGGACACAGGCCCACCACTTGATGTTTGCGCTCCGGCAGTTTGTTGGAGAATGGGGAAAGTCGCCAGTAAAAAGGCTAGCCACGCACAATGCAAGGGTATGGGACTCCACAAGGCCCCGAGAATTGATCATAGTCCTTTGTCATAGATGATGCCATTCCGTTTCTCGACATAAGCGCGGCAAATGCGGGGGTGTACTCTCCAGGGCTAATCTATGACGGCCGCTCGAGTCTCCGCGCAACCTGATGCGCGCAGGACGAAAAATATCGATCCGTTATCTTGACCTTGTACAAGCAGGGATTCCTCTGCAAACGTGCTTCGATTCGAGCATTGCGCTCGGCGGAAAACGTCTTTCGAGCCTATGCTATGATCTTGCGCGACATAGCCGCCGAGACCTGTGGCCAAAATCGATAATTGGCTAAAGATTGCGAGACTTACCTATAAATAGAGATACTTCCAGCTCGCTAAATGCAGACCCCGCGAACACAACTGAGCTGGAGATGGTTTGCCGTTGCTTCGAGTTGACGGTCCGTCGCCCTTTGCAACTTAAATGGCTGTGCGAATCCTACTTGCGGATGACCACGAGTTAGTAAGAGAAGGCATTCGGGCGTTACTGGAACGCGAGGGCTTTCAAGTCGTTGGCCAGGCAGCCGACGGACATGAAGCTGTCCGGCTGGCGAAACAGCTCAAGCCGCAGGTGGCCGTGCTGGATCTGTCCATGCCGATGCTGAACGGCGTGGAAGCATCTCGTGAAATCACGCGCATCTCCCCCAAGACCAGAACAATCATCCTGACCATGTACAAGTAAGACCAGTACGCTCTGGAGGCCCTGCAAGCTGGTGTTGCCGGCTACGTTCTAAAAAACAAAGCCGCCAAGGAATTGATCGAGGCTATTCGCCAGGTGGCTCAAGGCATGACTTACTTTAGCCCTGAGGTGTCACAAGCCGTCATACAAGCATATCGGAGCGGACTCCAGCCAGTTTCTGCCAGTCTCAGTTCGCGGGAAAGGCAAGTGCTGCAACTTGTTGCCGAGGGCAATTCCACAAAGGAAGTCGCGTCTCAACTCGGAATCAGCGTGAAAACCGCCTCTGCCCACCGCTCTCGTCTCATGAAAAAACTCAATGTTCACGAAACGGCCGGACTCGTCAGATACGCGATTCGCCTAGGCCTTGTCCGCCCGTAAATGCCAATGCTAAGGCCATAAGCGAGCAGTTTTCCTAATTCCCATTAGGATATTCACCCTACTAGCTGGATGAGGCTTTTTCACCGCCCCGTGTCAGAAACAGCCTAATTGCGCCAGCATGTCCTCCAGAGTAAGTTTTTCTGACTAACAGAAAGCGGTGTGGTGTGCTGGTAACCGTTCTCGTTGTGGATGATTGTCTTGCGTTGCGAGTTTCTGAAGCCATTCATCGCCAAAGTTCCCACGAACCATGGAGTCTCAAAAAGTCGGAAGAGGTCGGGCAGGTTTTCGTGCGATTGCCCGGGACGTCTTGCTGAGAGGAGAGCATTATGCCAACACTTCGCATCCTGATCGCCGATGATCATGAGGTTGTACGCCATGGTATCCGAGTGCTGCTGGAGTCCCATCCCGCGTGGCAGGTGTGTGGCGAAGCTACAGACGGACGGCAAGCCGTCGAAATGGAAAAGCAATTGAAGCCTGATTTGGTGATTCTCGACGTCGGAATGCCAAATTTAAATGGCTTGGATGCGTCGCGCCAGATGCTCTGCCGTAATCCGCGGCAAAGAATACTTATCCTCACAATCTACGAAACAGAGCAGGTGGTGAAAGCAGTGTTGGAAGCGGGTGCTCGCGGATTCGTTCTCAAGTCAGATGCCGGCCACGATCTCATCGCGGCAGTAGAGGCGCTGCATCAAAACCGGACATTCTTCACCTCGCGAGTGGCGGAAATGGTTTTGAAGGGCTATCTCAAGCCCGACGAAAAGCAGGCAGACCCTGAAGTCGCGCGGCCTGCTCTGACCGCTCGCGAACGCGAAGTCGTCCAATTGCTGGCCGAAGGCAAAAGCACCAAGGAAGTGGCGTCTCTCCTCAACCTCAGTGTGAAGACGGCGGAAACCCATCGCAGCAACATAATGTCCAAACTGAATTTTCACTCAGTCAGCGAGTTGGTCCTGTATGCGGTACGGAACAACATCGTTCAAGTCTCTCTTCCGTCCACTCTTTCCGTAGCCGTGACTGATGGCGCTCCTCCCACGTTGCCGGAACGTCTGGTGACCTGACGCCGCAGCCCCCTTTTGCCGGCTGATGAAAAGAACAGCGGGCTCGAACCCGGCTTCGGTGGCGGCTTCTACAGAATTTACTGTATTTACTCGGAGTCGCTATTAAGAGATAAACAGTATACCAGAGCCGCTTCTGGTTAACATTTGAGAGATTGCCGCAGAAAGTCTGGGCCGCGTTACTACTTGGTTGGCGCCCACCATGTGGCCGGGGAGAGTTAGCCGTGCTCGACAAACAACAAACCTGGATCGAAAAGTATAGAGCAGCCCTGCTAGAAACCGATCCAAGCAGACAATTGGAACGCATCGAAGAAGCCTATTCCGCCATTCAGGGGCATGCGCAGGAATCGCGCGCGCAGCACTTTGAAAAAGACGCGATTGACGATGCAAAACTGATTCTTCGCCTGCTGCGCGAAGAAAGTCTCGGGCGCGCGTCTTCTCCCTGGCTATAATCGAGATTTAACTTTGCTGAAAAGCGCTCAACGAGTCAGTCGGCGAGCGGTCGCATCGTTACACAAGCGAGCGGGAGAAAGTTTCCGTTTCATTTTCTTCGTTTTGATTCCAAAATCGCCTGGCGAAACGTATCAGGATTGAAGCCGGCGAGATCATCCTTCAGCAGCTCCTGCAATACTTCTGCTACACCGGCCCCGTGCGGCGCCCGAGTCACAATGTCCGCGCGTTCCTTTAACGCGGGCAGAGCATTGGCGACAGCCACGGCGCACCCGCACGTCGCTAAAAATGCATGATCGTTTTCGGCGTCGCCAAAGCCGACGACATCATGCGAAGAGACGCCTAGCTCTTCCAGTGCAGTTTTAAGGCCCGTCCCCTTGTTCACTCCTGAGGGCAGCACCATAACAGCACCTTTATTGAAAATGACATGAAGTTCGACGCCGAGGTCGTGGATCGCTCTGAGTACCACATCCTGATGAGGCTCCCAAGTGGCCACAATTCCCCGGCCTACCGAGAAAGGCACTTCCAGCTCACGCAATCGAGTAAGAAATGCTTCGGGCGGTGGCTCGCACAGGAGTTCTTCTTCATGCGACTCGGGCCGATAAAGCAGGGCGCCATTTTCAGCCACTACGAGGTCAAAAAGATCGAGCCTGTCGAAGACACGGTTCAGGTCAGGAAGATGCCGTCCGGTTACCAGCACCAACTTCCGGCCGGAAGCTTGTGTGCGCTGCAGAGCCGCCAGGGTGCTTGCGTCCACTCGGCCCTGAGATGCAATCGTGCCATCATAATCTGTTGCAACCAGCAGGAATCTCATTCGTTCGTCATTTAGATGCTCTTGCAGTGCTAAGGTTGTGCTGCATACGGGTTCTCGATGGGCCTGGCAACCGCAAAATAAACTTGGCATTACTGAGCTTATCAAACGTTTTCTTTTCTAGACATGAATGTCTTAGACAAGACTGCCGCAATTTCCCACAGCGGATAGTTGCTTTCAAGTGTGGTGGCACGTGTGGAGAAGATGAAGAGAAAGTGATTCCTATTGCGGCTCCCTGGTAAGCTCCGGATTCGGTAATGGCTCAGAGCCTAGTTGCTTTTGCCGCTCCGCCCGGCTGGCGTTTATCAGACGGGTCGCAGTGTTCAATTCGTCGCGTCCTTCTTTGGTGCGGCCAAGGCGCAACAGCACTTGGCCGCGTAAGTAATGAATGGCGGAAACATTAGGATCTACTTTGTCCGCCAAGTCCAGTTGAGCGAGAGCTTCTGCAAATTTACCTTGGCGCCGGTAAAGCTTGGCCAATCCCACGTGAGAACTGATCAAGCGCCCATCGAGGCGCAACGCATGACGATAATTGTTTTCCGCCTCGCGATCCTGCTGAAGCAGCGAATATAGCGAGCCTAATTCGTCGTAATCATAAGCAACGTCCGGTTCTACGGCGATGTCCTTCAAGAATTCTGATTTCGCGCCCTGATAATCCTGTTTGTGCAAATAAGCGAGGCCCAGGTAAAAGTGAATAAACGGAAGAGTTGGATTCTTCTGGGCGGCAGTCTGCAAATCTAGAATTGCCTTGTCGTACTCCTGCCGCTGCAAATGCGCCTTGCCCGTGAACAAGTGAAATTCGGCCGAATTCTGCCCCACCTCCACCATGCGGACCAATGCACGATCCTCAAGCTCGGTGAGATGCGCGTTGCCAGCGGCGATATACAGGACGTAGAGGTAATTGAGTTGGTCAGACTCCCTTCCCCAAAGTGGTTCCAGCATCCTGGCAGTGTCCGACCAGCGCTCGGCAAAAAAATAACAAAGTCCCAGCAGATATCGCGCTTGCAGGGAATCAGGTTGATCGCGCACCACGGATTCGAATGGGGAAATGGCAGACCGGAAATCATTTTGCCGGTAGTGCGCCAATCCAATGTTCAGGCGGATGCCGGCGACTTTCGGGGCCAGCCGCTCAGCTTTGCTCAGCATAGGCAAGGCCCGGTTCCACTGCTTGCGCCGCATATAAATTACACCCAAATTGGCGTAGGCTCCAGCGACCCTCGGATTAGAAGCCAGGACGCTTTGGAAGTCTCGCTCAGCCGCGTCGAGGTTTCCACTACGAAGCGCCGACTCGCCCTGGGCGAACAATTCCTGGGGATTTTGATTGCCTGGCAATGCAGGGGCGGACACAGGCTGATGTTTTTCAGCACCTGACGCATTGGCGCTCTGCATTGGCGCCGCAGCACCCAGGGTTTTCACGACGAGCAATACCCCAAACAGTATTTCCGGCACTATGCTTGACTCTGCTTTCACTCTGCTGTAGTGTCCGCCAGCATCAGCCCGAATTCAAGGGTGTACGATTTTGCAGACGCCGTGAGTGGACGGCGGGGCCTTGGCTTCCCGGCCCAACCGGATTCCTGCGAGAAAATTATCTTGTGAGTCGCAATGCAAGAGGTTCGATGATTACGATTCGCGACGTAGCGAAAGAAAGCGGTTTTTCGTCCACCACAGTTTCCATCGTGCTCAATAATGCTCCGCTCGCTCGCTACATTCCCGCCGTGACCAAAAAGCGAATTGAGCGAGCAGCAAAGAAGCTTGGATATCGTCCTAATCTTTTCGCCCGCTCACTCCGCAGCAAACGAAGCCATACCGTGGGCGTCATGGTCTTCGACATGACGGACCCTTATTGTACCTTGATCCTGCGTGGCATCGAGAACTCCCTATACCAGTCTTCGTATCTCCCCATTCTCACTGACGTACACAACGAGGGAAGCAGGTTTGAACGGTATCTGGAAATGCTGCTGGATCGCCGGGTGGAAGGACTGATCGTATTGGCAAACTGGCTCTTCCTCGATATCAACTTGCTCGCTGATCTGGAAAAAAGCAGTATCCCCACAGCCATGATCGGGTGTGAGCTCAAGAATGATTCCATCAGTTCCGTCATGGTGGACAATGAATTAGGGGCGCGCGTTGCCCTCGAACATCTGTATTCACTGGGACATCGTAAGATCGCCTTCATTCGTGGCCCCAAGACTTTGGCGGATAGCGCTCCCCGATGGAAGGGTATCCGTTCATTCGCCCAGGCCAGTGAACTTGAACTGGATGCAAAGTTGATCGTGGACCTGCCGGAATCGCGCGACCCTATATCAGGTTTTGAAGATGGCTACAAATTAACGGAGGAATTGATCAAAAGGAAGCGGCCATTTACGGCAATCATGGCATTTGACGACATGACGGCGTTTGGCGCAATACGTGCATTGGCGAAAGCAGGAATCCGTGTGCCCGAGCACTGCTCGGTTCTCGGTTTTGACGACGTTGCCCCGTCGGCGCTCTACACACCGTCGCTCACGACGGTTCGGCAGCCGATGGAGGTCATGGGCACTATGGCCGTGAGCATCGTTGTTGAAGGGATCGCGGCCCTTCTCGAAAAGAGGGAACTGGGCGCTGTACATCGTAAGGTGGCGCCGGAATTAGTAGTCAGAGAATCCACTCGAAGCTTGTTGTGAGTGGCCTACCGGATGCCGCTCGTCGCAACAGGGAAAATGGCATTTTTTGCTTGACACAAATGGGCGTGTATCGCACTATTCATACGTTTTAATGAAAGGTTTCCAGTAATTCCAATAAACCCGTTTTTCACTACTGATAACAGCTGCGTCTGTGGGTTCCCGCAGCCCGGTGACGTTATCGGTTCGGTGCTTCTTGCGTTAAGTCGGTTTTGCAGTATCATGCTGGCAAAATTTCAAAACGCCGGAAGTTTAGGTTGCGTTAGGAAATACGAAGGGGGTAGACCAATGAAACTCCGTTGCCTGCTGTCGTCAATTCTTCTGTCGATCTTGATCTCCACCACCGCTGTCGCGCAGGAATCGGCGTCGATTACCGGTACGGTCAAAGACCCGAGCGGTGCCACAATCTCCAACGCTCAAGTAACAGTGGCCAGTCCGGATCGCGGAATCAATCGCACCACCACGACGAATAGCGACGGGGAATACTCTGTCCCCGGATTGCCCCCGGGAAGCTACAACGTGACGATTAATGCGCCCGGGTTCAAAAAGTACGAGGCCGCCGGCGTGATTCTTCGCGTCGCCCAGAAGGCGCGCAACGACGTGACGATGCAGGTTGGCACTGCGACGACTGAAGTCACCGTCGAAGGTACGAATGTAGCGCAGGTAGAGACTCAATCCTCTGATCTCACCGGCACTGTGACCGGAAAACAGATCACGCAACTACAGCTAAACGGGCGCAACTTTACTCA
>WNFG01005343.1_pt1 | contig 10802 bp, 9 predicted proteins | sample 5400431 | NCBI WGS metagenome assembly WNFG01 (sample SAMN13153346, study PRJNA577476) | soil metagenome | isolation source: 120 cm saprolite under Douglas fir tree site 2 hole 3 replicate 2 | place: USA:California | collected 2015-04-18
AGCTTCGCTTCCATCCTCTTCAAATCATCCTTCTCTCAGCGTATTTTCTCTCTGTAACACAATTGGAAGCAAAGGATATTTCAAACGAGCAAGCTGAACACACACGAGAGAGCATCACCAAAAGTGTGTAAGAACCATAAAAAATAGCGCTTGCCAAATAATATGCCACGCTGCCAAGCGCTTTCAGCAGACTGGCTCTGCCCTATAAAGTGGCATGACATCATTTTCGCGGGTTCGCTCTGACTTTCACCGTCTTTTTGGCTCTGTTTTCTGGGCTCATGCAAAGATGAGCTTACCCCGCTTTCATGGAGCAGGGAAACCAGGAATACAAACAAACAGGGAGGGGACCCCTCACCTTCAGAATTGTGATGACACGAAAAGTACTTTTTCTAAAATTAGCGCGGATTCGAGTCCTTTTTCTAATTTTATGGCGGAAATTTCTAACGGGAGAAGGTCGTTTTTCCGAACCATCACGCTCATTCTATTCTAAAGATAATCCGGACGGCACATGCCGACTGCGGCCCGGCGCCCTTGCTCGCTCTGGTTTCTGCGACTTCCAAAAAACTCTGCCCTGGCTTCACATAGGTCTTGACGCCGCTGGTAAACCTCTCCTACTGCTCCGTTCCTCTCTCAGCTACCTTCTCCTCTCGTATCGTATCACCAATGAGGAACGGAGCAGTATCGATAGTTTGTGGACTCAGGATTTTACCTCATTTTAAACCCATCCGATAGTGATAATCTGAGCTCAAGTTGCTCAGGTTATACGCCCAAAATCAGGCACGATTTCCCGAGTCAACAAACTATCGTTATCGCGGTGTTCAGAAAGATCGAGCCTGAGAGCTTAAAGCATGTTCTCCTACTTCCACCGCGTTACATAGCTCAATACTTCGATAGAGTACTGCATAGGAATGATCTTTGTAGGACGTAGTTGATTGAGCCGTTGTCCGATTTATGGACATCCATGCCTCGGTTCCTGCTTCGCGGAGGGGAGTTTCACTGCACTCGTCTGGGTGACAGCCAGCGCTCCCCTCTCCACAGGCGTTTGCCTTCCTGCCCAACTGGCAGTAGGTTGCCACGCTAGCGAGCCAGCGCAGCCAGGTTAAGGGCGGCATTCAAATCTCTGTCGATGATGAGGCCGCACTCGGGTTGTTCGCACACATAGATGCGCTCAGAGAGGTCCATCTCCTCTTTGACGTTGCCACACTTCGAGCATTTTTTAGTCGAAGGGAAAAAGCGGTCTGCAAGCAGGCAATCTTCCCCTTGCCACACGGTCTTGTAGCTCATTTGCCGTCGAAACTCCCCCAAGCCCACATCGCTGATCGCAAGAGCCATCTTGCGGTTTCGTTTCATCCCCTCCACATTGAGGTCTTCCAGTACCACTACCCGTGGACGCAAGGCGGCATCCGCCTCGGTTGCCAGCCTCAGCCTCCGCTTGAGCTGCTTCTGCTTGACCTTTTTCGCTATCCTCTCTGCTAAGGGGGGCGCTTCCGTCGTCTGCGTTGCCTGAGATTGCTTGCCGCGCCTCGGTTTGACCTTGGCTTTCGGTTCTGGCAAGGTGGAAGCAATCTGGGCGCGCCGGGCGGCTCGCTCTTCTGGCGAGAGGCGGGCGCGGGTGAGACGACTGGTGGCTTGGTGCTGGGCATTCCGCCGGACGTGAGCGACACGGGCGTACTTGCGGGCCAAACGCTTGCGGGCTTTGGCGCGATTCTTACTGCCCTTTGTTTTCCGCGAGAGGCGACGGTGCAATCGCTTGAGCCGCTTGAGTTCTGAGCGCAAGGCTTTGGGATTCTCGATGGCGGTGCCATCGGACCCCATCGCCAGCGCCTTGATGCCCAGATCTACGCCCAGGGGAGCACCGGTGGCAGGTGGGGGATCAGGCACCTCTTCTTCGACCTGAATGGACACAAACCATCTGCCTGCTTCTTCAGAAACGGTTGCTGACAGGATATGCACCCCACTTGTTGGGAGATAGCCGCACTCTTTGAGCCGCAGTTGACCGAGCCTGGGCAAGTCGATGGCCTTCTCGTAGACGTGGATGGCACCGGTGAGCCGAAAACTGCCCAGGCCCTTGCGCTTGGTTTTGAACTTGGGGTAGCCGACCTTGCCTTTCCACTCGCCCGCTCTCTTCAACTGGCAGCGCTGAAAGAAGCGGGAGAAGGCGTTATCCAGGTCACGCAGGGCTTCTTGCGGAGCGGCTTTGCTGCATTCGTACATCCAGGGAAAGTCCGTCTGCTTGAGTGCGTTGAGTTCGCGATGAAGTTCCATCGCGGAGATGGAGCGTCCCGTCTGCTTGTAGACCTCTTGCTTGCGGGTAAGACCCCAATTGTAGGCGAACCTGCGGACGCCCGCATGCTTCTTGCAGAGCGTGATTTGCTCGTTATTCAAGTCGAGTTCCGTTCGGTAGCCCCGCGTGATCTGCATACGCTCTTCTCCACACAAAGTGCTCTACAAAACCTTTCTTTCCGAGCTAGCGGGATGCGGAAGGTCTTGTGCGATAATCCAGCCAATAAGAAAACCTGCATTATCCCGCAGCCGCCCTTCAAGAGCTAATGCTACGATGGTGCCTTGTAAGCAATCAATGACATCTTCTTCCGTGACGGGACGACATGGCTCATCCCCGTAGCAATACCAGGAAACGCCATCTTCCATGCCATGCTGCAACGCGCTACTGGTGACACTAACGAGAGACGACTGTTTAAGTTCGGTTGCCATCGTGCAAGTACTCCTTGCGCTTAGCAGCAGGCCGCCTGTACGTATCGTGATCTTTCCTTAAACCTTACATTGCCTTATATTTAACTTCTCTTTAAGTATACTTGTTCCTCACAAAAAGTTCAAGAGGAAGCAACACCAATTTACAGGAAAGTTCAAATAGCGTATACTAGCCTTCATCAAGGGAGGAAGAGGTGATGGCAGATGCCAACAGTGAAGCAATTACGGGACTTGGCTATTCTCACACAAGCCGAATTAGCGGAGGAGGTAGGTGTTTCCGTCACTACTATTTCCCATTGGGAAACAGGGAGTAAACGTCCAAGAGCCTCAAATATTCGGAAGTTAGCAAAGGTATTAGGTGTCAGTCCCCAGGAGGTTCTTGCAGCCATCAATGAAACGAGTTCCCAGCAGAAACAATCCTGATTGCTTGATGTTCAGGGCTGTTCTCTTCTTGTTTCATCACCTGTTCCATGCAGTGTTTCATCTTTTCCGCTCGTCGTTTGCTCTTGCTCCCGCCAAAGCAATTCGACTGCTCGGCTGTCTTTCTTCTTGCTTATTACGGACAACTACCGTGCCTGCCGGAGTCTGATAGGCATCCAGCGTTCCCGCTTTCCACCAGCGGTAGGCCGTTTTGTAACTGATTCCTACTCTCTTCGCATACTGACTCAATTTCATGTCTACGTTTGACCATGAAATGTCCATAGGAGTCAACGGAATTTAAAATGAATTTGCCCTACGAAGATCATTCTCCGTTTCAATGCTTGCGGGTCACTACGAAGTCAATAAGCTCATCCAAAACCTGGCGGTTCTGTGAGGGGGGGAAGTGAGTTAGTGCCTCTCTTGCTTTACCGGCATAGACGTAAGCATCGGCACGTGAACGCTGTACACCCGTACCTGTAACAACCCAGTTGACGACAGAGCGTATGTCTTCTTCACGACCGGCCGATCCATTCAGCAGGTTATAAACCTCCTGGTAATGCCCATTCTGCGGTTGCTCCTGTAAAGCATAGATCAACGGCAATGTCACCATGCCCTGGCGCAAATCATTTCCTACGGGCTTGCCAATGGTCGCCTGGTCTTCCGTATAATCCAGGATATCGTCAATAATTTGAAAGGCTATGCCCAGATTCATCCCATATACGTTGAGGAGATTAATCTCCTCCTCCGATGCCTGGCTGACAATAGCGCCGCCTTTGCAACAGGCGGCTATCAAGCAGGCGGTCTTGTGACTGATTTTCTCATAGTAGCTCTGAATGGTAAGATCAACGCGCCCCGCGGTCATCATCTCCAGAATGGTGCCCTCGCAGACGGTCGCTACGGTATCTGAAAAGAGATGGTCAATGCGATTATCGTTAATATCAGCAATCAATCCTGCTGTTTTCGCGAAGTAGTAGTCTCCCAGCAAGATTGCAATGCTGTTGCCCCAGATAGCATTGACAGTGGGGCTGCCACGGCGCGTTAAGGCATTGTCTACGATATCATCATGAATAAGTGTCGCCAGGTGAACCATCTCGAAAGCCACGCTCAAAGGTAGTAGCTTGTCGAAGCGATAGGTATTCAATTTACCTGAAAGCAAGGTGAGTGCTGTTCTGAGGCGTTTGCCAGGCGATCCAAGCGCGTGCATCGATGCAGAGTTGAGGATGTCCAGTCCCGAGGTCGCTCGTTCCTGAAAAGTAGCATCCACGTGGTCGAGATCGGGTTGAATATTGACAAGTAGGCGGCTCAAAGTGGCCGTATCGTCCATAGAGATTCTCCATTTCGGGCATCTTTGCACATCACTAAAATGAGAAGCGGTCAATGCCGCCTCTCTTGAGTACCGTTCTAATTTATACTGTCGCTTCAGATTATAGCACGAAGCATCCAGCGATGTAGACAAAGGTTTGAGGTCTTAGATATCAGATGTTGTGTCCAACTCCATCAGGTCTTCTTGTACGAATCCAGCGGTCAAATTGAATTCTTCCAGCGCATCCATTGCAGCCCGGTACTCGATCCAGGTGAGCCGGCGGTTCAATACTGGATCGTTGACTGCTTTCCAGGCAGGAAAATACTGGTCCATTAAGCTGACAGGCGCTTCGGGTCCCAGCTCCTCCGCTATCCAGCGCAGCACATCGCGTGTTCCTGAGATATCCTCCGGCATTACCAGGTGGCGAATCAGCAGTCCGCGCAGTGCGATGCCCTGCTCGTCGAGTTGGAGTGGGCCGACCTGCCGGTACATTTCGCGCAAGGTGGCCTGGTTGGATTCCACGTAATGCGGCATCTTGGAGGTACGCAACGCATTTTTGTTATCAGCATATTTAGCGTCGGGCAGATAAATATCTACCACGCCGTCCAGCAACTTGAGCGTTTCCAGGTTTTCGTATCCGGCACAGTTATAGACGATGGGCAGTCGCAGTCCTTTGCTACAGGCAACCACCAGCGCAGCCAGGATCTGTGGCACAAAGTGAGTCGGCGTGACAAAATCCAGGTTATGACACTTCTTCTTCTGCAGGTAGAGCATCATATCCGCCAGGCGTTCGGGGCCTACGCGGTGTCCCAATCCGCCCTGGCTCAACGAAAAGTTCTGGCAGTACGTGCAGCGGGCCTGGCAATAGCCAAAGAAAATTGTCCCTGCTCCCCGTGTGCCGCTGATAGGTGGTTCCTCCCGGCGGTGCACGTTCCACGAAGCCACAATAGCCTCTGTACCAGACCTGCACACGCCTGTTTTTCCAGCGATCCGGTTGCAGCGGCAGTTCTGAGGGCAGATGGTGCAACTTCGCAAAATCTCCCACGCAGCCGCTGCGCGTTCTGCTAATTCGCCTGTCTCATAGAGATTGAGATAGCTTGGGTAAAGCATCTATTGCAGTTACTCCGCAACAAAGATCCTATGGTGCCGGCCACTTGTATCCGCGTTGTGATGGCCTGGGACCCGTAGAGCGCGCCCTGGGCTTGCTCTGCCCGGCACCGGTTTTCCTTTCTCGCCTGGCAGCACCAGCAGCGCGAGTACGAGACTCCGGCTTTTCTTGCGTTGGAGTGGTTTGCGGAGGGTCAGCAGGGTATTCCGTAGCCTCTTCTGTTGTAGCGACATCCGGTGGCTTAACAACAGGCGTCACTAACTCATCCGCCTCCCGTGTGATTTCTGCCCGGACTTTGGCATCCTTACGCTTTACGTCTCGTGAATCTTTCCGCACGCGCTCGTTCGGGACTCCTCTTGCATCGCGTTCGCGCGTATCTGCATACTCCCGGGAGGGACTCTGAGCAGTGTTGGCAGCATCAAAGCGCTCGTAATCGCCCTCGAACTGCTCAGAGTCCGGCCTGAATCGCGAGAATTCTTGAGGTCTGCGCGAAAATTTGTCCGGCCGGCTCTGCCAGCGTGGGTTTTGTGTATCAGGCGGCTGTGGTCCATGGCGAGAGGACCGTTTGTCACGCTCAAAACTGCGCGGAGGACGAGCCTCACGATCGAATTCACGAGGCTTCCTGTAATCGCGGTCTGGACTCCGTGGCGGTCGTTCCTCGCGCTCAAAATCGCGTCTTCGCGGGTCTCTGCTCTGTCCCCGTCCTTGCGAGCGTGAATCGGAATACCGTGGGTAGGCTGGACGAGGACCAGCTCCTTGCGAGCGTGAATCGGAATACCGTGGGTAAGCTGGACGAGGACCAGCCGCGCCAGGTCGATCCGAGTAGCCCTGGTGCTCATCGTAATGCTGCTCGTCAAATTTGCGCATACCTGATTCGTAGGGGCGAGGCCGGGCACCATTCCTGCTATTGGTATTGGTATTGCGCTCGCCAGGTCGATAGCCGTCCTGGCGATTTCCGTAGGGCTTGCGGTTATTGCGACTATTTTGAGCGGTAGGCTGCTGATAACGCTGCCGGTTATCGCGTGGTGACTGGCTCTGATCACTTCTCTGCGCATGGTAATCGGGGTGATCGCGGCGCGCTCCATTTTCCCATGCGCGATCTACCATGTCGCGATTAAGTCGAGGTCTTGCAGGGCGTGGAGACCGCTCTTCTCCATACCTGCTCGAGGATGAATTGCGAGAGTAGGGTCGCTCGTTATCTCGCCGTTGCTTCTTGAAATCTCTGGTCATGTGTCCTTTCCAAATTGGCTTTTGTGGAGGTTACGTTCACGAGGTGGAGGAACTGGCACGATCCATCGTGTGTTTCCCGTCGGTCATTCCGCACTCGCTCTTAATATCAACGCGCTAATCGTCTGACCCGGTGGAATATAAAAAGTTAGCGCCCACTACTAGCTAGTATATCACACGACTTCAAGTAATAGGCGGTGTATCGATGTATGGACGCCCAAATGCATACATTGGTGACGCCAGGGGCAAGATAGCCCGGTGTCGCGCAAGCTGTCACGAAGTGCAAAGTGCCAGGCGGTAGAAGGAGTCTTTTTATTTCAGCATGCTTCCTTAGCTCAAGATTAAGCGCGAGCGTTGGAAGCTCACCAGCGATACTCCAAGCAAGATCGCATCCAGTACGGCAATAACCGCCATTGCAATGAGCCAGATCTGGGAAGTGCTCAACGAGGAGATCGCCTGCGCTGGCACGGCTTTGAGTGCCAGAAACCCTCCTCCTACCAGCACCAACGTGCCGACGCTCAGAATTTGTTGCGCCTGCCGCACCGTGGCTGACCGCAGCGAGATCAGCACGCCTCCACTCACGCCCAGAAGACCGGCGAGCAGGCTCAACGCGAGCGCTTCCAGGAACAAGTCGACATGCGTATAGAACTCCCAGCTCCCCTGCCCTTTCAACAGGTTGGCCACGATCAGGCCGAGCAGCAGGCCAATCAGAGCCGTGCCCCAGGCATAGCCGACCGTCACGATGATCTTGCCCAGCAGGATCGCTCGATCGCTGATGCGGCTGGCCAGCAGCGTTTCTAGCGTATGTCGCTCCCGCTCTCCAGCGATGGCATCGCCAACGAAACTGATAATGGTGATGAAAGGGATATAGAGGACGAGCACCATTACGATGGGCGTGAGGGCCAGCCATTGCAGTCCCAAGCGCCACGGAAGAGCGATCCCCAGAATGCCGATCAAGAGCAGGGGGCGGATCAGGGCTGACCGTCCTCCCTGGAAGAGGGAGTCCTTCGATTCTTTCCACACCATTGTCAAGATGTCACTCATGTGTTTTCTTCCTCCATCAGTGTCAGGAAAACATCTTCCAGGCTGGCCTTGCCCCTGCGTACCTCCTCGACCTCTCCGCCTGACCTCACGATCAAGCTGACGAGGGGGCCCATCTCGCTCTCTCCGCGCAGTTCAATGGATAAATGACTATTGTGCAGTTCGACATGCGCTACCTCCGGTCGCTCTCGCAGCAGTGCCAGCGTCTGCTCGTTGAAGCCATGCCCCACAATCTCTGCCTGTGGACCGCTCTTCCTCAACCGCAATTCATCAGGGTTGCCAACCGTCAGCAGTTTTCCCTGGCGAATCACTCCCACCTGGGCACAGAGTTTTTCGGCTTCCGTCAGATTGTGCGTGGTGAGGAAGACCGTCACCCCTTCGCGCGCAACCAGGCTTGCCAGGTCGTTACGTAATGTCGCCGCCGCCACCGGATCAAACCCTGCTGTCGGCTCATCCAGGAAGATCAATGGAGGATGGTGAAAGAGCGCCCGTGCCACCGCGAGTTTTTGTTTCATGCCCCGGCTCCACTGGCCCACCTGATCCTCGCGGCGATCCCAGAGATCGAGGTGGGTGAGCAGTTCTTTGATGCGCGCCCGCCGTTCGGCGGCAGGCATATGGTAGATGCGCCCGTAAAAGTCCAGATTATCTTCGGCGGTCATGCGCTCGTAAAGCCCTGCAAACTCGAGCAAAGCTCCGATGCGAGCACGAATTTCATCCGCCTGTGTGCGGGTATCGAAGCCAAGCACGCTGGCCTGGCCTTGCGTCGGTTCCAGGAGGCCAAGCAAGAGATGAATGGTGGTCGTTTTGCCTGCCCCATTTGGTCCCAGAAAACCAAAGACGATTCCTGCAGGCACCTCCAGTGAGAGATCATCGACCGCTTTGACCGTGCCAAAAAAGCGTGAGAGATGTTCTGTGCGAATGATAGGCTCAGGCATACAAGAAAACTCCTTATGAAGCTGGATATTGCTATCTGCTATATAAATTAACATATCGCTATTGCTCTGTCAAGAGGGAATAACTGGTTTATGGGGTTGGAATGGGTGTAGGAACGGGTCCTGCGTACAGGGGCACACCTGCGTATGCCAGTTCCTGGCTTCCAAACATCGCCAGCATCTTTTGCGTTATCTCGTCAGGCAGCAATGGCCGTAAAACGACGCTGTAGTAAAGCCCATTCTCGAGAAATGTCCCTTGATCTTGCCCTTGCAGCAGTTTCACTATCTGCTGGAGTTGTTGTGTATCCAGCAGCAGCGCCTTTTGAGGTACGGTGAATGTCAGGCAGCCCGTGCCGGCGTTGGGGCCAGTCTCATCAGGTGGAACGGGACCACATTCATAGTTGGCAAGCTGAGCCAGCGTAAAATCCTGGAAATCCCAGAAAGGAATAGTTTGATTGAGGTCCGGGCTAAAGGTTTGATGGACGAGCAGTGCCATCTGATTACTGGTGTAGTTGTTTGTTGGGCCACTCAGCGCCCCGGTAATGCTGGTGAGCGCCTTCCCCAGGCGCTGGTATTCCTCTAAATCCTGCGCGCTTTCCTGGAGGTTGCCGAATGGGCCATATAAAAATGCATATGCTTGATCGTTGATGTTCAATTGGAGCATCGTGGCGTTCTGGTCAGGCACATCATAAAATTGCTGGCGATTCAACTTGAGCAATGCGTAATTATCCACCAGTGTAAACAGTAATTGTTGCAAGGTATCTACCGAAAGTTTTCCCTGGCGCATTTGCAGCCCGGGGCCGAGTATATAAGCGCCATCGCCATAGATGGTGATATCCGGGCTCATCTCTAGCGTGCCGAGTCTGCCGCCGCCATAGAATGTGCGTATGAGCACATCTTGCGGCCCGGTATTGTACGTGATGATACTGCCGCCGGTCGTCGAGACAGTGGTATGCTGGGTGCTGCTTGATGCAGGAGAACTGCTACAGGCAGTAAGCATGGCCATCAGTGCACAAAGCACCACCGGCAGAAAGCTATATACGGCTTCGCTTTTCCTGGCATGAGGATGTATCATGGCGATACTAGCCCCCCGGTTGTTGGTAGAACTTCGCATTTTTCTGCAATTAGTATCCTGGAATAATTGTAGCAAAGCACTTCCAGGAAAGACTACAAACTGTTCTGGCTCTTGTAGAAGCGATATCCGATCATCTTGTATACCAGCTTCGCAGCCAGGAAATCCGCTCGTATCTGCCCCTGCATAGGACAGAGTTCGACTACATCCATACCAACGATTGTCGTGCGGTGGCAAATCTCGCGAAAGAGGTCAAGCAACTGATACCAGTGTAGGCCGCCGGGTTCAGGTGTCCCCACTGCTGGCATCTCACTGGGATCAAGCGCGTCGAGATCGATCGTCACGTAGGTATGCTTGCTCAGGCGCTCCCAGGGAATGACGGCTGTCCCTTGCGCAAGCTGATAGCCCCAGACAATAGTAACATCCGGCGATGTTTTCATAAACTCTGCCTCTTCAGGGCTAAAGCTGCGAATACCGATTTCGGTCAGTGGTATGCCCATATCCACTACGCGCCGCTCAATTGCGGCGTGTGAGAGCTTCGTGCCCTCGTACTCGTCGCGCAAATCCCCATGAGCGTCGATGTGCACGACGTTCAGATCAGGGAAATACTCGTGGACGGCAGCAATGAGAGGAGCGGAGAGTGAATGCTCACCGCCAATGGTGAAAGGCAAGTGTCCATGCTGCAAAACTTCGCGCACAGCATCACCCGTAGCTTTGAGCGCAGCGGCATGATCCATGCCGCTATAATCCAGTGCCGGGCGCGTGTATACGCCGGCTTCGATGGGACACCAGTCGAGTTCCTCGTCGTACAGCTCCATCTGGCTCGAGGCAGTAAGAATCGCTTGTGGCCCATGTTCGGTGCCTTTCAGATAGCAAACGCTGTACTCCAGAGGGGCCGGAATGATGGTGACGCGTGCAGTGGCCGGGTCGCAATATGGTGCATCCGGGGCACCGAACTGGGTCACAAGTGTGTCATTCATATAGTCATCA
>WNFG01008590.1_pt1 | contig 10796 bp, 13 predicted proteins | sample 5400431 | NCBI WGS metagenome assembly WNFG01 (sample SAMN13153346, study PRJNA577476) | soil metagenome | isolation source: 120 cm saprolite under Douglas fir tree site 2 hole 3 replicate 2 | place: USA:California | collected 2015-04-18
CGCCGTCCACCAGGTAGCGATCCGCCGAGCGGAGGAACTGCTTCGCGTCGGCTGAATGAAGGGCGGTCTCGCCGCCGACGAGCTCCTTGAGCTCGTCCTTGCCGGCGACGTGGCCCGGGTGGCAGTGGGTGGCCAGGATGTACCGGACCTTGACGCCTTTCAGCTGCTCGGCGATCTTCTCGACCGGCAGCCCTGGGTCGATGACGACCGCCTCCTTGGTGCTCGAGCAGGTGAGGACATAGCCGTTGACCTCGCGATCGAGCTTGACCTTGACGATGGAGAGCTTGGCCACGCATCACTATTTACCGGAATGGAGCAGGTCGCTGCAGTCGGATTCGGCGTCGTCCTGGTTCTCGTGTGCCTTTTTTGGGCCTACGGCTACTTTCGGAGGCGGTCGAGAAAAAGGTACTGAGCCGCTACTCCGGGGGTCCCTGAACCTTCAGGCGCAGCGCGTCCAGCGAGTCGAACTTGTCGAGCGCCGGCTTAGCCCGGGGGCGGTCCGGGTACTTGGCGACCTGGATGGCTTCGACCAGCAGCTCGATCTCGTCCGGAGTGAAGTTGATCGTCCGGTAGACGACCTCCTTCACCTCGACGTGGCGGTCGACGGCGCCCTTGATCACGTCATCCGTGTCCGTAACGACCTGTGGTCGCGTCGGCCGGAACAATTCCTCAGATCCCGCAAGTGTCACGCGCTTGAAAGTTGGCATCAGTCTCCTACCCTGTGATTCTCCAACACCTTGGCCGCCAGCGCACGGTATGCCTTCGCACCATCTGATTCGCGAGCGTACTGAAGGATCGACTGACCCGCGAGCGGCGTTTCGGCAAAACGTATCGAGTCGGTCACGCCGAAGTCGTACACCTTGTCCCCGTATTTTTCGCGTACGGCCGCGAGGACTTCCTGCGAGTGCAGCGCGCGTTGCTTGTAGAGCGTCGGCAGGATCCCGATCAGCTCGAGGCGCGGGTTGAGCCGGCGCTTCACGCGTTCCATCGTGACCAGCAGCTCCTGCATGCCGCGCAGCGCGAGGAACTCAGCCTGCAGGGGAACGAGCACCTCGTCCGCCGCAACGAGCGCATTGATGACGATCAGGTCCAGCGATGGCGGGCAGTCGATGATGATGAAGTCGTAGCGGCGCTGCGCGGGCTCGAGCTTGTCGCGCAGGATGCTCTCTCGTCCGATCTCGTTGATGAGCTGGTTCTCCGCGCCGGCAAGCTCGATGTCGGCCGGGATGTAGTGGACGCCCATCTGCCGAGCCTCCTGCACGACGTCGGTCACAGTCGTGTCGGGGTCGACGAGCAGGTGGTAGATCGTTTTCTCGATTTCGGTGGGCGGCTTCATGTACAGCGTGAGGTGGCCCTGGGCGTCGAGGTCGATCAGGAGCACCCTCTGGCCGATCTCTGCCAGTGCGGCGCCAAGGTTGACGGCAGTGGTGGTTTTACCGACACCCCCCTTCTGCATGGCGACGGCGATCGTTCGGGCCAAGATTGGCCCGAGTCTAGCGGAAGCTGGGGAATCTGGCCGAGTGTGGACGGCCCAGGAGCCTCCGGCCTCTAGAATGGCGCCGGTGTTCGTAATCCCTCTGATCGCAGGTGCGGTCGGCGGTGCTTTCGCCGCCGTCGTGGCCCGCCAGTACCTGAACCGCCGCAAGCCCTACCAGGCGATCTGGGCCGTCGCTCTCGCCATGTTCGCGGCTGCGGCGCTGTTCGAGACGGCCGGGCAGGCCTTCGGGTGGTCGGACGCCACCTATCGGGGCTACTACCTTTTCGGCGGGCTGCTCAACGTCGGATGGCTCGGCCTCGGATCGCTCTTGCTCCTCACCTCCGCCCGAACCGGGCGGATCGCCACGATCGTGATGGTGCTGATCTCGATCGCGGCGTTGGTCGCGGTCCTGGCGGCCCACACCGACGCCCACCTGCTCAGGGCGCAAGTTCCGGCGCGAGGCGCCATCGATGTGCCCACGGCCTTACCTCTCGTCACGAACCTTGGTGGATCGCTGCTCCTGATCGGAGGCGCAGCGTGGTCCGCCTGGAAAGCAGCTCGCTCGGGGGCGCCGAGAAACCGGGTGGTCGGTCTTGCCGTTCTAGCTGCAGGTGCGTTCATCGTCGCCGCCGGCCACAGCTACGCCCAGACCAAGGGCGTTTACGCGGCCCAGCCCCTCAGCGAGGCGCTGGGCATCGTTGCGATGTTCGTCGGCTATCTAGTGGTCGAGTCACGCCTCCCCGTCAGGCGTCCGAGCGCGGCATGAGGATGCAGCAGTGATCATCGACGTGGTCGTCGTCCTGGTTCTCCTCGTCTCCCTGATCGTCGGCTATCAGCGCGGGGTGATCCAGCCGCTGCTGGCAGAGATCTTCTTCTTTGGCACGTTGCTCGCGGTGTTCCGTTTCCACGACCAGTACACGACGGAGATGCAGAAGCTCCTGCATCTCAACGCGGTGCTCGCGGTTTTCGTCGCCCTGATCCTCGCCGTGGTCATGGGTGCGGTCGGTGGCGCGATCGGTGGCGCATTTCACCGCCTCGAGTCGATCCGCGGGATCGACGGCTTGCTTGGCGTGGTGGTCCACGGCCTGGTGACGCTGATCGTGGTCTATCTGGCGATCTCTGCGCTGGTGACCCTGGACAACGCGTTCGAGCCGGCCTTGAAGAGCGCGAGCCTCACGCTGTCGCAAGTCAACTCTCTCGAGTCGGAGATCCTGTCGAATCCGATCACGTCGGCCATGGTCTCGAAGTCCGACCTCGACGCGCTCAAGTCCGCGGCCGCGAAAGCTTCGGGGGCTCATCTCGATTCGGTCGCCGGAATTCACCAGCTGCAGCAGATCTACACGGACTTCTTGCAGCCGCAGCTCCACAGCTCGAGGACCGCTCCGTTCATCCTCAGCATCGGCCAGCATCTGCCGGTCATCGGTCACGTGAAGCCAGGCGACCTTCATCCTCTGACGACGACGGCCTCGCCCGCCCGCACGGCAACGCCCTCGCCATCACCCAAGAAGTAGTACTAATACCGGCGTAGATGCTGGATCTCGCGCTCACCTCGGACCAGGAGCAGCTCGTCGCCACAGTTCGCGACTTCTGCGCCCGCGAGTTCGCGCCCACGATCCAGGCCGACGACCGCGCCGGCCGCCACGACCCTGAGATTTTCGCCAAGCTCGCGTCGATCGGATTGCCGGGCGTTTGCTTCCCCCAGCGCTACGGCGGGGTGGGGCTCGACTACCTGTCCCTGGGCCTGGTGTGCGAGGAGCTCGAATACGTCGACACCGTCTTCCGGACCGTGCTGTCGGTCCACGTCGGCCTGGTCGGGATGGGCCTCTACACGTGGGCCACGGAAGATCAGAAACAGAAGTGGCTGGTGCCCATGGCCTCCGGCCGGAAGCTTGCCTGCTACGGCCTGACCGAGCCCAATGCCGGCTCGGACGTGGCCTCGATGCAGTCGACCGCTCGGCGTTCGGGCGACGGCTACGTCCTGAACGGGCAGAAGGTCTGGATCTCCGACGCCGACACCGCCGACTTCATGCTCGTGTTCGCCAAGACCGACCCCAAGGCCGGCTCGCGCGGAGTCACGGCGTTCATGCTCGACCGATCTGCCGGCGGCAAGGCGCTGCGCACCGCGCCGATCGAGGACCGCCTTGGCCTGCACGCCGGTGACGTCGGTTCGATCTTCATGACGGACCTCGAGGTCCCCGAGGCGAACCGCATCGGCGATGAGGGTGACGGCTTCAAGATCGCGATGAGCTGCCTGGACAATGGCCGCTACACGGTCGCCGCCGGCGCGACCGGAACGGTGCGGGCGTCGCTCGATGCGTCGGTCAAGTACGCGCGCGAGCGCAAGACGTTCGGCCAGGAGATCGGGCGATATCAGCTCGTCCAGCAGATGATCGCCCGCATGTCGCGCGACTACGAGATCTGCAGGCTCCTCTACTTCAAGGTCGCCTGGATGAAGAACACCGGGACCCGCCACACGCGCGACGTTTCGATCGCGAAGCAGTACGCCACCGACGCGGCGTTCAATGCGGCGCACGACGCGATCGAGGTGCACGGCGCGTACGGCTACTCGGCCGAGTACCCAGTCGAACGGTTCTTGCGCAACGCGAGGGCGCCCATCATCTATGAAGGGACGCGCGAGGTTCACACCATCCTCCAGGGCGAGTACGCGCTGGGCTATCGAGAAGACCGGCCGGTCAAAGCGTCGCTTCCCCCGTATAGACCGGATTGATCGCCGGCGCGCGCCCGGCGCGCAAGCTCGGCCACCTCGACTTCGCGCTCCTCTCGATCTACTGGGTTGCGATCGGCTACCTATGGACGAGCCTCGGCGGGCTGATCATCCCCGACATGGTCATCCAGTTCGTCGGTAGGAGACACGAAGGCACCGCCCTCGCCGTGCTGGAAGGCATCGGCTCGCTGATGGCGGTGGTCTGGCAGCCGGTGGTTGGCGCCATCTCGGATCGCACCCGATCGCGCTGGGGTCGCCGCCGCCCCTTCATCGTCATCGGGACGGTCGGCGACGTGATCTTCCTGGTCGGCCTGGCCCTTTCGGGGACCTACTGGCTGATCGTGATCTTCTATTTCCTGCTGCAGACCGCGTCCAACACCGCGCAGGGCCCATACCAGGGCCTCCTGCCGGATGTCGTCCCGGTCGCCGAGCGCGGCACCGCGTCGGGCTACTACGGCATCTCGAACGTGCTCGGCCTGCTCGCCGGCACACTCGGCGCCGGGTTCATCCTCATGCATGCGGGGCGGCTGGTCGCCATCCTGACCATCTGCGGGCTCCTGCTGGCGACCATGCTGCCCACCGTCCTGCTGATCCCGGATCGGGCGCAACCGATCAGCGAACAATTCACGGGGCTTCGGCAGGCCCTGAAAGCGACGTTTTCTCGCCCGCTTCAATATCCCGCCTTCATATGGCTGATGGCCTCGCGCCTGCTGATCTTGATGGGCTTGGTGGGCGTGCAGAGCTTCGTCTTCTTCTACTTCAGCAACGTTTTCTTCGAAGGCAACCGGCGCGCCACCATCGCCGCCAGCTACACACTGCTCGGACTCGTGATCATCTGCGCGTTCGCCGTCGCCCTACCCGCCGCGCGCGCCTCGGATCGCTTCGGCCGCAGGCCGTTCATCCTGGTTGGAGGACTGCTGGGAGCCGCCGGCGTTCTCATGCTCGTCTTCAGCAATTACGAGCTGCTGCCTCCTCGGATGGTCGAGCCCATTGCCGACGCGCTCAAAGTTCCGGACCTGGCCGCACAGGCGACGCTGGTCGGGATCCTGATCGGGATCGGTTACGGCTTGTTCTTTTCAGTCGATTGGGCTTTCATCCAGGACGTGATCCCTGGTGACGAGGCTGGACTCTTCATGGGTTTCAGCAACATCGCGACCGCGGGGTCTGGGATCATCGCCAGGTTCGTGGGAGGATTCCTGCTGGATCCCTTCAACGCCGGGCCCAGGATCTTTGGGCTGCCCGGAGGTTTCCCTGTGATCTTCTTTGTGTTTTCGGCATGGCTGCTGATTGGAGCGTTGTTGATCTTGAAAGTGCCTGAGAAGCGCGCGGTGCGGACTCCCGCGGGGTTGGCGCAGTGAACCTCGACGGTCTGAAGCCATGGGCCGGCCTGCTGGGCGGATCTCCCGAGACGGCCGACGTCGTCGTGGCCGGCATCGCGTACGACGGGTCGGCGGTTTACCGCAAGGGGGCGGCGCTGGCGCCGCAGAGGATTCGCAGCCTGTCGGCCGCCATACCTCCCGTCACCGAGGACGGCCGGCTGCTGACAGGGCTGCGCGTCGCCGACGTCGGCGACCTCGACCCCGGGACCGAGATCGAATCCGGATGGTCGAGCGTGGCGGACCGGCTGGCAAGCATTCCACCGTCCGCCTTCCTCACCGTCTTGGGCGGCGACCACTGCACCTTCATCTCCACCCTCGCCGCGCAGGTCAAACGTCACCCGGGCCTCTCCCTGTTGTGGGTCGACGCCCATCCCGACCTTTGCGAGTTCTCGCGCGGGGGCCGGTGGACGTGCGGTTGTGCGCTGCGTCGCGCCCTCGACGTCTCGGGCCTTGACCCGGGTCGAGTCGTGATCGCGGGCGGTCGCGATTACGACCCCGAAGAGCTGGAGTTCATCTCAGCTCATGGAATCCTGCTGGTGTCGGCGCAGGAGCTCGCGCGCGAGCCGGCACGGTCGATGGCCCGAATCGGGGACCGGCTCGCGGGCCAAGAGGTCCACGTCTCGCTCGACATCGACGCCCTCGATCCAGCGTTTGCCCCGGGGACGGAGATCCCGTCGGCCGGCGGACTGTCGACGCGGCAGGCTCTCGATCTCCTGTCGAGCGCCGCAGAGCGCGCCACGCTGATCGGGCTCGACGTCGTCGAGGTCTCGCCGCCGTTCGACAACGGCGACATCACGACCTTCGCCGCCCTGAAGCTGATCTTCGAGGTTTGGGGTATGGCGTGGAGCCGCCGCGCCGCCACCGGCTCCCATGTCGCGGAAGGTCATGGAAAGCGCTGATGTAGTCATCGCGGGTGGCGGGATCATGGGTTGCGCGCTTGCGTACCAGCTGGCCAGGCGCGACGTGGACGTGCTCCTGCTCGAACGCGAAACGCTTGGATCGCAATCCACCGGAAAGTGCGCGGGTGGCGTGCGGCAGCAGTTCTCGATGGAGGCCAACGTGCGTCTCCAGCGTATGTCGGTGAAGATGCTGGAAGGGTTTGAAGAAGAGATCGGTCACCCCGCCGACTTTCGGCAGATCGGCTACCTCTTCGTCCTGACGCTTCCTCAACAGGTCGAGGATTTTCGCCACAACATGGAGATGTGGCATCGGGTCGGCTTGACCGAGGCCCGCTGGGTCGACGCTGCCGAAGCGTCGCGGATGGTCCCCGTGCTGAATGTCGAAGACGTCCTCGGCTGCACGTTCTGTCCGAGCGATGGCATCGCGAGCCCGGCCGACGTCACCTCGGGTTACGCGGCCGCGGCCCGGCGCCACGGGGCGCGGCTGAAAGAGGGCGTAGAGGTCTCCGGCATCGATATCGCGTCGGGTCGGGTCCAGGGCGTGCGAACGTCAGGCGGCGACGTCGCCACCCGGCTGGTTTTCGACTGCGCGGGCGCCTGGTCGGCCTCGATTGGGCGGATGGCCGGTCTGGAGATCCCCGTCCTACCGTACCGCCGCCACATCGCCGTCACCGGGGCGTTTCCGGCGGTGCCGCGCACGAACCCGATGACGGTGGATTTCAGGACCTCGCTCTACTTCCACCCGGAGGGGGATGGGGTTCTGATGGGCATGAGCGACCGTGATGAGCCGCCGGGATACGTCACCGACGTCAACTGGGACTTCCTGGAGAAGATGTTCGAGCAGGCCGCCCACCGGGCGCCGGCCCTGGCCGGAGCCGGGGTGAAGACCGCATGGGCCGGTCTTTACGAAACGACCCCGGACCACCAGGCGATCCTCGGCCCCGTGCCGGAGCTGGAGGGGTTCTGGTGCGCCGCCGGGTTCAGCGGACACGGGTTCATGCAGGCGCCGGCGGCCGCGCTGCTGCTGAGTCAGCTGCTGCTGGACCGCTCGTCCGAGATCGACATCGCGCCGTTCGCGTTCATGCGGTTCGCGAAAGGCGCCCTCGTGAAGGAGAGAAACGTGATCTAGCGTCCTGGCCCAGAGGTAGGTTGTCGGATCGCCCCTGGGGTGGCCGAGATGCTAGGCGCCGGCGAGCACCGGAACGTGCGTATTAGAAATACGTGAGTGAGGAGCGGAGCCGGCAACAACGCAGATCGGCCGCACCAGGGGATGAGTTTTCGGCGCAGCCGAAAATTGCCCTGCCCGTAGGGCACGGCAACCGGCAAGTTACTTCTGGGTCGGGACGCTACCGCTTGAAGATCAGCGCCAGGGTCATCAGCCCGATTCCGCCCAGCAGAAGCAGCCCGGAGCAGCCGATCTGCACCACCGTGAAAACGATTCCGCCCGAGGCTCCGTACGTGTTCGCGTCGGTCGCCCTCCGACGCCTGGTCCGGACCGCTGCCGCGATGCCTGCGGCGCCGATCAAAAAGGCAAGCAGGCCCAGCCCGAATCCCCCCGCCGCCTGCCCGAACACTGAAGCCCAGTATGCCAGCCGTTAGGATTGGCACCCGTGGCGAGAATCCTTCTGCTTGGATCGACCGGCTTTTTCGGCCGCGGCGTCGCTCACAAGCTGATTGACGGCGGCCACCAGCTGAGAGTGCTTGTGCGCGACCCGATGAAGGCAGCAGCGTTCAAGGTCCGCGGCGCGCAGGTCGTCGTGGGCGATGCGCTCAACCCGTCGGTCGTGACGCAGGCCGCCCAGGGAGTCGACCACATCATCAGCCTGGTCGCGGTGCGCCGCAACCGCCCGCAGTCGTTTCTCGAGGTGAACGTGGACGGCCCTCGAATCCTGGGTCAGGCCGCGAAGGCGGCCGGGGTCCAGTCTGTGGTGCTGGTCAGCGTCATCGGCGCGCGCCTCGACGCCCATTACAAGTACCTCACATCGCGGTGGATGGGCGAGCAGGAGCTGGCGAAGTCGGGCGTCGCGGGAACCATCCTCCGGTTCTCGCTGGTGCTTGCCGAGGAAGGAGGCGTGCTCAACGATTTCGAGCGGGAGGCCAACTTCAGTCCGTTCCTGATCGTTGCGGGAAGCGGGCAGGCCAAGCTCCACAGGCCAAGCTGCAGCCAATCCTTCGCGAGGATGCCGCACGATGCGTCGTCGACGCCATCGGCCGGCCGGAGCTGCTCGGCAAGATCATCGAGCTTGGTGGCCCCGAGGTCGTGACGTTCGAGACGATCCTCAACTGGTTCATCCAGGCGCGCGGCATCAAGAAGGCCAAGCTGAGGCTTCCTGTGCCCCTGCTGGTCCCCGGTGCCATGGCCATGGAAGCGCTGTTCAAGGACCCGATCGTGACTGCCGACGAGATCAACACGATCCAGCTGGACAACATCGCCGACGGCATCGACTCTGTGAGCACGCACTTCGGCTGGCGGCCGACCGCGCCGAGCAGCTGGGCCCCCGCGAACTGGAAGAAGCCGGCCCGACGCTGAAGGTGCGCGCGTTCTTCGGGCTTCCGGTGCCCGAAGCGCAGCGCACACTCCTGGAGCCCTACCTTGCAGCGTGCTCGGCGGCGGTGCCGGAGTTTCGCTGGACGCCCGCCGCAAACCTGCACCTCACCATCCGCTTTATCGGCAATGTCGAGCGCGCCGTGGTCGACGAGATCGCCAACCGGCTCGGCGAGCTGCCACTTCCTGCTTTCGAGCTCGAGCTCGGCCAGCTCGGCACGTTCAAGCGCGGGCGTCTGGTTCGCGTCGTCTGGCTCCAGGTCGTCGCGGGAGCTGATCAAGCCCGCGAACTGGCGGCTTACGTCGAAGCGGAATGCGGGCGGGCCGGGCTGGAGCCCGAGGCTCGGCCGTTCCAGGCGCATCTGACCCTGGCGCGCGCTCGACCTCGCGACGGGGCGAACCTGCCCTCAACCCTTACAGGCCCACCCGTCCTGCCGCCGTGGCCGGCCGGCGAGCTAGTCCTGTACAGCAGCCACCTCGGGCGGGTCGGCGCGGTCTACGAGCCGCTCCGCAAGCTCACGCTGCGCTGATCCCCGCCTCGGCGCACTCGAGGTCTTGCTCCGGACGGCCGCCGCTGACACCTACCGCGCCGAGCACTTTGCCATCGCGCTTGATCAGCACGGAACCAAGGCCAGGGACGATTGGAACTCGAACGAGTCGGTCGGCAACGCTGAAAAATCCGGGTCGATCTTTCGCGAGATCGCCAAGCGATGCGCCATCGCGGTGCAGCATCGCCGCGCCCACGGCCTTCGCCTCCGCGATCTGTGGTGTCAGCGGAGCAGCGCCGTCCATGCGGGCGAGCGCGATGAGCAGGCCGCCTTCGTCCACGACGGCGACGGTGATCCGGATACCAAGCTCGGCCGCTTTCGCGTGCGCGCGCTTGATTAGCTCGTTTGCATCGTGCAGATTCAGAGGCACCTGGCAAGTTTCGCAGAGTGGTCCGGCTACGACAGATTGGTTGGCGGCGAACTGACTTTCGGACTTGCCCTGCGAAAGGTCGGCCCTTACTGTTTGCAACGGCCCCGAGGGAAACGTTCGAAAGGGCAGGAACAGGCCGCAAGGCCAGTACCAGTCCTCAAGAGGCGATCCGTCGGGGCCATTTCCATTTCTGGAAGCCTTTTGGCAAGCTGATCCCGTCCCTTGCGCGTTAACCTGCCTCAGTGACAGTCGCGGAGCGATCGCCCAAGCGGCACGAGGCCTCCGCTCAGGAGGCGGTCGAGGTTTCGATCGTCATGCCCTGCCTGAACGAGGCAGAGACGCTCGCGACCTGCATCCAGAAGGCCCAGCTGGCGATCGAGCGCGGCGGCCTGGCGGCCGAGATCATCGTGGCCGACAACGGCAGCACAGACGGCTCGCAGGTGATCGCCAAGGAGCTGGGCGCCCGCGTCGTCCCCGTGGCGAGGAAAGGCTACGGAAGCGCGCTCATCGGAGGCATCGATGCGGCGCACGGTCGCTTCGTCGTCATGGGCGACGCGGACGACAGCTACGACTTCACGGCCATCGCGCCGCTGATCGACAAGCTGCGCGACGGCTGCGACCTCGTGGTCGGCAACCGATTCATGGGCGGCATCGAACCAGGCGCCATGCCCTGGTCGCATCGCTGGGTGGGCAACCCGGTGCTCACGTTGATCAGCCGGATCTTCTTCCACACGCCGGTGGGCGACGCGCACTGCGGCCTCCGCGGTTTCCGCAAAGACGCCTATGAGCAGATGAGGCTCCGCGCCACTGGCATGGAGTTCGCGAGCGAGATGGTGATCAAGGCGTCGCTGAA
>WNFG01024570.1_pt1 | contig 10795 bp, 7 predicted proteins | sample 5400431 | NCBI WGS metagenome assembly WNFG01 (sample SAMN13153346, study PRJNA577476) | soil metagenome | isolation source: 120 cm saprolite under Douglas fir tree site 2 hole 3 replicate 2 | place: USA:California | collected 2015-04-18
ACTATCTTTGTTACCGTCTGAACGACGTAAACTTGGTCCTCCAAAAAGCTTCCTGCCCCAGTGTCGGTCCATACCGAAGTTACCGGGATGACGGGAAAATCCGCGACATATCTGACATAGCGGAGGCTGTTCGTCGTCGTGTGGAAGCGCGACGCGCTGGCAAGCCGACGTAATCCGTTCGAGTGTGTTTTCCAACGGTGATTGTATGTTTTATTCTGAAAAGAGAACTCGTAACGCGGATTTGCTGATTCAACTGACGTTGGCTGATAAACCTTACCATCCTCGATACTGAGCCCGGCTGATTCGGCGGCCTTAATTGACCGGCGAGAGCCGTCGGACATCTCCACAAAATTGTAACCGGCAACCGTGTCGCGTGTCTTTTCGATATAGAGCGGTCGGAACTTAACCACAGATTTGTTACGACAGTACCAGAGCAGGTAGTCGGAAGTCGCAGGTACTAGAGACTGGGAAAGTCCACCAGTTTTCTGAACAGTAAATGCACAACAGATATTGTCCTCGCCAAAGATCTCATCCATCACCGCGCGGACGCGATGTACGTTTTCATCGCCGATCTGCACGAAGATGGAACCCGACTCGGTTAGTAGGTCGCGGGCGACGGTGAAGCGGTCGCGAAGGTAGGTGAGGTAACTATGGATACCGTCACGCCAAGTGTCGCGGAAAGCTTGTTGAACTTAATGCCATATGGCGGGTCGACGTAGATGCACTGCACCTTGCCGCGCAGACCCTCGCGCTCGGCCAAGCTGGCCATGACCTGGAGGGAGTCGCCGAGGATCATGCGGTTCGACCAGTTCTGGTCGTGCTGATAGAACTCGGTCTTATCCACCCCCTTGGGGATGCCGTTGAAGTCGGCGAAGAGGTCGGGCGTTATCTGCCCGGTGTCGTGCTCGCGCTCCTTGGTGGTGTGCAGCAAGTCATCGATGAGCACCTTCGGGACGACCTTTTCCTGGACGTAGAGCGACGGAGCGTGGACGACGAGGTCGCTCCAGTCCTGCCCATCCTTGCCGCGCCAGACGAGCTGGGGATCGAGGTCGGTATTGCGGGGGTAGCGGACCTTTTTCGGAGCCTGCTGCTCCTTTTCAAGCACAGACTGAAACTCCGCCGTCGGGATGTTCTTCCGCTTGGCCTCGTAATGCTTGAGCGCTTCGACAGACTTTCGAGCTGCGGATTTCTTGGCCATGATTATTTGCTCCCGGCCACGCGCTTCGCCGTGGCAGACGCGATCATCTTGTTGAACTCGCCTTCGACCCTGGCCTTGAAATCTGACTCGATTTGATAAATCTCGGTGAACTCGGCGAATGCCCATCGGCCATAGGCGCCGAGATGGTTCACGCCGGGCACCCAGTAGGTTTCCATCGTAGATTTCTTCTCCTTCGCATCCTCGCGCCGGTAGCCCTTGATCTCGACCACGAGATGCAGCGGGTGATCGGGGCCGTGCCCGTCATCCGCCAGCACGATGAAGTCGGGCAGATACTTGCGTGTTTCGGAGCCGTAGCGGTAGCGCACTTCCAGGCCGAGGTTGTGGTTCTTGGTGTAGGCAGTCACTTTGGGATGCGATTCGGCGACGCGGCAAAACTCCGCCTCCCAATCGCTGTCAAGCACGACCCAATTGACGTGGTTTTTGGGCGGAGGACCGCTCGTGTCCCAGCGGTCGGTGCGTGATGTATTGAACCGAACGTGACTGGTGGAACCGGTAGGATTGTATGGATCAAGCAGCGCCTTGATGGGGCGCTCACCAAGGAACTGCCGGGTGATGGCTGCGGTGATCCGGTTGCAGGCCATGTCGGCTAGTTCCTGATACATGAGCAGCGCAGGATAGGTGCCGCCTTTACACACCAGGCAGGTATCGAGCCATTGTTTGGTAATGCGCTTGAGTTGCCCAAAGAGGTATAGCTTCGGCTCCTCGCCGGGATCGCGCCATTTCGTGTAGAGCAAACGCTGGGTGACGTGGAAGACAAGCGAGGAGGGCCGCATGTCGCCTAGATGCTCCAGGCTCATGTCCACGCCCTCGCCGATGATGCCGGAGTTGCGGGTGATGGAAGGGCCAACGAGGTCGGGACTCAGTACCAATATGGAGTCGTCGTTGAAGTCCGCAGTCAGCCGCTCCTCCGGCAGCTCCACCCGATAGCCTTCAACGCGCGGGAAGCGGATTTCGAGTGCGTCGCGCTCGGGACGCATCGCCTTGACCTGAAACGTTTCGCGCGGCGGCTGCGGCGGTGCAATCACTGGCTTCGCCGTGAAGTCGAAGGGAACGCCGAAGATGTCGGCATATTCCACATTGAAAAGCTCATCTTCGTTCAAATCGTAAGACTGACGACGAAGCGCGCGTCCAATGACCTGCTCGCACAGGAGTTGGGTACCGAACGCACGAACGCCGAGAACGTGAGTGACGGTGTTGGCATCCCATCCCTCGGTGAGCATGGAGACCGAGACGACGCACCGGATGGCACCGCCTAGCTGTCCGGGCTTTCCAACAGTGTTCATAACCTCGCGGAGCAATTCCTGGTCCGTGATGTTTTCGCCGGCCTGGGCATCACCGGTGCGCTCCACAATTTCACGACGAAAGCGCTCAATCTCGTCAGCAGCCATGCCCCGGAAGTTATCGTCGAGCGCATCGCCCGCTTCAAGCTGCTCGCTATCGATGAGGAGCGTGTTCGGGCGCGGGAGCGGGTTTCCCGTAGTTTCGTCGAAATTGCGGAACAGTGCGAGGCGTCCGTTCTCTAGCGTCGTGGTCCCGTCCTCGTTATTGCGATGGAATCCAGAGATGAAGTCGTAAACGAGCTTCGAGATCGCGGTGTTCTGGCAGACGATGATGAAGCAAGGCGGCACCTTGATGCCCTTTTCCTCCCAGAGCTTGAAGGTCTTCTCGTAGTGGCCATAGAGGGCCTGGAGTGCCGTCTGCAAGCGAGTGGGGAGTTTGAGCGGGTCAAGTTCCTCGCCTTTGCCGCGGCCTTTCTTGGGCATGTCTTTGCGGATGTTCTCCCAGAGGTCGCGGAACATCGGCATCTCGTCGCCGGGAATGTTTTCGGCCACTGGGACACGCGGCAGCTTGACGATACCACATTCGATGGCGTCCATGAGCGAGAAGTCGCTCATCGTCCAAGGAAACAAGGTTCCCTCGGCGTAGCCAGAGCCGCGCAGAAAGAAAGGCGTCGCCGACAAATCAATGACGCGGCTGAGTCCGAGCTTTCGGTTCACAGCTTCGGTAACAGTGGTGCGCCTCGTCATTAATGGCGAGGATGTACTTCATGCCCATCAAGTCGGGCATCACGCGCTGGAGCATTTGGCCTTCGGTTTCCTGCGTGTTCAGTTCCTCACCACCGCGTCCTTGAAGGAGCTGGCGTCCACCCTTGGACAGATCGATTCGCTCCCGAAGCTTGAAAGCGTGATAATTGGTGATCACGATCTTGGCCCGGTTCACGTCGTCGAGCATGTCGCCGGGAACGAGTTCGCGACTGGCATAGTAGCTATCAGGGTCATTGGGTTGGAGAACGCGCAACCGATCTTTGATCGTCAAGCCAGGTGTGCAAACCAGAAAGCCACGAGTAAAATGCTTGCTCGCCGGGCGTCGTACTGCGTTGATCGTTTGCCACGTGATGAGCATGGCCATCACTGTGGTTTTACCCGCGCCGGTGGCCAGTTTCAGCGCAAGCCGCATCAATTCCGGGTTGGCGTCTTTGTTCGCCGCAGCGAGATGGTCAAGTAGGCGCTTTCCGTTCCTGGATTGGGGTGCGACCTCAGTGAGCCAGATCGCAGTCTCGGCCGCCTCCACCTGGCAGAAGAACGGACGGACCTCGCTGAATTTATCTTGGCGCCAATGCTGGAGGAGCCGAGCCGTCTCCGGCGTGACCTGCCATTGATTGGGATTGGGCAAGGTACGCCATGCGTCGACATAACGGCGGACTTCATTGATGATCGAAGTAGGATCGTACTGCTGCTCCTTGGTCGACAGCCCCTTGCCTTCGTCGAACACAAATCCCGTTTGTGCAGCCACCTTGTGCTTCTTCGGTTTAGGAATCGGAGTGACGAATTTGGCACTGCGGCGGCTCTCGATGATCTTTTGCGTGGGTTGGCCAGCCTCATCAAGCTCCCAGTGCCTGATCGGGTAATCGTAGGGAGAGTTTAGAATTGGGTGGTCGAAGAAGGGGTTAGACATTGCGCTTAGCCTGGGGTCCATGGGACGACCATTTTACTAGTAATATTTAGAAGGCGGCGGCCTGCCCCTGCCCTTAGTAGAACCTACCTTGATGCAATTGTTTAGGGCAGCCTGGAGGCCGCATCGAAGGCTGCAAGGGATTGCTCAGCGCCTCCGATGGTGCCGGTCTGCGGGTCACTTCAGCGCCATCCGGCGCACTCACCGCACTGCCCATCCGCCTCCCCATGCCATTGTGCCCTCCAGCACGCGATTGACCGACGTTAGATCCTGAGCCCATCGTGAGCCTACCCGCACAACCCCAAGCAAGTCGAGACCGTGACGGCTTTATCGATCGGGCACTCGCCGAACCCAAATGGCGCGGCATAGGGCGGGGCGCCTTACATATAGAATCGGTAGGACGGGTTGGGCGTCTGATTTTCCGACATTTCACTCATAAGCTGCCCGACCTTCTTGGCGAACGACAACGTGATCGGGAAGCGCGACAGCCCTTCGGTGTTGTTCCAATTCATCTTCGACAGCGCGAGGATTTCAAGGGCGCGCTGCCGAATGTCCGTCTCGCCGGCGGCACCGAGCTGAATGGGTGCCGGAATGTGCGGACCGGGATACTCGTTCCACCACGGCACAAACCCGCTCGTAAAGAGATAGGTGTCGGCGCCGACCGTGCAGAGCGTGCCGCGCCACGGCTCTTGGGTGCCCTTACGGATCAGACGGAAGGGAGTGCTGCGCATCCAGATTAGATCGCAAGCGGGAACGCGCGGCTTTGCAGCTTCCCGGAAGCCCGCTTCCTCCTCAGGCTGGTACATCGTAGTTTTATGCACCACGATACGGCTCGGCAAAACGCCCGCACGCGCTTCGTATTGGTCGAGAACGTCTTGCATCAGCGCCGAGGCCTGTTCGGCCTTGAGATACGGCTGGCGGTCGCGGCGCTGATCGTGATCGACCGTGGCGCCCTTCAGCGTGAAGGGCTCAACGTCCGTTGAAAAGGCCTGCGCAACGCTTGCATAGACCAAGCTGCCCGTGCGCCGCTTCAGATGGTGAAAGGACACGCCTACGAAGCACACGTTGTCGGGCAATTCAGCCGGCCGCCACGGCAGGCCTCCGGCTTTGTAGTAAAGCGATGTGGCGATGTTCCAAGCGCGCGTCGCGTAGCTATGGCCCTCATCATCCGGCCGCTCGATCGTATCCCGGCGCAGGACCTGCAAAGGTATTGGATTCACATGGTGCATCATCCGCGCCTTGAGAGCGCGGTAGAAGGTGCGAAAGAGAAGATCATCCGCTTGCGTGCGCAGTTCTTCGGCCGCTTTCAGTTCGTCCGGCGACGGCTGAAACAGGCTGAGCTGGTCACTCTCCTCTTCAGCGCGCAGACGCTCCAGCGCGCGGCGCTCCTGATAAGTGAGCCCCGGCCGGTAGACAAACAACGATGCTATCGGGGCCGCCATCGCCCAGAAGGCCCTGAATGCGCCCGTCGAACAAATCCAATAATTCCTCGAAAGTCGCGTTCGGCAGCTTGTTCTGCATGGCCTGCTCGAAGCGGGTCTGATCGACCGGGCGCACGAACCGGTCTTCGATCAAAAATTGAACGCCAAGAGCCCGCGCCGCACCCGGCCAATCGCGGTAACGCTGCGAATTGCCTTCGCGCGCCGCCATGAACTGATTGAGCCGCGCAAGCCACTGCCGGGTCGCGTCCACATCCGCTTGCGGCCCAACCAGAGCCAGCCGGATTTCGAACATGCGCCCGCCATCAACCGGTCCGGCGCCGGTCATGACACGGCGCGGCTCAAGGCCGGTTCGACCTCCACCGAAGGCCAGCTTCGGTTCACGCAGGCATTCGATCTTCACCTTCATCGGGGTCACTCAAGAGTCCTTCTTCTGGAACCTCGATGGTCAGAAACGCGCCTTCAAGAAGCAAATCATCGACGTGATCCTGGCCAATATTGATGGTTGGCGCGCCTTCGCTCAGAAATCGGCCCCAGAACGTTAGGTCGTCATCCACATTCTTGTTGCGGTCGAGTTTCATCCGGCGCGTGGCCCGCGAGGTACGGGCGAAGGCTGGCAATGGCGTTTTCGCATCGCGCCCCGTGAACATGTAGAAGGGTTTGATCCGCACCGCCCAAAGGCCATCGAGCTGAGTGACCTCAAAACCGAACCCTTCATTCTCGAACCACGCCCGCGTATCTTCGCGGCGCTGTTTCACCACTTCTCGCCGGACACCCTTGCGATGCGGCGTGTCGTAAATGAGCTTGCGTGGCTTGCCGTCATACCCCTCAAAATACGCGCGGCGGCCCTTGCGGCGGCCCTCTTCGATCATCAGGCCATGCTTGCGAAAGCGAACAAGATGCCGCTCGAAATGCTTGCGCAGCAGCCATGACAGGATTTTCCGCTGGTCAGGATCATTTTCAACGACGCTGCGGAGCGCCGCGTGGCTGGCTTCCACATCCACGAGCGGCGCGAGCACAGTGCCCAATACCGCCAAGGGCACAAAGCTCCACAGCGCGCCATCGTGGAGAACGAATGTGCCCGCTTCGCTGAGCGGCATGTGGGCGGGCCGGTTCTCCCACGGAACCCGCAGCCGCGCAATCGACACCCGCTCCGGCAACGACGCGAAGGGCAGCACGTTGAAGACGTATATGCCAACTGGCCGGTCATCGCGTGCGATCGTCGTTGAACCGGCCGATGCGATCGGCTGGAGAATACGCGCAGTGAAAGAGCACGTCTTGGCCTCGTTCGTAAAAGCGGTATCCCCGCCCTGATCACGCGCCAATGCTTCCACATCCGAGAGCCCCGTCCCTTCGCGTTCCATGGCCTGAATGCCGAAGAACACGTCGCAAAGCGAACGATTGCGCAAATCGCTGACATTCGGTACGGCACGGAACCGGCCCGCATCGTCGGGCTTCACCCTGTTGACAACGGAGTCCGGGAGGCTGCCCGCATTCTTGAAAGTGATCGATCGGCCCGGCTCAATATCGATCGACGCCGTCTCGGTTCGCTCATAATCGCGATGCACGAGCTGGTTGATCAGGAGTTCCACGAGTGCACGGCCTGGATAGGCAGGCGTCGCATCATGCGTGGCGCGGCGCTTCACCTTGAGCAGGGGGTTGACATGCTCGCTTGCGAGCCATTCCAGAAGCGCAAGACGCTGCCCAATGAGATTGCCTCCAAACACAGTTCGCTTTTTGCCGGCGATCGTCGCCGAGACGACGGCGTGCGGGAAATAACGCTGCGGGTTCTTGGCAAACAGCAATATGCAGCCTGCGGTCGGAACCTCCTGGCCGCCGACTTTGACGAGAAAGCCCTGTTCCCGAAGAAGCCCGGGCAGCGTGTCACGCGTCACCGCGACGCGGCCAAGCTTCACGCAATACTCGCGCATAATTGCCAACATCAAATCGTGATCAAGGTCGTCGAAGGTTGCGCCCACCACTTCGCGATCGTCGAATGCGACCGCGCCGCCGCCGCTCTCGGCGGCACGCGCGCTCGGATAAAGGTCCTCGCCCGCCAGTTCACGCGCCAAATCCTCCATGACCTCATCGAAGCCGGTAATTTCGAGGAGCCGGAAATTGCCGCCGACGGCGCGCTGGAGCGCGGCGACATTGGGGTGAATGATCTCGCCCGGACGGATGCACCAAAAGATGCCGTTCTTGAAATCCTGCGTGCGCTTGGCGTTTTTCGCAAGCAGGTGATCCATCACCGACGGCTCGCTGCCCCGGTAACCCATCACAATGAGAGGTGAATTCGTGAGCAGGGGCACTAACTGTTCCACCAGTTTACGGTCTAGCTTCTCGATTTCGCCCGTGGAATTGCGGTCGGTGTATTGCTCGGCCTTGCCGTGCAGCCAGATGATCTGTGCGCGATTGAAAATGCCGAACTCGCGCAAATCGTCCGGGCCTCGGTTTACCTCTGCGATGTGCGGAATGTGAGGGCGGCGTTCATTGAGGGCCATCGGCAGCGCAGTGTCGAAGTTGGTAGTGAGGACGGTCTTCAGCAATCCTTTCAGCACCAACTCGCCGAGATGCCTGTAGCCCGGCCCTATGCCGTTGGTCGGCTGGAAGAGGTCACGCAGAATGCGCGTCCGATATTCACGCGGTTTCAGCAGATGTTCGACGACCAGCGGGAAATTTTCAGCAAGACGATCTTCGCCCTTGACGAACCATGATTGTCCCTGGAGCCAGGTCTGCCACTCGGTCAGTTTCACCTGTTCGGGTACGATCGCGCCGCCTTTGACTTTCTCGGCATACACTCGCCGCGCCATGCGCCGCACGCTTTCCGACGCGAGCGGCACGCCGGACGAAAATGACGCTCCGGCTCCGAGCAGGAGCAAGGGCCGCGCTTCATTCGAAGCGCGGAAAAGAGATGCGAGAACACGCACGGATTCCTGATGGTTCATGGCGGGGCCACCGCTTTTTTCGAATCTGACCATGATTCAGCATAACGGATTAAGAACACAGCGGGAACGAACGTCTCGGGGTTCAGGGTGACAATCCCCACAATTCATTGGGGCGGTTCGAATTTCGGTTCATGGCGCTTACTTGCAGGCCGCGAAGGATCGACTTGGTCGAGGGCGCCGAAAAAGCGCATTTCCCTGGGCACCGCCCGGCCGATGCCTCCGCGACATCTCATGGAGCGCACCACGCATTAGTCATCGAACGAAAACGGAATCAGTTGCTACCATTTTGCTACCCAACCCGGTAGCAGCGCACACCACAAAAAGAGATTGCAATTGACGAGCCCGCAAAATCCTCAAAGAAAACAGCACCGTGCAGGACTGGCCATCACCAGCCGAGACGGACGTAACCGAATTACGAATGCGTTGCTCTATCCTGGCTACCTCGGGCTCCGCAATAGTCGGGCCGAATCCGGAGGCCGGGGAAGCCCAATGCCCGCCGTCCGGGGCTGCTGAATCGTCCATACACCGCCGGTCGCCCTGTTTCCCCCGCCCGGCTGCCGCCCCTGTTCCCGATCACTTTCCGAGCGCCAGCGCCAGTCCCAGGCCCCACCCTCGGTAGTCCGGCCATTCACGAGGCCAGGGCCTGCGGCTGCGGCCGGCTAGTGTGGGTTCCGCCGTGCCGAAAGAAAAGAAGCTGGAGTGAGACGAGGACTATGACCTACCACCTGCCAAGTGGAACGTGCGACGCCGGAACGGATTCCTATCAGTCGATGCTAGAGAACGTCATGATGACCGTACACCGTCTTCTACGTCTCATTAAACGCATCCTGATACGCTATCTGAATCCCCTGGGATAGAACAACCGCCAATCCTTGGAATATTCTGGTTTTTGCAGTCCGTGAGCCAGATAGAAATCATGGCTCAGCCCTAAACCGCGTAGCTTGGCGTAGCTGTTCTCGGGATAGCCCGCCTTCTGCATCAAGAAGCCGATAGGCTGATGATACGGATACAAATAATCGAGTTTTTTCAGGATGTCGAAAAGTAGATCAACTGACATGCGATCCTTCGCAGCGCGGTAGGCTTCGAGGACTTGAGATATGCCAAGAGCATAGGCGGGGCGTACTACGATATCGATGAGCGTGCGCTCTAGATTTGTGACTTGAAGGCGTTCGGATGCAGGACCGGCAATCTCTTCGACGCCTAGGCGGTTTGTATTCTTACCAGAGATCAGGATGACGGATACGCCATTGTACGTGTAGACGAGGTTGGACTTTCGCTGCTTTCCCGAGAAAGCACGATTGATTCCGTCCTGCGTGAGCAAGCCGCGGCTGGACGATTTTGCGCTTTGCTCGACATTCACATAGATCGTCTCTTGGCTGAAGTTGACCAAGCCATGAAGCATGATGGCTGTCGCGTGGCATAGATAGGCGCGCGGTCTGATGGATTGCGCCAGTTCTAATGGCGACGCCTTTCCTAACGAGTAACGAGTGATTTCTTGTCCGTAGTTCTCTGACCGAAATTTGTTGGCTCGCAGATCGCCGTGTTTTGTGAGGAACGAGATGAATTGGGGCGTGGTCGTATGGTCGGCCAGATGCCAAGAGTGACGATTCTGGGAGAGCACATTGGCAAGCTGTGCCCGGGAATAAATTTTTTGGGAGTCCCTGGATAAGGTCGAGAGGATATCGTCTTTAGCGAGGAGTAAGCGGCTGGCTTTTGGCATTGTTCGAACGTTTAACGTGCCTGTACTGGGTATATATACCCTGTACAGGCAGATAGTGGGGGTGGTTCGTGAAGCGAATCGACGTTGGTCGTGGCTAAGGTATATATACCTTTGCCACGACCGTAGGACTGACGTTGGATTGGTCCCAAATATGTATACAAATCTGGGACAGCAGGAAGTGATTGTTGTGGATAATTCGTCTTTAAAAACAAGGATTTACGGTAGGATTTGCGCCGGAAGCCCAACGGCAGTCTGGACGATAGGGGATTTTGCCGATTTTGGCCCCCGCGATGCCGTCAGCAAGGCGCTCCAGCGCTTGGAGACCGCCGGGAAGCTTCGTCGCATAGACCCCGGCCTCTACGACCGGCCACGCATAAACCGGCTTACCGGCAAGCCCTCCGCCATCGATTATCGCGCCGTTATCGATGCCATCGCACGGCGGGACCAAGCGCGCATCCTCGTGGATGGAATGACGGCGGCCAACGATCTAGGCCTAAGCGAAGCCGTGCCCGGACGTGTC
>WNFG01010882.1_pt1 | contig 10793 bp, 8 predicted proteins | sample 5400431 | NCBI WGS metagenome assembly WNFG01 (sample SAMN13153346, study PRJNA577476) | soil metagenome | isolation source: 120 cm saprolite under Douglas fir tree site 2 hole 3 replicate 2 | place: USA:California | collected 2015-04-18
GTACGACACTCACAATGGGCTCAAATGTTGACAAAGTGGAAGCCCTGGTAGGGCCAAGCCGCTCAAGCCCTGCGAAGAAGGTGACAATGGGTAAGACCGTTGAGACAAGGGCAATAGCGACAATAGTAATCCAGCCGTAGGAAGCCTGGGGAAAGATGGGACCGCGAACAGCAACAATGCCGGCATACACAGCGGCTGCCGAGAGCATAATCGTGGTCGACGATGCAATAGCGTTCGTGTGCGCCGTGATACGGCTTCCGGCGAGGATGTAGATAGAATAGATCACAGCTGACGCGATGGCCAGTACGACACCAAGCAGTCGCCCGCTTCCCGTTGGCTCAACCGTCAGACTAGTGCCCACGAGTGCGAGAGCGAGTGCGCTGATTTTCGCGAGCGTGAGGTGCTCTTTCAGAAAAATGGCCGACAGCAGGGTGACGAGCGCCGGGTACAGGTACAGGAGGAGCGCTACCAGTGCCGCTGAAGCCATGGTAAGTGCAGTAAAGTACGCCAGAGATTGCCCTACATACCCAATTGCGCCCATCAAGACTAGACCAAGAAGCGTGCGCCCACGTGGGAACGGAATCTTGCGAGCGGCTATAATGGCGACCATCACTATAGAAGCCAGCGCGAAGCGCAACGCCAGCAGAGTGACAGGCTCAGCTCCCGCGCGGTAGGCAAGGCGCGTGAAGATTGGCAGCGTGCCAAACGAGGCCGCTGAGATGATAATGAGTAGTACGCCGGTTCTGTGCTTGCCTATCCTGCTCACTTCCTCATTGTACCACAGCAGGGTTGCTATTTCTTCTTACTTCGTCTATCATATAGTTAGATAATCGAAGTCATTGGGAGATACGTGTGGCATACGAAGCAATTCATAATGATACGAGCCTGGCAACAGCGCTCCTCGATATTGCTCCCAAATTACTGCAGCGCCTGCGGGCCGATGTGCCTTTGGAGGGCGATACCCCACAGGCATGCCCGGGCTGGCGGGAAGTAACCGAACTGCGTGCTACGCCGGGACAGTTGACACTGCTGGGTATTCTGGTCGAACACGGGCATTGCACCATGCAAGAGCTTGCAGAGCATCTCGCGGTAGCTCCGTCCACTGCGACGGCCATGGTCAAGCGCCTACTGGCGCAGGGCTATGTAGAACGCGGCCACGACAGCATAAACTGGCGTATGGTGTGGGTAAAACCAACCGAAGCGGGACGATTGGCCGTGAGCGTCTATCGCCAGGCTCGCCTGGGCTCGCTGCAACAACGCCTGGAGCGGCTGAGCGAGGATGAGCGGGCCAGCATCATGACCGCTCTGCCCGCGCTTTACCACCTGGTCAGGGTGTAATTATTCTGCTTTACCCTGATTATGGTGTCGATTGCAATACTTATTGATCTGCGTAAAATATAATATGCATTATTCCCTGGAAGGACGGCTATGGAGACTTCTACCCGGACTACTTCAGATCTTACCCCTGATGCTCAAAAGAAAGGTGAGGACGTGGCAGCGGAGAGACACAATGGCTACCAGTGGACGGCCCTCTCCGTTACTACCGTTGGCGCCCTGCTCGCCTCTATTCAGGGGTCGGCGCTGCTGATCGCGCTGCCAAATATTTTGACCGAGCTGCATGCGACGTTTTTCACGATTATGTGGGTATTGATCGGCTACCTACTGATCACCACCGTTTTGACACCCGTCATTGGACGCCTGGCAGACATATGGGGACGCAAACGCCTCTACAATAGCGGCTTTGCGCTGTTTGCGCTTGGTTCGCTGGTTGGTGGCCTGGCGCAGCCACAGTTCCATGGCGCCGACCTGATCGTGGGGCGCATAATACAGGGCATGGGCGGCGCGCTGCTCGTAACCAACAGCACAGCCATCGTCGCCGATGCCTTCAGGAAAGGACAGGTTGGCCTGGGGCTGGGCGTCAACCAGATTGCCGGCGCGGCTGGCTTCCTGGTTGGGCCGATCATTGGCGGCCTATTGACCGAGTGGTCCTGGCGCTGGGTGTTTCTCTTTAATGTCCCTTTTGCGATCTTTGGCGCGCTGTGGGGCATCTGGCGCCTGCGAGAACCTGTGCGCCTGGCCAGGCACCAGCACATCGACTGGTTTGGCAGCGCAGCGCTCACCATCGGCCTGACCGGGGTCTTGCTCGCGTTGAGCCTGTTTGCCTTCCCTATGTTCGGACAGACAGCCAATATGGTTATTCTCGCGGTGGGTGTCGTCAGTCTGGTGCTCTTTGGACTGATTGAGCCTCGTATCAAGGAGCCGATTGTGCAGCTGCGGCTCTTCCGCGATCGCCTTTTCGCACTGGCAAACTTGAGCGGCCTGTTGAATGGCGTGGCCCGTGGCGCGGTTTTGTTCCTGCTGATTTTCTTCCTGCAGGGTCCATATGGGCAGAACCCACTAGCAGCAGGGTTGTTGCTGATACCCTTCGGCGCAGCCTTTATGGTCGTTGGCCCCCTGAGCGGGCGGCTTTCGGACCGCGTCGGTTCGCGGGTCCTGGCGCCTCTCGGCCTGGGTATCTCCTCACTAGCGTTGCTGGGCCTCTCCACAATCGGCCCATCTACACCATACTGGATGCTGGCGCTGTTCATGATCCTCATGGGCGGTGGTTCTGGCCTGTTCGTTTCGCCTAATACCAATGCCATCATGAGTTCGGTCACACCGCAGACGCGAGGCGCGGCTGCAGGTATCCTTGCCATGCTCAACAATACCGGTTCTATGCTCAGCATCGCCATTGTCTTCCCACTGGCCCTGAGCAAGGTACCGATGGCCGCGATGATGCAAGTTTTCATCTACGGTGGTGGTATGAGCCAGTTCCCTGCCGCTCTGGCTCTCTTCCTACGCGGGGTGCACCAGGCTTTCCTGGTTTCCTTTGCGCTGAGTGTGGTGGCGATGATTGTAGCAGCGTTGCGCCCGGCACATTAAATCGGGACAGGAGGCGCAGCGCTGCGCCTCCTGGAGGATCCATTAGACGTAGATATTACGTTTCACGCCCTCTTCATCCCCCCTCCGTCACCTTTGAACGAAAAGCTAACACTGCAAATGTGATCATCCACATGAGAAGAAGTCCTAGAAGAATCCAGAACACGAGTAATTGTGTCCCTGTCATCGAGACAAGGGTATCCATAGGCATAAACCGCTTTCCTGTCATCGAGACAAGGGTATCCATAGGCATAAACCGCTTTCAGTCTATTCAGGGGATGGAGACATTAGATTGACCATGGCAGGTCTTGTATAAAGAGTATAGCTAACAGATGTCTTGAATGTGTTCCACCAAAGGGTGGAGACGCATCTTTTATCAATCTCCCTTGAAGATATTAAACTTGTAAGGTATGCTATTTTCAGGAAGTCAAAAAACCCTTTTGGGAGGTAGCAAACAGTGGAAGGGCCTGTGCAAGACCTTACGCCGCGTATAGCTGATTGTTTAAAGGTCATTTATGACATGCAGGAGCATGGGCAGAAGGTTTCGACCTCGGCGGTGAGCGAACGCCTGGGAGTCAGCGATGCTACTGTCACCATGCTGTTCAAGGATTTTGCAGCGGCGGGATGGGTAGAGCACGTGCCGTACCACGGCGTGCGGCTGACGCCGCTGGGCGAGCGCAAGGCCATGGAGGTAATTCGACATCATCGCCTGCTCGAACTGTACCTGGCGCGCGCCTTGGGTTACAGTTGGGATAAGGTACATGCCGAGGCCGATAAGCTCGAACACGTTATCTCCGAGGAGTTTGAAGATAAGCTAGACGCCATGCTGGGCTACCCCACCGTTGATCCACATGGCGACCCCATCCCCAGCAAGGACGGATTCATCTCCTCGCGCACAGGACGTACGCTCGCGCAATTGCAAGTAGGCCAGTCGGCGCGCGTCCTACGTATCAGGGACCAGGACCCGGAGAAGCTATGCTACCTGGGGGAGCTTGGGTTATATCCAGATGCGCGCGTGCAGATGGCAGGGAAGGCGCCCTTTGGCGGCCCTCTGCGCATCCGGGTAGGTGAAATGTCGCAGCAGGTGGAGCATATGCTGGGAGGTGAACTGGCAGAGCAAATTATCGTTACTACGCTTGAAGAGACTTCTACGTCCTAAGAGCAAGGATCGCTATAGGCTATATAGAAGCGCAACTCTGGCGTTCTCCTCCAAACTATGCTAAAATCCCTTCGTAATCCAGGTATTATGAAGACAGCAAGCAAGGAGACCCATTGTTGACAACGCACGATAGACGCTATGTGATTATTGGTAATGGGGTGGCGGGGACAAATGCTGCTGAAATATTGCGCAAGAACGACCCGAATTGCAGTATTCAATTGATCACTAATGAACCTTACCCTCTCTATAATCGTGTTTCCCTGCCGCGCTTTTTACAGGGAGTAATCGTTGAGCAGAAGGTGATGATACGCGACTTCGCGTGGCACGAGCAGAGGAATATTCAACTGCTAACGGAAACCCTGGTCACAAGCGTTAATACCGATGAACGTATCGTCGTGACCGACAAGGGTGAACACCTGCCCTATGATGCGCTGCTCATAGCGAGCGGCGGCTGGGCCAACCCACTGCAGGTGCCTGGGGTAGCGGGCGTCAAACACATCTATAACTTTGTGACGTTGGATGACACGAAGAATATCATCGAGCGTATGCTGGAGTCGCGTACAGCGCTCGCGTATGGCGGCAGCTTCATCTCGTATGAGCTGTGCGATGGATTTGCCGTGCGCAAGCTCAACACCACGTGGCTGATGCGCGGCCCTTACTGGCTGCGTACTTGTCTGGATCCCGATGGTGGCGAGGTCATTGATAACATCGCGAAAAAGTTTGGCGTTGAAATCATACACGGGGATGAAATTGAAGCTGTGGTGCCCAGGAATGGCGTTCCAGGTTATGTCAAGACCAAAAAAGGCCGCCAGATTCAGGCCGACCTGATCGGCGTCGGGCTGGGTATCACGTTGAATACGCAGTATCTCGAGCATACACCCATTGAGATACGTTCGGGCGTGGTCGTCAATGAGTGCCTGGAGACGAATGTGCCGGGCGTGTATGCAGCCGGTGACGTGGCGGAGTTCTACGACGCCACGATTGATTGCCATCACACAATGGGTACGTGGGATAATGCCATGGCTCATGGGCGCCTTGCCGGAGTGAATATGGCAGGTGGCCATGAGGCCTATCTTGATGTGCCGACGTATACCAGCCCGCTCTTCGATGTGAATATCGCCGTAGTGGGGACGGCAGAGTCTAATAATCCTGAACTCGTGTCTATTGCGCGGCGCGAGCCTGGTGAAAAGGGTAATGAGAACTACCGCAAGCTTTTCTTCCTTGAGAATAAACTTGTCGGCGTCCTCATGATCGGCAGCCCCAAGGGTCGTAAGAAGCTGGTAGATATCGTGAAGAGCCAACAAGTCTTTGAGGCTCCTGCCGCGCGAGAAGCATTGTTAGAATTGAAATAGTAGGGGAGAGGTTTCGTGGCAATACAGTGCAGAAATTGCGGAAAAACATTGCCGAGAGATGATGCTCGGTTTTGTAATAATTGTGGGACCCTGGTGCCGGATCATCCTTTCAGCCTCCAGTCACTCGCAGCGGCGAAAGGCTCTCCTCCTTCTTCAACTGATCAGCCTGATAATAAAAAAGACCAGCCCGGCAGTAGCAAGCCGCCCCTGCGCGAGCAGATAGCGCAACAACCTCCAGCCACTCCACGCCGCCCGCGGCACACCAATGCATCCAGGTGGGTAAGTGAACTCGATACATTGGAACATGGTAGGCTCGTCTCTGAGAAAGCCAGGGATAAACAGCAGGGGCAAGCACCTGGGGAGGAAGCCAGGGGCGTGGACCCGCAACCGCGCGAACTATCACCTGCAGGAAGCAAAGATAAAGGCCAGCAGGAGCACACGCCTGGGATTGATAGCCTGGTGGAGACACCGACAATTTCATCGCCCAGCGTACCCGGTGGACAGCCCGTTCAACTCCAGCCAGCCGCTAAGAAAGATGACGTGCCTGCTCCCATTATGGAAGAGGCAGGTACACGATTGGAAGCGAAATCGCAAAAGTCACCCGAGCGCGTGTTGCGCGTAAAAGTGTGGGATCAGGGAGAACCTGTTCCTCCCCCCCAGCATGGAGGGGAGGCTGAGGGCGATGGCACTGTCGAGGACTTACCGACCGGGCCGCTGGTCGTCGAGCATAATGAGCCCAGGGTCCAGCGCGACTCGTTGCCTCCGCCAATCCTTGGTGTGCAAACTCCCCACTTTGAGGAAGTTACCGATCTCGATACAATTCCTCTCTCAGCGCCACTCCAGGTGAGATTTGCTCCAGAGCCAGTAGAAGGACAAGTAATGCAAGCACATCCACGGCCTGGTGATCGTGCCGCTGCGCACGGTGCAATGAATATGCAGAATTATGCATCTACGCCTCCAGCAGGTCAGCCTGCATTGCGGACCGCGTGGGAGACTCCAGGCTCCACACCTGTTCTGCCCCCGCAGGAACAGGTGTGGAGTCAGAGGGCGCCCGCACCTGCATTTGAACCGCAAGCAAGGCGCTCTAAAAGCCGGGGACCTGTCCTGGTCATACTGACACTGATCTGTATACTTGTGCTGGGGGGGGTGGCTGCCTGGATCCTCAAGTTCCAGCCGTTTAGCATCCCACAGGTTACGCAGCCGCAGCAGCAATTCCAGAATTCAGCGCTCGGGGTATCGCTGTCATACCCCAATGGATGGTCGGTACAGGTGGATGGAAAGAATGGAACGGCACACTTTTCTGACAGCAGCCGCACAGCGCAGTTCAGCGTTATCGTTGTGCCTGCCAATGGTCAAGATGCAGGCCAGTACCTGCTAAAACAGGCGGCCCAGCTCGGCTTCACCGCGTCAAAACCTGGCCCTCCGCTGTCGTTTGCGGGCTCGACCTGGCAGCAGACGCAAGGAACCGTGCAGCAGAATGGCGCAAATTACACCGAGACTCTTCTCGTAACGACTCATGGCAGCAGCCTTGTCTCGATAGTACAGCAGGCTCCCCAGGTCATATATGCCGAGGAGGAGCAAGCCGTCTTCGCCAGCGTGCGGTCGTCTTTCCAATTTCTGTCCTAACTGCCGGGGCCGTTTTGCACTGGGAACCGTATGAAGATATAGCTGCTTCTGTGGGGCTAAGAGGCGTATGATATAATATGCACGGTGCAAACATCAGGCAAAAAAGAGAAAGGAGAGAGCGCGTAGCCTTGCTCGCTGCGCATACAAAAGTCTATGGACGATATCCGCTTTGAACGACACTTCCGAACTCCCTCTTCGGAGGGCTATTACATCATGCAGGGTAATAGCCTGCAGAGTAACAGCCGCCTGGGTACCGTAGACATCCACTTCACCACGACGGCGGTTCATGGTACGCTCATTCTGGAGCGAGAGCTTGACGAGGCCGACTTGACCAAGCTCATTGAACAAATTGATGAAGACCTGGTCCTCTCTGCCGACATGCCGCGCGATGATTTTCTGGTAAGTGTTTACGTTGGCAAGGATGTTGGCTTCTACAGTGACGAATTTTTTGCAGACGACAACGACGACAATGCCGACTTTGAAGAGGAGGAAGAGGAGTAGAGGATCTCAATTTTCGATGTGCCGCGCCGCATATTTAGCTGATCATCCCGGCGCGGCTATGCCCCATTTATCAATTCCGCTTCTTATGTATTCTTCATCTCCCCTTTATCCTTAGAAGACCACCAGCGAGAAAAGCTATGGCTATTGGCTCGAGATGGTTCCATTGATGGTAAGGCCAGGTTTTGTGAAAGCGGCTGGAGCCAGTTCGCTCGCATGGTTCACCCATTGCAGCAGTATTCGACCACCAGGCCCCAGGTAGGCCTTTGTGTTCTGCGTGATGAAAGGCGTTGATGGAGTCAGCGTGATCCTGTTCCAGGAGCTGGTCTGCCAGTTGTAGAGAGCGAGATAGGTGGTCTTGTTAGCTGAGCCACCTGGTGCGAGATACGGCGACGTGGAGCTATCGGCCAGTTGAGTCAGCGTCATTGCCTGGATATGTAGCTGTGACGAGGCAGGCACGCTATATTCAAAAGTGAGTTGGCCCATCTCCACCATGTAGGATAGCGCGGACAATGGCCGGATGCTTACTGCCTCTGCATCCACCAGCCTCCCTGGAAGAACGTCTCCCGCAAGCGTCAAGGAGCCAGCAGCGTAGGTCATCGTGAGTGGGGCCAGCAGCAGTGTCTCGTGTAGCCCGCCTGGATGGATGCCGTTGAAGGTGAGATTGTTTGCTGTATCCAGGGGATGATCTGCCCACCCCACCAGGGTAGCAAATGAGCCTGCCGCCAGAGGGAAATGGCTGCATTGCAGGGAGGTCATCAAGAATGCCAGGAGGCTGGCACGGCGTTGTTTTTCGTTCAGCGCCTGCGGGGTATCGCGAGCGAGCAATTGATCGAATCTCGTAATCGCTCCGCTGGCAGTCGCCGCGACCTGCTTTGCCAGCGACGCACACGATGGAGCGACGGCACTACTCGCTGAAACTGGTAACGCTAGCTTGATGTTGCTGGTCTGACCCGGTCCCAGGGTGTCAATACGTACAAAGCTGTAAGGCGTCAGGAGGTAGACGTCGCTGAGCCCGGTGGTTAAGGTATTCGTCACACTTCCCACGAGCGTTCCCTGCTTGAGCGCCAGGTGAGAGATGATGCCACCATGTATGGGAAGGTCTTGCTCCACCTGGAGCGCATTTAACATTGCCAGGCTGGCGCCCGGCAAGCTTACCTCTGTCTCATCGGCATTGGCCGTGATGATAGCCGTTTGCGGCTGCTGTGAAGTATTGGCAAAAAGCTGGACCAGGGTACCTCCAGAAAGCTGCACTTGCACCGCGCCGTTCACAGACACAAAGGGCTCGTAGACGTTTATGTAAGAAGTGCTGTGAGCGAATGCAGCTCCAGGGCTAAGCTGGATGATGGAGAGACTACTGCCGAGTATAGACGTTCCCTGCTGGTACAGAGCCGTCCCATAGTTGAGCAGAGAGAAAATAACAATCGTGCCCAGGACGATGCGGCCGCTCCATATACGCTGCTTCAACCTGCGGACGGTCAGCCAGCGCACAGGTCCGAGCGCGATGAGATAGCAGAGAAAGAGCGACAGCAGCAGCAGGGGAGAGGGAGCGATAGTGGGAAAGAACAGGTGTTGCAATGCTGCCAGGGAGTATGGTGTGCTGGATGCGGGACCAGAGATGGAAGGCAGGAGCTGGTCGCCGAGGGAACGGAAAAGCAGCTCTTTCCAGAGAGCGGTGATACCTGGCCAGCCCAGGATGGGTTCGAGTGTGGGGTCGAAGGCGAGGTAGCAAATACTTCCCTGTCCCAGGTGAGCATGGACGAGGAGTGGCGTGGAACCCGCGGATAGGATCACCTGCGCGCCTGCCTCGGCAGTTGCTTTGCTCACTGTGATAGGTGCCTGAATGGTATCCCTGGCGACAGCCTGACCGGAACTTTCCACCGCTGGACCGCCAACAGGCAAGAGGTGCGTTCCTGCTGGCAATAGGCCCGTTCCATGCACCCTGACCGGCAGCAGGCCTGCAGGAAGAGGACCCAGCGTCTGTTGCCATTGTGAACCCCCGATCTCGATGAGCGCCCCGCCCTGATTCACCCAGGTCTGCAAGACCATCAATTGCTCACGAGTGAGGCTGGCAGCCCTGAAGGTATCCAGGATGATCACGTTGAAGTTAGCCAGCACCGCTGCCATGCTGGGCATTGTCTGCGCGTTGAGAAACTGCACTACCACTGAAGCGCTAGGGTCAGGCAGCCCAAAGGCCTGGAGAGGAGCGAAGCCCGCCGCCTGCTCCGTGAGCAGCCCCACGAACACATCCTGAGGGCCGAGCGAATGCAGGGAGGCAGGTTGCGACTGTATCACCTTCCCATGATCGTCCTGCAATTGTACCGAAAGGTTTGAGATGCTAGAGAGCGTATAGACCGGCAGGTACAGGGTAAACTGCTTCTGCATGCCGTGGGGCAGCGTGACGGGTACCCGGTAGCTCGAGATGGGAACTATGGTGAAACTGGCTTGCGCAATCAGACTGGGCGGGCTGCTGGCAGCAAGCATGCCGCTGAAGTCGGCTCCGTTGTTGTAGAGGGTGACGTAAAGAGGAACCCAGCTTCCATTGCGATAGCGTGTGTTAAACCCGCCACTGACCTGCATTGTTAGCTTACTCGCCGGTATGACGGTGCTTTTTGCGAAGGCCGAAGGCGCTAAGACACTGGTCAGAGACAGGACCAGAGCAGCCACAACTGCATGTAGGGGCAGAGCTTGCCCCCGCCCGCGAAGCCGTCGTCGTTGCACTATATGCTCTGGCTTCCCTCCATCGTGCAGCATGGGACTCTATTCCTTAGTGACACTCTCATCTCCGAAAAGGGGATGAGCTACTGGGCGGCCCTGCCCGCCTGTGACCTGTCTCCACAGAGACCCGGAGAACTCCGGTGGCTGAGGCGGGTTGCACACCCAGACAACTGTGGTCAAAACGGGTTGCCCCTCCCACAGGCCGGTGCCCCGGCAGCTACTACGTCCCGACTGGGTCGTAGATACGTGATGCGCGACGGGTACGCCACCGCGCGGCCAAAGGCGAGCCGGTGCATGTTTAGGCTGCCGACCAGGTCGCGATGGCCTGCAAAGCCACACTGGGGGTTCTTACACACCCAGTTCCGCCCACGGACTTTCCGACGCTGCTGACAGGTCGGACACCGGCTTGAGGTCCCTCGTTCAGAGCCGGTGAAGCTCAGGATGCCAGCTTGTCTACACTTCTGAGAGAGGTAGTCCTTGTCCTTGCCGTATTCCCACTGGCTCATGCGCTGGTGGTGGTG
>WNFG01006508.1_pt1 | contig 10792 bp, 8 predicted proteins | sample 5400431 | NCBI WGS metagenome assembly WNFG01 (sample SAMN13153346, study PRJNA577476) | soil metagenome | isolation source: 120 cm saprolite under Douglas fir tree site 2 hole 3 replicate 2 | place: USA:California | collected 2015-04-18
ATCGGCGCCGTCGAGCCCGCGCGCCGCGACCTGATCCTGGCCGAGCAATGGGGCACGCGCGAGGTCGCCGACCAGGTGCTGGCCTTCGAGCGGCGCCTCGCGGGGGCGGCCGCATCGGACCGCTGGTTCACCGCGCCGCCCGCCGAGCCGCTCACCGCGTGCTGCCGCCTGCTCGCGGGCGACGGGGTCGGCCAGGTCGAGGACGTCGGCACCGCGCCCGCCGTCCGCCGGCAGGGGCTCGCACGCACGGTGGTCGGTGCGGCCGTCGCCGCCTCGCGCGGCGCCGGCCACGAGCTGACCTTCCTCAACTGCGACGCCGACGGCTGGGTGTCGGAGTTCTACGCGAACCTGGGCTTCGAGTCCGTCGGGCTCGTGCACAACTTCCACCGGGCCTGAGCGGGCTAGACCGGCGTCGCATCCAGCGACCGCCACAAATAGCGGCAGGCGACGGAGCGGTACGGGCGCCACGGCTCGGCGATCTTCGTCAGCGCCTCGGCGTCCGGCAGCTCGTCGAGCTGGTAGGCGATCATCGCGGCGCGGCGGATGCCCAGGTCGCCGACCGCCAGGACGTCCGGCCGCTGGAGATGGAAGAGCAGGAACATGTCGGCGGTCCAGGGACCGAGACCCTTGACCGCGACGAGCTCGGCCGTGACCTGCTCGTCCGCGAGCTCGTCCAGCCGCTCGAGCTCGAGGGAGCCGTCGATCACGTGCTCCGCCAGCGAGCGCAGGAAGCCGACCTTCGCGTGAGACAGGCCGGCGGCCGCGCGCATCTCCTCGGGGTCGGCCGCCAGCACCTCGTCCGGCGTCGGCGTGTGGCCGCCGAAGTGGGCGAGGAGCCGCTCGTAGATCGCTCGCGCCGCCTTGGTCGAGAGCTGTTGACCGACGATCGAGCGCACGAGCGCGCCGTAGTGGTCGTCGGGGCGCAGGCCGCGCCGGCCGGCGCGCTCGCCCACCCCCTCCCCGGACTCGATCCGGTCGATCACGTCACGCAGCACCGGGTCCGCGCCCCGCAGGTGCGCGATGGCGCCGTCGGGGATGGGCTTCGAGCGGGCCAGGGTCAGGCGCTCGGGGAGGTGGGGTCGCCCTCGGCCCCACCGGGCACGCCGGTGTTGGTCGAGTACTTGGGCTGGATCTTCGTGTCCGGGCGGATGTGGTGGACCGCCTGGGCGACCGCGATCGCCGCCTCGGCGAAGCCGGTGGCGATCAGCTTGAGCTTGCCGTCGAAGGTCGTGATGTCGCCGCACGCCCACACGGACTCGAGGTTGGTCTTCATCACCGGGTCGACGACCAGCGCGCCCTTGGAGATCTCCAGGCCCCAGTCCTTCAGCGGCCCCAGCGCGGTCTTGAACCCGAGCTGAAGCAGGATCGCGTCGACCTCGAGCTCGACCTCGTGGCCTTCATCCTCGGAGTTGAACAACACGACGCGCTCGACGTGGCCGTTGCCGGCCACGTCCTTGATCTGGAAGGGGGTGTGGACGGAGACCGTGCCGTCCTGCGCCGCCTGCATGACCTGCCCGACGGTCACCTCGTGCGCGCGGAAGCCCTCGCGCCGATGCACCAGGGTGATCTCCTCGGCGACGTCGATGAGGTTGATCACCCAGTCGCAGGCGGAGTCGCCGCCGCCCACGATCAGCACCTTCTTGCCCTCGAACTCGGACTTCTCGCCCACGAGGTAGTGCGCCCCGCGACCCTCCCACGGCGTCATGTCGTAGCCCGGCAGCTTCTTGGGCTCGAACGCGCCGTGGCCGCCCGAGATGATCACCGTGCGCGAGCGCAGCTTGCCGCGCTCCGTGTGCAGCACCACGAGGCCGTCCGCCCACGATATCGACTCCGCCGTCGTCTCCAGATGCACGGGCACGTCGAATTGCTCGAGCGCCTGCTGGCGCAGTTGCTCGACCAGGTGCTTGGCCAGGACCCTCGGGTACCCGACGACGTCGAAGACCCACTTCTCCGGGTACAGGGTCGTGAGCTGGCCGCCGATCTCCGGCAGGGAGTCCACGATCCGCGAGTTGGCCTCGCGCATGCCGGCCCAGAACGCGGCCGCCAGCCCCACCGGGCCGGCGCCGATGATCGTGATGTCGCGGACCTCGTCGTAGTCCGCGGCGAGTGCCTGCGGGTCCTCGGTCATGTGATGGGGGTGGTCACGAGCGGGTCGATGCCGGAGGTCAGGGCATCGCCGTCGAGCGCGCCCAGCGCTCGCTCGACCGATGCGGCAATGCAGGTGAAGACCGGCGTGTCGCGGAGCGTGTAGCCGCTCGACTCGGTCGTCCGCAGGCGCTGCACGAGGTCGAGGAAGTCGGCCGGGTCGTCGGTCTCGAACGCCACGACGAACTCCTGGTCGTCGAGCCCGAAGGAGTACGAGGTGTTGAGGTCGATGTTCGGGTACTCGCGCCCAACGCGGATGTGCTCGGTCATGATCCGCTGGCGCTCGTCGTCCGGCAGCCGGTACCACTCCCGGGTCTTCACGAACGGGTACACGAAGAGGTACTTCCCGTGCGGCGGCCGGACCTCGAGGCGCGACTCGTCGGAGTACTCCGACGGCTTGGTCATCGCCAGGTAGGAGTAGGGGATCGAGGACCACTTCATCAGCCCGCTCTGGGCGAGCAGCACGTGGAACTCGTGCAGGTGGTCGAGGTTGCGCGATTGGGACAGGAGCATGAGGTCGCAGTCGCCGCGGGTGCCCACGAGCGAGAAGGACCGCAGGAGGTGCCCGTCCATCTGCGCGAAGTCCTCGCAGGCAGCGAGGAATTCGCGCTTGTCGCGGCGTCGCTCCTCGACGTCGAGCCGGCGCCAGGCCGGGTCGACCTTGAGGAACGTGTACTTGACGAAATGGCGTTCGGGCATGACTGAGGGGACGGGTCGGGCACCGTGTTGAGGACACGTTGCAGGTGCCCGCACGGTGTAACCCGAGGCGCTTGAAAAAGTATAGTGCCGTCGATGCTCCGGCCCGGGCTCATCGCTTTGCTGTGCGCGCTTACGGTCGGCGCGGCGGGGCTGCTCGTGCCCGCGGTGGGCGGGGCCGCCGCCATGGCTCCCCGCGGCGCTCCGGCGGCCACGATCGACCAGCTGCCGCGCCCCGACGCGCCGCGCGTGCTGCTCCTATTCCTGCCCGCCCGCGAGAAGCCGGCGAAGGTTCCGCCGACGGTCAAGAACCCGCCGAACCCGCAGGAGGTCGTCCAGAAGCGGATCGACGAGCGCAAGCAGCTGTCGATCGGCCTCGTCGGCGCGACGCAGGGCCCCTACACCCAGGAGCAGTTCCTGCTCGACCTCTCGTCGGGCACCCGCACGTCAACCGCGACCTACGACACCAACCACCCCTGGCCGATGCGCCTGTCCGTCGCCGGGACGGCCGGCTTCATCGACGGATGGCTTCCGAACAAACGGCGCGCGCTCAAGGCGCCCGCGTCCATCAAGCCGGGGCTGCTCGCCAGCTCGATCCCGGGCGGCGGTACCTACGTCGGCTTCAATCGGCCGCGGGCGTTCGAAGCGGCGGCCGCTGCCGACGAACAGGGGACGGTCCGCCGCGTGTCGGTCGGGCCCGCCACCACGGTCGCCTTCCGCGCCCAGCAGCTGCTGCAGCGCCACCGCTTCATCGTCGTGTCCCTGCCGCCGAAGAAGCTCGGCGGCCAGCAGATGGACGAGCTGCTGCGCCATCGCGGCCCCAACGAGCTGATCATGGTGGTGCAGGCGCCCCCGGACCAGAAGGCGCCGCAGCTCCTGCCGATCGGCCTCGCCGGCGAGCGGGGCCGGCACAAGCCCGCCGGCCTGATCTCGCAGTCGACGCGGCAGTCCGGGGTCGTCACCGGCATCGACATCGCGCCCACGGCGCTCAAGCGCCTGGGCATCGCCATCCCGTCGGACATGCGCGGAGAGCCGATCACCATCGATGGCAAGCGTGACTCCAACGGGCTCAAGGATCTGCGGGACCGGCTCACGAACATCGGCAAGTACCGCCTGACCACGGTCCAGGGGATGGTGCTCACGTTCCTCGGCGTCCTCCTCGCGCTCGCCGCATTCGGCGGCTGGCACCGCTCGTTCCGCAAGGGCCTGCGGATCGGCAGCCTCGCCTTCATGTGGGCGGTGACGATCGTGCTGTTCGAGGCGCTGTTCAACCCGTCGTCGCTGGGCATCGAGATGGCCATCGTGGCGATACCGTCGTTCGCCCTGGGGATTCTCACCGAGCGCTATGTGCCCTGGCCATACGGGCCGGCAATCCCGATCTTCACGGCGCTGGCGCTGTACTCCGTCGACCTCGCGAACGACTCGCACCTCATCGTGCGGTCGCTCCTGGGCCCCAATCCGAAGTTCGGCTCCCGTTTCTTCGGAGTGGGCAACGAGATGGAGGCCGCATTCAGCGTGATGATGCTCATCGGCGTCGGCGCCGCACTGACCGGCAAGCCGCGCTCCCGCTACACCGCCGGGATCTTCGCGATCGCCGGCGCCGTGCTCGCGGTCATCATCGGCTCGGGGCGGCTCGGGGCGGACGTGGGCGGCATCGTCACCGTCGGCACCGGGACGATCGTCGCCACCGCGATGATGCTGCCCCGCCGACCAAGCTGGTGGAAGGTTGCCGCCGCGACCCTGCTCCTGCCGGTCGTCGGTGTGGCGCTGCTCGCTGTGCTCGACCTCGTGACCGGCGGCAACGGCCACTTCACCCGCAACGTCCTCGAGCAGGGCAGCGGCAACTTCCTCGACACGATCCTGCGCCGCTTCGAGCTGGCCTTCAACGCGCTGTTCAACGGTCGCCGCATGCCGTTCGTCGTGGCCGCGGGCGCGATCGCCGTCGGTTTCGCGTACCGAAACCGGGCGTGGCTGTACGGGCCGGTGCCGGACCCGTCCTGGCGGGCGGCGCTGCTCGGCGGCCTGACGAGCTCCATCTTCGGCTCCCTCGCCAACGACTCGGGTCCGCTGCTCTTCGTGGTCGGTGCCTTCGGCCTGATCGTGGCCACCTGCTACATCCAGGGCGATCCGCGGCTGGCGGCGGGTGACCAGAAGATCGCCGAGCTGCGCGAGGAGGTTCCCGCGGACGGCCAGCCGCCGCCGGACGTACCGCCGCCGGAGGAAGGGACGGGAAGGCCAGCTCCCACACTCCCCTCGCCGACGGCGTCATGAGCCGGATCGCGCTCGTCTCTCCCTACTCCTGGACGTACCCCGGCGGTGTCACGCGCCACATCGAGTCGCTGGCCGACGAGCTGCTGGACCGCGGCCACGACGTGCGGGTGCTCGCGCCCTACGACCCGCCGGACCGCGAGTCCGCGCTGCTGCACCGCGGCGCGCACCCCGAGCCGCGGCCCATGCCGGACCACCTGATCCCGCTTGGCCGCACCGTCGGGATCCCCATGAACGGCGCGGTGTCCAACGTGGCCGTGACGCCGTACTCGATCACCACCATGCGCCGCGAGCTGGCGGCCGGCCGGTTCGACGTCGTCCACCTGCACGAGCCCAACGCGCCCGTGCTGGGCTGGGACGCGCTGCTCTCGGCCGGTGCCCCGCTGGTCGGCACGTTCCACTGCTACTCCGAGAACCGGGTGTCGAACAACGTGGCCAACCTGCTCGGGATCCGCCGCCGCTACAACCGCCTGCGGGTCCGCATCGCCGTGTCGGAGGCGGCCGCGTGGACCGGACGACGCTTCTACGGGGGGCGCTACCGCGTGATCCCCAATGGCGTCGACCTGGATCCGGAACTCGGGGCCCGCGCCACCCCGGCCGCGCCCAAGCCCGACGCGCCGCTGCGGATCGTCTTCGTCGGGCAGGCGGTCGAGCGCAAGGGCCTGCCGGTGCTGCTGCGGGCGTTCGAGGCGCTGCGCGAGCACGTGCCGGCGACGCTCGAGATCGTCGGTGCGGACTGGGACGAGGTCGCGCCGCTCCTGCTGGACGAGTGCGGCGTGCGGGCGGTCGGCAAGGTGTCGGACGCCGACAAGCGGGCCGCGCTGCGCGAGGCCGACGTGCTCTGCGCCCCCTCGCTCGGCGGCGAGAGCTTCGGCATGGTCCTGACCGAGGCGTTCGTCTCCGGCACGCCGGTGGTGGCCTCCGACATCGCGGGGTACCGCGGGGTCGTGCGCGACGGCGTCGACGGCGTGCTGGTCCCGCGCGGCGACGCCACCGAGCTGGCGGAGGTCCTGCGCGACCTGTGGCTGGAGCCCGAGCGGCGCGCACGCATGGCCGCGGCGGCCGCCGAACGGGCGCAGCGCTATGCCTGGACGCGCGTGGCCGAGGAGGTGCTCGAGACCTACGCCGAGGCGCAGGCCGCGCCTGAGCCCCCCACCCGGGCGCGCCGCGCCGCCGTGCGGCACGGGCTGGCGCCGAGCGACGGCCATCCGCGGGAGCCGGCGCGCCGGCTGCCCTCGCTTCAGCCCACGGCGCCCGGCGAGCGCCGGCCGGCGGTGACGATGCTGCGCCGCGGGGCGATGGCGCTGGCGGCGCTCGCCGGCCTCCTGCTGGCGGCGCTCGCGCTCGACCGCATCGGACTGAGCTCCATCGGCCACGCGCTCTTCTACTCCAGCCCGGCGTGGGTGCTGGCGGGCCTGGCGCTGATGTGCTCCTCGATGGTCCTGCGCGCGCTGGCCTGGCACTCGATCCTGCGCGCCGCGCTGCCGCGCGCCAATGTACGCCGGCGCGACGCCATGCAGGGGACGTTCATCGGCGTGCTGATGTCCGCGACCCTGCCGGCCCGCCTGGGCGAGCCCGCGCGCGCGATGATCGTCGCGCGCCGCATCGGCCCCGCGCGCGACCAGCTGCCGGTGGTCCTCGGCACGATCGTCTCGCAGACTCTGCTGAACCTGGTCGCCCTCGCGGGATTGGGTGCGGTCATGTTCTCGACCGTCGAGCTCTTCGCGGGCCACGAGGAGGCGCTCGTCGCCGCCTCGGTCGCGCCGATCGCCGCCGTGATCGCGGTGCTCGTCGCCCCGGTGCTGCTGCGGCGCGGTCCGGCCGGCCGCTCGGCCCGCGTGCACGCCGCCCTGGCTCGCGCGCGTGCCGCGATGCAGCGGGTGCGCCTGGGCCTCCGCGTCTTCCGCAACCCGCGCCGCGGGGCCGTGGCCGCCGCGGCGCAGCTCACCGCCTGGGTGATCCAGTGGCTCGCCTGCTACGTGCTGCTCGTGGCGCTCGGGCTCGACGACGTCGCCGGGCTCGGGGCCGCCGCTGCGGTCCTGTTCGCGGTCAACGTCACGGCCGCTCTGCCCCTGACCCCGTCGAACTTGGGTGTCTTCCAGGCCGCCTGCGTGGCGGTGCTCGCCGGCGCCTACCACGTGAACGCGGCCGACGCCCTGGGCTACGGGATCATCCTGCAGGCGGTCGAGATCGCCACGGCGGTCGTTATGGGCATGCCCGCTCTGCTCAAGGAGGGCCTGTCGTGGCGTGACGTGCGCATGCGCGCGCTGCACTCCACCCCGGTGCGGCTGCCGGCGCGCCCCCGCCGCGAGCGGCGCGCGCGTGAGCGCATCGAGGCCGGGGCGTAGATGAGTGGTTCCGCGACCCCGCGCACACAGATGACGCGGGATATCTACGCTGGATCGGAGTCATCGGACTCGCCAATACCCCCGGTATTGGCTTCGCCCTGCTTCCCCCGCCCAGCTTGATCTCCCGCGCCCCCGCGCACACGCGGCCGCGGAACCACTCATCCGGGCCGGCTCCGGCGCCCGCATGAGCCTCGCCGCCCAGCGTCGTGACTGGGACGAGCTGGCCGAGCTCGACCCCTACTGGGCGGTGTGCAGCACGCCGGGCACGCGCTTCGGCGGCTGGGATCCCGCCGCGTTCTTCGCCACGGGCGAGCGCGAGGTCGCGACGGTGCTGGCCGAGGCCGAGCGGCTGGGCGTGCCCCGCGGGCGCGTCGAGGCATTGGACTTCGGCTGCGGCCTGGGCCGCCTCACGCGGGCGCTCGGCGAACGGTTCGAACGCAGCGTGGGCGTCGACATCTCGCCGCGTATGGTGGACCGTGCCCGCGAGTTGACCCCGGTCCCGGGCGTCGAGTTCCGGGTCAACTCCGGCGCGGACCTCGGCCAATTCGAGGACGCGCGCTTCGATCTCGTGTTGAGTTCGATCGTCCTCCAGCACGTATCGCGGCGCGCGTGGATCGGGGCATACCTGCGCGAGTTCGTGCGCGTGCTTAAGCCGGGCGGCGCAATCGTCTTCACCCTGCCCAGCCACATCCCGCTCGTGTTCCGCGCCCAGTGGCGCCGCCGCCTCTACCGCGCGCTGCGCCGCCTGGGCGGCACCGCCGACACGGTCTACCGCCGCCTGCGCCTCCAGCCGATCGCGATGAGCTTCCTCGACGAAGCGACCGTGACCGCGACGCTGCAGGGCGCCGGCGCGCGCGTCCTGCAGGCGCAGACCTGGGGCGCGACGGGCATTGCCAACAGCGGGGTGCGCAACACCCGCTATGTCGCCACGCGCTAGCCGCGAGCCTCTCCCGCGCCCCGTCCGTTCGCCGCGCGCACGGCGGACCGCTTATGCCTTGCTCGCCTCCAACGTGTCGAGCAGGTCCTTGCGGCGAGAGTGCTCCTTGCCGCGCCTGAACTCCGCGATGTACGCCGGGAAGTTCCAATGGTCGAGGAAATCGGACGCCGCTTGGTGACCGGATTCGTAGAGGGCGCTCACCCGTTCGTCGGTGATGTCGAACTCGGTGGTCCCGACCCCCAGGGTCGGGATGGGAATCGTGCGGGCGTAGGTCGCCTTCTCGAGGTACAGGCGGTCGTGCGCGTCCATCATCGTCAACGCGAGGCTCTTCACGTAATCGACCAAGGAGCCCGGCTTGGGGCCGAGCTCCTCGGCCGCCAAGCGGTGGCCGATCGCCTTCTTGGGGTCGGGCTCGACCAGCAGCAATCCAAACGTCGGCCAACGGGGCTCCTGCCCCTCGCGGTCGAACAGCCACACGGGAAAGTTCGAGAGCATCCCGCCGTCGACGATCACGTGATCCTCGCCGGTCTCTCGGTTCCTGTGGACCACCGGCTGGAAGAAGATCGGGATCGACATGCTCATCCGCACCGCGTACGCGATCTCGAGGTCGTCAGGGTCGATCCCAAGATGGCCGGCATCGTTCGGGAGCACGAGCATCCGCCGGTGCGTGACGTCCGAGGCGATCACCTGCAGGCGATAACGGTGCTTCGGGTTGTCGGCTCCCTCGTCGACGAGCTGCCCGAACTTCGTGATCGCCTTGGCCTCGAGCAGCTCGGCGATCCATCGCTGGAAGAACTTTCCTTCGTAGACGCCCCGTTTCAGCAACAGGCTGACGCCGCGACCGATGAGCGGGATCTTGTCCTCGGGGCCCTCGTCCTTGAAGTCGGCGAACGGGATCTTTTTCAGGATCGTGTCGAGTTCCGTCGAGCTGTATCCCGCGGCGACGAGCGCGGCCGTGATCGCACCGGCCGAGGTTCCGGCCAGGCCCTTGGGAGTGACGTGGCGCTCCTGCAGCGCAGCGAAGGCGCCGGCGAGCCCGATCCCCTTCACGCCGCCGCCCTCGAAGACCAGGTCGGCGAACTGCTCTCCGTTGGCCATGTGCGGCGACGCTATCCGACTACACGCGGCCGGCCACCGCCGATTGTTCGCCCTCGGACTCGACCGTCCCATCGTTCGCCGGGTCGTCGTCGGAGGGGAGCTCGCCGCCACGCTCGGTCCCGGCAATCAGTTCATCCGGGACCGTCTCCTTGGGGATGAAGCCCGACTTCATGCCGAAGTAGACGGCCTGCGGGTGGTGGGCGACGATCGCCAGCGTCGACTGCTCGGGCTCGACCGCGTGGCCCCCGGACAGGGACAGCCCGATGGAGGGCGCGTCGAGCAGACGGAAGATCTTCTCGTGCTCGGACTGGTCCGGGCAGGCGGGGTAGCCCCAGGAGTAGCGCCGTGGACGAAGAGCTGCTCGGCGAACTCGCCCTCGCGCTCCAGCCGGCCGATCACCTCGGTCACCTCGGAACCGACGGTCACCGCCTGCAGCGCGGTCACGTCGACCTCGCCGCTGTCCAGCGGGCGGTAGAAGTCCGCCAGGCAGATGCGGTCGTGCTTGGGCTGGCGGGGGAAGACGAGCCGTTCGAGCTCGCGCTCGCCGGGCGCCTCGGGGTCCCACACGATGAGCTCGTTGCCGTCCGCGTTGACGGGGTAGTAGCCGAGCAGGGCGCGCGGGTGCAGGTAGTCCTGCTCGCGCCACATGCGCTCGAGCCGCGGCGCAAAGCCCTCGTCGTCGCCGTCGCCCTCGACGATCCGCCGCCACTCCTCACCCTTCTTCCCGCGCCCGCCCCAGTGCAGCTTGAAGAGCACGGGGCGGTCGAGGTAGGGGAAGACCTCCTCCAGGTCGACCTCGATCTCGTTGACGCCCCAGAACGGCGGTGTGGGAACGGCCACGTCGGTGCGCGCGGTCGAGCGCACCGAGTCGTCGGTGACCGGCGGGGCATCGTCGGGGACCTCGACCTTCTCGCACAGCGCGCGCGCCTCGTCGCGGGTCTTGGCCACCAGGGCGGCGCGCGCCTCCTCGTCGACCAGCTGGTCCATCACGGCCAGCCCGGCGAACGCGTCCTTGCAGTAGAAGACGCCCGGCTGGTAGACCTCGTCGGACTCCTTGCCCTTGGGATACAGGGTGCGGCGGCCGAAGTCGCGGTTGATCGCCGCGCCGCCGATGAGGACGGGGTACTCCAGGCCGCGCTCATGCAGCTCGCCCACGCATGCCGGCATCTGCTTGGAGGTCGAGACGAGCAGCGCCGACAGGCCGATCGCCGTGGCGTCGTGCTCCTGCGCGGCCTCGAGGATGTTCGAGATCGGAACCTGCTTGCCCAGGTCCACGACCGTGTAGCCGTTGTTGGTGAGG
>WNFG01005351.1_pt1 | contig 10790 bp, 10 predicted proteins | sample 5400431 | NCBI WGS metagenome assembly WNFG01 (sample SAMN13153346, study PRJNA577476) | soil metagenome | isolation source: 120 cm saprolite under Douglas fir tree site 2 hole 3 replicate 2 | place: USA:California | collected 2015-04-18
GAGCGTGACGAAGCGGCCGGCGCGCTTCGACATCTTTCCTTCTTTCAGGTTCACGAGCTGGTTCAGGATGATCACGAGCTTCTCAGGGTCGTAACCGAGGGCCGCGACCGCGGCCTTCATGCGAGGCACGTAGCCGTGATGGTCCGCGCCCCAAACCTCGACCACGCGATTGAAGTGGCGGCCCTCGAAGCGGCTCAGCAAGTAGCCGAGATCGGAGGCGAAGTACGTGGGTTCGCCGCTCGAGCGAATGACGACGCGGCTCTCATCCTCCGCCATGACCTGCTCGCCGAGGCCGTCCTCCTCCTCCAGAGCGGGCCCAAACCACAGCGCGCCCTCCCGCTCCTTCAGGAAGACGCCCTCTCGCAGCCGCTCGATCGCCAGCTGGGGCAGACCCTCCGCCCACAGGCGCGACTCGGGGAACCACTCGTCGTAGCGCACGTTCAGCCGGCCGACGCTGGCGCGGATGCGGTCGACCATGGCGGCGATCGCGAAGGCGCGGAGCTTCGGCTCGGCCTCGTCGTGCGGCAGCTTCTCGACGCCTGGCAGATCGCGGCGCGCCATGTCCGCCAGCTCGGACACGTACTCGCCCGTGTAGCCGCGCTCCGGAGGCGGATCGCCGTGCAGGCGCGCGTACACCGACTCGCCGAACATTCGAGCCTGCGTGTTCTGGTCGTTGACGTAGTACTCGCGCGCGACGTCGTGGTTGGTGAACTCCAGCAAACGCGCAAGCGAATCGCCGAGGATGGCGCCGCGTCCGTGACCGATGTGCAGCGGACCCGTCGGGTTGACGCTGAGGAACTCGACCTGGATCCGCTCCCGCCGGCCAATGTCTGAGGCGCCGTAACCAGGGCCGGCGGCGGCCACCTTCTCGACCAACCCCTGCAGCCAGGCCTCGCTCAGTCGGAAGTTCACGTAGCCACCGACCGCCTGCGCGTGCGCGGCGCCGTCCCCTATCTCCATGACCTCCGCGAGCTTTGCGGCGATCTGGTTCGGCGGCTGCCGCAGTGCGCGCGCCAGCTTCAGACCCGCGGAGCTCGCGTAATCGCCGTGGTCGGGGTTCTTGGCGCGGCCGAGCTCCAGGTCGGGCACGTCCTTGACGCCAATCGATTGCGCGGCCGCCCGCAGCGCGGTTTCGAGATCTACCCGGACCGCCATCAGCAGGTCGGGTGCTGGCCGACCAGCGTCAGCTGCACCTGCGATGAAGATCCGCCCCGCGTGTAGGTCACGGTGACGCGCTGATTGACGTGGAACTGCGAGCGCAGCAGCAGCGTCAGGGGATGCGCGGAGTCGACCTTCACCTCGTCGAGCTGGGTGATCACGTCGCCGATGGCAAGGCCGGCGCTGTCGGCGGGTCCGCCTTCGGTGACGGTCGCGATCTGCGCCCCCTCCGGCAGCTGCTTCAACGCACCGAGCGCGCCGACGTCCACCGTTGACGCGCCGAGCGACGGCACCATGACCTGCCCCGTCTGCACGATCTGCTGCACGTCGTCCTGGATGTCGGCGGCGTTTAGCGCGTATCCGTTCTCGCCGGTCGCGCCAGGCATGGCGACGCCGATGACCTGCCCTCCGACGTTGAGCACTGGGCCGCCTCCGGTGCCGGAGTCGATGACAGCGTCGGTCTGCAGGGTGTCGCTCAGCTCGACGGTGCGGTCAGGCGCAGACGGATTGGACATAGAGGCCGGCCTGTGCAGCGCGCTGACGATGCCGCGCGTGACGGCGTTGCCCTGCAGAGGACCGGCCACCGCCACGAACACCTGGCCGGCGACGACCGCGGACGTGTCGCCGAACGCGAGGGTGGGCAGACCGCTGACCTGATCGATCTTCACCACCGCGACCGCGGTGTCGCAGTCGTAGTCGATGAGGCGCGCGTCGTGCAGCCGGGAGTCGCCGGGCACCAGCACGGTCATGGATGTGGCGCCGGCGAGGACGCCGATGCTGGTGACGATGTAGCCGTCGCTGGTGACGAGGTAGCCGGACCCTGCCAGCAGCTCAGGCTGCTGCGCGGTCACGATGCTGACCACCGCCGGCTTGGCGCGAGTCGCGGCCTGGACGATGGCCGAATCTTCGGAGATGGTCACACCCGAGCGGATGTCAACGCTCTGCGGGTTGGTTCGAGCCTGCAGCTTCAGGATTGCCAGGGTCACGCCGCCTGCCACCGTAGCGGCGAGCAGGGCGACGCCGATGGCCGCGAGAAGAGGCCTGGCTCGGATCATGTCGCCCTGAGTTTAGTTTCGGGAGTTAGCTGGTGAGGTTTGCCTCGGTCGGGTACCAGGTGAGCACCAGCTGGCGGCTGCGCTCGAAACCGGCCGACTCGTAGAGATGGACGGCGGCCTCGTTGTCGGGTCGCGTCCAGACGTAACCGAGCGTCACGTCACGCTCGCGAAAGAGCTTGGTGGCCTGGTCGATGAGGATCTCGCCGACCCCATGGCCGCGGTGCTCGGGCGCCACGTACACCTCGGCGACCTCGCCCTCGAGACCCGTGCCCGGGTCGAAAAGGACGACCCAGCAGAAGCCGATGACCTGGCCGCTGTCGTCGCGAGCGGCGAAGAGGACGTTCTCACCTGAGAAGGCTGACGGCACGCGCGAAAGGTGGCCCTCGATCTCCCCGCGGCTGAGCTGCGGATGGTCGTCGTAATGCTCCTGCTCGGCGACGTGGAGGTCGACCAGCAGCGGTCTGATCAGGCCGTAATCGCCCTCAGCGAGGCGCTCGATTACAAGTGTCCCCATCCCGCTCGATGGTAGCGTAGGGGCCCGCAGAAAATGGTCAGCGGTCCGCCAAAAATTTCGTGACGACGCCGACGTAGCTCAGCTGGCAGAGCAGCCGCCTCGTAAGTGGCAGGTCGTGGGTTCGAATCCCACCGTCGGCTCCATCAGGCGGCGCGGCTCGGAAGCGGGGTCTTGCGTGGCGCTTGCCAGATCAGCGACGCGAGGAGCAGGACCTCCGCGGCGAGAATCGGCACGGCCAGCACTGTCAGCACCAGTTGCAGCAGCGCGAAGCCCACGACCAGCAGCGCCACCTGCCACGGCGTGGGATGGGCGCGCGCGACCAGCCAGCCGGCGAGCACGAGCATCGCGAAGTCCTGGAAGCCGACATACGGCGTGAACAGAAGCGAACCGGTGATGCCTGCGGCGATGGGGATCGCGGTCCCGTGGCCGCGCCAGCGCCACGCGGCCGCAAGCGTTGCGACAGCCACAATCGCCTGGGCCACGTAGACCTGCGACCCAGTGCCGATGAGCCCTGACACCGCGTAGCTGCGCGTGATCTCCCACTGCGAGGCGACGGCCAGCGCCTCGCGAAAGTACGTCACCCCGTCATGACCGAGCAGCGCGAGTGAGATCAGGACCATGAAGACCGTGGCGACGAGCCACGCCCCGAACACACGCGCGTGGCCGGAGACCGCCAGGCACAACGGCACGAACAGCGCGAGCTGGGGCTTGAAGACGATGAGGCTCAACGCCAGGCCCGACCACACTGGGTGGTCGTGTTCGGCCAGCCACCACGCGGTCGCCACGGCCGCCGCCACCAGCACGACCGACTGGCCGACGCCGATGCCGAACGACACCGGCACCACCCCAAGCCACATCAGGCCGAGGCCGGCCTTGGCCAGCCCGGCTCCAGGCGCGGCGAGGTACCAGGTAAGCGCGGCTGCAGCGAGCAGCAGGATCGTCCAAAGGATGACCGCGACGGAAAAGGGCAGCGCCGCTAGAGGCGTGGCCAGCCACACCAGCGGCGGCGGGTTGAGGAACTGCGACCAGTAGAAGCCCGGGCCGAGGCCTTCGACCGCGGCCCTCTGGGCGATGGGGTCGTAGAGGTGCGGGTAGCCGTCGTGAAAGGTGGTCAGCACGGCGCCGTACAGCAGCCGGAAGTCGTTGCGGAAGCGGTACTGGGGCACGTAGACGTAGACCGCGTCCGCGATCGCCCGGATCACGAGCAAAGCGCCGACGAGCAGCCCGACCAGGCTCCAGAGGGGCTTGCGACTGGCGAAGTACGCGACCACGCGCCCCCACCCTAACCCTCCCCCGGAAGCGGGGGAGGGGGACCGTGGGGTTAGTTCACTTCCTTGTAGTCCGCGTCGACTACGTCGTCCTTTTTCTCCTCACCACCACCAGAGGTCGAGCCGCCTGTCGCGGCGCCCGCCTCCTGGTAGATGTGCTGCCCGATCTTCTGCAGCGCCTCGTTGAACTCGTCCATCTGCCGCCGCAGCAGCGCCACGTCCGAGCCCTTAGCCGCCGACTTCAGCGACTCGAGCTTGCCCGTGACCTCCGACTTGACGTCGGCGGGGATCTTGTCCTCATTGTCTTTCATGATCTTCTCGGCCTGGTGGATCATGTGATCCGCCTGGTTGCGAAGCTCGACCTCCTCCCGCTTCGCGCGGTCCTCGGACGAGTGCGCCTCGGCCTCCTTGACCATCCGCTCGACCTCGTCCTTGGACAGGGTCGATGACGCGGTGATCGTCACCGACTGCTCGCGGCCGGTGCCCTTGTCCTGAGCCTTCACGTTGAGGATGCCGTTCGCGTCGATGTCATAGGTGACCTCGATCTGCGGCATGCCCCGCGGCGCGGGTGCGATGCCATCGAGGTGGAAGCGTCCCAGCGTCCGGTTGTCGCGAGCCATATCGCGCTCGCCCTGCAGGACGTGGACCTCGACCGACGTCTGGTTGTCAGCCGCCGTCGAGAACACCTGGGAGCGGGACGTGGGGATCGTGGTATTGCGGTCGATGAGCTTGGTCGTCACGCCGCCGAGCGTCTCGACGCCAAGCGATAGCGGCGTCACGTCCAGCAGCAGGATGTCCTTGACCTCGCCCTTGAGCACGCCCGCCTGGATCGCAGCGCCGACGGCCACGACCTCGTCGGGGTTGACGCCCTTGTGAGGCTCCTTGCCCCCGGTCAGGTTCTTGACCAGCTGCTGGGCGATAGGCATGCGCGTGGAGCCACCGACCAGCACGACCTCGTCGATCTGCTGCGGCGTCAGGTTGGCGTCCTTCAGCGCGGCCAGGAATGGTCCGCGGCACCGCTCTGTCAGGTCGGCCGTCAGCGACTCGAACTTGGCGCGGGTGAGCGTCATCTCGAGGTGCTTCGGACCGGTCTGGTCCGCGGTGATGAACGGCAGGTTCACGCTAGTCTCGAGCCGGCTCGAGAGCTCGATCTTGGCGCGCTCCGCGGCCTCGGTGAGCCTCTGCAGCGCCTGGCGGTCGGTCTTCAGGTCGATGCCGTTGGACTTCTTGAACTCTTCGGCGAGCCAGTCCACGATCCGGCGGTCGTAGTCGTCGCCGCCGAGGTGCGTGTCGCCCGCGACGGACTTGACCTCGAATACGCCGTCGCCCACGTCGAGCACCGACACGTCATACGTGCCACCACCCAGGTCGAAGACCAGGATGGTCTCGTTGGCCTTCTTGTCGAGGCCGTACGCGAGTGACGCGGCTGTCGGCTCGTTGATGATGCGGAGCACGTTGAGGCCCGCGATCTGGCCGGCGTTCTTGGTCGCCTGCCGCTGCGAGTCGTTGAAGTACGCGGGCACAGTGATGACCGCGTCGGTGACCTTCTCGCCGAGATAGGACTCGGCGTCGGCCTTGAGCTTCTGCAGGATCATGGCCGAGATCTCTTCGGGCGTGAAGTCCTTGTCCACGTTCGGGACGTGAACGACCGCCCGGTCGTCCTTGCCAGGCCGGACGTCGTATGGAACGATCTTCCGCTCCGAGTCGACCTCGCCGAACTTGCGGCCCATGAATCGCTTGATCGAATAGACGGTGTTCTCCGGGTTCACCGCAGCCTGCCGTCGGGCAAGCTGCCCAACCAGGCGCTCTCCGGACTTCGTGAATGCGACGACCGAAGGCGTGGTGCGAGAACCCTCGGAATTAGGAATGACAACCGGCTCGCCGCCCTCCATGACGGCGATTACGGAGTTGGTCGTTCCCAGGTCGATTCCTACGGTTTTCGGCATTTTGTCAGCTGTTCCTCCCAGGCGCGGGTGCGCCCGTTTCAAATTTCTTCTCGATCATCTTTTCCCCAAGGCGGGAAGCTCAAACCCGTGACGACCCTGTTCAACTCTTAGGCTAGACACGTGTCGATCTATGAGCTCGACCCGGTCGAGGCGATCACCCTGGCGGCGATCGGAGAGCCCGGCCACCGCCAGTTCTTCCTGATGGCCTCGGGCCAGGGCCGGACGCTGACGCTGTCCTGCGAGAAGGCGCAGATCCAGGCCCTGATCGTGCGGCTGCACCAGATGATGGAAGCGCAGGGGATCGAGGTCGAGGGCCAGGCTGCCTCCAGCCGGCGCCTGCAGCCGGGCGAGCCCGAGTGGCAGGTGGCCGAGATGGGGCTGGGCTACCACGCCGAGCGCCAGATGTTCGTGCTGGTCGCGAGCGAAGCGGCCAGGACGGAGGAATCGCCGTCGACGTCGCCGGGCGACGACGCTCCGTCGGTCAGGTTCTGGCTCAACCATCGCCAGATCGCGGATTTCTCGAAGCAGGCGGAGGAGGTGCTTTCGGCGGGCCGGCCGCTGTGTCCACGTTGTGGCCTGCCGATGGATCCTGCCGGTCACCCCTGCCCCGCCAACAACGGTGCCCGCCCGATCTTCTGAGCCCGCGCGCGACCAGGATGCGCGCCGCATGGAGCGCCTGCTCGCCACGCTGCCCGAGGTCGAGGTATTGGGCTTGCTGCGCGGCGCTTCGAACTACACGTTCCTGGCGCGCCTGGGCCCGCATGGGAAGGACGGGCTGCTCGCCGTCTACAAGCCCGAGCGCGGTGAGTCGCCGCTCTGGGACTTTGCCTCCGGCACTCTCTTCAAGCGCGAGGTCGCGGCCTATGAGCTGAGCAAGGTGCTCGGCTGGCCGCGCATCCCGCCTACCGTGGTGCGGAAGACGGGCCCGCACGGGGTCGGTGCCATGCAGATATACGTCGACGCGGACAGCCGGCACTTCCTGAGCGAGCAGGCGGCGCGGCCCGACGAGTGGATGCGCGTCGCGCTGTTCGACGTCCTCGCCAACAACGCTGACCGCAAGTCGGGGCACTGCCTGTTCGATACAAACGACCGCGTATGGGTCGTCGACCACGGCCTGACATTCCACGTGGATCAGAAGCTCAGGACAGTGATCTGGGACTTCTCCGGCGAGCCGCTGCCCGGCGACCTGTGCGGCGACGTCGAGCGCGCGCTGACGCAGCTCGAGCGCGGGAAGCTGGGCGCCACCCTCGGCAACCTGTTGAGCCCGAGCGAGACGCGAATGCTCAAACGCAGGCTGCGCGCGGCACTCGAGCCCGACTGGCGCTTCCCCTCGCCCACCTCCGGCTGGTCCCTCCCGTGGCCTCCCGTGTGACCTTCCGGCGCGGTGATCCGTTAACCTTCGCGGCTCGAATGTCCTTTCGCGCGGTGGCATGCCGCCTCGGTCCGATCCTTCTCATCGTCATTGCCGTAGTCGCGGCGACTTTGCTCGCAACCCTTCTGCCGGGCGCGCGCAGGGCCGCGCTGGCCGACGCCTGCCCCGCAAGCGGACCGCCCTGCCCCGCCAACGCCTTCATCAGCCTGAACGTGACCGCGGGCGGTCCCAGCACCAACATCCTCGTCAGCGGCGGCCAGTTCCTGGCCGGCGAGTCGATGTCGCTTTACTGGGACTCGCCGAGCAAGGTGGTCGGGTCGGCCACCGCCGACGGCCACGGCAACTTCAACAACGTGAAGGTGAGGCCGTTCGCGGGCGAGCGGCCGGGCCTGCACCACATCTGCGCCAGCGTCACGCCGCAACCCTGCGCCCAGTTCGAGCTCCAGAGCTCGCCGACCCCGACGCCGAGCGCGGCCGCGACGCCGTCTGAGTCACCCTCGCCGGACCAGTCGCCCACGCCCAGCGGGAGCCCGACGCCCATACCGATTCCCGGGGCGTCGACGAACGGCCTCGACTTGATCCTGAAGCCGCCGCTCGTTTTCTTGCCGCTCGCGGGACTGGCGGGCCTTGTCGCCGCGGTGGGCTGGTGGCTGTTCACAGTCTTCCCGCGGCAGCAGCGCACCCTGCCCTCGGCTGCGATCACCCACCGGAGCACGCGTCCGACGTGGGGAGGCGCACCCGAAAGCGGGCCCGCGCGTGAAGGCCCACGTCCGGCGTGGCCGACAGCGCCACCGCTGCCCGCCCAACCTCAGCATTCGGAGCCGCCGCGCTCAGCGCATCCCGAGTTTCCAGAAGGCACCGATCAACGCCCTCACTGGCCGGCGCCGCGGCCGCCGATAGCAGACGACGCCGAAGAGGCGGAGCAACCGCCCCCCGAGGTCGACGGCTAATAGCCACCGGCCCCGCGTCTATTTAGACTGCGACGGAGCATGGGGCTGCTGGAGGTGCGGGACCTCACCGTCCGTTTCGGCGGTGTTGTCGCCCTCGACCACGTGACATTCACGGTGGACGCTGGCCGCATGGTCGCGGTCATCGGCCCCAACGGCGCGGGCAAGACGACGCTCTTCAACATCATCACGCGCGTCTACCGGCCCGCATCCGGCACGGTGCTGGTCGACGGCAAGCCGGTGCAGACGATGGCGCCGCATCAGCTCATCAGCCACGGCGTCGCACGCACGTTCCAGAACCTCGCTCTGTTTCGGTCGATGACCGTATTGGACAACGTGCTGGTGGGCTATCACTCGCGCACGGGCACGACGATGCTCGGGGCCGCGGTGCCGATGCCGACCGCGCTGCGCTCGGAGGCTGAGGCCAGGAAGCGCGCTATGGAGATGATCGACTTCGTCGGGCTCAGCCGCCTCGCGTCGGCGCCGGTCGCGGCGCTCCCGTTCGGCACGCAGAAACGCGTTGAGCTCGCCCGAGCGCTCGTCGCGAAGCCACGCCTGCTGCTGCTGGACGAGCCCGCGGGCGGGATCAGCCATGAGGAGGTCGACGGCGTGGCGGCGATGGTGCAGCGCATCCACCGGGACCTCGGCGTGACCGTCGTGCTGGTCGAGCACAACATGGCGTTCGTCATGGGCATCTCGGATCACGTGGTCGTGCTGGACTTCGGGCGGAAGATCGCGGAAGGCTCGCCCGCGGAAGTCCGGCACAATCCCGCGGTCATCGAGGCCTACCTGGGGGCCGCTTGAGCGCGCTGCTCGAGCTCCAAGAAGTCCACGCGGGCTACGGACAGACGCGCGTGCTCCACGGCGTGTCGCTGAGCGTTCGCGAAGGCGACGTCGTCGCCCTGCTTGGGGCCAACGGCGCGGGCAAGACCACGACGCTGCGCGCGATCACGGGCGGCGTCAGGTGGGACGGCATCATCAATTTCGGCGGCCGGTCGCTTCGCCGCGCCTCGACCGAGTCCATCGTGCGCATGGGCATCGCGCACGTGCCGGAGGGACGCGGCGTGCTCACCGAGCTCACGGTGGAGGAGAACCTGCGTCTTGGCGCCTACCTGCGCCGCGGAAGCGACGGTCTCGCGAAGGACTACGACAGGGTCTTCGGCTACTTTCCCATCCTGCGGGAGCGGCGCAAGCTGTCCGCCAGCACTCTTTCCGGCGGCGAGCAGCAGATGCTCGCCCTCGCGCGCGCGCTCCTCATGCGGCCGAAGCTGCTGCTGCTCGATGAGCCCTCACTCGGGCTTGCGCCGCTGGTCGTGCGATCGATTTTCGACATCATCCGCGCCATCAACGAGAGCGATCACGTGGCGGTGTTGCTGGTGGAGCAGAACGCGCGCATCGCGCTGGAGCTCTCATCGCACGCCTACGTACTCGAGGTCGGCCGCGTCGCGGTCGAAGGCGAGAGTGCACAGTTGAAGACCGAGGAGTCGGTGCGCCGCTCCTACCTGGGCTACTAGGGCGGTGCAGGAATTTCTCCAGCAGGTACTGAGCGGCATCGCCTCAGGAGGTATCTACGCGAGCCTCGCGCTCGCGCTCGTCCTCATCTACAACGCGATGGGCCTCGTCAACTTCGCCCAGGGCGAGATGGCGATGTTCGCTACGTTCCTCGCGTTCACGCTCCTCGGGCGCGGCATGAGCTACTGGATCGCGCTGCCGATCACGATCGCGGTCGCGTTCGCCGGCGGCATCGTGATCCAGCGCGTCGTGATCAGGCCGGTCGAGCGCGCGCCGGTGCTAACACTGGTGATCGTCACGCTCGGCCTCGCCACGCTGATCAACGGCCTCGCCGGATTCTTGTTCGGCTACCTCCCCCGCTCCTTCCCGAGCCCGTTCTCGGTGCAGACAGTCAGCATCTTTGGCGCTGCCGCGAGCTACCAGGACCTCGGAGTGATCGGCGTGTCTGCGGTCGTCCTGGTCCTCGTCTACCTGTTGCTGCAGCGGACGACTCTCGGCCTCGCTATGCGCGCCGCCGCCCATCACCCGGAGGCGAGCCGCCTGCTCGGCGTACGCGTCAGCTGGATGCTCGCCCTCGGTTGGGGCCTGGCGTCAGCGGTTGGCGCGGTGTCGGGCATCATGGTCGCCCCGATCCTGCTGCTCGAGCCGAACATGATGCAAACGGTCATCATCTACGCCTTCGCAGCGGCGGTGCTCGGAGGGATCGATAGCCCGCTCGGCGCGGTGATCGGCGGGCTCATCATCGGCGTGACCGTGAACCTCGCCGGCACGTACGTGCCCGGAGTCGGCGGCGACCTTCAGCTGGCGGTCGCGTTCGCGATCATCATCGCCGTCCTTGTGATCAAGCCGAACGGCCTGCTCGGCCGGCGGGCGGCGAGGCGCGCGTGAGGTTTTTCAGCCAGGCTCCGCGCCGCTACTGGCTCATAGCGCTTGCAGTGATCGTGTTCGCCGGCCTGCCCACGCAGGTCACGAGCTTCCAGAGCTTCGAGTGGGCCGAGGTGCTGATCTTCGCAATCGT
>WNFG01005353.1_pt1 | contig 10788 bp, 7 predicted proteins | sample 5400431 | NCBI WGS metagenome assembly WNFG01 (sample SAMN13153346, study PRJNA577476) | soil metagenome | isolation source: 120 cm saprolite under Douglas fir tree site 2 hole 3 replicate 2 | place: USA:California | collected 2015-04-18
GGATTGAAAATAGCGGCGGCTGTGCAGTCGTCGATATTATCGGGTATTGGGAAACAGAAGGACCGTGGCACCACTGTGCGTTCCGCCATTGCGCCGTATGGCGACCGGGGCATGGCGAAGAAAGCCCGGCTGCCATCTTCGAGCTTGCCGACTCCATCGATCCCGCACACGAACGGCAGAGCGAGCGATTTGCTGCCGTAGTGGGACCCACTGGCAAGCTGCTTATCAACCGGTTTAAGCGCAGCGGCGCGAACATGTATGAGCAGCTCATGCTCGCCTGAAACTGGTTCTGGGAACGTTTCGAAGTGAGGCGGTTTGTCGAAACTGTGAACTACGGCGGCGTTCATGATTCTTTCCTTCCACCCTGAACATATCCGCATTTGGGCGCTCCTGCTAACGGAGAAGTGGCAGGTGTTATCGCCAAAGGGCCAAAATGATAGGGTCGTGTCCTTGGCCCGAGTAAGCACTGAAGAGTTGCGCCGTTTGTATGAGAGCGACGTTCCCGTCCTTGCCGTCGAGTTTGCCAGGTCCGCGGTGAAGGATTGGGCGCCGCCACACAGCCATGTGCGTGGCCAGCTCTTCGCCTTGAATCAAGGTTTGCTCATCGTAAACGCGCCCGGAGGGCGTTGGATGTTTCCATCCCCGCGCTGTGCCTGGATTCCTCCGAATTGTGTACACTCGGCGCGTTCAGTGGGAGGCGCTGCCGGCTCGATGCTGTTCCTCTCCGCTGAGCTAAGCCGTGGACTACCGCGTGAGCCGCGCCTGCTTGGCTCATCGGAATTGCTACTTGCCATCGTTAACCGCATTCTTGGCTGGAATCCCTCTAGCCCTGTCAGCGCATCGCAGAATCGTCTTCTCTCTGTTCTTCGGGATGAGATTCTACGCCCGGAAGAGCAGCTTCTACGCCTACCAATACCGAAGCGCGACAGGCTGGCCAAAGTGGCACGGGCTCTGCTTGAGAATGTTGGGGACGAGCGCACGTTGGACGAGTGGGCCAGGGAAGCGGGCATGGGCCGGCGCACGTTTATGCGCGCCTTTTCCACGGAAATGCGCATGCCCTTTGGCCGTTGGAGGCAACAAGCGCGATTGTTTGCCGCCCTTGAACGGCTTGCGAAGCATGAGTCGGTAACCGATGTGGCGCTCGCGGTCGGTTATGAGAGTGTCAGTGCCTTTATTGAAATGTTCCGTGCCACACTTGGAACTACGCCCAGGGCGTACTTTCAGCAGAGGGAAAGGCAGCTTGCTGGTGAAGCCTGAGCGCGCCTTGCCTCAAGAGATGCGCACACTCCTACTCCTTTCGCTGCTGGGAACTGTACTCAGCGCTCAGCCCGTCTTGGATGGAGAGATCGGCGAGGCCGAATGGTACAAGGCCGCGAAACATGCGATGACGAAGAGTGCGATCTTGCGCCTGCTGCCCGCCGGCGACGTTCTTTATCTCAGCGCGCAATTGCCCCCCAGCGCCTGGGGACATATTTACGTTTTCGACGGAGACGCGATTCAGGTGCTGCATGTGTCGGCCGCCATTGGGCGCTTGAGATACAGACGCAAAGGGGAGGAGTGGTGGACTGCGGACGAATTCATCTGGCAATTGCGCGATCGCGTGTATTCCCCAGCGCTCCGCGCGGCACAAGATAAGTACTTCGACGAGAACGGCTGGGTGGGGACGAATAACAACATGAGCGGGAAGCAGTTCGAGCTGAAGTTGCGGCGAGCGCCTGGCAAAGCGATCCGCCTTGCCGCCGTCTTTGCGAAAGACCACGCCGCTGAATATTACTGGCCGACGAACCTCGCTGATGATACTCGCAATGAAACTTTGCTCAGTGGAAGCCCGATCTCTTCGCCGCGCTTCGATCCGGCTACTTGGGCGAAGGTTCGCTAGGTCCGTCCCATCCAACAAAGCTTTGGCACAATAGTAGTATGCGGTGCATTTTGTGTCTGGTGACAACGCTTGGTTTGGCCGTCGGCGCGGACATGAGTCTCACGGTCGACAAGCTGGTGGCGTTCGTCAAGTCTACCATCCAACTGAAGCAACCCGATAAACAGGTGGCCGAGTATCTGCATCACGTAAAAATGGTGGAAAAGCTGGAGGACCAGACCATTGAAGAGCTACAGGGTTTAGGAGCGGGTCCAAAGACGGTGGGCGCATTGAAAGAGTTGCGGGACGGTTCGGCCAGTATGCGGGAAGCTGCGCCGCCACCGCCGAAGCCTGTGATTGTTCCGCTTCCAGGTCCGAATTCGATCGAGCAGGCAAAATTACTGGATGAGGTTCGAGGGTACGCGCTCGACTATACCAAGCAGTTGCCGAACTTCATCTGCGTGCAGGTAACACGGCGGGATGTGGACCCGACCGGAACGGGAAGCAGTTGGCATCACATCGATACCATCACCCAGCGCTTGAGCTACAACGAGCAGAAGGAAGACTACCAGGTGGTGCTGGTCAATAACCAGCCCGTCACGAACACGAAGATGGAGCAATTGGGCGGCACGGTGTCGGCGGGCGAATTTGGCAGCATGATGAAAAAGATTTTCGAACCGGAAACGCAAACGCGCTTCGCATGGGAAAGATGGGCCACGCTGCGGGGCCGGCGAACCCATGTATTCGCCTATGAGGTGGATCAGGCGCACTCGGACTATCACGTTTCCGTCGATAAACTACTGGAAATCGTGCCAGCTTACCGCGGTTTGATTTATGTGGATCGTGACAACAGGATGATCACGAAAATCACGCTGCTTCCGTTCGACATGCCGGACACGTTCCCTCTGCGCGATATAAAGACGTCGCTTGATTATGATTTGGCGAAGATCGGCGACGCGGAATATATGTTGCCGTTGAAAGCCGTAATCACCTCGGTTCGTTCGAACCGGTACATGAGCAAGAATGACATCGAGTTTCGCTTGTACCGGAAGTTCGGAACGGAAACCACGATCAGGTTTGAGCCGGAAGCGCTGCCGGATGACAAGATCAAAGAGAAGCCGCCGGAACCGAAGAAGCCGTAAATCAAGAGCGTCGCTTCCTGCCTCCGTTCCGGACTGTCACAACTTAACTCAGAATGCGCTCCACCATCTCGCGCACGTTCTTTGAGAGGGTTGCGCCTAATAGCCCTTCAAGCACGGTGCGAGCCTTGAATTGGCGGCTGGCGTCTACCCGCCGCCATGATTCAAATGCCTTCACCAGCCTCGCGGCAACTGTTGCATTGAGCGCATCCACGCGTTGGATTCCCTCACCGAGAAAAGCATATCCCGATCCGTTAGCGGCATGAAACGCTCTAGGATTCGCCGCCCCAAACGCGTCGTAAAGGGAACGGACTCTATTCGGATTCTTGAGTGAAAAGAGTGTATGCTCTGCGAGCATTTGAACTCGTTGGGGAGTGTCATCCCTCGTAGCTGCTGCCTGGACGGAAAACCACTTATCGACGACCAGAGCCTGATGACGCCACCGTTGCAAGAAGTAATTTAGCGCGGCGTCAAACCAGTCGCCTTCAATTTGGCTCAATGCCTCAAGCGCTCCCATCCAATCGGTCATGTTGTTGGCTTGCTCGAACGCGGTTGCAATCAACGATCCCCGCGACGAACCCAAAGAAGCGAGCAACTGAAGCGCCGCTGTTTTTAACGCCCGCCGACCCACCTGCTCAGGATTCAGTGAAACTTTTTGATCGTTCACTTCCGCAATTACAAGTTCGAGACGCGCTTCAAGCGCTTTTGCAATCTTGCGACGAATATTGTTGCGGGCGTCGAAGAGCATATCCACGTCAGGCACTTTGCCAGAATGGATCAACTGTCTGAGACTGGGGACATTCAACGCCATGGACCCATAGGCTGTATCCGGGCTCCGCCGGTCAATCTCGCGCGCTATAGCATCTGCAATCTGGTCAATGGGTGGGCCGGACTCGGGTGTGCCGCGAGCGTCGGAAATGATGGCATCTAGTAGGAGATGCTGCCCGGCTTCCCAACGGGTAAACGGATCGGGGTCAGAGGACATCTGTACCAGGCGTTCCCGATGCCCGAGCCGGTCATCGATCACAACAGGAGCGCAAAAGCCGCGCAAAATTGCGGGGATGGGAGGACTACTGACGTCCTCGAAGATGAAGGTGACCGATTCCGAATCGAGTACCAAATCCCATTCGGCCTGGGCTATTTCTCCGGTATTGAGGCGCGATATCAATTCAGTGCCGTCGTACGCGATGAAGCCTACTCTGAGCGGGATAGCCAACGCGAGCTTTTCTTGTTGAACTGATGTTGAGGGATTGGACTGCGATACTGTCAATCGATAACGTTTTGTGGCAGCATCATAGGATCCATGGGACGCCAGGTGAGGTGTTCCTGCTTGGGTAAACCAACGAAAAAACCTGCTAAGGTCACCACCGCCCTCTTCTTCGAAGCACCGCACAAATTCCTCAATTGTTACTCCGTGACCGTCCCAACGCTGAAAATAGAGCTGCATCCCACGATTGAAAGTCTGGCGGCTTACCAGCGCGGCAAGCATGCGGACAATCTCCGCGCCTTTCGAATACACTGTTGCGGTATAGAAGTTATCAATCTTTTCGTAATGCTTCGGGCGTACCGCGTGTGCCAACGGGCCGGAGTCCTCAGGGAATTGCAATTCCCGAAGCAATCTCACTTCCTTGATCCTCTTGACAGCGCATGATCCTTGATCTGCTGAGAATTCCTGATCCCGGTAAACGGTTAGACCCTCCTTCAGGCAGAGTTGGAACCAGTCTCGCAACGTAACCCGATTCCCAGTCCAGTTGTGAAAGTACTCGTGAGCCACCACTCGCTCAATGCGTTCGAAATCCATGTCGGTAGTGGTTTCGAAGTCCGCGAGCACACGAGAAGAATTGAAAATGTTGAGCCCCTTATTTTCCATCGCACCGAGGTTAAAATCGCGGATAGCGACGATATGAAGCTCGGCGAGGTCATATTCGCGATTAAAGAAACGCTCATCCCAGGCCATCGCCCGCTTGAGCGCATCCATGGCATAGGCGGCGCGTGGCGCATCACCAATGTCGACATGGATCGTAAGTGCAACACGCCGCCCTGAGGCCGTGACGAATTCGTCACGAATCGTGTCGAACAAGCCTGCGACGAGTGCAAACAAGTAGCATGGCTTGGGGTAGGGATCGCTCCATACCGCAAAGTGGCGCCCCTCGGTCGACAAGCCGGCCTCAATCAGGTCGCCATTGGACAATAGCGTTGGGTATTGCTGCTGATCGGCTTCGATACGAACAACAAAGCGAGAGAGAACGTCGGGCCGATCCAAGGCAAAGGTGATACGCCGGAATCCCTCCGCTTCGCACTGTGTGCAGAAACGCCCACCTGAAACGTAAAGCCCTTCCAGTTGCGTATTGGCTTGGGGATAGATCAGTGTATCTATCTCTAGAGTGAAAGTGGCGGGGGGAGCGCTAATGATGAGTTGCTCCGGCTCCTGGCGATAGAGTTCGCTGGCGAGCGGCATGCCGTTGAGAGCAATCCGTTCGAGCGTCAGCCCGACGCCATCAAGAATGAGAGGGCAGGGTTCGCCAGCGAGTCGTCGCACGCGATAGCTGGCGTGAACATGCGTCGCCGATGGGTCGAGCTTGAACAAAAGCTCTATATCTTCTATGGCAAAGTTGCAGGGACGGTAGTCCTCGAGCCTTACCACGGCCGATCCCGAAAACAGTAGCTCACTTTACCTTTGACAAAACCATCGGATTCCGCTGAGTATCGCCGGGAACACGAGCTTCTCGCACTGACAGGAACTCGTCGCCCGCCCGCCAACTGGGGAGTTTCGGATTGTTGGCCACCTTGAGGCCTATCAGCATGCCGAAGCGGCAATACTCTTCCATGCCCGAAAAATCCCAGTCATCCGCATACTTGTCGGTGGGTTTGTGATAGCGGTGGTCATTGTAATCCGCGGAGAGCCTCTCGCCCGTTCCCGCGGGGTGGCCGATCAGGTCGCGGCCTTCTTCAACCGAAAACGCCGGAATGCCAACACGCGCGAAGGAGAAATGATCGGAGCGGTAATAGAGGCCCGCCTCCGGCCGGGGATCGGGCGAGATGGTAAAGTTGAGCCGCTGTGCAGCCTCCTCCACCAGCGGGAAAATCGTAAGGCGGTCGGAGCCGTTCACCACCACATCGCGCGTTCGACCCCAGGGCTGGAAGCCGTCGTAATTGATCGCCAAGGCGATCTTGCCCGCGGGAATCGGCGGATGCTCGCCGAAAAATCGTGACCCAAGCAAGCCCGCTTCTTCAGAAGTCGCTGCAAGAAAGATTGCAGAGCGCCACGGTTTCTCCGGCAGCGCGGCCCACGCGCGTGCAATCTCCAGCATCATCGCCACGCCAGTGGCATTGTCCACCGCGCCGTGGTAAATAGGATCGCCGTCGACCGGCGTACCCAGCCCCAAATGATCCCAGTGCGCGTTGTGGACCACGGCCTCCGACCTCAATTGTGGATGCGCGCCTTCGACCGTGGCAACAACATTCCGCGTCTCGATCTCGCGGATCTTGGCGGGCGCTCGGACGCGGAAGCGCAATGGCAAGTCGATGGCTTGAAAGCCGCGCGTATCGGCGGCCCGCAACCATTCCTCCACGCTCGTACCGAACATTGCCGCGATTTTTTCACCAGCCTCCGTCGTCACCCAACAGGCGAATGCCAAATTGTGGTTGCCCGGCACAAGCCGCACCTGTTGACTCTCGCGTCCGCCGGATGAGCGCAAGACATCCCATCCATAGCTCGCCGTGGGCGTAGTGTGAATGATGATAGCTGCGCTGGCGCCTCGGCGCGCGGCTTCTTCAAATTTATAAGTCCAGCGCCCGTAATACGTAAGCGCCCGGCCGTTAAAGAAGTTGGGATCGTCAGAGGGCGGTTCGTTCGTGAAAAGCAGCACTACCTTGCCGCGCACGTTTACATCTTTGTAATCGTCCCACTGATATTCGGGTGCGGTGATTCCGTGGCCGGCAAACACGACGGGGGCGTCGAAATCGACGTCAGGCTTCTGCTGGAGCGTAACACCCACGAATTCGTCCAGATAGCGAAAGGATACTGCCGTGCCATCATTCGACACGGCCGCAAGTTCGGTGGAGGGCTGTGGCTCAACTCCCACGAGAGGAACTTTCTGAAAGTAAGTTCCGTCATCGCCGAAGGGCTTTGCGCCCAGCAGGGCGAATTGCGCGGCGATGTATTCGGTGGCGAGTTCGCCGCCGCGCGCAGCCACACCGCGGCCTTCGAGCAGATCGCTCGCCAGGAATTTCACGTGCGCACGCAGGCGATCGCCTGAGATTTCAGTCACTTGAGCGGAGAGAGATGAATCCATCGACCGGGAATAGTGAATGCCAGACAGCCTTCACAGTATCATAAAATTCTTGCAGCCCGGCGGAGAGTCGGTGTCAGAATCGTTCGGAGCGATCGTCGTTCCAGGCTTCGCGATCCAAAACTTTCAAGGAAGTGGAGGAGGGAAGCTCCGAGAGTTGCTAATGCGGCGCCAGCGTATTCAATCCACTTTGCGTCTCGCTACCGCGACCGGACCTCGACTCGGGTAGCCAGTAAGCGGGACTTGTCGTTGAAGCTGCCAAGGCAGATGACCTGCCTGCAATCACATCGTCGATGGAGCCCGCCTTATTCTGGATGGTGAATTTCGTTTCCGCGTTGTAGACAACCCTGCGCTGGACCGGGCCCTTGCGGATGATGATGGACGAGGTGTCTTTGTCAATCGCGTGGACGGTGCCACTCAATCGCTCCTCTTTAGTTGAAGTTTTCTTCTGGTCTTGTGCGCTTGCCATACCTGCCAGGATCAAAAAGAGAAACACGTCGGCGAGCAATGCGATCAAGTGTTTCATGCGCATCGAGTTCCCCTGATTTCCGAGCGGAAGCCAAGCCCATCATAGCGCCACGAAGTGCTCGTGCCAGTGCCAAATGACAAAGTCCGCGGGGGAGGGCGAGAATGGGTCCAGCAGGCACACTCGCGTCGCTAGCCGAGCTTGAGCAACGTGAGCCGGGGCCTTTTTTGAAAGCCGAGTTCGTTGATGCTCGCCGCCGACCGGGAGCGTCCCGAGTGGGCGGATAGCGACCAGAGGTCATCATCAACGTGCCATTCTTAAGCAACACTCGGCACTTCTTGAGGCCTCAGCAAGGGCACGCATCACGCCGTAACTCCGGGAGTCCGCAACCAGCCCACTTTGACACTCGATTCGGCTTGTGAGTTGGTCAATGCTGTCGGAGCGAATCCGGCTCTCCAACGTGAGATCGTGCAGGGCCGGTATTTTGCGCACATGGATTGTTGTTGCTGTTCAGATTTTCAACAGGGTCCGTAGGGATTCGTTGTCCCAATGATCATCGTAACGGACGCCGTTTAGAAACAACCCTGGAGTTCGGTACACGCCGTTCTGGACCCCTGCAATAAAATCGGCGCGCACTTCGTTGCTATAGGTTTGGTTCTTCAATTCGTTGCGAAACCGCTCGACATCTAAAGTCAGTTCTCGGGCGTAGCGAATCAAATCTTTGGTGTGAAGCGCCTCTTGACGCTCGAAAAGCAGCGTATGCATTTCCCAGAATTTTCCTTGCGCTCCAGCCGCCTCTGCCGCTTCCGCTGCTTGCTGTGCATGGTGATGAACGCCGGAGAGAGGATAGTGCCTGAAGACGACCCTCAATCGGGAGGCAATGTCTCTCTGCAGGTCACGAAGGATCACGTACAAACGCCCGCAATCCGGGCACTCGTAATCTCCGTACTCAACGAGCGTATAGGGGGCATCCTCTGAACCGTGTGCGTGATCCTCAGGACGGATCGGAAGCAAGAGACGGGAAGAGGGGGTGGAATCCATGGGCATGGTATCGTACCAGTCGACTTACAGACCAAGATCGCACACAAATGGATCTTCCACATCGAATTTCCCTCCCGGCGCAGGAAACAGGCGAGGCGATATCAGATTTGTACGTCGGCCTCTTTGGAAATCAGCCGATTCGAGTCTATCAAGTCACCCTCCTTTTCGGTCCGTCGCCGTGGACGATCACTGGGCTGAATTGCGCGGTGCTGCGAGCAGGGCATCACGTGCACTAACGTAGCCTACTGAACGCCAAGTTATGGTCCCAGTCGCCCAGCCAACAGACTTGCCCCTCACCGAATCGGAAGGCCGCCAACGCCTTCGGAACGGGTAATGACTTTGAACATTGCCAGCGGCTCGTTGCTGGCGGGGAGTTTGGAGCTCGGAGGTTTGTGCGGAAAACAGTGTGGCGCCCCAACGCAAATCCGATCAGCTTGACGCGCTGCGATGGTGATTTCGAATCGGAACTGGCCGGCGAGTCCGGCATTGCCGATGAACTGATTCCCTTAGCAAAACTTGCCAGCTTGCCCCCGCTTTCCCGGCGCTCCCGCCGCACGAAAGGCTGAAGGGCAGGCAGCGTCGCCTGCCCACTACTTTCCAACTACGAACAGGTGACCGTCGTTCTGCGTATAGATTTTTCCATCGCCACCAAGTGAAGCCGGCGTGTAGGAAGCTCCAATCGCCAGTTGCTGAAAGATCTTCTGCTTCAACACGCCGCCTTGCCCGATCTGATATACATTCCCGTCTTCGCTGTTCGCGTAGACCGTGCCATTGGCGTCGATCACGGGAGCGTTGACGCACCACTCGAAGCCATTGGGATGATCGGAAACACAGGCCAGCGTGCCATCTGCATTCCGGGAACAACTTAAAGTATTCTTATTTTGCGCGCTCCATTCCAGAGTCAGATTCGAACTGAGCTGGGTGACGAAATATGCCTCAGGCGAGGCGGGATTGGTTGCGGTCCGATCGGCTGGGCAGGCAGTGGGGTCTCCGCAATACGAACCCAGGTCGCTGTAGTGATTGTTCTTGATCACGATAGACCAGGTTCCATCGTGGCTGTAGATCCCAGGCGTATAGTCCCAGCCGAAACCGAACGCATTCAGAAAATTTCCATTTGCATCAAAATGCATCAAGTGGCCCTGGGCGTAGTTGTAGCGAGTATACGCCCCGTAAAGAATCGATCCATCCGGCGCAACTGTGGGTGAGGACGACTGATCATCAATCACCGTGCCATCTCCGGGCCGATTCGTTGAGGGATCCACTCCGAGCGGCGCGCCTGCGCGGCAACCTCCTGGCGCACCGTTTGGCGGCAGCCATCCGCCCGCGGATACCGGCACACCGCAACCATCGTGTAACCGGTCGCGCAATGAAGCGGCCCACTTCTTGGTCAGGTCCGGATTAATGGCCACTAAAAACGAATAGCGGCTGTTGGAATGTGCCCGGGTGACGCTATAGATAGTCCCGTCCGGCCCAATAGCGGGCGCAACATTCATCGCGACGCGCTGTGTGCCACACATATTCGAGGAGGATGGAACCGCAGTCGGGCTCGGCGGCCATGGCAATTGATTCTGGGCGAACGTGCCTTGGCAACGAGCGGTCGGAGCGGGTGCTTCCGGAGACGTCAACGTTTTATAGCTGGCCATGGAAAACGTGCCGTCGGGCGACACCTTTACCAGCCACGAATCAATAGCATCGTTCAGGTAGAAACCGGCCAGCGGATCCACCACCACCTTGACCGCGTTGTAGTACAGATTCCCGTTGGAATCGGCTGTGATCGGGCCGGTCTCGTAGGTGTTGGGATCGGTTCCGAAGGGAGCAATTCGCTGGATCATCTGGCCGGTGTCCTTATTGAATTTGATAATGCTGCCGCTCGCGCCGGGAAGGTAGAGAGCGCTATTGGCAAGCACGGCGTGGAAGACCGGCTCCCAGAAATCTGTAGTGGACCCTGGCGCCTTCCAGTCGCTGGTGAACGATCGGACCTGCACCAGTTGGCCG